>Ga0194126_10013588_pt1 | contig 10164 bp, 2 predicted proteins | sample TA2KigC150mmetaG_FD_148641 | JGI IMG/M metagenome (GOLD analysis project Ga0194126, IMG submission 148641) | Freshwater microbial communities from Lake Tanganyika, Tanzania - TA2015035 Kigoma Deep Cast 150m | ecosystem: Environmental > Aquatic > Freshwater > Lake | place: Tanzania: Lake...
AGGAGCAGCGTCTCGAAAGGCGAAAGCGGTTCCATTCAGTCGCACGAGCCCGGGGGCAACCCGGCCTCGCGGACGGGAAAAGCGCGAGAGCGATTGTTTCTAGCAATTGCAACGGTCGGAAGGGGGCCGCCTGGGAACGTAGTTTTCCTGGGATTTCTTGACACTTCTTCCCGTCCATCCATACTCACTTCCGCGTCGGAGTCGGCCCAGCGGCCGGTGATCCGTGGCTTCCCGGCGACCGTCCCGGTCACGCGGGCAGCCCGTAGTCCGACCCGACGCACGCGATCACCCCCGGTCCGGTCGACAGCCGACCCGGCGGTGAGCGGCGATGCCCGCGGCGGGTTGCTGGCGTGGGTGTCGTGCGGATCCCAGGGAAGGGTGTTGGACGCCTCACGGCACGTACCGCGCCCTCCCGAGACCGATCCGAGCCGGCTTTCCGCCGGACATCTGCCCGCTTCCCCGACCCGTCCGGTGTCCCGCCCGTCGTGGCAGGGTTACGGCGGGACCGTACACACGCCAAGGACGAGGATCAGCCTTGCAGGAACCACTCGCAATCGTCGGCATGTCCTGCAGGCTCCCGGGCGCCGATGGGCTCGACGCGTTCTGGCGGCTCGTGGAATCGGGGGGAGTCGCCTGGGGGCCGCTCCCTGAGTCGCGCCTGCCGCGGGATTTGTACTTCGACCCGCGGAAGGGCCAGTTGGGGCGTTCCTATTCGGAGATGGGGGCGCTGGTTTCGGAGCGGCAGCCCGATCCGCGGACCTGCCCGATCACCGAGGAGATGCGCCACCGCTACGACATCGCCCACGTGGTGTTCCTCGAAGTCACCGCCCAGGCGTGCCGCGATGCCGGACTCGATCCGTTCGCGATGCCGGCCGACCGTCGGACGGGTGTCTACGTGGGGCACACCGGCGGCAGCACGCGGATCGGCGACATCGTCTACGGCACCGGGATCGACGAGACGGCGACGCTTCTCGGCGACGTCGACGTGGCGCGGCGGTTGCTCGGCCCCGACGTGGCGGCGGTCGCCGCCGAGGTCACCGCGGCGATCCGCGACCGCTACCCGGGGCGCCTTCCTGGGGAGCGGCTCGATCTCGAGGCCCTCGGCGCCGCCCGGATCGTCCAGGAGGCGCTGCGGCTCGACGGGCCCTACCTGGTGGTCGATGCGGCATGCGCCTCGTCGCTGCAGGCGCTGGCGATTGCCGCCCGGTCGCTGGCGACCGGCGGGATCGACCAGGCGATCGTCGGTGGCGCCTCGTACTGCAAGTCGGACAGCCTCGTGCTGTTTTCCGCCGCCCAGTCGGTGAGCAACACCGGCTCGTGTCCGTTCGGCAGTGACGCCGACGGGCTGGTGACCGCCGAAGGCTACGTGGCGTTGGTGCTCAAGACGCTGTCGCGGGCGCAGGCCGACGGCGACCGGATCCGCGCCGTGATCCGCGGCATCGGGGTAGCCAGCGACGGCAAGGGCAAGAGCCTCTGGGCTCCGCGCCGCGAGGGGCAGATGCTCGCCGTCGAGCGGGCCTACCCCGATCCAGCCGAGATGTCGCACATCGACTACATCGAGGCCCACGCCACCAGCACCCAAGTCGGCGACGCGACCGAGCTGGGGGCGCTGGCCAGTCTCCTCGGCAAGCACCTGCCGGCCGGACGGCGGATCCCGATCGGCAGCGTCAAGGCGAACATCGGCCACACGCTGGAGACGGCGGGGCTGGCGAGCCTCGTCAAGGTCGTGTTGGCGATGGAACACGGCGTCATCCCGCCCGGCTCGACCTGCCGCGAGCTCAACGAGGAGTTCTGTTGGGACGAGGGGCCGTTCTCGGTGCCGCGCGAGTCGCTCCCCTGGCCACGGCGCGCTGACGGTGGCCCGCGCTGCGCGGCGGTGAACGCCTTCGGCATCGGCGGGCTCAACGTCCACCTCGCGCTTGCCGAGTCGGCACCGGCACGGGCGCCGTCCGTGGTGCGACCGACGCCGGCGGGTGACGACGGCGCCATCGCGATCGTCGGTATCGGCTGCGTACTGCCCGGAGCGTTGTCGGTCGCGGCGTTCGGCGAGTTGCTCGACCGTGGCGTGCCGGCGCTGGCCGATGTACCGGCGGACCGGTGGAACCTCCGGCGGGCGCTCGACCCGTCGGGGCCACGGCCGTGGCGCACCGTCGCCGGCCGTGGCGGGTTCGTGATCGGTTTCCAGTACGACTGGCGGCGCCACAAGGTGCCCCCGAAGCAGATCGCTGCCGCCAATCCGCTTCAGTTCATGCTCCTCGAGGCGGCCGACGCCGCGATCGCCGATCTCGGCGGCCCCGCGCGCCTCGACCGGGCGCGGACGGCGGTCGTCGTCGGGACGATGTTCGGCGGCGAGTTCTCCAACGACCTGCAGATGGGGCTCCGGCTCCCCGAGACCGCCGTCCACCTCCGCGCCGCCCTGCAGCGCCGGGGGCTGGGGGCTGGCGAGATCGAAGCGATCGTCGCGGCCTACGAGAAAAAGGTGCTCGAGGAACTCCCGGCACTGGTCGACGAGACGGGCAGCTTTACCAGCAGCACCCTCGCCAGCCGCCTCACCAAGTCGTTCGATTTGATGGGGGGTGCGCTGGCGCTCGACGCGGGCGATTGTTCAACGCTGGCGGCGATCGCCGCCGCGGCCGACATGCTCCACCAGGGGACCTGCGACGCCGTTGTCTGCGCGGCCGGGCAGCGCGCGATGGACCTGATGGCGTTCGAGGGGTTGTCGCTGGAAGGCGCGCTTACGGCGGAGCCGGCGGCGCCGTTCAACGCGGCCGGCGGCCGGATCCCGGCCGAGGGCGCGGTGGTCCTCGTCCTCAAGTCACTGGCGGCGGCGCGAGCCGCGGGCGATCCGATCCGTGCCGTGATCCGTGGCGTCCGCGTCGGCAGTGGCGTGGCGCTCGAGGAAGTCGCCCCGCGCGTCGTCCACGATGCCGCGACGGCGGCGCGCGTGCCGCCCACCGCGATCGGCGCCGTCGAGGTGTCGGGGAGCGGTGCGGCGGCGATCGACGGCGTCGTGGCCGCGGCCCTGGCGGCGGAATACGGCAACGCCGGTGGGCCGCCACGGTCGGCCGGATCGCTCGACGGCCTCGTCGGCCACTGTGGTGCCGGTGCCGGTGCCGCGGCGGTGGTCAAGCTCGCCCGAAGCCTCGCCAGCGGTACGCTGCCGGCAACGCCGGGAATCGCCGGTGAGGTCACGGTCGCCCCCGGAATCGTCGCCAGTGCGGCGCCGCGGGCGATCCCCGCCGCCGACGCCGCCGGGTATCGCGCCGCCACCGTGACGACGGTCCACGCGCTGCTGGTCGGCCATCTCGTCATCGACAACGGGCTGCCGGTTCCCACGGCCGCCACGGTCGTGCCGGCCGCGCCTGCGGCGCAGGCGCGACCGATCGCGCCGCCAGCGGCGGGCGGGCGGGCGCTGGTGGCGGCGATCTTTCCCGGGCAGGGGTCGCAGTACGGCGACATGTTCCGGTCGTTGGCAACGGAGACCGCCGACGGGTCGGCGGTGCGTGACGAGCTCGACGGCATGGCGCGGCGCGTCGGCCTGCCGACGCTCGCCGAGACGGCGTGGCGGGCCGACCATGTGCTCGGGCTCGACATCCTCGCCACCCAGTGGTCGATGTATCTCGGTGACCTTTGTGCGTGGCGCGTGCTCGAACGTCTCGGCTTCGCCCCCGACATCGTCGCCAGCCACAGTTTCGGCGAGTTCCCGGCGCTGGCGGCAGTCGGCGCCTGGTCGGTCGACGACGGTGCGCGGGCGACACGGGCCCGGGCCGACGCGGTCTTGCAGCACGGCCCGCGGGGCGGGGCGATGCTCTCGGTGATCGCCGACCGGGCCACGGTCGGCGACCTGATCGCGCCGCTGGCCGGTTCGGTGTGGGTGTGTGCCGAGAATGCCCCCGAGCAGATCGTGGTCGGCGGCACGGTCGCCGGTATCGACGCCCTCGAAGCCCGGCTGCAGCCGACGCGGATCCGCTCCAAGCGGCTGGCCGTTCCGAGCCCGTTCCACACGCCGTTGCTGGCGGCTGCCGCCGATCGATTGGCCGGCGCGCTGGCCCCCGTGGCGTTCGCCACGCCGCGATTGCCGCTGGTGAGCAGCACGACGGTGGAGCCGCTTGTCGACGCGGCGGCGATCCGCGCGAGCCTTGTCCGGCAGATGACCGAGCGCGTCCGCTGGGTCGACGTCGTCCGTCGTCTCCACGCCGCTGGGGTCCGCACGTTCGTCGAGGTCGGCCCGTCGGGCGTACTCACCGGTCTGGTCCGGCGGATCCTCGACGGCCTGCCCGGGGTGACGCTGGTGCAGTTCGACCAGCGCGGCCAAGCGGGAGCCGACCACCTGCGGCGGCTGCGCGACCAGCTGTCGGCTGCCGGGGCGCTGCGAACAGTCGCTACGGCGGTCGCGGTGCCCTCCGCGGTGAGGGCGGTGGCGACCCACCCGGCGATCCTGTCGTTCGATGCCACGGCACGGCGGCGCGCCCGCAATCGGGCTGGTGGCGGAGGGCCACCGGCCGTTCCGGCGGGCACGGCACCGGCACCGACCGCGCCGATCGCGATGCTGGCCAACGGCCACGCGGCAGACGCTCCGGGTTCACCCCGCGCTCCTTCTCCCGCGCCCAGCGGCCGCCATGGCGGCGACAGTGGCACGGCCCGAAACGGCAGCCACGATGGCGGCAATGGCGCTGCAGCGGCGCCGCTGGCACCGGCGCCGTACGTGGCTGTCGGCAGCGCCGCGACCAATGGCTCGGCCTATCCGTCGTCGGGCAATGGCTACCACGCCGGCGGCTCGGTCATCGATGCTTCCGCCAAGGCGGCGCCGGTCCGGCTCCGCAACGCCGCCGCCGGTGCCTCTCCGGTCATCCGGCCGGTCGGCGGCCTCGAGCAGATCGTGGTGGCGCTGCTCACCGAGCATGCCGCCCGCCTCCCACTGGCGAGCGCCGGCACCGCCGGGAGCGACGTGCTCGACGCGCTCGAGCACCTGTTCGAGAGCGTGCCGTCGCGCCGCGCGGCGGTGATGGCCGCCACGACGCTCGACGATTTCTGCGCTCTGCTCGCGGCCAGCGGCGGGAAGGCCGAATGGGTCGAGCCCGCGCCCCCGGTGAGCGCTCGAGCCGGCGCTGCGAAGCCATCAGCCCAGGGTGACGGGCTCGAGACGTTCGTGATCGACTTCGTCGTCGAGCAGACGGGCTACCCGCGCGAGATCGTCGAGCTGGACGCCGATCTGGAGGGCGACCTGGGGATCGACAGCATCCGCAAGGCGCAGCTGTTCGGTGAGATCGGCCAGCGTTACGGTCTGGGCGCCGACGCGAGCGTGTCGCTCGACGACTTCCGCACGCTGCGGCACCTGCTCGACTACATGCTCCCGCGCGTCGGCGGGGCGGGGACGTCGACGGCTGCCGTGGCGGCCGTTGCACCGGCTCCGGCGCCGGTCGCGTCGGCTCCGGCGGTGGTCGCGAGCGCCGCGGCGGCTCCGGCGAGCGCGGCAGGAGCCGCGGAGCTGGAGGCGTTCGTCGTCGACTTCGTCGTCGAGCAGACGGGCTACCCGCGCGAGATCGTCGAGCTGGACGCCGATCTGGAGGGCGACCTGGGGATCGACAGCATCCGCAAGGCGCAGCTGTTCGGTGAGATCGGCCAGCGTTACGGTCTGGGCGTTGACGCGAGCGTGTCGCTCGACGACTTCCGCACGCTGCGGCACCTGCTCGACTACATGCTCCCGCGCGTCGGCGGTCACTCAGATGCGGCGCCCGCCAGTGTTGTTGCGGCGTCAGCCAGCTTCGTCGCTCCGCCCGCTCGGGCTCCCAGTGAGGCGTTCGTGGTCGGTCAGGCCGAAGGGCGGCGGCATTCCGCTGCCATCCGTGGGTGGTGCCGAGAGCTGGCGGCGCTCGGCTCTGCAGCGCAGCGCGCGACCCCCGATCAGACCACCGCCGACTTCCTCGCGGGCGTCGCCGATGCGACCGGAATCGACCGCGGTATCCTCGAAGCAGGGTGGGCCGAGCCGGCCCGCGCCCTCGGCGGCCTCGACGTGATCGCCGATCTTGCCGGCCGTGACGGCCCGGCGATCCTCGTCGGATTCGGCCGCCATGCCGCGCCGGTGATCCGCCAGCAGTCTGTGGGGACGACGCTCGTCGGCGTCGCCGGTCTGCCTGGTGCCGTGGCTGGCTGGAACGACGCCGGCATCGTCGCCTTGGTGTCCCCTGCGGCTGCCCCCGGGGCCGCGCAGTCGATCGAGCGGATCGTCACGACGGTCCAAGCGCACGCCGACGTCGCCGCCTCCGGCCCATGGCCCGCGGGGATCGTGATCGCGCTCGCCGGAAGCGGCACGGTGTTCACGACCGATGGCTCAGGCCGGCCCGTCGGTTCGGCTCCCGCCTTCCGCGCCGTCCGCGGCGACGCTCCGCTCGGCCGGATCCTCTGCAGCGCGGCCCCCGACACTCCCCTCACGGCGCTGCTGGCATCCGACCCGGCCGGGTTGCCCGCAGCGCTGTCCGCCGCCGCCACGTGGATGATCGCCGGCGTTGATGGCAGTGGACCGCGGGCGCTTTCCGGAGGGCCGCTCAGCGCCGGAGACCTCGCGGCGGCTGCGGCGTCGCTCGCGGCCGTGCTGGCAACCCGCTCGCCGCGCCCGTCGCCGACGACTCCCTCGGTACCATGCGACGAAGGAGCGATCACGCGCCGCTACGGCCTCGCCATCCGTCCGCTTCCGGCGGCTCCCGCCGCCCGGCTCGCTGGGGAGCGCGTGCTCGTGCTCGCCGTTGCCCAAGCTTCCGACGACGGCGTGGCGGCAGTCGCCGATCGGCTCCGTCGGGAAGGGGCGGCCGTCGAGATCGGGCGCGCCGATGACGCGGCCACGGCCGTGATGGTCGTCGAACGCGCCGAGTCGGCCGGCCCCGTCCGTCATCTGTTGATGCTCACTCCGTCCGGCGAAGGCCGCCCCTGGTCGGCCGCCGCCGGCGAACCGATCGCTTCGCTGTTTTCGGCCTGCCAGCGCTGGATCGTCGCCCGGAACGCCTCCGGCGACCTCGGCCGATCCACGCTCACCGCGGCGACGACGCTCGGCGGTGACTTCGGTCTCGCCGGGGACATCGGCTGGGTGGGTGGTGGTGCCCTGACCGGTCTGTTCAAGAACATCGCCCACGAATGTGCCGGTCTCGTCGTCCGGGTGGTCGACCTGCCTGCCGCGATCACCGCGGCCGAACGGGCGGACCGGATCGCCGCCGAGATCGGCGCCGCCGGTCCGGTCGAGGTCGGCTACGCCAGTGGCCAGCGCGTCGAGATCGTGCCCACGGAGGGTGGCCCACGACCGGGGCGGGCACTCGCGAGCCTCGCTCCGGGGAGCGTGTGGCTGGTGACCGGTGGGGCACGGGGGGTAACCGCCGCCTGCGCCCTCGAGGTGGCCCGGCGCCGCGGGGTCGATCTGGTTCTCGTCGGCTCGACGAACCCCGAGCCGGTCGAGCCGGCATGGCTCGACGCCGACGCCGCGCTGCTCCGCGATCTCAAGGGGCGCGTGATGCTCGCCGCCAAGGGACGCGGCGAGGACCCGCGCAGGGCCTGGGCACGCGTCGAGAAGTCGATCGAGATCGCCCGATCGTTGGCGCGGTTCCGCGCCGCCGGCGTGAAGGCCAGGTACCACGCCTGTGATCTCGCCGACGCGGCTGCCGTTGGTCGCCTCGTCGCCGACGTGGCGGCGACGGTCGGCCCGATCCGCGGCATCCTCCACGGTGCCGGCTGGGAATCGGCCTGCCGGTTCGAGAAGAAGACGCTCGCCGGTCTCGCGGCGACGCTCGGCCCCAAGTGCCTCGGGCTCGAGGCGCTGCTGGCGGCGGCGTCCGGCCAGCCGGTCGAGGCCCTGGTCGCGTTCGGCTCGACGAGCGGCAGGTTCGGCGGTCATGGCCAGGCCGACTATTCGCTCGCCAACGATCTCCTCGCCAAGCTCGTCGCCGACGCGCGGCGGCGCCTGGGCCTGCGGGCGACGACGTTTCACTGGCATGCCTGGGACGAAGTCGGAATGGCGAGCCGGCCCGAGAGCCGGTTCGTCCTCGAGCAGTTCGGGCTCGAGTTCATGCCGTTGGCCGAGGGGGTCGGGCGGTTCCTCGCCGAGCTCGAGGCGGGGCTGCCCGATGCGGAAGTGCTCGTCACCGAGCCGAAGCTGTGTCCTTCAGGCGTCGCCACTGCCACCGACCGCCGCCCGGGTGCGTTCCCCGAACGCGCCGAGACGACTCGACGCGGCAGTCTGGTTCAAGACGTGGAGAACACACCCGATCAATCGTGTGTATCGTTCCAGCTCGATCCGAGCGTCGATCGGTTTCTCCTCGACCATCGCTTCAATGGTCGTCCGCTCCTCCCGGCAGTGATGGGCGCGGAGTTGTTGTGCCAAGCCGTCATCGCAGCGGAGGCCGGCGCCAGTGTCGGCGAGATTCACGACTTCAAGGTGATGCGACCCGTCGGTTTTCCGGACGACGTCAGTCGAGAGATCGTCGTCGAGGTACCGACTCGTTCGTCGCGTGCGCTCTCTGCGCGTGCCCTGGCGCGGGCCACGGCCGGCAAGGGCATTCCTTCGAGCGGCACGGTCGAGTGTCTCAGCGCGCGATGCGTGGTCGGACCTGCTGAGCCGCTGTCGGCTCGACCAGAACCGTCGCCGATGCCGTTCTACCCCACCACCTACCGGGAAGACACACCGCTTTGGCACGGTCCGGCATTTCGGACCCTCGGCGGACTGTTCCTCGACCGGAGCGGGGGATGGGCACGGCTGACCGCATTCGATCCCGATGTCACCGCTGCACCGCGCGGCGCACGCGGGTGGACGGTTCCGGTTGCCCTCGTCGATGGATGTGTGATGGCATGCGGAGTGTATTCCTATGTGATGTGTGGCCAGCGCATCGAGTTGCCGGTGGGCTGGGATCGTGCGAGATTCGTCGAGGCCCCGCGGTCGGGAGAGAAGTGCACCGCGCGGCTCCGGTTCGTGAGTCAGACCCCCGGTCAGTCGGTGTACGATGTCGTGGCATTCGGCGATGACGACCGCCCACTGTTCTCGATCGAGGGGTTGATGCTGGCCCTGGCGTCTCGGGCCGTGGGCGCGGCTTCATGATGCCCCGATCCCATTCCGTCGTTGCTGCATCGAAGAGCGGATCCACGCGTCATCTCGCTGTCGGTGACGAGATCGTGTCGATCGCCACCCGGGTGCCTTATCCCGGTGAGTCGCTATCGACGGGCGTTCGGCGATTGGCCGCTGAAGTCATCCGGGACCACCTTCGTGGCCATCACGGCATGATTCGGATCGCGACCGTGCTGCCCTCCGGTCGGCCGGTTGCCACCGATTCCACTGGTCCCCTTCGGGTGACGGTGTCACTCGCCCACGACGATGGACTGATGGCGGCTGCGGCGGCGGAGCGGTGCAATGTCGGTATTGATGTGATCGCGAGCAAAGCACGCTCATCGGGGCTCGACTTTTGGCTCGATCCGGGTGAGCAGCGGTGGGAGAAGCGAGCCGGGATTCCCGGTCTTCTCTGGGCGGCCAAGGAGTCGGCCTACAAGGCGTCTCGACTCGACACGCCGTTCCGACCCCGCGAGATCGCGGTTTCACCCCGCGGCGACGACGGGTTCCGGTTCACCTGGTCCAACCGCTGGCACGTGGTCATCGGCTCCGGCCGATTGCTCGTCGACGAAGGCCACGTTGTGGCAGTCGCAACCGCATCTCGGCATGGTCAGCGATCGACCGCGTCGGCCGCGGAGAGAGCAGCATGTTCTTGAGCGACACCCACCTGCAGCAGCTTTTCCCGCCAGCGTCGTATACCTCTCCGGCGATGTTCGAGGCGGAACGCGAAAGACTTCTGTTGCCGGCCTGGCATCTCGTCACGACCATGGCCGAGATCCCGCGGGTCGGCGACTTCATCACATCTCGGCTCCTCGATCATGACATCATCGTTCACCATACCGAAGAAGGCCCGCGGGCGTTCCTCAATGTTTGCCCCCACCGGTTCGCGAACCTTTCCAGTCATCGGGATGGACGGCAGTGTCGACTCACGTGCCAGTACCACGGCTGGGAATTCGGCGCTGACGGAAGCACGCGTCGGATTCCCGACGCGCCGAGCTTTCGGCCCTTGGAGAAAGGTGCGTTCGGGCTCCATCGACTGTACTGCGAGACATTCGGGCAGCTTGTGTTCGTGAGGCTGGGCC
>Ga0194126_10013593_pt1 | contig 10161 bp, 9 predicted proteins | sample TA2KigC150mmetaG_FD_148641 | JGI IMG/M metagenome (GOLD analysis project Ga0194126, IMG submission 148641) | Freshwater microbial communities from Lake Tanganyika, Tanzania - TA2015035 Kigoma Deep Cast 150m | ecosystem: Environmental > Aquatic > Freshwater > Lake | place: Tanzania: Lake...
CGCCACCACATCTCCGTCGCGGCAGCGCAGGATGGTCTGGGCTTCGCGGGTCGCCACGATCGGGTAGCCCGCCGGCGAGAACCCCTGGAAGCTCCGGACCCTTGGCGAGATGTAGATGCTGATGTTCCCCTGCGCGTCCACCGTCGGCGCGAACTTCAGGCCCAGGCCGATCTCCTGGAACTCGACGCTGCTGGTGACCGTCCCGTCCGCCGCCACGCGCGTCTCGTACGGGACGATCTGGCCGACCAGGAAGTTGGCCGTCTTGCCCTGCAGGGCCACCAGCGAGGTGCGAGAGAGCACCGTCGTGTCCGTGTTCTCCGCCTGCGCATCGAAGGCCGACTGGAAGGCGCCGGCACCCGTGGTGTTGAACGGGAGGCGCAGGAGCTTGCCCACGCTGAACCCGTTGCCCGCCGTCGATTGCTCGGAGAAGATGAGGCCCGGTAACTCCCATTGGAACCCTATTGTCTTGTTGCGGTCGACCAGGATGTCGGTGATCGTGGCCGTGATCTCGACCTGCGGCGGCGGCGCGTCCACTTCCGCCACCAACCGCTCCACGTCCGGCATCAGGCTCTCGGGGCCGTGTACCAGGATCCGCCCCGCCGGCCGCAGGCCGCCCGCCATGTCGGTCTCCTTGGCGTCCTGCAGCTGCCTCTCCGTCGTGACGGCCAACGCCTGGATCTGCTCGCCGAACACCGTCGTGATGACCTCGGTGACCTGCTGCGGGTCGACGTAGGAGACCACCAGGGTGCGGGACACGAGGTCGCTGGGCGGCAGGTCCTCGACGGCGGGACGCTCGACGTCGATGGTGGTGAGCAGGGCTTCTGCTCGATCGACATCGACCGTCTTCCCCGAGAGACCGATGACGCCCACGCGTGGCGCTTCGGGACCCGGCACGCGGAAGTCAACATCGCTAACCAGATCCTCCAGTGCTGCTGCGGCCTCGGCTGCCGTCAGGTGCTCGAGCTGGACCCAGCGCGTCGTGTCTGCCGGCGGCACGTCCAGCTCGGCGGCCATCTGCTGAAGCCGTGCCGCAGTCTCCTGGTCCGGTACATCCCTGAATACCACAGTCTTTGTGTCCTCAACTATCCTAATTGTAACGCCGGTCCCTTCGAGCGCCTCCGTCATCTCGCGGGCGATGCGCTCGGGCGTCGTCGCCTGGGGCGTGTAGGAGACCTGCTGCGGGAGCTTACCGGAGTCGGACGGCTTGAACCGGGCGACCTCCTCCGGGGTGCCCACGATGTAGTTCCGCTCGCCGATGAGGGCGTAGTCCAGGTCGTTGAGCTTCACGACTACCTCGAGCGCCTCGGTCAGGGTCACGCTGCTGAGATGCACCGACATCGTCCCGGTTACCGCGTTGGTGGCGACGATGTTGCGGTCGGCGTACTTCGCGAGAGCCGTCAGAATCTCAACGACCGGGGCCTCCTGGAAGTCCAGGTTGATGAGGGCCTCGCCCGCGGGGGCCGGCGGGGTGACCGGCGGAGTGACGGGGCCGGCGCCTCCCTCCACTACCTGGCAGACCACCGTGGTGGGCGAGGCCCCGGCGCGCACGGTGCAGGTCTGGTCCGCCGCGGCCGGGATGGCGATCCGGACGCCCTCGCCCGTCTCTTCGGCCGTCACGTGGCCCTCCGTCACCGGGTGCAGCGCGATGGAACGCTCGCACTTCGCGTCGAGGCGGGCCCCGGGCAGGCTGAGGACGTAGCCGCCGTCCTCGGCGCGGTCGAGCTCGTACGGCACCGGCTGCGAGCAGTCCACCGCCACGACCAGCGGGCGCAGTTCCACCAGCCGCACCCGGCGCACCATCGGCCCGGTCTCGCGGGGCACGGGTCGCTGGGCAAGGGCCCCGGACGGCAGTTCGGACAGAGCGTAGGCCAGGAGGAGGGGCGGCTCGGCCTCGCGCGGCTCAGCGCTGCTGATGACCGGCGGCAGAGCTAGCCCGGTGAGGGCCGTGACGGCCTTCAGGAGGCGGCCGGTCGGTCCGGCGGTCCAGGAGGGCGAACCCGTGGGGCGGTCAGTGAGGGGCGGCGCCCCGGCCCTGGTGAGGCTCGCGACTCGAACCTCGGGTTCCCGAGCCGGCTCCGGCGCGGCGGACGGCCCGACCGACGGGACGCCGGCGGAGGCCGTCGTGCCCAGGAGGAGCTGCACGATCACCCCCCGTCCGTCCGCGAAACGCTGCACCGAGGGCGCCTCGCCGCGAGGGGAGACGGCCTCCAGCCGAACGACCGGAGGCTGTGCGCCCGTCTGGCTCAGCGTCACGGCGCTCCGCAGGCCCGGGGCGCGATCGAGGGCTCCCGTCGCCGAGGGAGCCAGCACCGCCCCCCGGAACTCGGCGACGAGCCGTCCTCCCGCCGGACGGTCGATCCGCACGGGCAGCGGCTCGCTGGTGGCCACGTGGACCACTGCGCAGCCGGTCTGGGTCGCGATGCCGACCGACTCGATGGCCACGCTGGCGGGTGGCGCGTGGGAAGGGGCGGAGCCCGCCGGTACAGCGACCATCAGCGGGACTCCGACGACCAAGGCCGATAGCAGCCATGAGCGGTGCCGGGCTTGCATCGTTGGTTCCTCCCGAGTACGGATGTTGCTGCGTTGTCGATGTACGAAGTAGGCTGCGTTGATTGCCGGTTAGGTTTCGACGGTCTGGCTGCGATCGACACCTTGATGCGCGCTCGGCGCCGTGCGCTACTCCGGCGCAGGCGAGGCCGCGGTTGGGGTCTCCGGCGCTACGGGCGCAATCGGCGGCGCCGCCGGCGCGATCCGGCGGGCGCGTACCGACACCTCGCGGGTCCCCCCTCGGCCTCCGACTTTCACGCTCCCTGACGAGATGGACTCGATGTGCGCCCCACTGCCAACGATCGTGTCGCCCGGTTTGACGTACTGCCCGCGCGCGGCGTCGTTCGGGTGAATGACCGCCAGCGATCCCCGATTCCCCGAGATCGTGCCCATGACGCTCACCGCGGGAGCTGCCGCCTGAGCGCGGGTGCCGCGTCGCGCCAGCGGATAGGTGACGGTCACCGCGGCGGGCGGCCGGTGAGGCGCCGGCGCTGCCGGTTGGGTCGCGGCCGGGACCGCCGGAGGCGGCGGTGCTCCGCCGACGACCGGGCTGGGGAAGCCGGGTTGCGCGCCGCCGGGCGTCGGCATCGGCGGAGGCAGCGGCGGCGGCTCGCCACTGGGTATGGCCGGCGGCGGCGTGGGCCCATGACCGGTAGGCGCGGCCGGCGGCGGCGCAGGCGGCTTCGCCGTGCTGCTCAGTTCCGCCATCGGGTCATGCCCCGGCGCACGCAGAGCCTCCAGGTCCGTTGTCGGCGCCCCCGGTGAAGAAACGCCGGGAGGGCCTGGCGGCTGCCCTGCAATCGTTGGCGTTGCGGGCGGGGCAGGGGCCGGGGTTGTGTTTGGAGCCGGCTGCTTGACCCCGCCGGACCCGGTTGGGGGCTGCTTGGCCGCCACCGGGGTCTTGGCCTTGGGGGGGCCGCCGACCCAGCCCATGTTGTTGGCGAAGTCCCACGCGAAGTAGGCGAGCAGCACCAGCCCAACGGCGACCAGAGGGATCTGCGCCTGCTTCGGGATGACGCTCTTGGGCTTCTTGTGCGGCGCTTCCATCGTGCTCTCCCCGTGTGCGCACCTGTCGGTCCGGTCTCCGGCGCGGGGCTCCGCACCTCTGGCCGGCCGTGGTCGGCCCCGGCTGCTTCGGGCCCGCGGTCAGGGCCTGCTACGCTACAGAACGCGAATCGCCACCTGCCCCGGGAACCCGGAGCGCGGCTCCAGGATGTAAGCCCGACAGCCGAGCTTGATGCTGACGGCCGGGCTGCCCGGAACCCGCTCCTCCCGTGTCCCGGACTTCTCGAGCGCCACGCTCTCGACTGAGATGATCTTCCCCAGTCCTCCCAGGTGCCGGATGAACTGAAACGCCCCCCCGTAGGTTCCGTCCAGACGGACCTCGATGTCCATCTCGCTGTACCGCTGGCCGCTGGGAAGCGGAGGCGGCTCAGCTCCCGCTGCCCCTGCCGCCCCCGCGGCGGCCGCGTCTCCACCTTCGGCCCCCGCGCCGGCCTCTCCTGCTGCCCCCGCCTCATCTCCGGTGGCCACCATGCCCTTGCGGATCTCGCCCTGACGCAGCTCCACCAGATCGTTGCCGGTCATCACCGCCCCGCTCTCGATCTGCCGGATGAGCGTCGGCATGTACTCGCGCTCGGGCAGGGCGCGCTCGATCTCGCTCAGCTCGCCGGCCAGAGCCTCGTCCTCTGCCCCCAGCTTCGCCGTGTCGATGCCCTCGATCCCCTGCTTCAGTTCGGCCAGCTGCTGTTGGGCGGCGACGTGCTGAGTGTGCAGGCCGTAGTACTGCTTCAGGTGGACGATCACCGAGCCCGCCAGGAACAGCAGGCACAGCGCCGCCGCCCCGCCGAAAACCAGGAACCGCTTGTTGCGCATGGCCGCCATCATGGCGTCGGTTTCTCCTTCGCCAAGAGTGCCTGGACGTCGAACTCGAAGATCTCTACGTTCTTGGCGCCCTTCCGCCGGCGGACGGACTCCAGATACACGTCCCCGAAAGACGAAGCGTTGGTGAGGTTGTGGATGAACTGGCTCACCAGATCGCCGGTCGTGGCTTCCCCGGTGATCGTGAAGCCCTCATGCCGCGGCGGCGTCTTGGCGGCCGCGGCACTGGTGTCCGTGACCTTGGGCTGCAGCGTGTCGGACGAGCGGACCGTCATCAGTGAGACCCCGGGGGGGGCGGCATCCGCGACCTGGGTGAGCGCGTTGCACCACTTCGCTTCACTGTCGCGAGCCCCCCGGAGCAGGTCGACCAGCGGCGCCTTACTGTCGATCTGGCCCTGCAGCAGGTCGATCTCGACCTTGCGGGCCTGCAGTTGGGCCGACTCGGCTCGCACGACCGCAATGCTCTCGCGGACCCCGCGCACGCGCGTCTGCTGCAGCGTGATCGCGACCATGGTCAGGGCGAAAGCGGCCACGGCAGCGAAGAAGGCGATGCGCCCGGCGGTCTCGCCGACCCGGCGCAGCCGTTCCCGCTCGTGGATGAGGTTCACGTTGATCAAGGCAGCCCCTCCTTGCCGCAGAGTGGCCTGGCCCCGCGCGCGGGATCAGGCCGGTGTTACCGGAAGCGGCTGGCTCTCCGGGACGCCCACCATCGGGTAGGCGCCCCCGGCCATCGACTCCCGCAGGGCCAGCCCGGCTACCACCGACAGGTAGGGCGACATGTCCGCCAGGAAGCTCGGATCGTAGTCGGGCGCCTCCAGGCGGGTGTCGCGGAAGACATCGAAGATGCGCACCGGCGTGTGGAGCCGGGCCTGCAGGTACTCGGCGAGGCGCGGGAGCCGCGAGACCCCGCCGCTGACGATGACCTCGTCCGCGCCCGCCTCGCCGCCGGCCATCTGGAAGGAGGAGGCCAGGAAATTCAGCGACGTCTGCGTGTCGCGCACGATCTCGTCGAGCACTGGGCTGATGGCCTGGGCCGCCTGCTGCTGCTCTTCGGGCAGCAGGTGAAGCTCCTCGAGCCCGGCGGCCGCGGCGCGGGTCTCCTTGATGCGGCGGGCCTCTTCCACATCCACGCTGAAGGCGGCGGCCAGCGCCTGATCCATGCCCGCGCCTGCGATCGGCACGATGCGGGGGAACGCGAAGCAGCCTCGCCACACCACGGCCATTTCCGTGAATGCCGTGCCGATGTGCAGCAGGAGGACGGTGCGCTCGAAGAGACGCGGATCGGGGCTGGCGTACACCTGGGAGCGGAGCAGCGCGAACTGCACGGCATCCATGACGACCGGCGTGAGCCCGGCGGCCTCCAGGGCCTGCAGCCGTCCGTCGATGGCTTCATTGCGGGCGGCGACGAGCAGGACCTCCATCTGCGGCGAGGTGTCCCTGGGGTTGAGGACCTGCCAGGTCAGCTGCCCCTCTTCCGCGCCGAAGGGGACGTGGGACCGCGCCTCGAAGGGCATCGCCTTGTCCAGCGAGGCATCGTCGCGGCGCGGCACCTGGATGCGGGTCGCCACGAGCGACGGGTCCGTCACCGCCGAGAGGGCCAGCCGCGCATTGCTGCCGGTGGACCGGAGGAGGTCGCGGATCACCTCGCCCACGATGAGTGCGTCCACGACCGCGCCGTTGAGCAGTGCACCGGGCGGCGTGGGCCCCATGCCCATGCGCGAGACGACGACGCGGTCGCCGTCGGAGCGGCATTCCATCAGCTTGATCGAGGTGCTGCCGATGTCGATGGCAACGGCACTCGCCTCGCCGAAGATCCTGTCCAGCAGGTTGCGTGCCACGGCCCTCTCTCCCCAAGGCGACAGGTTCTAGGTCTCGGACGCTCGATCTCACGCTCGCGAGTCAGGCCGCCGGAGCTGCGGCGAGACGCTCCAACAGCTCGCAGACGAGTGTCATCACGCTCTGCCGGTCATCGCAGTCGACGCTCGCGACTCGCGTGTCGGGCGGTAGCTGCAGCGCGGCGTGAAGCAGCGCCTCGCTGCCGGCAACCGTGCCCGCAACCAACCCGAAGCGGCTCTCCGCAAGCAACCGCCGGAGGCCAAGGCCGGCCGAGAGGTCGGCCGGCGTGTCCCCCACCAGCAGGCAGTAACCGTCGACCTCGGCCGCCAGCGCCTGGCAGACGTACTCCCGCCGCCAGCCGCCGTCCACGATGAACAACGCCAGGCCGAGCCCCTCGCGAACGCGCAGTCGGCTGAACGTGACCGGCCCCTCGACACCCCCGGAACCGGGGTGTCCTCCGGCTCCGACCTCAGGTTGGCGAATCACGAACTCCCGCCAGGTGGTCTCCAGCCGACGGCGTGCCTCGGCGTTGGTGACGATCAGCAGGAGCTTCGCGCAGGTCAGCATTCAGCCACCTCCCTCGACCAGGCACCCGATGGCCCGACGCAGGTGGTCCGCGACCTCCCGCAGTTCTGCAGCGGTCGGCCGCCGGGAGCCGGAGGCGGCCACCGCGAAGGACGGCGCGTCGCGGCCGTCGTCGGCCTCCGAACTGCCTGAGAGCGGGCTGCCTTCGTCTTCGGCGGTCACGACGGCCACGATGTCCCGCTCAATGAGCCCCGCCAGTATCGCGTATGCCCGGGCGACGCCGGCGTCCGCGCCGGCCACGATCTCGCCGACGCTGCGCCTCCCGTCGATGAGTCCCAGGAGTTGCCGCTCGACCTCGGGCAGGCTCTCGATCTGCTCCGCCCCAAGCGTCTCGCGCACGTAGGCGCGGGCCGAGGGCTTCCGGAGCAGCCCGTTGGCCCGTGTCAGGTCGTCTACGCGCTGCGCGGCCGTCAGCAGCAGCGCCGGCACCGAGCGATGGATCGTCCGCTCCTCGGACACCGGCTCGGCGGTGAAGACGAACGACCCGGCCCGCCGAGCCAACAGCGAGAGAACGACCTCCTCGCCTCGGCGTGCGCCATCCACGGCATGGATGACATCGCCCGATTGGAAGACCAGGCGCGTCGCGCGGCCCTGATCGACCACGGTGAGCGCACCGGTCTTGCCGCCCAGAGCGAGGATCTGGAGCAGATCGGACGGCTCGGTCTCCTCGAACGTCCCGCGGAGCGCCACGGATCGTCTCCCGGTTCGCGCCCGGCGTAGCGGGCGGAGCTCGTTGGCTAGTGCCGTGTCAGCCGCGAAGCCTTCGGTCGTCGTGGGTCAGCTCACCAGAGCCGACCGAGCCTTCAGGTCGATGCCGGACGACGTCGGCTCTGATGAGCCGACCCACGACCGCAAACGGTAACCACAGGTATCACGGCTGACAGACCACTACGCGTTCCCGAACAGCCGTCGCTCGCCGATATCGGGCAGCCCCGTCACGACGCTGCGGCCGTGGATGCGCTGCACCACCGGCAACAGGGTCTGGGCCGCTTCACCGGCATACAGGCGGACCAGGCCCAACGTCGTCCGGTCGTCGAAGGCGGTCAGCATGAGTGCCGTGTCGCCGACCACCGACAGGTGGATGTTGCGCTCCTCGCCCTGATGGAAGAGCACGCTGAACGAGTCCTCGCCGATGAGCTTGGCGACCTGCTCGGTCGCGGCGAACGCGGCCGCCGCCAGAGCGGCCAGTTCCTCGGCGTCCCGTTTGCGCGAGTACCCGCGCTCGGCGATGATCTGACCGCTGCGGTCGATCAGGATGACCAGACTCGACCGCGACGCCTTGAGAAAGGCATCCAGGCGCTGCGCGAGGTCGCGCGCGTCCTCTTCGTAGATGATCACCGGCTGGATGTCCAACCCGTCACCTCCACCGGACCGCCCAGGCGGCCCGCGAAGCGCGCTACGCCGCGCGCAGTTTGGCCAGGACCAGTCGGCACACCGCGTTCAGACAGTCGAAGACCCCCGTGCCCACCGTGGCGGAGGTCTCGAAGACGGGAACCCGCCGCTGGCGACGGTTCAGCGTGAAGTCCAGGTAGTGTCCGGGCGCGATCGGGCTCAGGTCGCGCTTGTTATACTGCAGCACGTACGGAATGCTCTCCAGCGCATAGCCGTATTGCGAGAGGTTGTCGAGCATGTTCTGGAAGCTCTCGACGTTCTCTTTGGCCTTCGACCATTGTGAATCGGCTACGAAGACCAGCCCATCGACGCCGCGAAGCACCAGGCGGCGGGTCGCGTTGTAGACGACCTGACCCGGCACCGTGTAGAGCTGGAACTTGGCGGTGAAGCCGCCGACGTCCTGGACCTCCAGCGGCAGGAAGTCGAAGAACAGCGTGCGGTCGCCCTGGGTTGAGAGCGAGACCAGTCCCCCCTTCTCGACCGCGGGGACGTTCGCGTGGATGTACTCCAGGTTGCTGGTTTTGCCCGAGAGCGCACAGCCGTAGTAGACGATCTTGCACGTGATCTCGCGCTGTGCGTAGTTGATTGAGGCCATCGGATCAGGCCCTCCGGACAACCTGTCGGTGCGCGGCTCTCCTCCGAGCGGGGGACGCTCAAGCGGAGGCGGCGCGCTCCATCGTCTCTCGTGATGTCAGACCGGCGGCCAGGAACTGCCTCAAGGGCTCGACGGCCCTCTCGACTTCCAGCCGGAGCCTCCCGGTGTTGAGCGTGGGATCGCCGGAGACGACCAGGAAGCCCCGGCCCAGGTCGGCCAGCATCAGGGAGCCCATCGACGACTCGAAGAGGGCGAGTTGCAGGCGCCCACCGTCCCAGGACTCCGCAGTCTCCGCCGCCAGGCGGCCGAGCTCGGCGGCCCAGGCCGCCAGCCGCTCGGCATCGGCGGCCCCAACGGCCGCGCGCATCTCGATCGGGATGCCCTCGTAGTCCACGACAGCCACGGCTGCAACCCCCGTCACACGGCTTACCCCGTCAATCAGTTGTTGCAGGCTCATGGCGCTCCCCCGTCCGTGCCGACGCCGGGGGCCGCAGCGCGCCCTGGCTGCGCTTCCAGCGCTTCGGCGCGACTGACCAGCACCGGCAGCACGACTTCAGCGATGTCCCGCGAGCCGGGCTGCGGCCCGACCAGGCAGGCAATCAGCCGCGACCCGCCCACGGCCAGCAACTCGTACCCCCCGAAGGCGGCGCGCAAGAGCGTCGTGCCCGAGCGGCCAGGGTCTCCCAGCTGCTCCAGGTCGGCCATCAATCTCGGCAGCACCTCCGCCACGCGCGTTGCGTCTAGGTCGCGCACCTCCACAGCCGCCACCACCTCGCCCTGCCGAGTGGCCAGCAGGCCGCCCTCGCACTTCGCGGCCTGCGCGGCGAAGCGAACGAGGGACGCGGGATCGCCGGCCCGCAGCTTGTCGAGAGCTGCCGCGTAGACTTCCAGGTGCGGCGCCCTGGGGGCCGACGGGGCGACCTGCAGCGCGGGCGACGCCGGCTGAGAGGCCGCCGGGGGCTGTGGCGCTGCAGGCGGCTCGACCGCAGGCGCGGCGCCGTTTCCGTAGGCCACGGCCGAGATGCCGATGGCGTATCCGACCTGGAGCACGCCGAGGGGCAGTGACGCGCCCGCAGCCCACTGCAGGACCGGCCAGGACAGCCCGCCGGGGGCGGTCGGCGCGCTTACCAACGCCGACCGGAACAGCCCCAGCAGGAGACCGAGGCCGACATGCGCGGCTGTCATCGTCGCCCACCAGACCAGGAACAACCGCACTCCTCCCCCTTGAGCGCTCCGCCAGGAGACCGCGGCGTACAGCACCCACCCCGCGGCCAGCAGCATCAGGCTACCGGGCACGCTCAGCTGGTCCGCCGACTGCTGGGCCA
>Ga0194126_10013595_pt1 | contig 10159 bp, 11 predicted proteins | sample TA2KigC150mmetaG_FD_148641 | JGI IMG/M metagenome (GOLD analysis project Ga0194126, IMG submission 148641) | Freshwater microbial communities from Lake Tanganyika, Tanzania - TA2015035 Kigoma Deep Cast 150m | ecosystem: Environmental > Aquatic > Freshwater > Lake | place: Tanzania: Lake...
CTTCTGCCCGAAAACTCTTTCCCGTTGCCAAAAGGTAAATTGCCTCCAAAAGGTTAGTTTTCCCAGAAGCATTAGGACCCACTATTAAAGTCGTGTCTTTGTCAAAACTAAAAACCTTTTCTCGATAATTCCGAAAATTTTGCAGCTTAATTGACTTTATAAACATAGATTCCACTGATTTCTAGCTGATTCCACCGATTACTTTATCCGTGTAAATCCGTCGTAATCCGTGATAATCATTTCTGACAAACAGGGCAAAAAAATGTCCCCCTTCCTCCCAAACTCACTCTTTTGATCAACCCTCCGCACCGCCAACACGGCTGGCCGCCTCTTTGATAGACCCGAAAATGCTCCTGGTATTTGCCCTTGGAGCCGTTGGGTTTCACATAGGCCTCATCCGCCGCGCTGGCCCCACCGTATTTTATTCCCTCTTTCAAAACTACCAAAATTGAATTTCTTAATTTCTCAATTTCTAAATTTTCTAGATTCTTTGCCGGCTTTGCCGGCAATATTCCCGCCTCCCAAAGGGCCTCATTCGCATAAATATTACCAATCCCGGCAATCTTTGTCTGATCCATCAAAACCAGTTTTACCGGCCGTGAAGTTCCGGCGAAGACCCGCCCAAGATACTCCACGGTAAAATCTTTACTAAACGGCTCAACCCCAAAGTCCCCAAAGTCCCCAAAGCCCCTTATTACCCTTACCCAACCAAACGCCCGTAAATCGTTAAAGAAGAGTCTCCCGTCGTTGATCTCAAAGATGATATGAGTTGTCTTACCGGGAAGCTCCGTTTTTGGCGCCCAAATAAGCTGGCCGGTGAGTTTAAGGTGAATCAAGATCGAGCGGTCGTTGTCCAGGTGAATGAGCAAGATTTTTGCCCGGCGGCCAACATCTATAATCCTTGCCCCAATTACTTCCTCCACTTCACCCTGAAACTGTTTGGGCAGTAAAACCTTAATCCCGACAATCTGCTTACCGACCAACTTTTCCGCCAACTGCAATCTGATTGTCTCTACTTCAGGTAGCTCAGGCATAACAAACCTCTTTAAATGGACCTTACAAATTCTATCATTTCTTTCTTAAATCTTTCTTTAGAAAACTTCCTCGCTTGCTCCCGGCAATCTTCGGGTTTAATTTTTTCCCCAACTTCCCCAAATTCCCTAAAGACCCTCATCAAACTTTCTACCGTTGGTTTGTTGAAGAACAACCCTGTTTTCTCTTCAACTATCGTCTCTCGATATCCTCCGCCTCGAAAAGCGATTACCGGTCGGCCGGCGGCCATCGCTTCGACTAAGGTCATACCAAAATCCTCATTAGTGGCCAGCGCCAAAAATGCCTTACATTTGCCATAGTATTGATAAAGCTCCCTATCCGAAACCCTTCCCAAAAACTCTACATACTCATTCTTTAGATTCGCTAACTTCCCGCCGAACCATTTAAGGCCAGATGGTTCACCGATTACCTTTATGCGTACCTTCGCTTTCTTGGCGACTTCGGCCGCTTGTTCTATTCCCTTCGCCCCCACTATCCGCGAGGCAATCAAAAAATAGTTTTCCGGCGAAAGCCCTTTAGTCGCCTCAATTATTTTCTCCACTTCCACCGGAGGGTAAATTACGGTCGAATCGCGCCGATAAAACTTTCTTATGCGCTCCTGCACGTTTTTGGAATTAGCAATGAAGGCCGTCACTTCCTGGGCCGATTGAAAATCGTACATTCTTAAGAAGTGATTTACGATCGTCGCATAAACCCTCACCGGCCAATATCTTTGCCACTCAATTGAAGTCGGATAACCGTAGAGATAACGCGGGGGCGTATGACAATAACAGATCACTTTTGTTTTTGGATTAACTCGAAACCCACGAGAAATATACCATGAGGCAGAGGTAATCACCAGATCAAACTTGGAAAAATCAAAGCTTTTCCAAATAAGAGGGGCGAGAAACCGCAACGGACTGTAGAGGTTTTTATGCTTAATAAATGGGGCAAAAGGCGATTCGATAACATTCGCATCGGCAAAGGCTTGACCGGCGGCCGAATTCTCGATTCTAAAGGCGGTATAAATCGGCGCCTCCGGCCAAATCTCATGCAGGGTCTCGAGAACCCTCTCTGCCCCCCCGTATTCCCTAAGATAGTCGTGAACAAGCGCTATTTTCATAAAATTAGCTTCAAATTACCCCCTTGACAAGCATTTTCCCTCATGTTAAGATACCAGTACTTCTGGGGGACAATCTCGAAAGGGAGCGTTCCCCGTCAACTTGGGAGACAATCTCGAAAGAGAGCGTCTCCCATTTTTTTTCTAATCTAATAACCTGAGTTGTTCTTCTTCCCTCTTCCGAACCTTCTTAACCTTCTCGGCCTTCTCCTCTGTCTTTCCTATTAGGCTCTTAAATCCCAAACTCCGCAAAACCGCCATTACCTTCTCGCTTCCAACTTCGGGCGCCTGGCATCTCTCCAAATTGAAATTAAGAGGCACATCGCTCCGAATTATGGCAAGCTTTTTTGACAGAACGGCTGTTTCTTTCCCCTTCGTTAATTTATCCACCAGGCGTTCCTCCTTGACCATCCCCATTACTTTTTCTAAGCTACCAAATTCCGCCAGTAGCCGCACCGCCGTCTTGGGACCGATACCCGCTACCCCCGGATAGTTATCCGACGGATCGCCGACTAGACCCTTGTAGTCGGGAATTTGCGCCGGCCTAACTCCTATTCTCTCTTCTACTCCCTCTTCGTCCACCATCACTGCTTCCGAAATTCCCTTTGTCGGCAAATACATCTTTGTTTTCTCATTAACCAACTGCATTAAATCCCTATCTCCCGAAACAATAACTACTTCCATGCCTGTTTTATCAGTGGTAATCGGCTTTTTTGATCGGTGGTAATCAGTGGCACGATGAGCGATCGTGCCCAGAACATCATCCGCCTCAAAGCCCGGCTTCTCAAAAATAGCTACCCCCATCTCCCTTAACACCCCCCTAACTTTATCAATTTGCGAAGATAACTCCGCCTCCATCACCGGCCGCTGCGCCTGATAACCGACAAATTCTTGGTGGCGAAAGGTAGGATGGGGCGTGTCAAAAGCCACGGCTAAATAGGCCGGCTTAAGGTTCTCGACTACCTTAAAAAGCATACGCAGGAATCCGTAAACCGCATTGACCAATTCCCCGGAGCGATTAGTCAGGGGCGGCAAGGCGTGATAGGCGCGGTGCAAAATCGCATTCCCGTCAATCAAAACCAATCTCCTTTTACCCTGAGCGAGCGAAGCGAGACGAAGGGCCATGAAGCTATTTTACCATAAACCGCGTTCCGCCAATTAGCTTCCGAGGTTCAACCTCGAACGGCCCGATAGTTCGATCCGTTCTGCCATCAATTTCCTAATTACTGTTTTCTGCCTCTCTCAATTCTTTCTCATATCGCAACTTTCTTCTGTCTTCGTAGAAAACCACTTTTGCTTTCCCCTCCCTTACTAACGTCAAATTCAACATCCTCCTCCCGTCTCTACAGCCAACGCTGGCCGAGCAGCTTTCCCAGACATAGGCCAAAATCCGGCCGAATTTATCGTCTTGATAAGAGTCATATTCTAATCCCACTGTTTCTCCGTCAATTAAGTCAGTCAGGTATTTTTGCGCCTCTTCGTGCCCCGCCTCGCCCCGATTGGGCGCGTCAATGCCAATCATTCTCACCGTCTGACCATTCTCCAAGACAAAGGTGTCTCCGTCAATTACCTCCTCAACTTTTCCTTCTTGCGGAAAAATAATCTTCGCTCCCTTATATCCCCCCGCTTCCCTCAACCTCCCCAAATCTTTCGGCCAGTTCCAGCCTAAAACTGCGGCTAAAATTAGTCCCGGAAAAAACACCGTGGGAATTCCCAAAGAAACCAGAAACCCTCTTGTAATCCCCTTCATCTTCTCTAGTTTATCACACCCCCAAAATAATTTTCCGATCCCGGATCGTTAGCAATTGACGATCAGGGTAAAATGTTATGATACCGCTCCCTTACTGGCAAATTGATGAAGAATAGAGGAGGCCAGAGTCTGGTAGGGAATGCCCAGCCTAACTGCTTCAGTCTTTAGTTTCGCCAAAACTTTTTCCGAAAGCCTGATGTTTATATTCCTCGTCTTGTTCAAAGTGTTTTGGGCGTATTTTTGGTAAAGTCTTTTCTGTCTGGCAACGTCCCCGACACTAACCAATCTCCCCTCCTCGAAATCCTCAAGGATCTTCTTTTCTTCGTTAGTAAGTTCAAAATATCTCATTAGGAAGATTCTATGACAAAAATTCACTTTCTGCCAGACCCCAAGGTATATCTTGTTCTAATGAATTGAATCATTGATACAAAGTTAGGCGCCTTAAGTGGATTTTGACTCTTCCGGTAAGGTTAGGTAATTGCCCTTTTTTTCTTATGTACTTCCCCCAGAACCTCTGATTATCTTGCCATTAATAGCCAATACTGTTTCCCCCGTGAGGAGGACTTCGGCTTCTACATCAGATAGGGGGACTCCCCCCGTACCTCTTTCTGCTTTTGCGGGTTTTCCCTTCTCCTTAGCCACGGTAAGCAAAATCCCTCTTTCTAGGGCTTGTTTCTCTTTTTCTGTAACCACCTTTCTATCACCCCCTTCTTAAATTCTAATCGAAGAATACTACAAAATTCCCATTTTGTCAAATTTTTTAGTCAATTTTCCGATCCGGGATCGTTAGCAATTGACGATCCGGTTTATAAAATCGCTTTGCCCTGATCACTAATGATCCTTAACTTCTTTGCCTGTTTCCAGAGATTCTCGAACATCTCCTTTTGCATCTGGGCCAACTGTTCGTTATGCATTTCAAAACAGAAAACATCGCCATCCTCCAGATAATGACAGGCGGCATAAACATCGTTATAGATAAAAACATCAGCCCGTATGGTTAAAATTTCAGGGGGAATGTAGCGAATCTGCCAAAAGTGCCTCACCATTTCTGTAACTTGAGTAAATGACTCGATGATTTTTTTATTCGTTATTGTTCTCGTCATAATCTTCTCTTCCAATAGGCGCCGTCGTAACTTCTCTGCTTCTCTCTGCGGTAAATAGACATCGGCAGTCGCCACCTCATAGCTGACAAACTCCTTCTTCGCTCTTATCAAATTCCAATTGACTTGGGAAAGACCCTGTTTTCCCCGATAATAAATAACCTGTGATCCGGGCCGGCCTGAACCAGCCCTGCTCTCGAGAACCTTCAGAATCCCAGGAAGTGATCTTCTGATCGCCGCCAGTTCACTTTCCCTGCGATTAAGCAAGAGGTCTAGTTGCGAGGGATCATTAGCTAAAAATTTAAAACCGCTACTCTCACATTGCAGCACCACCAACTGCTTTTCGATCAGCTTGTCCAATAAACGGTACACTTTTGTGCGGCCTAGGTGTAAACTGCGACTCAAATTTAAGGCAGTCGCCACGTTTTTCTGCAACAATTCCAGGTAAACTTGCGCCTCTTCGCCACTTAAACCAAATGGCTCCAGGAGAACTTTTATTTTGTCTGTCTGATCGGACATCTGGTGTATTTTATCAATTCTTAAATCTATAATCAAGCCGTTAGTGTTAATAATCAACCATGATTAATGTAACTAATAACACCAGGCTAAGAGGCGCTTCATTTATTCTGATCTCAGCCTTTTTCTATGGCACTTATGGCGCCTGGTCACGCTTGATGGCGGCCGATTTTGGCGAGTTTTCTCAGGCCTGGACCAGGGGATTATTACTTTTTATCTTCTCTTTGCTAGTCAACATTAAATTCAAAATATTTAAGAAAATAGACAGGCGTGACTGGCCCTGGTTTCTGATGGTCGCCTTTGCTGGTGGCCTCAACCAAGCGCCTTACTTCTTCGGCTTCAAACACCTCAATATCGGCACGGCCGTTCTCCTTTTCTATTCTGCCTTGGTTATCGGCGGATACCTCATCGGCAAGTTGGTTTTCCAGGAAAAGCTAACGGGTATTAAATATCTTAGCCTGGGCCTCGCCATCTTGGGCATTGGAACAATTTATAACTTAGCTCTCACTCAAAATCAGTTTCTCCCGGCTGCTTTGACTATCATGGCTGGATTAATGGGCGCTATCGCTGCGGTAATGCCAAAAAAACTATCTGGTCATTACGCCGAATTGCAAATTATGACTGGCTATTTTATCGTGATGGTTCTTGCCAATAGCCTTCTAGGACACTTCCTAAATGAGTCTCTGCCTCCCTTCTCTAAAATAAATGCTTGGGGCGCGCAACTTGGTTACGCAACAGCTATGCTTCTAGCCAACCTAGCCGTTATCCAAGGATTTAAATATATCGAGGCCAGTATCGGCAGCCTGATCGGCTTGGCCGAGATTCTCTTTGGCATTTCCTTCGGCGTGCTCTTTTTTGGAGAGAAAATCACTCTCGGAGTAATCGTTGGCGCTATCCTCATCATCACGTCGGCTACTTTACCGAACCTAAAGAAAGAGACGCTCGATTCCTAATTTGCCCAATTAGCCCAATTCCCTCCTAATAAATCTCCTCAGTGAACTTTTTTTCGAAGAAGCGTAGCCTTTTTCCCTTGACTGTTTCGACTACTTGAGGAAAGTCTTTAAAGGGCAAGGGGATTTTACGGATTTCTTTTTCACTAAGCCACTGGTTCTCTCCCCCCTCGACTTTCTCTTCTAATTTCCCTTTCGGTCGGACTCCTTTAAAAATGAAGAAAAACTTATCTTCTAAAATTTCCCCTTTTACCGAATAATCCATTTTATGCTCGATACCGCAAAAGATCATTTCTGCCGTTAAGCCAGTTTCTTCTTTTAACTCCCTCTGGGCGGCTTCCAGCGCCGTTTCTCCCCACTTAATCTTCCCGGTCAGAAATCCGTAAAAACCAAAAAGGGGCTGCTTTAACCGCCTATGCACAAGATATTGCGTAATTCCTTTTACTTTTCTGGTGCAGGTAACCAGGACGGTTAGCTTCGCCTGTCTCTGAATAATTACCTTTTCGGTGTCCAAGCGATTGGCAAACTCCTTACCCTTAGCGGAAAGCCCGTATGTCCCAGAAGCGTTTTTCTCCAATAAACCAAGATCTATCAGTTGATTGATATGAAAGCTAAAGTGGTCGTTGGTTAATCCAGTCTTATTAAGTTCGGAGAACCTTGCTTCTTTTTTAAAAAGAAGGGCCCTTAAAATATTTGCCTGAGCCGGATGAACTTCAATCTCGGTACCCATAGCTCATATTTTAACCGATTTTTCCGCCCTGTCTAGTAAAGTCGACTTTACTACGTTCTTTTTTGCAGATTTTTCTTAATTTCTAAGGGAAGAAAAGGGATGATCGATGTGTTAATTGTGGGTGGGCGGAAAAACCACCACCTACACCTAAATAAAATTATTGCTTTTCGTGCTTAACTTCTTCGGGAAATAGCAGCTGGAAGGGGTAGCCCACGTAATTTATCATTATTTCCTCACAGCCAACTTCCTTTAAGAAATTAACCATTTGCTCCGCAACCTTCTCGGGGTTTACCTTTTTATCTTTGCCAAGATACTCAATTTCCACAAAGGCGCCAAGATTCTTGACCGAATCCAGGGCGATCTCGTAATCGTTATAAGTCCAAACTTGCCTTACTTTATCGACAATAACAATGCGCTCAAAACCAAGAGCTAATAAAATTCGCTTGGCCTGGTCAAGCTGGTCAATTTTCGTCTCGTATTCATCGCAGTGAAAGCTCTTCCCCTCCTTATTAAAATACCAATTTTTATAGTTAAGAGAGTAGTTTCCATTAGCGTTCCTCAGCCGCAGCCACTCTTTAATCGGCCGTTTACTTAAGAAGTCATTATGTCTCGGCGAAAAATACTCATCTATCTGTTGGCTTTTACTGATAAACTTAGCCCTTCGCCTAAGGAAAGCTACCAATTTCTTATTGCTTTTAACTTTAACTTGAATTTCTATTTCAAACTTGTTCATTTGATTTCACAATTAGTGTGTGTGCCTCACTCCACCCATAAATTCTCCGTTTTATTTGTAATTTAGGCGAGCCGAAATTTAAGAGCAAGCCGACTCGAAAATTACTCCCTTTCAAGTAATAACTAAGCTGGCTCTCGGCGTCTTGAAACAAAACAGGAAGCGCCTTAATTTCAATTACGACCTTACCGTCAACAACGATGTCTGGTTTATAAACACCCACCTTCTTACCCTTAAAACTCACCTCCAGGGCCTGCTCTTTCTGAAAAGGAATCCCCAAGGAAGAGAGTTCCAGGCAAAAAGCATTTTGGTAAACATTTTCTTTGTGAACAGACCCCAATTCTTTGTGGACTTCGAAGGCAATTCCGATTAAGCGATAAGTTAGCTCCTCATAAATGACTGGCTTCTTAACCGGTCTCATGTGCTCATCATGTTCTAATCATGTGCTCATCAATTTCCGGAAGTCTTCCCCCTCGATTGTCTCTTTCACCAAAAGCTCTTTGGCCAACTTGTCGAGTTTCTTATGGTTTGTCGATAAGATAGTTTGTGTCCTTTGGTAACAATCATCGACAATTTGTTTTACCTCGGCATCAACCTGCGACTGCATTTCAGGAGAAAGTTGGGTCGGTTCGAAGAAGGCACGACCCATCTCGTTGGTATCCATCTGGGGCCCCCAGGAAATTGGCCCCAGGCTGCTCATGCCAAAATCAACCACCATTTGCCTGGCGATCTTCGTCGCTTGGTCAATATCAGAAGCCGCCCCCGTCGTCATCTCCGAAAAGACCAGCTCTTCCGCCGCCCGTCCGCCCAAAAACACCTGGATTTCCTCCAGGAGCCGCGTTTTGGTCTCATGAGTCCGGTCTTGCGTCGGCGGAATCATGGTGTGGCCCAAAGTCATTCCCCTTGCCACAATTGAGATTCGGTGAACCGGGTCCATATGCGTAGAAAAATAATTAACCACGGCGTGTCCAGCCTCATGGTAAGCGGTCATCTTTCGATCCTCATCTGATTGCAGCCGTTTCCTCTGCGGCCCAAGCTTAACCTTAGTGGCCGCCTCTTCAATATCGTCCATCTCGATTGATTTCTTATCAGAGCGTGCCGCCAGAATGGCGGCTTCGTTAAGCATGTTCTCCAAATCCGCCCCGGAAAAGCCTACCGTTCTCTTGGCCACCTTTTCCCAATCAACCTCTTTAGCAAATGGCTTACCCTTGGCATGAATGGCCAAAATTGCCTTTCTCCCCTCGATGTCAGGCATATCCAAAACCACCGTCCGGTCAAACCTCCCAGGCCGCCGCAGGGCCGGATCTAGCAAATCTCCCCGATTAGTCGCCGCCAAGACGACCACATTATCGTTAACGGTAAACCCGTCCATCTCAACCAGAATCTGATTCAGCGTTTGTTCCCTCTCGTCATGACCGCCAACTAATCCCGTTCCTCTCACCCGACCAATAGCGTCAATTTCGTCAATAAAAATAATAGATGGGGCATTTTTCTTTGCGGTACCAAAAAGATCCCTCACCCTTGAAGCCCCGACCCCTACCAACATTTCCATAAATTCCGAGCCAGCCATCGAGAAAAAGGGCACGGCCGCTTCGCCTGCCACCGCTTTCGCTAAAAGCGTTTTTCCCGTCCCGCTTGGGCCGATCAGCAAGGCCCCCTTAGGTGTCCTTGCCCCTAAAACCCGATACTTTTGCGGATGTTTAAGGAAGTCAACTACTTCTTCCAATTCTTTTTTAGCTTCTGGAACACCGGCAACGTCTTTAAAGGTCACGTTTTGCTTTCCCCTGGCAAAAAGCTTCGCCCTTGATTGGCCAAAAGAAAAAAGCGTATCCTGTGCTCCCCTTGCCTGGCGAAAGAGAAAGAAAAGCAGAAACCCCATGCCAACTATGGGCAAAAGATTGATCAAAAGCTCGCCCCAAATCCGACCAATGGAAGTATCTTTAATCTTCAAAGTAACCGTCTTTGGGTCAATCCCGGCCGTCTCCAGGGTCTTGACAAAGCTCTCCGTTGATTCCTTACGCGAAGAAAATCTTTTATCCTCCTTTGTCACAATCTGCAAAATCGAGTCCTCGACCAGTACCTCTTTTACTCTGCCTTCTTTAATTTCCGTTAGAGCCTCCGACAGTGGGATTTCCTTTTCAGCTAGTGGTTGGCGAAAAAGTGAAAACGGAATTGGTAAAAGGAAAAAAATAATTAAAAGCCAAACTAGAATATTAACCGGATTAAGCTTA
>Ga0194126_10013597_pt1 | contig 10158 bp, 9 predicted proteins | sample TA2KigC150mmetaG_FD_148641 | JGI IMG/M metagenome (GOLD analysis project Ga0194126, IMG submission 148641) | Freshwater microbial communities from Lake Tanganyika, Tanzania - TA2015035 Kigoma Deep Cast 150m | ecosystem: Environmental > Aquatic > Freshwater > Lake | place: Tanzania: Lake...
CTGGGGAGGCGATGACCTTTTGCGGCCAGCCCAACCCTTCCAAGAGCCTTATCGGCCATGGCCCGCTTCTCCTTCTCCCTGATTCTTACCGGGGTCAGCGGGAGCATGACATTTTCCCGAACGGTGAGATAGGGGATCAGATGGAAGCTCTGGAAGACGAAGCCCAGGGTGTTACGGCGAAAGTCGGCCCTTTCTTCCTGGCCGAGGGCATAGACATCGATCTTGTCCACCCAGTACTTTCCGCCTGTGGGGCTGTTGAGCGCCCCCATGACGGTCAGGAGCGTCGATTTCCCCGATCCCGATTCGCCCATAATTGCGATCAATTCTCCGGAAGCAATGCCGAAGGTCATATCGCGAACGGCCAGGACCGCCGCCTCTCCCTTGCCGTATTGCTTGGTCAAACCTTCTACACGAATTAAACTCATCTATGTCTCCTAAAGGGCCCGCAGGGCCTCACAGGGATCCAGGCGCGCGGCCACGCGCGCCGGATAAACGCTCGCCGCCAGGCCGAGAACGATGGCAAGGGCCAATGCCGCCCCGGCCAGCCAGGGATCGAAGGGGACTGCAACGCCATGACCGGCATGAGCGCCCTCCCCGGAAAAGAACAGGAGAGTGATTTTGGTCGCTCCGATACCTATGAGATAGCCCAGGACGCCGGCAAGCACCGAAACGATCCCTGCTTCGAGCAGGATAATCTTCATGATATGGCTGCTCCGGAAGCCGATCGCCCGGAAGATGCCGATCTCGGAGGTCCTCTCCCGAACGCTCCCCATCATGGTCACCAAAACGACAAGCGCGCCCACCAGGGCCACGATCGCCGAGAGGCCGTAAGCGGCCTTACGGAAATGGTTCAGCGTCTCCATCCGCCCCTCCACGACCTGCTTGATGGCCATCACATTCGCCCCGGGAAGGATTTCGGAAATCTGCTTCACCATCTCCTCGATGGGGCAGCCGGCGCACAGGGCGGCCACTTCGGCCAGCGAAATCCGTCCCTCCTTATGCAGGATGGACTGAGCGGTCGCGAGCTGGGTGAAGAGGATATGGTCATCCTGGGATCCCGTGGATTCGAGAACACCCGAAACCATAAGGTTCCGTCCGTTCAAGGCCACGCTCTTACCCACATCGAGCCCCAAGACACGGGCGGCTTCCGCCCCGGCAAGGACCCCCTCCTGCCCCTTATCCGGAAGGCTCCCCTGAAACTTCCACCAGGGCCGGAGCTGGTATATGACCTTGAAATCCATCCCGGCCAGGAGCGCCTTGCGGCCCCCTGTCGAGACGGCCCCCAGGAGCATAGGCCCCACGGCGGCCACATTCTGGGCGTTTTCGATCTCCCGGATCTTCGCCAGCTCCTCCTCGTGTATCTCCTTCATATCGAAGAGAACCCCGCCCAGCGAAAGCCCGCCGTAGCTCATGGAGAGGTTCTCCGTTTTGGGGACGATAAGGATGTTGGCCCCGTACTCCTCCAACTTGCTGTTGATGTTCTGGGTAAGGGCCTCCACAAGGCTGATGAACACCACCACCGCCGACACGCCGATCGTCAGGCCGATGAGTACGAAGGCCGCTTTGGATTTGCGCCTTTTCAGGTTCCGCAGGGCGATATCCCCCAGGTTCATCTTTTGCCTCCCTTTCCGAAATCGAAATACTTCGCCCCTTCCAGAATATCCTTCACCTGGATGACCACATTGTCTCCTCGGACTGATCGGGCGAGCGGGGCCGGATTGCATCCCCCCTGCACGTCGTTGATCCGGACCGATGCAAAGCGCCGCCCGCAGTTTCGGCAGATCATGAAATCTCCTTTTTGGGTGTAGCCTTTCCCTTCCCGCCAGCAGACGTCACAGGCGTCGAAGGCCGCCCGTATGACGCCATCTGAGCTCTTGAGGATAAAATATTTGATCGTAATACCGCTGCCCGTAGGATGGCTGTAGAACCGCGCCTCCCCGTTCTGGAAGGTCTTCATGGGGTAAACGACCTCCGAAACCGGCTTAGCCGCTGCGGCTCCCCGGGTCGCCGACAGGAAAAGGAACATAACCGAAAGCGTCAGGACGCCGGCGACAACCGACATCGCCCGCCTCGAACAGATCAGTGACAGCATTTTTGTCTTTGCCATAACAACTCCTTAGTTATCAACCACCTTGCCGTCAAGGTAGCTATAGGAACGAACCACCTTCCCGTCTTTTTCGATATCCACCTGGACATGGCATCCGTAATCGGTGACTTGCGCTGCCACATCTTTCTCGGCCGGATTGGTTTTCCCATAGGCGGCGAGCGCCGCGGCGCTCGCCGCGTTTTTCAACCGCGGATCCAGAGGCCCTGACTGCTTCGTCCCGCATCCGGCCCCGCCTCCGCCGGCGCCCGCTCTCCCGCCCGGGGGACAGCACGAATCCTGCCTTTGAGCAGAAACCTGGGAAGGGCCGACGCTTCTGTTGAAGGTCACCTTTGCAACCCCCCTGACCTGGGTAAGCCAGGCGCCGAAAACTTCATCGGGGTCCACACCCGCAGGGGCCTTGGCTTTCTTCACCTCCTGATAGAGGAGCAGGTTTCGGACATGCGCGGAAAGATAGGCTTCGGAAATACCGTCTTCCTTGAGACTGGCCTGGAATTTCTCCCAGTTTCCGTATATTTCACTGCCGATGTTCCGCATCTCCTCATGCACCCTGGCGTCGGCGATACTGATGTTCAGCCGCCGCGCCTCCTGCGCGACCAATCGCTCCGCGATTATCCGCTCCAGGATGTCGCGTTCAAGCTCCCCAAGGTATGCCCTCCCCCGCTCGCCGGCGAAGAGCTCTTTCCCGTACTCTTTCTCCATCATCAGCCTGGCGACCCTGAATCTTTCCCTCGCCTCGGACCGGGCAATCGGCTCTCCATTGATCAACGCCGCCGGCCGACGCAGGAGCGAATCCCAGGAAAACTCCCACCCGTTTGTATGACCGAACAGGTATGCCGCCCCTGCGATTACCACAATCATAGCGGCAACAATTGAATACCACAGCCGTTTCTTGCTTTTAACTCCCTTATCTGATCCGCACTCGGGACAGTAGACCCCGTCCCCGCCCGTATTTTCTTTTCCACACCTACCGCAAATGGTATTAGCCATTCCGATATCTCCTTTCCATTGTCTGACCATCCTTTTAAGCAACAGGTGTGCCGACGGGAGAAGCGATCCGTTTTTATTCGATAACTATGCTTTATATCAAGACATTTAAACCTTTATGGCGCCTCTGCGGAACCCGCTGGAAGGTCTCGTGTGCGAAATATTTTCTCATGGCTGACTTCTACGTCAAGGATATGGGAAAATTTTTACCGGCCACAGCGAGGGAGTGGGTGCTAAAAACAGGACAGGGCTCAAAGGGTGCGCTCCTGGTCAATATTATTGGTGGGCATCCAAACCGTAATTATGATATGCATTAAATCATGTACGCCTACCCAAAATATGATTTAAAGAGCAAGGTGGCGGTCGTGACCGGCGCCGGCCAGGGGTTGGGAAAATGGATCGCCCTCGCTCTCGCAGACGCGGGCGCCGACGTCCTGGTGAATGCCCTCCATCGCGAAAGCGCCGAAAAGACCAGCGCGGAGATCAGGCAGATGGGTCGTCGCTCGGCGTTTGTGGCGGCCGATGTCTCCGACGTCGAGGCGGTCAGGGCGATGATGGCAACCGCCGAGGAGGAGCTCGGAGGTCTCGATATCCTGGTGAACAATGCCGGCGTGAACGTCCATAAGCCGGCCATCGACGTCACACCCGAGGACTTCACCCGGATCGTCGATATCAATGCGAAAGGGGTCTTTTTCTGCAGCCAGGCCGCGGCCGCGCGAATGATGCCCAGGGGCGCGGGGAAGATCATCAATGTGGCGTCGAGCGTGGCCTTTCTGGTGAGGGCCGGCATTCCCAACTCGGTTTATGCCATGACCAAGGCGGGTGTCGTCATGCTGACCAAGGCGCTGGCCGAGGAGTGGTCACGCTTCAATATCAATGTCAACGCCGTGGCCCCGGGCTATTTTTCGACGCCCTTCGTCGAAGACCGATTGAGGGACAGAGAGATGTACAACACGATCGTTTCCTCCACGCCGCTCGGTCGGGTAGGCAGCCCTGAAGACATTATGGGGGCCTGCGTTTTCCTGGCCTCTGCGGCCTCCTCGTACATCACGGGCCAGACGATCTGTATCGACGGCGGACGGACCGTCCTGTGACGCGAAAGCGAAGCTCATGGACCTTGTAGCGTTTCTCAAAGAGCGGGTTCGCCGTTATGACAACCGCGTCCTCCTTTATGGAGAGGAAGGGTCGGTCACCTACAGGGAGTTCGACGCCATAACCGACAGGATCGCCCGCGGGCTCGAGTTACTCGGTGCCGCTCCCGGGGACCGCGTGGCGGTTCTCCATCCGAACAGCAGCCAGACCCTCCTCGCCTTCTTCGGCATCATCAAGGCGGGGTGCGTCGTCGTACCCATCAACCCCGCCTACACACCCAGGGAAGTGACATATCTTCTCAACAATTCCGAATCGACGCTGCTGATCGCCCACGAAGATTTTGCGTCCCTCGTGGATCGAATCAAAGACGAGACGCCCCGCCTGAAGCGCGTTGTCCTGAGGAGGCGAACCGGGACCGTCGAGGCGGCAATCGCCGCGCTGACAGGAACGCCCCTTATGCCGCTAAACGCGCGGTCTTTCGACCCCGACGACCCGGCGATCATGTTCTACACCTCCGGCACCACCGGCAACCCGAAGGGGGTCGTCCTGACCCACGGGAACTTTTGCTTCGGCGGGCCGAACATCGCCCAGAGCTACGGCCTGCGGGAGGACGACATCTCGATCGCGGCCCTCCCCATGGTCCATGTCTTTTCGATCGCCAGCCCCTTTTTCGGCAGCCTCGCTTCGGGCGGCGCAGTCGTGACCGCCGAGCGATTCAAGCCCGAGACCGTCTTCGATCTCATCGAGAAATTCGGCGTGACCTGGTTCCCCGGCGTCCCGACCATGTTCATCCTGCTCCTCAACGCCCTTCCCGAGAACACCCGCGACCTATCTTCCCTGCGCATGGGTCTTTCGGGGGGCGCCTCGCTTCCGGTCGAGGTCCTCAGGAGGTGGGAGGAGGCCTTCCGGGCCGACGTGATCGAGGTGTACGGCCTGACCGAATCGACCGGTCTTGTCACCGCCAACCCCGTTTACGGCGTCCGCAAACCCGGATCGGTCGGCATCACCGTCTCGGGGGTGGCCGCCAAGGTCGTAGGCAGCGACGGCAGCGAATGCAGGCCGAACCAGGTGGGGGAGCTCGTCTTCAGGGGGCCGAACGCCGCGAAGGGATACTTCAAACTCCCCGAAGAGACACGGGAGAAGATGAGGGACGGCTGGATCCATACAGGTGACCATGCGTATCGCGATGACGACGGCTATTTCTTCATCGTCGGCAGGGAAAAGGAGCTCATCATTTCGGGCGGCTACAACATCTACCCGAAAGAGATCGAGGAGGTCCTCCATGCGCACGTGGCCGTCGCCGAAGCGGCGGTCATCGGCGTTTCGGACCCGTTAAAGGGAGAGGTCCCGAAGGCCTTTATCGTACTGAAACAAGGGGTGACGGCGACCGAGGAGGAGCTGGCGGAGCAATGCAAGGCAAACCTTGCCCCCTACAAGCTTCCGAAAATCGCCTTCATCGGTGAGCTGCCGAAGAATCCGACGGGAAAGATCATGAAAAAAGAACTCCCGCGAGAGTGAAGGCAGCACAAGGGGTCTCAGAAACAGATAAGTAGGAGAGCCTTGGAAACCATGGTCCCTCGGCACGCTGGATATTTTTCGACCCTGAAACCCCTCGCTCCGCTGCAAAGACGAAACTCGCGCTGAAGCGCTCAGACAGTCGTCTTTGCGGGCGCTGCGCTGCGGGCAGGGCATGGGGGAGGGGGCTGATTTGAAATCTGTCCCCGCATCTCCAATGCGTGCTCCCGGGACATGATTTCCAGCCTGTACAAAGATCTCATAGAGGTGGCCTTATGGATATCATGCTTTCCGCCGAACAGAAGCAATTCAAGGAAGAGTGCCGGATTTTTGCGGCGAAAGAGCTGGCGCCGCTTGCAGCCAGGTACGGGGAAACGGACGACATCCCGGGGGAGTTGATCCGGGCGATGGCCGATGCGGGTCTCTTCCGGCTCCTGGTACCCGAGGAGCTCGGGGGCAGGGGTGTCTACTCGATGCCGATCTGCCTGGTCCGCGAACAACTGGCCGGGGTTTACTGCCCGGCCGATGTCACCTTTGCGATGCAGGGACTCGGCAGCTACCCGATCGTCCTTGCGGGCAGCGGGGAGCAGAAGGCGCGGTTCCTGCCGAGGCTGGGTTCGGGCGAGATCCTTTCGACCTATGCCCTCACCGAACCGGAGGCGGGAAGCGATGTGGGGTCGATCACGAGCCACGCCCGGGAGACGGACGGCGGTTTTATCCTCAACGGTCTGAAACGGTTCATCTCGAACGGAAACGCGGCCGATATCGCCATTACCTTTGCGAAGACGCCGCTTCCGGAAAACCCCAAGGCCCTTTCCGCCTTCGTTGTGGAAAAACGGATGGAGGGATTTCGCGTGCACAAGCGGCTAAAGACGATCGCGCCCCACGACTTGGTTGAACTTAAGTTCGAAGAGTGCGTCGTCCCCCGCGAAAACCTCCTGGGGAGCCTGGGCGACGGGATGAGGATTGCCCTCAAGACGCTCGATCGCTTCCGCGTCTCCGTGGGCGCCGCAGCCTTGGGCATAGCCCAGAGTGCATTCGACGCAGCCCTGGACTACGCGAAAAAAAGGGTGCAGTTCGGCCGGCCGATCGCCGGGTTCCAGGGGACCCAGTTCAAACTGGCCGACATGGCGACCGAGCTGGATGCGGCCCGGGGGCTTGTTTATCGGGCGGCGCTTCTGCAGGATGCGAAGGGGGAAAACATCACCCGGGCGGCCTCGATGGCCAAGATGTACGCGACCGAAGCCGCCTTCCGGATCGTCGACCAGAGCCTTCAGATCCACGGTGGGTTGGGCGTCATGGCCGGATCGACTGTCGAGCGGCTCTACCGCGAGATTCGGGCCCTTCGCATCTACGAGGGCACCACCGAGATCCAGAAGCTGATCATCGCAAAGAGCCTGACGGACCGTTAACCATCGCCCATTTGAGTCTTTGTTGAGGAGCGCTTAAACCCGCAGTCTCCTGATATTCCAAAGCTGAAAATTCAGCTCCGCTGTTCGGCTGTTGCGAGCACATGATATGTCCGGTTTTTAGCACATAATCTGTCCGGTTCGTCATAGTCACCGATGGAGGTGACAGATGAGACGGACGGAGATGATGCAGGAGATCCGGAAGATGCAATTTGCGAAGGTGTATAGGGGATGGATGGAGAGGCGGCTGACACAGGAGGAAGCGGCAGAGATTCTTGGGGTAAGTGATCGGACATTTCGGCGGTATATCTGCCGGTACGATGAGGATAGGGTTGAAGGGATACTGGACAAGCGATTGACCCAAGCCTCTCATCGACGAGCGCCAGTGGATGAAGTGCTGGAGGTTGGGCGGCAGTACGAGAGATATCGAGGATGGAGTGTCCGGCATTTTTATGGGAAGTATCGAGAGTCACAAGGGAGTCGGAGTTACACGTGGGTGAAGAGGAGTCTCCAAAGGCAGGGGTTGGTTTCTAAGGTCACCAAAGGAGGAGTACATCGGAAACGTCGTGAGAGAGCGCCCTTTCCCGGTATGATGCTCCACCAGGATGGGAGCAGGCACGAATGGGTTCCTGGTAAGAAGTGGGATTTGATCGTGACGATGGATGACGCGACCAACGAGCATTACTCGATGTTTTTCGTGGAAGAGGAAGGGACAGTCAGCAGTTTGCAGGGGGTAAGGGAGGTCATCGTTCAGAGGGGGTTGTTCAGTTCTTTGTATACAGACCGAGGAAGCCATTACTGGCTGACCCCTGAAGAAGGGGGGAAAGTGAGTAAGACGCAGCTGACGCAGTTTGGTCATGCCATGAAACAGCTTGGGATTCAGATGATTGCTGCTTATTCACCCCAGGCGAGGGGGAGAAGCGAGCGAGCCTTCCAGACCCACCAGGACCGATTGGTCAAGGAGTTGGCTCTTCATGGCATCACCGACATGGACGAGGCGAATCGGTACCTGGCTAATGGGTATATGCCTGCCTTCAACGCCGAGTTCAAAAAGCCTGCCTGCGAAGAAGGGTCTGCCTTTGTTCCTTGGATAGGTGGAAATATCGATGACATTCTCTGCGAGCACTTCGAGCGTACAGTGAACGCCGACAACTGCGTCAGCTTTGGGAGGATGGCCCTGCAAATCCCTGCGAATCGATACCGTTGCCATTACGTCAGGGTCAAAGTGCAGGTCCATCGGTATCTCGATGGATCCCTGGCCATCTTCCATGGCCCCAGAAAACTGGCTGATTATGACCCCAGAGGAAAGCTCAAACAGATGAAGAAAGCGGCTTGAGGGAGTTACCCACAACCCCTTCCCGCCTCGCTTCGCAAAGGCTGCGGGAAAGGGGATGTGGATAACTCCCCATCGTCTGAGGAAGCGAATGTCCGCCGCCTCCTCCTGTTCCCCAAAATACGCTCCCCCTATGGAACAGAAAAGCGGACAATTCACGTGCTAACAAACCGGACAGTTCTATTTGCTCTTGACACATCGATCCTTTTGTCATTGACAGGCTGCCCGCGCTCATCTATACTAGACTACAGCGGGTTTCAGGCAGGTCGCTTCATCGGCCCGCGGGAAACCAGGAAGCTCCCAGTCCGCGGGGCGGGGCTTCCCGGTAAGGAACTGTTCTTTTGTCGACGCGCCCCTGAGCCCCGTCTGCAAGGCGGCTCGCGGGATGCGCTCCCGGTCAATTAACGCAGGAAATGGAAAATACACTATGGCGGATCTGCTTCTCACCTTCATCGACCTTTTTCTTCACCTCGATCGACACCTGAGCGACATCCTCAGTTATTTCGGCATTTGGACCTATGTACTGCTCTTCCTCATCATTTTCTGCGAGACGGGCCTTGTCGTCACACCGATCCTCCCCGGGGATTCCCTCCTTTTCGCGCTGGGGGCCTTCGCCGCCAATCCCTACCTGAGGGGACCGCTCGAGGTGGAGTGGCTTTTTATCCTGCTCTCTGTCGCGGCTGTGATGGGAGATACGGTGAATTACTCGATAGGCCACTACATCGGCCCCCGCGTCTTTCACGACGGGAAATACCGTTTCATGAAAAAAGAGTACCTGGATCGAACCCACCGGTTCTATGAAAAGCACGGCGGCAAGACGATCGTGATCGCGCGGTTCGTCCCGATCATCCGAACTTTCGCGCCTTTCGTGGCGGGAATCGGGGCGATGAGCTATCCGCGGTTCATCGCCTACAATGTCATCGGCGGGATTTCCTGGATCGGCATCTTCATCTTCGGCGGTTATTTCTTCGGAAATCTCTCCATCATCAAGAATAATTTCACTCTGGTCATCATCGCGATCATTATCCTGTCTGTCATGCCCGGGGTGATCGAATACCTGCGGGCGCGGAGGGAAACGACATGATGTCGGGCGAACACCGTCAAAAGCTTGAAAGGGCGCACAACGCCGACTCGAGGGTATGTGAGGAGGCACCATGAAAGTCATCATACGAAACATCATCTTCCTCTCGCTGTTGGGACTGCTTTTCGGACCGGCAGCGGTTGCCGCGACGGAAGGAGGGAGCATCGTCAAGATAGGAAGCGATGTGACGATCGAGACGGAGCAGAAGGTTCGCAATGTGGTCGTCATCGGCGGTCAGATCACGATCAACGGCGCCGTAGACAAAAATGTCGTGGCCGTAGGCGGCTCGGTGGTTCTGACGAAGACGGCGGTTGTAGGAGGAAACGTCCTTTCATTGGGCGGAGTGATCGTAAACGCAAGGGACTCACAGATCGGCGGAACGCTGACGGAGATTAACTCCTCTAACATTATCGAAACCCTGATTGCAGCGCTGAGTTCCGAGTGGGAAGGGTGGTCGTGGATCTTTGCCGTCATCCTATTTTCCTTTTTCCTCGTCATCCTTGTCGTCGCGCTGCTGATCGTCGCGCTCCTGCCAAAACCGGTCCGCACCGTCGCGTCGGCGATCGGGGAGAACACCTTCAAAGTGGTCCTTTGCGGTCTTTTGGCTCTCGTCCTGATCGCCCCGCTGGCGGTCCTC
>Ga0194126_10013600_pt1 | contig 10156 bp, 9 predicted proteins | sample TA2KigC150mmetaG_FD_148641 | JGI IMG/M metagenome (GOLD analysis project Ga0194126, IMG submission 148641) | Freshwater microbial communities from Lake Tanganyika, Tanzania - TA2015035 Kigoma Deep Cast 150m | ecosystem: Environmental > Aquatic > Freshwater > Lake | place: Tanzania: Lake...
AGATTATGGAATCGGCGCCCAAATTTTAAGAGATTTGGGCATTACAAAAATGCGTTTACTTTCTAACAATCCAAAAAAATTTGCCGCACTCGCAGGATATGGCCTGGAAATAGTTGAACGTATACCCATTGTTACAGAGCCAAAAGCAGAAAATCAGAATTACCTGCGCACGAAAAAAGAAAAACTCGGACATATGATAGAAACTCTATCATGAGCATGCATAAGTAGTGGTTTCACATCAAAAAAACAATTCCTGCAGTTTTAAAAAAGACCCAGAATATATTTCCTGAAAATCGGAAAAATTTACATCCTTCCTTATTGAGTGTGGAAATTATTAACATTTCAAAATAATTTCTTCATTATTATAAATCTTCATATCTAATTGCACAACAACATGTTATGCAATTATACCCATTCACCAAATCTGCCAAAAACACCTTTGGCACAAACCTTGCGAGATAACCAGTCAGATGAAATTATTCTCCCAAGAATTACCGAATTTAAATTCTGACCAGCGAGGAAACCTAAGATGACAACGAATACATTAAAAATGCCTGTTTATAGCAAGAGATATTTAGAATCTACGAGGGATTTAACCCCAGAGATTCGGGAAGATCTTCAAAAAGTACAAGATTCATTGTCTGATATAAAAAGACTTACCAGCTTATATCATTTACTGCGCCGTCCTCACGCCTTGGGAATAAGAAACAATGATTCTATTGAAAACATTAAAGACTTAAGCATGAAAGAAGTCGGTCATGCATTAATTTCACAAATAGAAGTAGAAAGGCTTTTCCCTCTTATTAACAATCTTACAATAAATGGAACTGGTAGCTCAACAGGCATTATAGTTTTACTCAATAATAATGATGAACTCGTATTAAAAGCTTCGGAAGGGATTGCAAACCACATTGCCAGCAACACATCATTCAAGATCAATGACAACATTTTCAAATGGGTAATACAATATGGGAATTCCCTTATTATCAATGACATTAACAAAGACCCCCGTTTTAAACAGAATCATTCGGACTGGATTCTCGGCAAAACAATTCTTTGCGTCCCTATTAAAACACAAGGGAAAGTTGTAGGAATTATAAGTGTGAGCAATAAAAAATCCGGAGATTTTTACGAAACTGATGATGTGAGATTTTTGGAAACCATAGCAGCTTATACGTCTATCGCTATTGGACATTCCCATTTATCAGAAAGCTTAAAAAAGGGAAACACGTTAGAACAACTTACGTTAAATTATTATGACGAAAACAACAAATATCTTCCCGCAACGTTAAGAAGTATTAAAGCAGGGGCTTTTGCCGGATGTGATTTATATTTACAAACAGTTGTGAACAATGAAATCAAACATTTACTCTACTGCAAAGGTTTTAAATTACTGGAAGACGAACGGAAAGAGTCTTTCGTAAGGAAAAACATTAACAGAATATATGTCGCAAAAAACGGCACCGAACAATACCTGCGATATATGGAAACAAATATGGAACAGTTTGTTCATGACGAAACGGTAGAATTACACGAAAGGGCGCATATTCTGTACGATATTGCATCAAACATAATAAAAGACACGCACAAAAACGCCAACATTAATGTCATCATTGAAAGAGTACGGGATTGGACAACGGCAATATCGGATTTTGTATTAATGAATCAGAGAAAGCACTCGTATTTAATTAAGGCATTAAAATACAACGGAAAAATATTTAACCATTCCGCAAATATGGCCATTCTCGGCATATTATTTGGCTATTACTTAGGATATTCAAAGAAAGAGCTTGCTGCAATAGGCACTGGTATATTGCTTCACGATATAGGCATCACATGTCTGAATACCAATACCATCACGGAAGAAAACCAGGAAAAGTTATCAAAACACGAAAAAGAAACCTTTAAGAAACATGCAGAATTAGGATTCATGCTTTTATCCAAAAACAATAGTGTTCCTAAAGAAGCGTGTCTTATCGCAAAACAACATCATGAGCAATTTGATGGAAAAGGGTATCCGGAAGGAATGAGCGGAAAAGAAATTCACCCTTACAGCCGCATAACTCGCATACTTGACGAATACGAGTTGCAAATGTCCAAAGATTCGCTCTATGAACAAAACTCAGCGTTTAAGGTATTACAACATATGGTAGGAAAAATGGATGGGAGTTTTGATAATGATCTATTAAAAAAATTCATAAGTTTTCTTAATACATTTACAAATGGAACTTCTCTATAAACAATACATAATTAGTTTATTACATTTAACAAGGAGGTTTTAAAATGAGTAGAATTAATACAAATATCGGCGCTTTAAATGCATTAAAATCATTAAATGATATTAACGGTCGCTTATCTGTAGGTCAATTGAGACTGGCCACCGGTAAAAGAATTAACTCTGCCGCAGACGATGCAGCAGGATTTTCTATCGCCAAAAAATTTAATGCACGTTCACAGGGTCTTGGACAAGCCCTTGCGAATATAGGTTCTGCAAAGAACCTTATGGCTGTTGCAGAAGGCCATCTGAACAACATTCTTGACATTTTAACACAGATGAAAACAAAGGTCACACAAGCGGCAGACGATTCGCTTGGTACCCAGGAACGTAATGCCATAAAAGCAGAATTAGAACAATTAGGATCACAAATTGATCTGGAAGTTAATCAGGCCACATGGAATTCAAATTCAATATTCGGCACGGGAAATTCTACAACAGGATCGGCAAGTAGTGTGATGTTCCGCTTCCAAATAGGATCGGGAAGCAGCAGCACAAATGATGTATTGAAATTTGATTTATTAAGGAAGGCAAATGTAAGCCTTGAGTCGGGAAATACGAACTTTAAGGCTAATGGATTGAGAGTAAGCATTGGAACAGCAGGCAGGGCAGTTAGTTCAAACGCATCAGCCCGTGCATTAATGAGCAATATAGACACCGCCATTGCGGATGTATCAGAGGCATTGAGCTATATTGGTTCGGTGGTAAACAGATTAACGTATCAGGAAACCAGTTTGACGGTAGCGAGGACGAATACAGACTCAGCAAGAAGCAGAATTGAGGATGCAGATATGGCATATGAACAATTAGAGGCAACCAAGCTGCAGATATTACAACAAACAGCCAGCGCTATGCTTGCCCAGGCAAATGCCAGCCCTCAGATAATCATGCAACTCTTTCAATAAGTGAAATATTTATTAGAGAAAAATGGAAAAGACCGTTTTATGTATATAAAGCGGTCTTTTTTTATCTTGAAAATTTACACATTACGTTTTATAAATCCATATTATGGTCAAACTCTCTGCTTGTCTGATAGTTAAAAACGAAGCCCATACTCTCCCTCGTTGCCTTGAAAGCATTCATTCATTGGCAGATGAAATAATCATAGTAGATACAGGTTCTACTGATAATACTGTGGAAATTGCACGGCATTACAAGGCAAAAATCTATCATTTTCAATGGAGAAACGATTTCTCCGCCGCCCGCAACGAATCATTGCAAAACGCAAATGGCGACTGGATACTTTACATTGATGCAGATGAAATTATTGACGATGCTAACGCATTAAAAATCCGCACATTGATTAACAGAGATGATATTATGGCTCTTACAGTAAGGCAATGTATTCCTCAACAATTCAATAATATAGCAACTTCTTTTTACATTGAATACTGTAGGATTTTTCGCCGGCTTCCTGAAATTCATTTCGAAGGGGCTATTCATGAACAAATTTTACCCTCAATTAAAAGACTCGGAGGTAAAATACTGAGAACTGACATAGTAATTCATCATTGGGCTTATTCTCTCAGTAAAGAAAAAAAGAAACTCCGGGCGGAACGCAATCTTAATTATTTATTAAAAGAAATTGAAAAAAATCCAAACGATTCATTTATACTTTTTAACCTTGGCATGACCTACCAGGAACTCGGTATCAATGATTCGGCAATTCAGGCATATCTGAGTATGCTCAAAAAACCAACCAACATTAAAAACGAGCTTATCGGGCAATCGCACGTAAACCTGTCAAAGATATACATGGAAATGAATAATATCTCTAAAGCCGTATATCACGCGCAACAGGCTCTGGATTTAGACCCTGCCAACCCTTTGCCGGCATATATACTTGCAACAATCGCTGTGACACAAAAACAATTTCGAAAAGCAAGTGAATATTTGGAAACAGCAATAAAAATATCAAAAGGAGAAACAGGGGGTTTTCCCTCTGTCGAGCTGAATCTGGCACAAGTATATCTCGAGTTGGGCAGTTGCCGTTACTCTCTCCACGATTACTTTGGTGCGGAAAATAATTTTTTACGTTCTATAGAGTATGGTGCGTCTGCCGCAACCTCCTATCTCCTGATTGGGAACTCCCGTTTTATACGTGGAGACAAACGTGGAGCAAAAGAGATGTTCGAACATGCTTTGAATATCAATCCACAACTGGAAGAAGCACAAAGAGGCCTTTCCCTGTGTAACAATGCAAATTCAACCATTTCTCAATGAATAGAAGAGTGGATACAGAAGAAGCTATACAACACGGAATACTTCTTGCTAAACAAGGGATGTTGCACAAAGCGCTTGCGTTATTCAAAGGAATATTGCAAACACATCCCCATGAACCCCGCGCACTTATTAATGCCGCCTTGATATTTAATACATTGGGAGAAAAAAATAAGGCATTAGCTCTCTTGCAACATTGTACCCAAATAGCTCCTTCACTTCCTGATGCCCATTACTTTCTAGGAACAGTATATTTACAAAATAATTGTTACACTGAAGCATATAATGCCTTCCGAAGCGCAATAACCTGCGACATAGAATACAACCCTGCCTATGAAGGCCTGCAAAAAGCTTTATCCGCAATGGGAAAATCCATTCCAGTAGACTCATCAGATATTGTATTTTATACTGGCGGACTTCCCTTTCACGGGAAAACTATGGAAGAAACAGGGCTCGGAGGCAGCGAAAGCGCCCTTATATATATGGCAAGGTCTATTGCCTCAAATGGATTGCGTGTTCGTGTATATTGCAACTGTAACCAGCCAGGCAATTACGATGGCGTGGAATATAGTAACCTGACAGATTTTCACATATACCGCAAATTACATACTTTCCCGATACTTATTTCATCGCGTTCGCTACTTCCCTTCAAATTTGATTTAAAAGCACGCAAGCGTATTTTGTGGATTCATGACGACACAAATGTTGCTTTTTTAGAGAAAGAAAACCCTGCAACCTTACCGATTGATAAAATATTTTCTATCAGTCAATGGCAGAGAAATGAATGGTCAAATTATTTTGGCATTCCAAAAGAACGTTTTTTTCTGACACGAAACGGAGTTGATTTAACAATATTTGCTCCCGGTGAAAAACGATATAAAAACCGTCTCATTTATTTCAGCCGTCCAAATCGGGGATTAAATATACTTCTGGAACTGTTTCCTCATATACGCAACGAAGTGCCGGATGCGGAACTTCACATTTTTACCTATCATGTCCCCGAAGACGAAAACATAGAATCTTTCCTTTACCAATTAAAACGTCCAGGAATATTTATCTATGGAAGCTTAACGAAAAAAGATTTAGCACAGGAAATCGCTCAATCACGCCTAATGGTGTATCCCAGTACCTTTAGAGAAACATCCTGCATGGCAGCAATTGAATCACAGGCAACGGGAACTCCCGTAGTAGCCAGCACACTGGCAGCCCTTCCGGAAACAATAATTGATAACGTCAGCGGACGTCTGATTCCCGGCGATCCTCATTCTTCCGAATTCAAAACAAACTTTATCAATATGGTAATCTATCTTCTTAAAAACAACACTGAATGGGAACGGCTGAGCAAAGGAGCTCAAGACAGGTGTAAACAGCACTATGATTGGAAAATAATCGCTAAAGAGTGGATATCTGAATTGACAAAAGAAAATACTTACGAAAATATTAATATGCGTTATTAGGTAGGTAAAGAAAACTGCGGATATTTAAACATCTTATTTAACTATTTCATCCACTTTATTACCCAAGCTTTCCTGGGCTTTGTGTTTATAATACGATTTCAATAATTTCATCCGGGAAATCGTATCTTCCGGTGGTAATTGTCTAATTATATTATCGTTGTTTATATCTCTCACTGTAGTCACAACAAGATTCAACTCTTTTTCGATAGTAAACTCAATTTTGGTGCCGATAGGTGTAATCTGGAACAACGATGAATCACGCAAAACAGAAGATAAAGATTGTTCTGATGAGGCTTCCTCGTTAGGTATAATATTGTCATCAGAGCTGCCGCCATTACTCTGAGAAGATACATTGCTAACATTCACACTGCTGCTAACATTTTGTGGTACAATTTTTTTATCAATAATCGCACTGGGAGAGACCTTGTAATCTTCTGTTATTTTATCAGAAAACGTATCATTCCCCTTTTTTTTGCCAGCAATATCTTGCTTATCTAGTTCAATAAACAACTTGCTATAAGAACTCGTGCTATGGATCTTGCCCACATCCATAATTCTTGCTCCCTGGTATTATAGTTTATATTTTTTAAATTAAAATTTATAGAAAAGTAATATAAACAATTTTACTCCTTTGTATAGATTTGTTTACTACCGAGCCAAGGGTTTATAAGACTTCTCACCTTTACATATAAAATATAAGTCATGAATTTCCCTGCACTTGCAACCATGCACCCCTTAATTCTTTCAAAATTTTCAACGTAGCATCAAATTTTCCGTTTTTTATTTCCCTAATGCAAAATTCGTATAACCTAAAAAGTGAGTTCGAAATCTCTGCCTGATCAAAGTTTAAAGAATCAATTAATTCTGCCAGCACAATACTTGCTTTTTCCTCATCCTTACGATTACACGCAGTAATACCTGCATCATAAGCTTTTATTAATAATTGGAGAGGATTTAACGTCATTATTCCCTGTTCAAGATATGCATACCCAACTTTTTTTGTGCCTACCATAAATTTTATCTCCATAAAAAAGTACTATCTTATCCACACACGTCAATAAATGAAGGGGTATCATTAATATTTTTGTCTAAACTACGCGTCAATTGCTTGCCTTCCTGCATTTTTTCAAGGTTTAATGTAATTTCATACATTTTATTCTCGATACATAATTTATTTTCTTTATCCAGGTCGGTAGTTTCACTCAAAAGCCGTTGAATATTTTTTATTAACCCCTTGAATAAAGATTTCTTTTCCTCATCATCAATACATGCAATAAATTCATTTATTTCATGATATTCTTTATTAAGAGAAGAAGCTTTGTTTATCAAGACACCTCTTTCCTGCATTTTTTTAATTATTACATCTTCTCCATCTTCTCTCTGTAACATTTCTTTTAATTCCACCGTATTACGGAATATTCTATCGCACTCATTCAACCTGGTTTCGAGAAGATTTTTTATTTCATCGTATTTGTTTTTTTTAGTATTAACCAAGCCCAAACTCCATTCTATCTTTATTTAGTTGAGCATCATGTTTAAAGCTGAATTTGTAAGCGTTGTTATCTGGGAACCCTGAAGCACCAGATTATTTAATATTTCCTGCATTTTAAAAAACTGTTGACGATATTGATTTTCTCTTATCCCCATACGAGTTTCCATACTTTTAATTCTGCTGTTGATGCTTGTTATCTGGTCATTTAATGTTTCTTTCGTCTCATCTATAAGGGAACCTTTCGCTGAAGATGTGCTCTCAACAAATGGTTTCAGCAAGGATTCTATCTTTTTAGCAACACCATTTGTAGCGTTAAACAGATTTTCAACCGCTTTAGAATTCGATTTGATAGCGCTCTCAAATGCCGCAGTATCAGACAAGCTCACCTTCAAATTACTGTCAACGGTAATACCTATTTCACGTAAGTAATCAGGATCTCCTGCTGTAAGACCTGTCACTTGTTCAGACACCAGTTGCAATACTTGTCTCCTTAGATTGATAAAAGTTGTATTGCCGGCAAGAGGACCCCTGGTATAGTTTTTTGTATCTACATTAGATTTATCTTTTATATGACTTGTCAGTGAATTAAATTTTTCAAGGAAATTATTAATTTTTGTCTGAATCGCACTGGTATCCTGACTTACGGTTATTGTTGTATACGTACTATCGGTATAAGCAGAAACATTCGGTTTCTTTAAACTATATGCTATATTATTTGTTGTAAAATTGTTGGAAGTTTTTATTATTTCATCGCTAGAATTTGTGCTGTTAATAGTAAACTTAGCATCTGCGCCTCCGCTGGCAGTTTGACCGCTAAATTTAAGCGTGCTCATTAAGAATGTACCTGTTACATCTTGAAGCGTAATCGTATCAGCACTCCCTGTTCCCTTGGAATTAATTACCACCTTATCGAGAGATGTATCATAATACGCCGTTACGTTAGCATTTGAATTGTTGATGCTATTTATAATGCCATCCAAGGTATCCGTGCTTGCATTCCAGGAAATTGACACCCCATTTATCTTAAAGCTCCCGGAACCTGATACTGCCGTATCAAAATTTGCCTTTGATAAGAGCACATTTGTTTGAATGCCCGTTGCGTCAGTAGCACTGTCATAAGTTCCCGCACCATTTCGCATTTTTACTTGAGTAAAAAATCCACTGCCACCCGCAGCTTCTGATTCAGTAAAAGTCAAAGAACCATTCGTTGTATCCTCTAAATAAAACTTATCCTCTGTGCTATTATAGTAGATATTTGCGGTAGTATTCGCATTTACAGCATCTATAAATGCCTGAACAGACGTATATGTTGACAAATTAGAAGAAGTCCACCCATTAATCGTAACCGTTCCTGTTGGAGTAGTCCCAAATCCTGCATTTGCAAAACTCTTTGAAACATCAATCGTACCAGAACCCGGCGCAACTTTTGAGCTACTAACAACGGCTGCCTTTGTAATCAACCCGCCGGAACTTTGTACGGACGATCCGGCAGCCAATTGTTTCACGCGTATTTGATAAGTCCCTGTGGCAGCATTACTATTCGCAGTAGCCGTGACCTCTTTACTTTCGCTGGTAGCAGATGTTCTTGCATTATAAATAGAACTATTTCCTGTGCTTGCCAAATCTTTCGCAAAAGTGAGCAAATCAGAAATTTTCGAATTTAAGTCTGTATACAGATCTATTTTGCTATAAACCTTCGTCCGCTGGCTTTGCAATTCATAAAGAGGCTTTTTCTCCAGTGCCATAAACTGAGCAACCAAAGAATTAATCCCGGCACTCGAACTATATGCTGATGTAAGAGAGGATGATATTGCCATTTTACGCTTTCCTGATAAAAAAACGTTTTAAACCAAGCAGTCTTAAATATGAACCCTAAATACTTACTAAAGATAAGTGACTATACATTATGTTATACAAATTTTAAATATAATTCTGACAATGAAAGTTCGGGGATGGGCAATAATGCCCATCCCCGAGAAAGGTCTTTTATTAACCGAAGAGCTGTAAGATAGACTGAGGACCTGCATTCGCCTGCGCCAACATCGCACTTGCAGTCTGTTGCAATATCTGCAACTTTGTCGCCTGTAATTGCTCGTATGCCATATCTGCATCCTCAATGCGGCTCCTTGCTGCCTCTGTATTCGTCCTTGCTACCGTCAAACTGGTTTCCTGATACGTTAATCTGTTTACCACGGAACCTATATAACTCAATGCCTCCGATACATCCGCAATGGCTGTGTCTATTCTTCCCATCAATGCCTGTGCTGATGCGGAAGAAGTAACTGCCCTGCCTGCTGTACCAACACTTACTCTCAATCCATTAGCCTTAAAGTTCGTATTTCCCGACTCAAGGCTTACATTTGCCTTCCTCAATAAATCAAACTTCAATACATCATTCGTGCTGCTTGCTCCGGCGCCTATCTGGAATTTAAACTGTACGCTGCTTGCCGACCCTGAGGTTGAATTTCCCGTGCCAAATATCGAATTAGAGTTCCATGTCGCCTGGGTAACTTCAAGATCAATTTGTGTTCCCAACGCCGACAGTTCCGCCTGGATAGCGCTACGCTCCGAAGTACCCAGCGAATCATCGGCCGCCTGCGTTGCCTTTGTCTTCATCTGGGTTAAAATGTCCAAAATATTATTCAGGTGTCCTTCCGCAACAGACATAAGATTCTTGGCCGATCCTATATTTGCCAAAGACTGACCCAACCC
>Ga0194126_10013610_pt1 | contig 10152 bp, 8 predicted proteins | sample TA2KigC150mmetaG_FD_148641 | JGI IMG/M metagenome (GOLD analysis project Ga0194126, IMG submission 148641) | Freshwater microbial communities from Lake Tanganyika, Tanzania - TA2015035 Kigoma Deep Cast 150m | ecosystem: Environmental > Aquatic > Freshwater > Lake | place: Tanzania: Lake...
AAGAGCGATTGGGAGAAACTGCAGACCGAAATCCGCAGCAATATCCGTCCTTTGCCGGCAAATCTCATCTTTGGCAGTGATATCTCATCAACAGCGGTCAGGATTACGGAAGAGAACCTTTCATACCTGCCTTTTGCTGAAGAAATTATGGTTAAAAGGCATGACTATATCGATAAAAATATTGAGCATGCCTTTATCATCTGCAATCCGCCGTATGGGGTGCGCCTCAATGAGATTGAGGAAGTGAAAGACCTGTTACAGCGGTTCGGTGATTTTCTCAAGCATCAGTGCCAGGATTCGACTGCCTGGATACTCGTCGGAGATAAGGACTTGGTGCCGTTTATCGGGCTTAAGCCAAGCCGCAGAATTATTATCTATAACGGCGATATAGAATGCAGGTTTGTGGAAATCAAAGTCAGAGATTTTATCACCAAACCAGTATCCCGTAAAGAGCATTGATTTGCTGATAATTCAATTGACATAACAAGGTTTGTCAAATTTATGGAGCGAAAAATAATCATACTGGAGCAGAAATGAAAAATATCCTGATTGTGGGAGCGGCAGGTCAGATTGGAAGCGAACTTGTACCTTATCTGAGGAATATCTACGGCAGCAGTAACGTTGTTGCCAGCGATTTACATAACGATGTTTGTCCAGAGGTGAAAGAGACAGGTCCATATGAAATCTTTGATGCGTTGGATGTTAGCAGATTTGAAGAGATAATAAAGCAACATAAGATTGATACTATCTTTAACCTTGTAGCGCTGTTATCCGCAAAAGGCGAAGCTAATCCCGTTCTAGCATGGAAAGTCAATATGGGAGCTCTGTTTAATTCACTGGAACTTGCCAGAGCTTACAAATGCTCGGTATTTACCCCCAGTTCAATCGGCGCTTTCGGAAAAAGCACACCACATGACGGCACACCACAGGATACAATCATGAGACCAACCACTGTGTACGGTGTTTCCAAGGTGGCAGGCGAACTGCTGGCAGATTACTATTTCCTGCGGTTTGGTGTTGATACACGCGGACTCAGATATCCGGGAATCATCTCCAACGTTACTTTACCAGGCGGTGGGACTACAGATTATGCGGTGGAGATATATTACAAAGCCATTCAGGAAAAACACTTTACCTGCAATCTGAAGCCGGGGACATATCTGGATATGATGTATATGCCGGATGCGTTGAAAGCAGTTGTAGAACTGATGGAAGCGGATTCTGCCAAATTGAAGCACCGTAATTGCTTCAATGTTTCGGCAATGAGCTTTGAACCAAATATCATCGCTGCTGAAATAAGAAAACATATTCCCGAATTTAAGATTGATTATGAGATAGATCCAGTGCGGCAGGCAATTGCAGAAAGCTGGCCAAACTGGATGGACGACAGCGCAGCACGTGAGGAATGGGGCTGGAAACCTGATTATGACCTGCCCCGTATGACGGTAGATATGCTGTCTGTTTTAAGCAAAAAGCTTTTGTAATATACGGGAGTTATTATGGTTAAAATCGGTGTTGTAGGAGTTGGACACCTCGGTCAATACCATGTTAAAAAGTTTCTCGGTATTCCCGAATGCACTTTGGTGGGAGTTCACGATAAAAACCCCAAAAGAGCTGATGAGATATCAGAATCTCTGAAGGTAAGAACTTTTCCTACTTATGACGAATTGCTGGATAATATCGATGCCATCGATATTGCAGCAACAACCACGTATCATTACGAATTGGCAAAAGCTGCTTTGCTGAAAAACAAACACGTATTTCTGGAAAAACCGATTACATCCGACCTTGAACAAGCAAATGAACTGGTAAAGCTGGCAGAAGCAAGAAATCTCTTGATACAGGTGGGGCATATCGAAAGGTTTAATCCCGTTATTCTGGAAGTCGAATCCGATATCAACGACCCGATGTTTATTGAATCTCATCGGCTGAGCACCTTTCAACCCAGAGGTACGGATGTGCCTGTTGTTCTGGATTTGATGATACATGATATAGACCTTATTCTGAGCTTTATTCAAGCACCATTGAAAGAAATCCGTGCCAGCGGAGTAGGTATTCTGACTCCCAGTATTGATATTGCCAATGCACGTCTGGAGTTTGATAACGGAGCTATTGCCAATGTTACATCAAGTCGTGTATCAATGAAACAGGAAAGAAAAATCCGCTTCTTTCAGAAAAACAGCTACATCTCGATGGACTTTCAGTCCAAACATGTAACAGTGATGAAGAAAGCGGCAGGCATCAAAGACATATTACCGGAAATCCTGTTGGGGAAAACGGAGTTTAAACCGGAACAATTGATTGACATCCGAAATATCGACGCATCTGATTACCCCAAAGACGCTCTGCAAATGGAACTGGAGTCTTTTATCAAGTGTGTTACAGATAAGAAAAAACCGCTTGTAGACGGCGCATCCGGAGCAAGAGCGCTGCAGGTTGCTATGGAAATAATCAAGATCATCAACATCAATAAAGACAGCTTTTCCAAAATGTTTAATTAGCTAACTGCAAGGTGATGCAGATGCTACAAGGGTATTATCTTGTATTTGTCTATGCACCTACTATAATGGAGATATAATGGCACATGTATTTGTAAAAGATATTAGTAAGTATATAGGACAGGAAGTCGTTCTAAAAGGATGGGTTCGCAATATCCGCAGCAGTGGTAAACTCTTGTTTATTCAGTTTAGAGATGGCACAGGAGACATTCAAGCCGTAGCTTTCAAACCGGATATGCCGGAAGAGATGTTCGAACAGGCGAAACGGCTTACCTTAGAATCATCATTAATTATCAAAGCTATTCCCAAACCTCATGAAAAACTGGCGGATACTTTCGAACTGTCCGTTAAAGATATAACAGTAGTTCAATATGCTGAGGAATATCCGATAGGGAAAAAGGAACACGGTCCAGATTTTCTGCTTAGCAACAGACATCTCTGGATACGTTCATCCAAGCAGTGGGCTAATCTTCGCATTCGGCATGCTGTATATTATGCTATCTGTGAGTTTCTGAATCAGAACAACTTTGTACGCTTTGATTCTCCTATTCTTACCCCTAATGCCTGCGAAGGGACTACCACTTTGTTTGAGCTCGATTACTTCGATGAAGGTAAAGCATATCTTTCTCAATCGGGGCAGTTGTATTTGGAAACGGGGATTATGAGTTTGGGACGAGTCTATGACTTTGGTCCTGTGTTCAGAGCGGAACGTTCCAAGACACGTAAGCATTTGACGGAGTTTTGGATGATGGACGCGGAAGCTGCTTATGTGGAGCATGAAGAAAATATGCAGATACAGGAAGACCTTATCCGTTTTGTAATCCGTACAGTACTGGATAAATGCAAAGTGGAACTCGCCATTCTGGAGAGGGATATAGATAAGCTCAAAGCTGCTGATGCGCCGTTCAAACGAATGACGCACTATGAAGCAGTGGAGTATTTACACAGCAAAGGTTCAGAAATTACCCATGGCAGCGACCTGGGTGCTCAAGACGAAGTGCTGTTGACAGAAGGTTCAGCCGTACCTGTTTTTGTGGAAAAATGGCCCAAAGAAATAAAAGCATTCTATATGAAACGAGATCCGGATAATCCAAACCTTGTGCTGGGTAATGATTTGATAGCTCCAGAAGGCTTTGGTGAAGTAATCGGTGGCTCTCAAAGAGAAGATGACCATGATTTATTACTGACAAGAATGCAGTCAGAAAACATGCCGATTGAGCCATATCAGTGGTTTCTGGACTTAAGGAAGTTTGGATCAGTACCACACAGTGGATTTGGTATCGGTTTGGAACGCTTGACTCAATGGATGTCCGGCACTCATCATATACGCGAGGTCATTCCTTTTCCAAGGATGATATACAGAATATACCCCTAATATTAACTTATCAAACCCATAAAGGAAAGATATGGAGTATCAGAATTTATTTTCACGGCATACACAAATTATGAAGTCATCGTTAATCAGGGAGTTGGTTGCAAGCATCAAATCTGTGCCTGGCTTGATTTCATTTGCAGGTGGCTTTCCATCAGCCAAAACCTTCCCGACCAAAATTCTTGCAGAGCTCTATAAACAGGTTATTGAGCAGGATGGTGAGGATGTTCTTCAGTATGGAGCGAGTGAAGGTGACAATCTGCTCAAAGAAGAACTCATTAAATGGGATGGATATAGCCATTTAACCTTAGATAATCTTCTTGTTACTGTGGGTGCTACAAACGGCATCTTCTATTACCTACAATCCATGATTGAGGATGGGGATGTAGTTTTTAGTGAAGCTCCTACTTTCCTGGGTAGTTTAGTTGCTTTTGATGCAGTCGGGGCTAAGGTTCACGGAATTCCGATGGATGCAGAAGGCATAGACATTGAGATTCTGAAAAAGGATTTGCTTGAATATAGAGCGAAAGGAAAAAAGGTCAAGTTCCTTTATGTTATTCCAGACTTTCAGAACCCGAGTGGTATAACTATGTCTACTCAAAGAAGAAAAGACCTTGTTCGTTTTGCTCTGGACTTTGATTTGCCTATTTTGGAAGACAATCCTTACAGCCGTTTGAGATATAGTGGAGAGCACGTAAATTCATTGTATGGAACTGCTTTTGAGCAGTATCGTAATCCTGATATTGTGACAGAGGTTGTCTCTTTTTCCAAGATATTGGGACCGGGGATGCGGCTTGCTTATGCCAAAGGAAACAAAAAGCTCATTGAGAGGATGTGTTCCTGGCAACAGAAAGTAAATATTACTCCGGACTGTGTAACGGAAAGAGTGGCGGCACGCTTCTTTCAGCAAGGTCTGATGCAACCGCATCTGGAAATGATTTGTGAATTTTACAAACCATATCTGAAGACAATGCTTGATGCTTTGAATGAGCAAATGCCCACCAATGTAATGTGGACTCAACCTGAAGGCGGTATTTTCCTCTGGTTGTGGTTACCGGTAGGATTTAATTGTGATGAATTGTTCGAAATTGCCAAACAGAACAAGGTGGCTTTTATACCTGGCAGCAAGTTTTTCCCCTTTGGTGAAGAGCAGTATAATTGTATGAGACTCAATTTTACTTATTCTACACAGGAGCAGATTAAAGAAGGGGTAAAAAGACTTGCCGGAATTGTAAAATCACTTAAACCTTGACTTATTTCGTAATGTAATTATGTTATCAATTAGAACGAAAATAAATGTAACACTATACTGATAGAGGTTATGCAATGAAGAAAGTAATGCTGATCTTGACTCTTATCGCCGCTCTGTATTTGCTGTCGGCTCAAAATAGTGTATTTAACAATATGTTCAGTGAGAATTCAAGCTCCAGTTCCTTGTTAAATCCGTATAAGCTAAAGATGTCCCATAGTATGAGCTTTTCTGCAGGCACATCCAGCAACGGTCTTGGCTTCTATGAATCACGTTATACCAATCATCTCAAATATGAGTTCAGTCCCAAGCTTGATTTGGCTGTTGACCTTAATTTTGTAAATTTCGGAACTGCCACTTCCAGTGGAGGTTTTAGTTTTGAAGGCAATGATGACAACAAAACAAAGGTATTGCCTGATTTCAGTTTGAACTATAAGCCATCGGATAAGATTTCAATCAAGGTCGAATATAAAAACTACCGGGATTTCAATCCTTGGTTTGGCAGAACGTCCAATTGGATGGAGTAGTATAACTGGAACCCGTTTTCCTGATATTTATATTTGTTTTTGGGGCAAGCTTAGGCAGTTTTATCAATGTCTGCATAGACAGACTACCTCTGAAAAAATCAATCATATTACCTGCTTCGCACTGTTCTGATTGCGGGACTGCACTGCCTTTTTATTTAAACATACCCATTATCAGTTACATTATACTCAAAGGAAGGTGTAAGTTTTGCGGCGCAAAGATACATATTCACCATCTTATCGTAGAGGTAGTGACGCCGCTTATCTTAATAACTCTGTTCTTCAGATTTAATGGTGAATGGTTTCTGTTTGCAAAGTACTCGGTATTGTTTTTGTTTCTAATCCCGATTTTCTTTATTGACCTGTATCACAGATTGATCTTGGATATAATGACTATTCCGATGATGATAATAGGGTTGAGCATCGCTTTTGTTCCCAATATGGATATTTCCATACTCAATGCCTTCTTGACAAGCGCTTTAATACTCTTTTTGCTGCTATTGATTAGCTGGATATTCGAAAAAATCCGTCATAAAGAGGGCATGGGGGGCGGTGATATCAAATTATTGGCTGCCATGTCTACATTTCTGGGAGTAATGAATATCTCTTTTATTCTTCTGATTTCCAGTATTTTGGCTCTGATTGTGGCTTTAATCAGCCGAAAAACAAGAGAAAGTGGTATTCCATATGCTCCTTTTTTGGTTGTATCAACACTCTTATTAGTTCTATTCGGGAGCAGCTTTCTAACTTGGTATATGGGAATCATATAAGAAATTTACCATATAAAAAAAGCCATCCAATGCGGATGGCTTTTCTTTTATAATCAGATTCTGACTTTTTTGATAATTCTTGTTCCCGTTTTACCTTCAAAGGCATCCACTATTTTTTCAATTGAAGTAATCAGAACTTCCTGTCCGCCCTTTTCAATAAAGTCAATGGCAGCCATTATCTTGGGTCCCATACTGCCGGAAGGGAACTGACCTTCCGCATGATATTTTTTAGCATCGGCAATGGTCAGGACATCCAATTCCTGCATATCAGGTTTGTTGTAATTAACAGCAACTTTGTCCACACTTGTCAGGATTACCAGTAGGTCTGCATTAATCATCTTGGCCAGCAAGGCAGAGGCAAAATCCTTGTCAATAACTGCATCCACGCCTTCATAAGTGCCGTTATCCTCGATATAAATGGGAATACCACCACCGCCGACAGTGATTACTATCTGACCATCGTCAACCAGTTCTTTTACGGTTTTGGCAGGAATGATATCAATCGGTTTGGGTGAGGGGACCACTCGTCTGTATCCCTTGCCTGAATCCTCTTTCAAAGTCCAGCCAAGTTCTGCCTGCAATTTTTCTGCCTGTTCCTTTGAATAATATGTGCTTCCTACGTACTTGGTCGGATTGAGCATACTGGGGTCATTTCTATCCACGACAACCTGTGCTGTAATGGTGATGACTTCTTTATTTATGCCATTCAGCAAAAGACTGTTTTGCAGACTTTGTTCAATCATATAGCCCATCGTTCCTTCGGTAGCCGCATTCAGCACTCCCAACGGTAATGGTGCTATTCCTTCTTTTTCACCGGCTTCCTGCTGGCGTAAGAGATTTCCCACCTGAGGACCGTTTCCGTGAGTAATGGCAAGGTGGTAACCTTGCTTGATCAATTCCACAATTCCACCCAGAGATTCTCTGGTATTTCTGAATTGTTCTGCGATAGTGCCTTTTTGTCCGGCTTGGATAATAGCGTTACCGCCAAGAGCAAGAACTGCTGTTTTTTTCATAACCAATCCTTATCACTGTGTCGTTCCTGCGCAGGCAGGAATCTATGCTGTTTTAAAATATCGCAACTACAGTCATTTCTACTGGATTCCCGCTTTCGCGGGAATGACATTAAAAATATGCGTAAAGCGCTTAAGTTAATTCAGGGCGATTCGAGTGAACCGCCCTTTATGATATATAATGTTAAAGTGTTGTTTAAAAATCTTTCAGAACTTCGGCTATTGTAGGCAAGCCGATTTCCTGAAGTTCATAATTGACCTGACAGGCAGGTTTATTGATTTTTACCAGACGGCGCAGATCGATAGGAGTGGCAATCACAACGGCATCACAATCCGTATTATTGATTGTGGTTTCCATATCTTTGATTTGCTGTGCGCTATAGCCCATTGCCGGTAACAGGATGCCGATTTCGGGATAATTCTCAAATGTTTCGGCTATTTCGCCTGTTGCCCAGGGACGCGGATCAACCATTTCCGAACAACCATATTTCTCTGCAGCAATAACTCCGGCTCCATAAGCCATTTCACCGTGAGTTAAGGTAGGACCGTCTTCCACAACCAGAACTCTCTTGTTCAAAATCATTTCCGGCTTGTCAATATATAAAGGAGATGCCGCTTCAATCAGGATTGCCTTGTTATTGCGTGAACGAACGTTTTCACGTACTTCCTGAATATCTTCCAGGTCAGCGCTGTCTATCTTATTGATAACAATTACATCAGCAAGATACAGATTGGTTTCGCCTGGATAATAGGAAATCTCGTCTCCTGCTCTGTGAGGGTCAACAACGGTTATATTGATTTTCTTGTCTGAGGTGTAGAAGGGAATGTCATTATTTCCGCCATCCCAGACGATTACATCGGCTTCTTTTTCTGCTTCACGGACGATGGCTTCATAGTCCACGCCTGCATAGATTACGCTGCCCATTCGGATATGTGGCTCGTATTCTTCCATTTCTTCAATGGTGCATTTGTGTTTTTCCAAATCCGCTAACTCGGCAAAACGCTGAACTTTCTGTGCAACAAGGTCACCATAGGGCATCGGGTGCCGTATGGAAACGACCTTTCTGCCTTTGGCTTTGAGGGCTTTGACCACTGCTCTGGTGGTTTGACTTTTGCCGCAACCGGTTCTGGCTGCACAAATAGTAATAAGAGGTTTTGTGGTTTTCACCATCGTATTTGCGCCCATCATCATAAAATCTGCGCCTGCCGCATTGACGATAGCGCCTCTATTCATCACCGCTTCGTGCGGTTGGTCACTGTATGCGAAAACGACGAGGTCAACGTTATTCTGTTTGATAAGGTCAACGATTTCTGCTTCAGGATGAATCTTAATACCATCGGGGTAAAGCTTTCCGGCAAGTTCGGCAGGGTATTTCTTGTCGTCAATACCGGGAATCTGGGTGGCTGTAAAAGCTACAACTTCATAATTTTCATTGTCGCGGAAATAGACGTTAAAGTTATGAAAGTCTCTTCCTGCTGCGCCCATAATGATTACTCTTCTTTTCATTATCTACTCCTAAGGGTTTTGTCAAATATAGGGGCAGAATTTTGAATAGGGCTTTTCAGTCAAGGAATAACTAATCCCGGCAAACTTGCTCTCTTAATTCCAACCTGGCATCCTCTTGGGGTCCTCTTGGGGTTTAGTCCAGGAGGATGTCAGGCAGATGCCGTGTTACTACTATGATTGAGGTGTGTTTGGGGATAATTTTGCTTGACAGATAACCCGCTGCTTTATTTTTAGCGAACATGCAAGGGGCATTAGCTCAGCTGGGAGAGCGCATGACTGGCAGTCATGAGGTCAGGAGTTCGATCCTCCTATGCTCCACCATTTTCAGCCACTGGTCAGCAGTGGCTTTTTCATTGGGGAGGAATTGTTTATGAGAACAATGACGGAAAAAGAAATACAATCGGCAGAACTGCAGGCGCAAAAAGCCAGAATCAATATTCTGCATATGACGACTCTGGCTGGCTCGGGTCATCCCGGCGGTTCTATGTCATCAATAGATATTCTGATTACTTTATATCATTTAATCAACAAAGATTGCAAAAATCCTCTAAAGCAAGACAGGGACAGGGTTGTGGTCAGCAACGGGCATATCTCTCCTGCGGTTTATTGCACACTGGGAACAATGGGGTACTTTGATATAGATAATGCGGTTTCTGAGTTCAGACTGGTGGGTTCAATTTTCGAAGGACATATTGAAAGATTTGTTCCGGGTGTGGAATGGACTACCGGCAATCTGGGACAGGGTTTGTCTGCAGGATGCGGCTTTGCTCTGGCCTCAAAAATCAATAATCAGAATTACCAAACATTTGTTCTGATGGGTGACGGCGAACAGCAAAAGGGGCAAATCAGTGAAGCACGCAGGTTTGCAGTCAAGTATAAACTCCATAATCTTACTGCAATAATCGACTACAACCAGCTTCAAATCAGCGGTGATATTAAGCAAGTTATGCCACAGAACATTAAAGCCAACTGGGAATCGGACGGATGGCTCGTCCTTGAAATAAACGGACACGATTTTAGGGAGATTCAGTTTGCTCTGCAAAAGGCTGTTGCGACCGAAATGCCGTGTATGATTCTGGCTCACACTGTGATGGGCAAAGGCGTATCCTTTATGGAAAACCAAGCCAAATATCACGGCTCAACACTTTCAGAAAAGCAGCTTGCGGAAGCGGTTTTGGAACTTGGCGGAGAGCTGAAGCTGGATACTTACAAGAAACTGAGA
>Ga0194126_10013616_pt1 | contig 10149 bp, 14 predicted proteins | sample TA2KigC150mmetaG_FD_148641 | JGI IMG/M metagenome (GOLD analysis project Ga0194126, IMG submission 148641) | Freshwater microbial communities from Lake Tanganyika, Tanzania - TA2015035 Kigoma Deep Cast 150m | ecosystem: Environmental > Aquatic > Freshwater > Lake | place: Tanzania: Lake...
GCTCGGGGTGCCGCTGGAGTTCTCAATTTAGATGTCTGTGCTCGAAAACGCGCGCCGAAATTCTCAAATATGATGTCAACGCGCCGCGCGAACACGGATTTTCTAACCAAAGGATGTATCCTGACAGCGGCGCGCGAGGGGCTTCTGACGATCGAGGAGCGCCGGCGCGACAAGCGGCCGAACCTCGCCAACGTCGTCCGCATCATCTCCCGAGAATGGACGAGCTGGATTACGCGCGGCGGGCGGGCGTCTGCGCAGCCTTCCGCTCTTAAGGGGGGAGGGTGCAAAAAAACGGGGGCCACGGATAAAACTTCTTCCAGAAGTTTACATGGAGACCGCGCAAAGCGCGGTCACTCCCCCACTTTGAGCCCTCGCAGACCGCCTAAAGGCGGCTTGCTCGGGCTCTCATCCTAAATCGCGGCTTCGCCGCGAAGAGTCTTTCGGTGAAAAAGGGGGCGGCAATCGTTCGCTTTAGCGAACGGCGGACGAGGCATTGCCTCGCTGAAGTTGGGAGGACGCGAAATGGGCAGGATGAGCGACAAGGACTGGGAAGCGCTGCTCGACAATTTCGACACGAATGACTTGCTGAGCGCAGTTGATTGTCTCGAGGCCTTGCGCGGGCATTTGAACGACCGCGCGGATTTTCAGCCGCCGGAGATACGCGGCGAGCTTCTAAAGCTACATGGGCTGGCGATGAAAGTCATCGGCGAGGGCGCGCTTGGCGGCGCCGAGGAAATGTTCGACCTCGCCGAGGATTTGGAGGATCAAGTCACTGAGATGATGGATGAAATCGAACAGATCGCTGATACGCTCGGGAAGCTGACGGCGCTGCGCCCCAAGAGCCTGGACGACGCCTGAAGCGATCGTGTCTTTTGAAATTCCTTTTGAAATTCCTTGTCGAACGACAGATTTTGCGCATAATCTGGTCATAAGAACCAGATTGAGGCCATATGAACGCGACGACACGCACTAAAGCCGGCGGGAAAAGCCCTGTTTCCGGCAATCGCTGGCGGCTTCAGGACGCCAAGGCGCGGCTCAGCGAAGTGGTGCGCGAAGCGCAGCTTCATGGCCCGCAGCGGGTGACGCTGCATGGCCGCGACGCCGTGGTGATCGTCGGCGCGGCCGAATTCGATCGGATGCAGCGTCCCGTCGCCGGGCGCGACATTGTAGCGGCGTTGCGCGGCTCGCCGCTCGCCGAGGTGGAATTCGAGCGGCTGTCGGTCAAATCCCCGGTCAGAGACATTGAGCTGTGAGGGGATGGCTGCTCGACACCAATGTCATTTCGGAACTTCGCAAAGCCAGAGCTGACGCCGGGGTGACGGCGTTTGTCGAGGCGCAGCCCGGCGATCTTCTCTATGTCAGCGCTATTACCTTTGGAGAAATCCGCTACGGGATCGAGCAGATCGAAGACCCTGCGCGCCGCGCCGATATCGAGTTCTGGCTCGACCACACGATCCGGCCGCTCTTTGCCGGGCGCGTGACGCCCGTGAGCGAAGAGGTGATTGTCCGGTGGAAAATGATGGTGGTCGACGGCCAGAAGCGCGGCCACACTTTTGGACAACCGGACCTGTTCATCGCCGCGACCGCCGCGCTGGAAGACCTCATTGTGGTTTCACGGGACATTACGCAATTTGTCGCCGCCGGCGCGCCAGTCTTCGACCCCTGGACAAGCGTTTTGCATGCAAGGGGCAAGACTTTTCCAATTCACAGCCCGGCCAGGGCGGAAGCCGTGGCGGCGGCGCTCGGGAAAAGACGGCGATGATCCGAACGCGATTTTAGCGACCAGCATCCCGAGAGGCTGGGTGATCAATCCGCGCTTTCGTTTCCAGGAATCCCGTTTTCCTAAACGTCTTCGTTGAAGCGATGGCCGAGGACATCGGCGGCGGTTTTGGGTTGAGCCGCTGACGCTGGCGCCGGGGAAGGGACTGGAGCCGCAACCTTGCTTTTCGGCGTCGCGGGCGTGGCAGCAGAGGCGGACGACTTCCCGCCCGAAATCAGATCGTCGAACAGGGCCTTGTCGTCGGGGCGTGTGAGAAATCCCGGCAGCTCACGGCGCAGCCATTCATTGAGGGTCGCGCCGAAGCTTTTGTCATTTTCGAGCCGATGCAGGAGGAACGCGCCGAGCAGCACCTTGCGGCGTGTGTCCTTGGCGCGCTCCTGTTTGACGAGACGCGATTGGCTTGCGATGCTGGCGCCCGGCGGCAGTCATCTCGCGGCGCTCGCCACCGGCGAGACCGATCGTTGGCAAGCCGGCGGCGCCTTGATGCAGGAAGCAAGCCCGGAAGGCTGGCGGGAAATGGTTTCTAGCGTCGCTCTCTCGCGGGCGAACGCCGATGCGCTGCGAACGTGCCGCGAGGCGGCGGCGAAGTCGGGGAAGGAGCAGAAATGCGCGGTTGTTGTGGGGGCGCCGAATTGGGACAGTTTAACTCGGCATCGATTTTGCGCGTTTTTGTAGGCTAAGCTGTGACTGGCCTCAATAATTTTGGCACTGGGGGGCATGGAATGATCTACAAACGACGCCGCCAAGCGGCGTTGGTGACGGTTGTCGCCCTGACTCTGTCGAGCGCTTCGGCGATCGGCGCGCCGGAGGGATTGAAAGGAGTGCCGATTCCGACGCCCTCCAATCTCTACGATTTCGTGGCGAACAAATCGGCCGCCATCGTTCTCGGAAAGGCTTTGTTCTGGGACATGCAGGTCGGCAGCGACGGCGTTCAGGCCTGCGCGTCATGCCATTTCCACGCTGGCACGGACAATCGCAGCAAGAACGCCGTCAATCCTGGGCTCGCGCGGGCGTCGTCGCCCACGGTCGCCAATCCCGACCTGACCTTCCAGGTCGGGGGGCCCAACCATCAGTTTGTCGCCAGCGATTTCCCCTTCTTTCAGAAGGAAAAACCAGACGATCCGAAGTCGAGGACCACCCGCGACGTCAACGACATCGCCGGGTCGCCGGGCGTGTCCAGATCGGTCTTCGGCTCCGGCCCGCCAGGGCAATCCTGGGATAATTATTTCTTGGTCCCGGACAATGTGTTCAAGGTCGGGACGGTGTTCAAGGTCGGGACGATCAACACCCGCCGCGTCGAAAACCGCAACACGCCGACGACGATCAACGCGGTATTCAACTTCCGGAATTTCTGGGACGGCCGCGCGCAATTCCTGTTCAACGGCGTCAATCCTTTCGGCGCACGCGACCCGAACGCCCGCGTGTTCAGGAACATCGGGGGAACCGTCACGCCGGTGCAGGTGCGCATCGATAACGCCAGCCTGGCGTCGCAGGCGGTCGGGCCGCCGCCGAACAATATCGAGATGAGCGCCGACGGCCGCACGCTGATGGACATCGGCAAGCGCCTGCTGACCGCGCAGCCGCTGAAACTGCAAGGCGTCGCGATGGATGACAGCGTGCTTGGACCCTATGCGAAGGCGTGGGGCGGCGGTTTGACGATCGCGACCTACCAGCAGTTGGTTCAGACCGCGTTCAAGGCGGAATGGTGGAACGGCGCACAGGCAATCCAGATCGACGCCGCCGGCAACAGAACCGTCATTCCGATGCCCGCGACGCTAGCCTCGAATCAATACACCCAGATGACGCTAGCCTCGAATCAATACACCCAGATGCAGGCGAATTTCAGCCTGTTCTTCGGACTGGCTGTGCAACTTTACGAGTCGACGCTAGTTTCGGACGATTCGCCTTTCGACCGCTACATGGCGGGCAACACGACCGCCCTTACCGGCGAGCAAGTGAAGGGTATGAATCTGTTTTTCGGCAAGGCCAAATGCGCGAACTGCCACGACGGCGCCGAATTCACCAAGGCAAGCGTGCGCCGAACTTTGAACGAACCGCTGGAGCGCATGACAATGGGCGATGGCAAGACTGCGGTCTATGACCAAGGGTTCTACAATATCGGCGTCACGCGGACGTTGGAGGATATTCTCAACGGCGGCCGGGACGCTTTCGGCAACCCCTTGTCGTTTACGGGGATCGCGCAGCGGTTCGGCTCCTCGGGCTTTCAGCAGATGATCGGGATCTCACCGAATCTTTCGGTCGCGGCCGCTGAGCGCATCGCGGTCATGGGCGCGGCGAAGACGCCGACCGTGCGCAATGTCGAACTCACGCAGCCCTTCTTCCACAACGGCGGCGCGCTGAGCCTTACGCACATGATCGAGTTCTACAATCGTGGCGGAAACTTCAGAAACGAGAACATTGCCGATCTGGACCCTGACATTCAGAAGCTGGGCCTCGACGCCAAGCAGAAGGGTCAGATCATCCTCTTCCTGAAGTCGTTGACCGACGAGCGCGTTCGTCGCGACGCCGCGCCCTTCGACCATCCGGCGCTTGGCGTGCCGGCCGGCCATGTTGGGAATACGACGAGTGTCTCAATACAGGGCAACGGGGCTGCCGCCGACGAGTTTGTGACGATACCGGCGGTTGGCCGAAATGGCACAGTCGGGCCCGCGCATCCGAACTTCCTCAACGTCGTCCAATAGACGTCTTGCCGTCCGTCACGGCCAGACGCCAAGAGGCCGGGGAACCGAAAGGCTCCCCGGCCTTTCTTTTGGGGTCGTTTGCGGGACGGGGCGAAAAACCACGTTAAGGCATAACAGATTGAACTTATTATCTTAATTTGCAAGTGAGCCGGTATCAGCAAGAGAGCTCCACTCAAACCTTCGTTTGAGAAACGCTGGAAAATCTCGGCCGGAACGCCGGAATTTTTGTTGCTCAACCCGTATCACGATCAAAATTCCTCAAACGGTGATCGTTCCACCGCTCTTGGCGTAGGATTCCGCCCCGTCCCGCAAACGACCCCGGAAAGTCTCATTTCCTTGGCGTTTTGAAGTTACGTTCTGACTTTAATCAAAAAATCCAGTGCCGCAGCAGCGAAAACCAAATTTATGCACATGCGCGGAAGCGCCGAGGAAATATGGGAAAACTCGGCCTTTTAAGCTCTTCTGCGCCGCGCAGGCATCGACGAGTGCGCGACATCGGCGTAACGAGGCAATTCCCGCCGCTTCCGAGGTTTTTCCCGTGACATCAGATGCAGAGCAATCGCATTCAGTCGAATTGGCCGCCGAGATCGTGGCGGCGTTCGTCTCGCATAATTCGCTTCCCGTAGCGGAGCTGCCCAGTCTGATCGCTTCCGTGGACGCGACGCTGCGCCGCCTTGGAACGGGCGTCGCGGCCTCTGCGCCAGCGGAAAAGCTGGAACCCGCCGTTCCTGTCCGCAAGTCGATCGCGCCGGACTTCCTCATTTGTCTCGATGACGGCAAGAAGTTCAAATCGCTGCGGCGGCATCTGGCGACGCTCGGCATGACACCGGATCAATATCGAGCGAAGTGGAATTTGCCCGCCTCCTATCCAATGGTGGCGCCGAACTACGCGGCGCAGCGCTCGGCGTTGGCGAAGAGCATGGGGCTTGGCCAATCGCGCAAGAAGAAAGCCCCGCCGTCGAAGGGCGGTCGCAAGCCGAAGGCGAGCGCGTAATCTCGCGTGACGGCGGCGCGGGCGTCTTGATCGACGCCTCTTTTGGCTCGTTTCTATATATGATAATACCCTTTATAGAACAAAGGCATGCGCGCTCACGCCGCATCTAACATTTTCGCAACGTGGATGCTCGCCAATGCCGGATGTCGTAGTGAAGACGGTGGTCAGTCCCGACGGGGAATGCAGAGTCGTAATAACGCGCCGCGAGTGCGGGGGATACTCCGCTCAACGCCAATGGCGGCAAACTCCAGCTGTAGGGGAGGAATGGGAGCCCCTCAGCCTGTTCCTCGGCTTCTACGATTCTCCTGAGACCGCAGAGTTTGAGGCCTTCGCGATTCCCCGCTGGCGCCCAACCAATTAAGCCGCAGTCGCAAGCCATTCTTCGCCGCCCTTAAGCGCCAAGTCAGATTTGTGCAAAACTTAAGACTTTTACATAATGCGCCGGCCCCATGTTTTCCGAGGCGTCCCGCTATGCAAAAGATACTTGCAAAAATAAGGCGCTCCCCTACCCTGCCGGCATGACGATTTACGGCTATGCGCGAGTCTCGACCGACGGCCAGAGCGTCGACGCCCAGGTGAAGGCGTTGCGCGCGGCCGGCGCCGACAAGGTGTTCCGCGAGACGGCGAGCGGCGCCAAGAGCGACCGTCGCGAATTGGCGCGCGCGCTCAGGGCTGTTGGCGATGGCGATACCCTACTCGTAACGCGACTCGACCGGCTGGCGCGATCGACGCGCGATCTTCTCAACACGCTCGATACAATCGCGAAGGCCGGCGCCGGCTTCCGGTCCCTGGCCGACGCATGGGCGGACACGACGACGCCGCACGGCCGCTTGATGCTGACCGTTCTTGGAGGCTTGGCCGAGTTCGAGCGCGATCTTATCCGCGCCCGCACCGGCGAAGGGCGCGAGCGCGCGAAGGCGCGCGGCGTTCATATGGGGCGGCCCCCTGCCCTTACGCGCCATCAGCGCCGCGAGGCTCTGGACGCGCTGGCGTCGGGGGCCGCGACGCAAGCGGACTTGGCGCGGCGCTTCAATGTCTCGCAGAGCACGATTTCGAGGTTAGTCCAATAAGCACTCGCTCGGCGCTCACACCATTCGACAAAACCGCTTGTAAAAACGACATAATGTCACTATGTTAAGTCTGATTTGACGCAAGAGGACGACATGCTGGCAGAAAATGAGATTGACCAAGGTATAGATGGAGGCTTCTTCAAGGAACCTCCAACCCACGAGGAAATCGCCGATGAATGGCGGACAGCGCTTGACGAACTCGGCTTAACCCCTGTCGAGCTTGCCGATTACCTGAAGAAACAGGGAGGGGATTACCGGCCCTATCAAACCATCCTGCGCGGCATACAGCGCATGATCGCCGGTGAAACGCGTGTCTCAGGCGAGATGTTCGTCATCGTGCGCATGTTGCTCAGGCAACATCGCCGCCTCAAGGCGCGACACCCGAGCTTGGAATGGAGCCGATTTCCGACCGGCGCTGTTTCCGCGCAGGTCGAGGGCTACACCGTGTTTTTATCGCCGCAGAGCAAAGGACGCTGGATTGTCAGCTGCCGCGATGAGGGAGGTTTCAGCCCCGAATTCGGGCGTTGGCAGGCTAATCTACAGGCAGCAAAAAATAAGGCGCTCGTCTGCGTTGAAGAAGGCATGAGCGACATCGCTTATCTCAGGGCGGAGCAAGCAAAGGAATGACGAGAGTGGCTCGCGCCTGAGACGTGGTCTAGGTGTCGCGAACGGAGCCGCTGCGCGGTTTCCGGTCTACGGATTTCTCGATTGCAAAAGGTAGACCTTTTGCAAAGTGCCCGTAAACATCGTCGCATCGACATGGCGTACGCGTGGGCCTTATGCACGAACACCGCATCGGCGGGAGAAATTTCGCTTCCGGGGTCACATGCGCTCGTCACCGGGCGCCGGCGGCTCGTCGCGAGCATTGTTCAGGAAAGGGAGTAAGTCGCTTGGCTTTGCGTCCCCTGCCCTGCGTTTGAAAAAATCCGCAGCCGTTTCGACGGCGCCGATTTTTTGCGCCACAGCGACGGAAATCCATTGGTTGAGCGACACGCCATCTTCGCGCGCCAGCCGTTGCGCCGCTGTCTTGATGGAAGCGGGCAACTTGAGAGGATACGAAACCTTACTCATCATCTTCTCTCCATCAGCAGTTCGCCGGGTCTCAGCACACGCAATCCGAATTTTTCGGCCGCGCTTCTGAAATCCCGGACATTGTGCGTCACAAGGGCGTCAGCCCGTCCATTCACCGCCGTCTCCAGGACACTTTCGTCGTCAGCGTCGGAAAGTTGCGGTCGCCACTGGAAATGGATCTCGACAGGTTCGCAGGCGCTCGCCAAAGCGCGCAGGAACGAATCTATGTCTTTCAAGCCGAGGCCGTGGGCCAATCGTTGCTCGGCGCGCTTCAAAACCTCTTCGTATTCCAGAAACAGCGCCGGCGTTGCCAGCAACACCAACTCTTGTTGGGCGACCAAACGAAGGACGGCGTTTCCCGCACCCGTACGGCTGCGCAAGCCGGCAACGACGACCGAGGTATCAAGAACGACCCTTCGCATCCCTATAAGATATCATATCCTAGGAGATATGATAGTGAGGCTTGGCTTGGACACGCATACGACCATACTAGAATACGCGCATACTATACAATGTGCATACACATATAGTAGTATGATGGTATAGACGTAGGGGTGTGTGCGTGTTACGCTTCGGCTAACGCACGATTCGCGCAGGGGTGCCTATGAAGACCCTATCCATCATTTCGCAGAAAGGTGGCGTTGGAAAAACAACGCTTGCCACAGCCCTTGCCGTTGAGGCGGGCCGCGCAGGACGGAAGACGGTCGTATTCGACCTCGACCCACAGGCGAGCGCATCCTTCTGGAAAGACACCCGTCAGGACGAACTGGTGGCGATGACCGCCTTACCTGCCGCACGCCTCTCGCATGTCCTAAAGGCGGCATCGGAGGCTGGATGCGATCTAGCCATCATCGATACGCCCCCTTTTTCCAAGGACATCGCCTATGAGGCGGCGCAGCATGCGGATTTTGTTCTCCTGCCTACCCGGCCCGCCGTTCTCGACGTTATGGCTATGAGCCGCACCGTTGAACTGGTTCGACACTACAAAAAGCCTTTTGCGGCCGTTCTGACTTTCTGCCCGCCGTCTGGCCGCGAGGTAGAAGACACGCTGACCGTCATACGGCAGCTTGGCGCGGAAGTTTGTCCAGTCCGCATTGGTAGCCGGATTGCCTACAGCCGCGCGCAACAGACGGGCCGCGCTGCCCAGGAAATCGAGCCTGACGGCAAGGCCGCTCAAGAAGTTAGAGAACTATACGCGTATGTGTGTATGAACCTATACGCGCAAAATGGCACGAGGAGCGATACTCATGAGCGCAAACGCGTTGCAGGCGGTTCTTGATAGAGCTGCGCGGGAGGAAGAAACGCCGGCCCACTCAGAGCAACCTGTTGCTGCTCGCAAGGTTCGGAAGCTCGTCAATGCCCCTAAGCCGCAACCGGCGGCAGAACCAGTTGAGTCGGAGCCAAGGCGAAAGTTCTTTCGTCCGTCGCGAGACAATCGTCGGTTCATCGGAGGGCATTTCACCCCGGCCGTTGGCAAGCAATTGCGCCTGATCGCTGTTGAGGACGACACGACAGTGCAGGCTTTGCTGGAGGAAGCGCTCGACCTGCTTTTCGTGAAGAAAGGCCGTCAAAAAATCGTCGATCTTGCAAAATGACGCCAATCAAAAATGTATAGGTGCATACACGCATATGCGTATTAATTTGGCTCTTTTCGGGTTGTTACATTCGACGACTTTACAGAATCGAACGACTCAGACACAGTCACTAGTGCTTTACGGAGGTGATCTGTGTCCGCGTCGCTTCAAAAATCCGCGCCCCGCATGGCCGCAATTCGATCGCGGCGTCAAGAGGCGGGATTCGTCGAAACGACGGTGTTCGTCCATGAGCGCGCCCGCGAGGGAATTGACCGGGCGATCGCCGAAGGGCGGTTCAAATCTCGCCGTGAAGCCATGGAGGCCGTGATCCACGCGGCATTCGTGACGGAGGAAGGCGCAACACAGCCGCGCTGACCCCTGAAAAGCAAAACGGCCCGGCGTTGGTAGCGCCTGGCCGTTTGTGACGACTGCGGGAGCCGCCGGAACACGGCAAAAATCTCCCACAGTCCGTGAATGGTGTCAACGCAGAACCCTCGGGTTCTGTGGATGGCGGAGCTTTGTTTTCAGCCTGGCGCGAACGTCTCGCCCCGGGAACGGGAACGTGCGCCCTGTCATAGGCTGTCACACTTCGCGGCGTCGCCGATCAGGAGGTTTTCGCGGCCCTTCAGGAGGGGCCTGTGACAGCAATTGATTTATTGACCGCCATCAGCGGCACGAAATCCCTTTCGGCCCTCGACGGCTTCTGCAGGGCCGTATGGAGCGATTGGGGGGCGGGGCGGCTAACCGACGATCAGGCGCAGAGCCTCGCGGAGAGTATCGAAGCGCGGCGGCGGGAGGTGCGGGGGCGCGATACGGTCGCCGCCCGCGTCCCGCAGATCGCGGCGGCGGCCAAGGCCGCCGGCCGGCCGAGCCATTTTCCGCCGAAGCGCAAAGCGCCGCGCTCCGCGAACCGGCGGGCATCGATCGAGCGACGGCGGACGCTGGCGGCGTCCGGGCC
>Ga0194126_10013617_pt1 | contig 10149 bp, 7 predicted proteins | sample TA2KigC150mmetaG_FD_148641 | JGI IMG/M metagenome (GOLD analysis project Ga0194126, IMG submission 148641) | Freshwater microbial communities from Lake Tanganyika, Tanzania - TA2015035 Kigoma Deep Cast 150m | ecosystem: Environmental > Aquatic > Freshwater > Lake | place: Tanzania: Lake...
TAGCTTCATCTACAAAAATCCTTTGAATGGTGAAGGCACAATCTTATGGCGTTGGACTTGAAAAAATGGGGAGTTTTTTAGAAAAATGTGGCGCAGATTATCTCGGAGTGGCCTATTCAGACGAGGGCGTGGAACTAAGAAAATCAGGTGTAAAATTGCCCATTTTGGTGATGAATCCAGAGGAAGACGCTTACGAAAACTGTGTACTCTATAACTTAGAGCCCGCCGTATATTCTCAAGAACAATTGGAAGAATTAATTTCGGAACTCATTTACCTAGGCGCAGAGCGCATGCCCATACACCTTAAAATCGATACGGGTATGCATAGACTGGGCATGAAGCCTGAGGAATTATCTGAGGTTCTGGAAGTGATTCAAGCGCAACCAGAAATACAATTAAAAGGAGTTTATTCTCATTTAGCAGCTGCAGATTATCCCTCAAATCATCTATTTACAGCGCAACAAATCGAATTGTTCAAGTCGTGTGTTGAGCAGATTCAATCATACAACAGCGATGTTATTTTTCATTTATGTAATTCAGAAGGCGCCCTTCATTTTCCATCTGCTCAGTTCGATATGATCCGTGTAGGTATTGGGTTGTATGGGATAAGCAAGGACCCTGTAATTTCCGAACAATTGAAACCTGTCTTGGAATGGAAAAGTGTTGTTTCTCAGGTAAAAGAAATACCAGCAGGAGAATCTGTGGGTTACGGAAGAAGTTATTTGGCAGAAAAAAACACGGTTATTGCCATTGTTCCGGTAGGCTATGCGGATGGATTTCGACGCAACTTGAGCAATGGAAAAGGTGCGGTATACTTAAAGGGACAGCGTTGTGAAACCGTTGGACGCGTTTGTATGGACATGATAATGGTGAATACCACCGGTTTAGACGTAAAAGAAGGAGATGAAGTGGAAATTATCGGCGAACATCAGAAAATTGAACAATTAGCTCAAGCAATGGAGACAATCCCTTATGAAGTGCTGACAAGTCTTTCCAAACGAGTCTATAGAACCTATTTTGAAGAGTAACGTATTATACTTTAAATTTTAAAGAATGAAAAATTTAGTAGCACTTATATTTTGTTTCGTGACCTTTTCTTTTCTAGCACAAACAATTTCGAAAGATTCAATTTATGTCATTAAAAAAGCGAACGGTGTAGAATTGATCGGAAAGCTCATAAGTGATGACGGACGTGAAGTTCTCCTAATGACTGACAAAATGGGTAAAGTGTACATTTCGAAGTCTGATATAATATCCATGAAGTTAATTGAGGAAGGAGATATGGTCAATGGTGAATATATTGAGGAAGGCCCTTTTACCACACGCTATTCTTTTACCACAAATGCTTTTCCGATAAAACAAGGAGAAAATTACGCAATGATTAATCTCTATGGTCCTGAAATTCATTTTGCCGTAACCGATAGATTGAATTTAGGGGTCATGACAACTTGGTATGGTAGTCCATTCGCCTTAGCAGGAAAATACACCCTCCCAACAAATATGAAGAAAAATTTAAATTTTTCAATCGGCGGAATAGCGGGAAGTTCAGCATTCTTAAATAGTTTCAAAGGGTATGGAGCACTAGGTTTCGGAATTGGAACGTATGGTACACGCAAATTGAATGCGTCCATTGGCTTGGGTTATTCTCATTTTTCGAGTTTCGGAGGAAAAGAACTCATTAAAAGTGGAACGTATTATGCAGATTTCAATAATCCGAATATATATGATTATAAATACGAAAATGTGAGGCCCGGAAGGACTGGAGGCTTGGCGATTTCAGCAGGCGGATTTGTAAAAATTGGAAAGAAAACAGGATTTGTCATGGATATTTTATACCTGGATATGACGAACAAAACGACAACAAATGAACTCACTTCGACAGGTTCTGACCAAAATGGGTATGAAATTAAACAAGTAACAAAAAAAGACCAATCCTACGCAACCCATGTGCTCATCGTAATGCCCGGAATTAGGGTGCAAGGAAAAGAGAATTCTGCCTTTCAATTCAATTTATCGGGTGTGTCGCTTCGCTTTTCAAATCCAGATGCTTTTTTTAACGGAAGTTTAACCTTCCCACTTCCATCTTTTAGCTGGTTTTATAAGTTTTAACTGAATGAAACGAGACATTCAGCAAGTACTTTTTCAACTGGTCAAACAGAAAATTGGAGCAACAGATTCTATTGGAAATGTATTAAGTGAGATTTTACATCTTTCCACCGATGCCGTTTACCGACGTTATCGTGGTGAAACTAGCTTAACGGTACAAGAAACGCAGCGCTTGTGTAAACATTTTAATATTTCTTTTGATCGCCTAATTGAAACGGGTGAGGGACAAGTGATGTTTAGCTTTCCTCCATTCAAAAATTACGATTTCAGTTTGGAGACTTATTTAGAAGATATTTTGGCTTCATTGCAGCAAATGAAACTATTGAATCAAGGAGAATTTATCTTTTCTATCAACAATAGCAACCTTTTTCAATTGATGAATTTTCCGCAATTGGTTCGTTTTCGCTTATTTTTTTGGGCAAAATCGCATCTTCAAATTCCAGAATATCAAGGATTAAAGTTTAAACACGATAAACCTACACCAAAGGCGTTTGAATTGGGCAAACAAATTCTTCAAACCTACAATTCGCTTCCATCTATTGAGATTTACGACCTTGAATTCATGCGAGGCTTTATGCGTCAAATACATTATTATTACCGCGCTCAATTGTTTGATGATCCGAGTTATGCGGTCTTTTTATGCGATCGCGTCTACGCACTCATTGAACACATGAAGGAGCAGGCAGCCGAAGGCAAAAAATTCATTTATGGTACAAGTGCTCCTGCATTCGGGAACGAGGTGTCCATATACTTAAACGAAACAATCAATACCGATACCACTTTCTACTATACGAGCAAAGAGGCAACAGGAATTTTCATTAATCACAATGTAATGAATTACCTTCACACTGCCGATCCTGCTTATGTTTCCGATACAAAACAAGTCTTGGATAAACAATTGGCCAATTCAAGCTTAATTTCGACGGTCAACGAAAAAGAACGCAACCACTACTTTGGCGAGATTCAAAAGATGATAATTTACTTCAAACGTAAAATAGAAGACGACTTAAATGTTCCTATCTAGAGTTGCGATATTCACAACTGCCTATTACTATCTTTCTGTATTCAATTTAATTAGGTAAAAATTAGGTCCTACATTTGTCTTATAATTTATAAAACGAAAGAACATGAAAAAAATGTTAGTAGGTGCTTTCTTTACCATTGGCACCTTATTTTTAGCACGGGCGCAGAATGATTTTTCCATCGCCGCTGCAAACCCAAATGTGAATGGTGTTGCACTTTCAGGTGAGAGTGGAGCCAAAATGATCCGATTGGAGCTCATTCGAATCGGGAAATACAAAGTATACGATGAATTTGATATGGCCGACGTGATCAAAGCCAATCCTGAATTTCAATCAAACTGCTACGGTCAAACTTGCCTGGTAAAACTGGGCGAGGAACTCAAAACAGATTTCATAATTTGCGGAAGTATTGATGGGCTGTCTAATAAAATTGTGTTGACACTAAAAATTATCAATGTTAAATCAAAAAGCATTGAAAAATCGGCAATTAAGGAATTTGCAAACCAACCCAACGAAATACAACGCATGATTGAAATTATGATAAAAGAAATGCATTCCGTGGAGGTAGACAAGGTGTTAATGGAACGGTTGGCCTTTAAAAACGATATCATTACCTCAAATAATGTTGGAAAAGTAAACAATTCCGGTCCAAGAATTGGAATTGCAGGCGCTGTTGGATCTGTTTATGAATTTGCGACACGAAGTAAGGCAATGGGGGGCTTAGATATACTTCCTGCAGTAAGCATGATTGGCTATCAATTAGAAGGCCAATACGTTGGAACGGAGAATTTCTCTGCTCTTGTTGAAGGACTTATAAATATTTCCGGGATAGAACAAGGTCAATTCATCCCAACATTTACCTTGCTGAACGGTTTCCGTTTTGGAAAAGGGAATTGGGAAATTTGTTTCGGACCAGGCTTTGGTTTAAAAAGAAGACTTCAAGGTTTTGAGGACACGCGCAATGAGTTTGGAGCAGGTGGTGATTTCTGGTTCGTTTGTCCCGATGGCGAAGGACAATTATGTAATGGTGAGAACCTAGAAAATACGCTAAAAGACGGCAACGGGAACGCGGTTACACAAGATAAATTAAGTACTTACGGATATGCTTTGACATCGATAGCGCACAGAAAAGGTATAACGTCCCTGAATACAACATTTGTAATTGCCGTTGGTCGCACCTTCCGAGCGGGGGCACTCAACATTCCTGTAAACCTATTTTACTCCTCTCAAAGCGGAGGTGGTTTTGCAGGATTAAACGTCGGTTTCAATATTGCTAAGAGTAAAAAAGTATTAAACCCAGGGCGATAGCCCGAATGTAAAAACTGAACCTTGAAAAAGTTTATTTGGTTTCTTTCGTTTCTTATGATGCTGCTTTCCTGCACCGTGCAGGAGCGGTATCATAGGAGAGGATATACGATTGATTGGCACAGAGTAAGCTTAAATAAAGGTAATTCAAAAACTGTCGCCTCCCCTTCAAATGACCCGGAGCTGGCTTCAAATAACACGGTACTTCAGCTCGCGACGGAACAAAATTACAATGATTCAACTCCTGAAATAGCTGATTTCCAAGCAGTCAAGGCCACAGAACCAACAGATTCGATTGAAAAAGTTTTAAAACGCAAACGCTTCAATCGAAATTTACTTTGGGCATCAATAGGGGCAATTGGAATTGGAGGCCTAATGAATTACCTCAATTTTACGAATAATCAAGTTGATCCAAATTATTCAAGTACAAATGACTATAGAAACTATCGAGTAGCATCTCACATTAGCTACACAGCAGGCGGAATCGGACTCTTCTCCTGGTTAATAAAACGAGGTGTAGAGGACACGCGCAACAACCAAGAAGTTATTATAGAAAACAATGAAAACAATATTGTTTATGATACGACGAACGTTCAGGAAAATGTCGTCATTCAACAAAATGAAAATACAAACAATCAATCGAGTGAGAATCTTAAATTAGCCAGCTCTCAGGCAAATGCCAGTGTATTACTTGCGGTTCTGGGAGTTCTAACCACGCTCTTATTTGGATTGGGTTTAATTCTTTGTATTGTCGCTATATACCAAGCAAACCGTAGTATTAAATTAGCTCCAAATGCTCCTTCGGCAAGGACAGCATTAATCGGTAAACGTGTTGCACGCAACTGGTTAATAGTTCTTGGCACATTATTAGGAATTGTTTTAGCGCTAATTTTAATTGCATTTATGTCTTTTTAAATTTCTCTCATGAAATTATTTGTTTTTCCATTGGATGGTTTTCCTTCACCGTAATGACTTTCAAATAGTTGGGTGAGATCATTTAAAACAAAGGATTGGTAAATTCCTATCTGTAAAAAATAAATTAAGTCATTTAAGAATTTCTTCCTCTCCAGAACTAATATTCACCTAATTACCGAAACATTTTCTTTTTTTCTTTGTAATTTTGTTAAATACATAGATCATGAACAATAGAGTTGAAGCGGCATTAAACGATCAAATTAAAAAAGAAGCATCGTCCTCACAGTACTATCTCGCGATGGCCTCTTGGGCGGAAAATAATGGGCTTAATGGAACAGCAAAGTTTATGTATGCCCATTCAGACGAAGAACGTTTTCACATGCTTAAATTGGTGAAGTTTGTAAATGAGCGTGGCGGATCGGCGATTATTCCATCCGTTGATCAACCACCAGTTAAATTTAAGGATTTGAAAGATATGTTTGAATGCTTGCTCAAACATGAAATTGGTGTTACGGCCAGTATCAATAATCTTGTCGACATTTGTTTACAAGAAAAAGATTACACGACTCACAATTTTGTTCAATGGTATGTTTCAGAACAACTTGAAGAGGAAGCCTTGGCAAGAACAATCTTAGATAAACTTAAATTGATTGGTAGCGACAATAGCGGTTTATACATGTTTGATCGCGATTTAGAAAATGCAGTCATTCAACCTGCAAACCAAGTGAAAGCAGGAACCTAATCCTTGCAAGTGCGCACTCTATTTCTTTGGTTGATTTTTTTGATCTCCCTACAGGTTAGCGCCCAAGGTAATTACACATTCAACAATTTCACCATCACCAATGGGCTTTCGCAGAGCTTTGTAAATTGCATCATTCAAGATGAAACAAGTGCTTTATGGATAGGCACACAAGACGGATTAAATCGTTTTGACGGTAAAGATTTCGAAATTTTCTATGCCGGAGAAAATGAGGGCATTGAAAGTAATTTTTTTAAATGTGCAGAGAAAACAGAAGATGGACGGTTGTGGTTTGGCACTTCTGCAGGCCTGGTTTCATTTAATCCCAAAAGTGATAAATTCAAATCCTACAGCGTAAACAGACAAAAGGTTATGCAGGTCGAGAGCATAACGAAAGACATAGATGGAAATTTAATTCTTGGAACTGTTGAATTTGGAGTGGTTCGGTTCAACACACAGTCTGGGAATTTTGATTTTCCTTTCCGCTCCTTTCCGGCATCTAAAATACATTTGGTACTAGGGTTAAGTAACGGAAATCTATTGGTGGATACGGAGGATAAAGGACTATTTTTAATTCCCAAATCAGATAAAAATATTATCCCTCTTCCCATAAAAAGTAAAAATGGAGATGCCGTTTCCATTTTGAAATTAGTTGAACGATCAAAATACGAGGTTCTTATTGGTACAAATCAAGGCATTTACACCTTAACCCTCCAAAAACAAGCGGTCACTCCTTCCTTCCCTGAACTTGATAAATTTGGTTGGTTGAGTGTTACGGATATTCACGCATTTAAAGAGCAACTTTTTGTTGCCACTGCCAGAAACGGATTGTTTAATATTAATGAAAATGCAACTTACAACAGCACAGAGGACCTCTTTCAAAAAAATGCCCTGTTATTTAATGCGCTTACTGATTTATACGTTGATAATAACCAAAAAATCTGGATTGGTTCGGAGAGGGGAATTTCAAGTTTCGATCCCATGCGCTCTAGTTTCCTTAGCGTTGGCCCGTCGGGAAATTTAAAAAAGGGCTTACCCTCCCCAAATGTCTGGAGTTTTAGTGAAGACCCGAGCGGCAACTTTATTTTTGTAGGAACCGATGTGGGTGTATCAAGGTACGATCGACGTACAGCAATGTTCAGTCAATTCCCCCGTTCGAACCAAAGCGATAGTGATAGAAAAAACGAGAAAGAGGTTGTATTGAGTATTTACAGCATCACCAAAGACAAGGCTTTGGTAGGTTGCTTCGATGGTTTATATGAATTATCAGTAACAGGAAATACATACCGCTATTCCAAGATAACCTTTGCAGACAGCGATAATGAGAGGAAACATGAGCGTATTTATTCCATTGTCCCCTTTAAGGATCAGGAGTATTTTTTGGCAACAAAGGGAGGGGTTGTTCTCTACAATTTGAGGACACGTAAAGCTCAATTTTTTGAACATGATCGCAAAAATTCAGAGGAAACCATTGGTATCGGAATTTGCAGAGTTATTCACAAGGATATTCGTGGAAATTTTTGGTTCGCAACAAGCGGGGGCGGATTGAATGTATTAACTGAGGAAAATGGAGAATTGAAAATAAAACCACATCCTATAAATTCGAAATTTATAACAAAAATTAAAGATTATGTTTCTACGATTGTCTCCTTGAAAAAAGATGAGTTGTGGCTAGGTACCACTGGATCTGGGCTAATTCATTTGAAGCTCCAGACTGGACAAATTTCGATCTACAACAATAAAAATGGGTTACCAAATAATGTCATTTACGGATTGCTTACAGACGATAAGAATAACCTTTGGTTAAGTACGAATCGTGGTTTAGCCTTTTTCGACCCATTGTCAAATCATATCGTCACCTACAAGGAGGTTAATGGATTAGTGAGTAATGAATTTAATTCAAATGCTTATTTCAAATCAAAAAATGGAGAATTATTTTTCGGGGGAATCAATGGTTTTAACCATTTTTCGCCATCAAACCTCTCCAAACCAACCGAGAAAATACGGGTTATACTGAGTAAGCTTAAATTGGGAGAAAAATGGGTGCAGCCCGGGGAAGATTCACCACTCAAAATCAGTCTTTCCAACACTGAAATACTCGAATTAGACTACAACCAACGGTCATTCACTATTAAATTTCATACCAATGACCTCAACAATACTCCATTGGTAAATTACAAATACATTTTAGAGGGGACGGATGAAGGCGAAAAATTTATTGGTTCCAATAATGAGCTTTCTTTTAATGCACTATCCCCAGGAGATTATGTATTAAAAGTTTATGCGCGAGTTGGGGAGGCTCCGTGGTCTGAGCCCACAAAGCTAAAAATAGTAATTAAAGCTCCTTTTTGGTTATCTTGGTGGTTTTGGTCATTAATAGCCTTATTTTTACTACTTTTTACGTTATTTCTTTTTAAAAGACGCATTGCTTCTGCACGTCAGGAACAAGTTCAATTGGAAATAACAATAGCGCACAGAACAAAAGAGATCCGCTCACAAAAAGCACAAATTGAGGCGCAGAATAAACGAATTGAAGAAGAAAAAGATAAGGTATTGGAGCAACAAGAGTTGTTGCAAATTGAAAAGGATAAAACAGAACAATGGTTAACGAATACTTTACCCACTGAGGCGGTGATAACGTTAAAAAGAAAAGGCAAGGTACCTGCGCAAGCATTTGAAAGAGTAAGCGTATTATTCACAGATGTTGTCGGCTTCAGTAAAATTTCTGAAACCATGACACCACATCGCTTGGTCACAAAATTAGACGTGCTCTTTCGAAAATTTGACGAGATCATAGAAGCAAATAAATTAGAAAAAATAAAGACGATCGGTGACGCTTACATGTGTGCAGGTGGAGTACCAACTGAAAACTCAACAAATCCAATTGATGCATGCTGCGCGGCCTTACAAATTCAGGCCTACATGTCCAAGCTAAAATATGCTGCAATCGCCAACCACCAGGACTATTGGGAGATACGTTTGGGAATAAATACGGGCCCATTAACCGCAGGAATAATAGGGAATTTACGCCTTGCCTACGATATTTGGGGGCCCACGGTAAATCTTGCGCAACGCATGGAAATGTTGGGCGAACCCGGGATGGTAACCATTACAGGTGCTACATTTAATTTTATCGAGCCTTTTTTTGAATGTGATTACAAAGGAAAAGTTCAATCAAAAGCGAAAAAATGGGTGGAAATGTATGTGGTGAAAAGTATTAAACCAGAATTATCAATGAACGGAGAAGGCCTGTATCCTAATGCCCGATTCGATGAGATCAAAAAACTTCACCATTATTCGAGCATCAAATACTATAAAGCAGAACATCACGTAATGAAAATTCTTGAAAAAAAACTTTCAGATAACTACTATTACCACTCGATTCATCATACCAAAGATGTTGTTCATGCTGTGGAACGAATAGCGTTGAGTGAGGGCGTTACTGATGAGAGTTTATTTTTGTTAAAAACCGCAGCAATATTTCACGATGCCGGATTCATTGAACAATACGATAATAATGAGGAGATTGGGGCAAGAATGGCAGCAGAAATCCTGCCTAAATATGGTTATTCTGAACAACACATAAAGACAATTAAAGAACTCATCTATGTGACAGCAATTCCTCACAAACCCTTGAATAAAATCCAAGAAATTATTTGCGACGCCGATTTGGATTACTTAGGCCGAGATGACTTTGACGAAATTGCGGACAAATTGAGAAGAGAACTACGTGAAATGGGGAAAATTCAAAGCGACAGGCAGTGGGACGAAATTCAGCTAAGGTTTTTAAAACAGCACCAATATTTCAGCCAAACGGCTATACGGTCGAGGCAAGAGAGCAAAGACTTGAACATGTTAAAAGTGGCGCAACGTCGTGAAGAAAATAACTACATCGACTAATTATTGCTTCCTCCTCTTTTTTTGTCTTTGATTTTGAAAACGTAAGAAAGATTGAGAATATGGCGCGTGGATGGTGCCGGTAAATTCATCGATGTATCGTAAATATAACCAAATTCAATGCCGTGTGGCCCATCTAATTCAAGTTCAGTACCTATGAATGCT
>Ga0194126_10013619_pt1 | contig 10149 bp, 8 predicted proteins | sample TA2KigC150mmetaG_FD_148641 | JGI IMG/M metagenome (GOLD analysis project Ga0194126, IMG submission 148641) | Freshwater microbial communities from Lake Tanganyika, Tanzania - TA2015035 Kigoma Deep Cast 150m | ecosystem: Environmental > Aquatic > Freshwater > Lake | place: Tanzania: Lake...
CCCCGGTCTTTTCCCCCCAGAAGTGGTCGTGCAGGTTAAAGCCCTGGCGTGCGAGCTGCCCGCCACCCACCACATTCCGCTCTCCCGCTGGAGTCTGGAGGAACTGCGGCAGGAGGTTTGCCGTGCCTGCTTGGTGGCGGAGATCAGTGGCACGACGCTCTGGCGCTGGCTCCATGAGGAGGCGATTCGTCCTTGGCAGCATTCACCCGAAACGACCTCGCCCAACTCATGCAGCGCCTCGCCCCACACTCACCAACCGAGAGTGCACTGGCCGCCTAAGAATACGTGGCCGGATTTATGAAACGACCCACTTAGTATGCCAATCGATCCGCTTGGAACGTAGCCCGAGAATCCCGATCTGGTTGACTGCCCCTGCCAGGCTGGCATGTCAATAATCAATCGCCTGTCACATCAATCGAGCCCTTCAGTCGGAACCCGATAACCGACCGGCAATCTGGCCGACTGGTTGTGTCGGGCCGGCTTGTCAACAATCGTTCGCCCGTCAAATAAATTGGTCCCAACCGAGCCCGAGCCTGCCTGAGCCGCCCAAACCGCCCAAACCACCCACCCAAAGCAAGCATTGGCAGCCCCATCGAACTGTGGTATCACACCGGCCAAACACGACCGTGTATCGTATGGTATGAACCGCGAACAGGTCCTCGACCTCTATTTCCTGGACGCTCGGCATAAGCTGATCGAGTTGGCCGCTTTCCTTGACCGTGTCGAACACGCCCCTGGCCCGGCGGATTTTCGCCTGGTCGCATTCCAGAAGGCTTTGGATGCCCTGCGTCGGGGCGTCGGCGACCGGGCGCGCGAGGTTCTCATGGCGTTTAGCGACCCGACGACAGAGCCGGTGCCGGCGGCTCCTGGCAAAGGGGCGTGCGGCGCCTGGCCTGGAGCGGGAGCGGTTGCGGGCTGAATTCCCTCCACTCCATGCGATACCTTGAACCTCATGCGCATATGGTCAGCCGCGTGACCGATGATTACCAGGATATGGTCACGGCGGGTTGCATGGCGGTGTGCGAGCCCGCCTTTTGGGCCGGGTACGACCGCAGTTCGGTGGCGGGTTTCCACGATTACTTCTGCCAGCTCACGGACTACGAGCCGCGGCGCGCGGCTAAGTTCGGGTTGCCGCATTATTGCTGGTTGTGCCTGAACCCGAAGGAGTCGGAGGATGTGGTGTTCGCCCAGGAGGTGTTGGCAATCCTGCCGGGGTTTTTGGGGCGCCCGAACGTATTGGGGATTGGCGAGATCGGTTTGAACAAGAACAGCCGTAACGAACTGAAGGTCCTTGAACAACACGTGGACCTCGCCGCTCGCCACCAGCAGTTGATCCTTGTCCATACCCCGCACCTCGAGGACAAACACAAAGGCACTCGTCTCACGCTCGATGTCCTTCGCGCCGACTCGCGCATCCGGCCCGAACGGGTGATCATCGACCATGTCGAGGAGCACACGGTCCAGATGGTCCTCGACGCCGGGTTTTGGGCCGGGATGACGTTGTACCCGGAGACCAAGTGCACGCCCGCCCGGGCGATCGACATCCTCGACCGTTACGGCCCCGAGCGTCTGTGGCTCAACAGCGCCTGCGACTGGGGTGTGAGTGTCCCGTTGATTGTGCCGCGCACCGGCCTCGAAATGCGCCGACGCGGCCACCGGCCCGAGGCCGTGGACCGGGTCCTGTACCAGAACCCGGTGGAATTCCTCAGCCAATGTCCCAAGTTCAAGCTCAGTTGAGCCTCGCCTCCGCCGGCGCCGCGCCGGTGGGGTAAGCTCTGGCTCAAGGCCGCGATTCCTGGCGACGATGCACCTGACCCACGGCCTGCACCTGGCTTACTGCACCAACATCCACCGCGGTGAGTCATGGCTGGAGATTTTAGCCAACCTCGAGCGGTTTACCTTGGCGGTTCGAGACCGGGTTTGTCCGGACCGGCCCTATGCGATCGGCTTGCGCCTCGGCCAGCAGGCCGCTCGCGAGCTTAGCGACCCCGCCACGCTGCGGTCCTTCCGGGACTGGCTCGATCGCCGGGCCTGCTACGTGTTCACGATCAACGGCTTTCCATACGGCCAGTTCCATGGCACGCGCGTCAAGGAACAGGTCTACCGCCCCGATTGGACCGCACCCGAGCGGGTCGAGTACACCAACCTGCTCTTCGACCTCCTCGCTCGACTGATACCGCGCGAAGGCGAGGGCAGCGTGAGCACCGTGCCCGGTTCCTTCAAGGAGTTCGGCCAGTCGGAAGGTCGGACTGGGGCGATGCGGCGCCAGCTCTGGCGTTGCGTCGAGCACGTCGCGGCGCTGAGCGAACGCACCGGGACGCACCTCCACCTGGGTTTGGAACCTGAACCGCTCTGTTACCTCGAGACGAGCCGCGAAACCGTGCAGTTCTTCGACGCCCTCCGCTCCGAACACCCAGGGGATGCTCGCCTGGACCGCTACCTGGGCGTCAATTACGATACCTGCCACCTGGCCGTCGAGTTCGAGGAGCCTGGCGAAGTCCTGGCCCGACTCCGCTCCCACCAGGTTCGGCTCAGCAAGATCCACCTCAGTTCCGCCCTGAGCGTCCAACCCACCCCGCCCGCCCTCGCCGCCCTCGGCGGCTTTGCCGACGACACGTATCTACACCAAGTTGTCGCGCGCTGGCCCGGCGGGCGCATCGAGCGCTTCCGGGACCTACCCGACGCGCTGCGCGCGCGCTCGGAGAGCTGCCGCCCCACCGCCACCGCACCCGCGGCCGGGCCGGGCTCCGCGACTGACGCCGATTCACTGTGCCGCTCTGCGGGCGGTGAAGGGGTGCCGCCGGCGGCTCTCTCCGGTGCGGAGCTAGAGGAGTGGCGCATCCATTTTCATGTTCCGTTGCACCACGCCCCGACTGCGCTCTTCGCCAACACGACCGACCACTTGTTGGGCGTGTTGGATGCGGTGCGCGCGGACCCGACGCTGTGCCGCCACTTCGAGATGGAGACCTACACCTGGGACGTGATGCCGCCTTCGCTGAAGGGTCGTAGTGTTGTGGACCATTTGGCCCAAGAGCACCATTGGACCCTGGCACAGTTCGCCCGGCGCGGCTTCCGCCTCGAGTGAACCGTCAGCGCGCCAGCACCACGCGGAAGCCGACATCGCTGCAGCGGTTGGTGGGGCTGTAGTCGTCCCGATTGGCCGAGCGCGAAGCGCGGCCATCGTACAGCCAGGAACCGCCGCGGGCCACCCGCAGCGCTCCACTTGCCGCTACCGGTGTATTGGCGATTGTGCCGCCTGGCCAACCGCTTTCCCATCGGTCCAGACACCACTCCCAGACGTTGCCATGGAGGTCGAACAATCCCCAGTCGTTGGGTCGTTTGGCGCCCACCGGGTGAGTCGAGGATTTGCTGTTCTCCATGTACCAGGCGTATTCGCCTAGGGCGCCGTAGTCTGGGTCGTCGCCGTGGGCGAACCGCGTGGTCGATCCGGCCCGACAGGCGTATTCCCACTCGGCCTCGGTCGGGAGACGGTAGGCGTACCCTTCCGACAGGCGTCCGGCGGCGCGTGCTTGCTGGGTCAAGCGCGCGCAGTATTCGACGGCTTCGCGCCAGCTCACCTTCTCGACCGGGCGCGTGGGATCGCCGGTGAAGATGCTGGGGTTGACTCCCATAACGGCTTTGTACTCGGCCTGGGTTACCTCGCAGCGGCCGATCCAAAAGCCGTCCGGGAAGATCGCCTCGGTCACCGGCCCTTCGTCTTGGTCCCGGCCCGATTCGTCGTTCGGGCTGCCGAGCCAGGCTCGGCCGGGCGGTATCCAGACCAGACCAGCGAGGGCTTCTGGGTGCGGCGGAGGCGGGGGTTGGGCTCGGGGGATGGGGCCAGTGGGGGCGGTGCGGGCTTGCGGGTCGATCGCGGTTGGGTTGGCGCCCAGGGCGGCGACCCAGCCGCCGTAAAGCGTCAACTGCGGTCCCACATCCAGCCGGATGGGGATGTCTTCGAGCTCGAGGGTGGCCTCCCACCGCGCGCCATTGTGCAACGCCACCGTGCATTCCCGTTCCGGTGATTTCTCATCGCGCATCACCAGCCGAGCCAAGTCCGCCAGGGCGACCGACCTCGCTCCCCCCGAACCGGTCAACGGCAGTGGGTCGGCTAACACACGCCCGCTGAGCCAATCTCCGTTGCGTAGCCGGAGCCAGTGTCCTTGGGGTAAGCCTTCAAGTTCGGCGGCGCGGCGCCGGAAGCGAATGCGGTGTACGGTTTCACGGCGCACGATGCTGGGTCTGCCACTGGCCTCGTCGAGGGCGAAGCTGGGATGTGTCAGGAGCCCGGACAACCGGTTGCTGTTGACGGTCCAGACCACGTCGAGGCCGCCAGTGCCGGCCGCCAGATCGAGCCCGGCCAGGCGGCGGGTCTCGAGGGTCAACACGCCGTAAGCGGTGCGCAGTTCGAGCGTCGTCTCGAGCACCACGCCGACCCGCTCTTCCCCGTTGTCGAGCCAAAGTCGATCCCGGTCCTGCGGCCGCTCGCGCTTCAGCGCGGTCGTCCAATGCAGGGGCGCTGGTGGCGTGTTTGCCAGGTCGGCCGATTCGGCCTTCGGGGAAGGGCTATCCGCACGATGCAGCCCGGCGGCGACGATGAGCAGGGCCAAAGCCCAGCGCGCCGCGCCTCGAGCTCGCGCACCTGCGAACCGGCGGGCGCTGCCGGGCCGCCTGGCTCGCACCAGATCATCCATAGACGGATCCGCGGCCGTGCCGTGCCCTGCCTGTTGCTGGAGCTGGAGCGTCATCGGGGTGGATCGCGTGCGATGAAAAGGCCGATCGCCAGCGCACCCAAGCCGGTGGCTAGCCCGAACAACCATGCCAAGGTGGTAAGTTCTTCGGTCGGTTGAGCCACGCCGCCGAGCACTTTGTCCAGGTTGCGGACCATCTCGAGGTAGGACAACTCGCGCAGCCCGACGAAATCGAAGAGGAGATTCGACACGTGCCAGAGACCGGTCACGGCCAGAACGGCGGTGAGGGGATTGCGGACCAACGCCAGCGTGGCCAGGGTCAGGGTGACCAGCAGGCAGGCGCATCCGATCACCTTGCCCAGGGCGATCAGCATCCAACCGGTCGTGACGGAGCCCGTGCGCGACTCGAGGTCGTCTTCGCCACCGCCGGTCAGCAGATTCAACAGGTCTGCGGCGCGGCTCTTGGCTTCCGGGGGCGGCGGTAGAACCAAGCGGACATCGGCCGGCAAGCCGAGCAGGCCGAGGGCGCCGCCGCCTTGGAACCGGACGACGGCGTAGTTGCTGTCGCGGCCCCAGCGGTCGGGCTGGGTGGTGGCGCCGAGGCGGTCAATGACCCCTTTGTACTCGGTGTGCTCGATCTGGATATAGGCAGCCAACCCGGGCTTGAGGCGCTTGAACTCGTCGAACTTGTAGACCGGCACGCGCACCTGGTATTCGTCCAGCGGCGCCAGCGTGCAGAGGTGGCCGCCGACCGACACGTACTGGGCCGGGTGCGCCAACAACTCGGTCACATAGCCCGAGATCGGCGCTGTCACACTCGTGTGCCCCAGACGGCGGCGGGCCTCGCGAACCCGTGCCACGGCGTTCTCGACGGCGCGTTCGGCTGCGGGGATGGCATCCTCGGCCGCGCGCGCGGCGCTCTCGGCGTTCTTCAGGTCCCGCTTGCGCGAGCGCAGTTCGGTCTCGCGATCGGCTTGTTCGAGGGCGCTCAACAGGTCTTTGCCGATGACCCCGCGCTCGGCTCGGGCCAAGGCGTCTTCGGCCTGCGCCACGGCGCGTTTGGCCTCTTCGGCGCGGCGCCGGGCGTTGTTGACTTCGTTACGCGCGTTCTCCTCGCTGCGCCGTTCGTGTTCGAGTTCATCGAAGACCGCTCGGTCGTCGAGCACCGTTAACACGTCTCCGGCGTGGACGAAATCGCCCACTTGCAGCGACAATTCGCGGACCGTCCCGCCGACTTGGGCGAACACCTTGCGCGGTTCCCAGGCCTCGACCTTGGTGTTGCGAGCGACGGAGCCGACGTACCCGGTGTCGGTGCGAACGAGGGTGTCCTGGCGGATGGCCCAGAAGCTCGTCGGTAGCAACACCCCACCGATCGTGATCAAGATGGCCAGGCAGCGCGCCGCCAGCTTGCCTGCCAGATATTCCCCGCGCGTGACTCCGCGGCAGAGGATGCCGTCGTTGAGGCAGTCCGCCTCGCGCGCCAAGGCTGCGCCGGCGATGAAGATCACCCCGTGCATCCAGACGACCAAGTAGGTCGAGTAGACCACCTCGAGCATCTGGCTGGCCACCTTCTGCTCCGCCTGCAAGCCCTTGAACTCGAGCACGGTCAAGAGCCCGCTCGCCAGCAGAAAGCCCCGACACAACCACGAACGCGCCACCGCATCGAGATCCGCCGCCGCCAAGAGCCGAATCGATTGCCAACGACTGGGCAACCGCCGACCCGACGACGGCTCAGGAGCGGCGGTGGGCAGGGCGGCGGACGGCGGGGTGAGCGCGCTCGGGTCGGTCACTTGGTCACTCTTAGTTCTTGGTGGCCCGCAAAAAGCCGCTGAATTCGTCTTCGGTGATCAGCTTGAGGTAGGCGTCCTCGAGTTGGCGGCCGGTCGAGTTGATGCCCTCGACGTTGACGCCGGTTGTTCGCGCCAGCTTCAGCAACGCCTCGACCACCGCGCCCATGGCTTCGTCGGCCTTGAGCTCGATGCGGAGCCGGTTGGGGTCTTGGGAGTAGTCCGGACGCTGCAACTGCTCGCGTACGGCCGTGCGGAACGAGTCGAGGGCGCCGGAGAGCCGCAGTTCGAGCAGGCGTTTGGGGAGCAACCCCTCGAGTTCGAGTCGGGAGCCGTCAAACAGCAGCATCCCCTTGTTCAGCACCAACAACCGATCGCAGACACGGTCGATGTCGCCCAGAATGTGCGAGCTCAGGAGCACGGTCTTCCGGCCGCGGAATTGCTCGAGCAGTTCCAGCGTCTGCCGCCGGCTGATCGGGTCCAACCCCGCGGTCGGCTCGTCCCAGACCAGCAACTCCGGGTCGTTCATGAGCGAGGCGGCGATTCCGAGCCGCGTCTTCATCCCGGTCGAGAACCCCCCCAGCTTGCGCCCCGCGTCTTCCATCAGCCCCACCGCCCGCAACAAGGTCCCCAGGCGCGCTTGACGTTCCCGGTTCGCCAGGCCAAAGCACCTCCCGACGAAGTCCAGGTAGGCGATGGCGCTCTGGTCCTTCGGAAAGGCCGGATCGTCCGAGAGGAACCCGATACGTTGCCGTAGCGCCTTGGACCCCGGGCCCATGCGTTGGCCGAAGGCCTCGACCCGACCGGCGTTGGGGCTTACCAGCCCCAGCGCCACCCGGATCGCCGTGGACTTGCCCGAACCGTTAGCACCCAGGAGCCCGATCGTCGAGCCTGCCGGCAATCGAAACGACACATCGGCCAGCGCGATCTGCCGGCCTTGATAGACCTTGGTCACGCGCTCGAACTGAAGGACCTCGGCCATGCCCCGGCGCGCCCTACCAGGTTCGACCCTCGAGCAACTTCTCGCGCTGATACGGCGTCAGTTGGCCGCCCCGCTCCTTGAGCCAGGCCGTGAAATCGCGCTCGATGTCTTCGCTCCATTTGCGGTCGATTTGGCCCGGCGTGTACTTCCCCTCGCGCAAACGCTGATGCCCAAACTGGTCCCGCAACCGGACGATCTCCGAGGTCTCGACCACTTCCTGCGCCAGTTGGGCCGGGATGAAAATCACACCCTCGCGCTTGGCGAGCACCACATCCCCGGGCAGAACGGTCGCGCGCCCGATGCGAATGGGGGTGTTGATGCCCATCAGCATGACATTGGCAATCGCCGACGGGTCCCAGCCTCGGTTGAACACGGGGAAATCCGGAATCTCGAGCACGCCCTGGATGTCGCGCGCGCCGCCATCGATGACCACGCCGGTGCCGCCGGATTTGGCCCAGATGGCGTTGGCCAGGTTGTCCCCCATGAACGTCCCGTCCACGACCTTTCCCATCAGATCCACCACGATCACATCGCCCCGCACCACCGTGTCGATTACCCACGAATTCTGCCCCCCAATCCGCCCATCCAGCTTGCCCTGTTCCTCGATCGCCTGGTTTACGTCTGGGCGGAGCGGGTGGAACAAGGCGGTCAATGCGCGCCCAACTAACACCGGGTTGGCGTGGGTCGTCACCCAGTTGCCCTCGAATTGGTTGTGAAAGCCGTGCCGGCGGCAGACCGCCCAGGCCTCCTCGATCGACACCGGCTTCATCCGCTCGAGCAGATCGTCCCGTACCTTCGGTCGTCCGTCGGGAAATCGGTCCCCACGCCAGCTCGGGGTGTAGCGGACCAAGTCGTCCTTGGCGAACACGCCCACTTGAGCCCAGGCGCTAGGGAAGCCGACCAGGCTCAGCCCGGCCAGCAGGGGAGGGATCCATCGTTTCATCGTCGGTATCTCGTGGTTTAGCAGTAAGGGCGGTGCGGAGACCCCGGTCGCAGACTCGCCTCGCGGCCGTCTCAGCCCGGCGCGCGCGCGGCCGTCTGTCGGGTTTGGCTCCAGAGCCGATCCCACGAACGCTCGTTGTTCCATTGGTCGCTCGGCGGAAAGAGATGGTCTTTCGGGTCCAGGCCGCGCCGCCGCAACGCCGCCTCGAGTGCGTCCAGATTCAGCTCGAACCCCAACCCGGGTCCGTTCGGCACCGCCATGAAGCCATCCTGCCCCACCAACGGCTTGGGCACACCCTCGATCGCATCCTCGTACCCGGGCGTGTCCGCGTCGTGGAACTCGAGGGCCAAGAAGTTCTCGGTGGCCGCGGCGCAGTGAACGCTGGCGAACAGGCCCACGGGCGAACCGGCGAAGTGCAGGGCCATGCCGATCCCATGTTCCATGGCTAGGTCGCCAATCTTCTTGGTCTCGAGTAGCCCCCCCGAACTCATCAGGTCCGGGTGACAAATCGCGATCGCCTTCTTCTCGAACAAAGGCAGAAAGCCCTCCTTCAAGTAGATGTCTTCCCCGGTCAAGATGGGCGTCCGGCACGCCTGTCGCAACCGCACGTAGTCGTCCGTGTAGAACCAGGGAATCATGTCCTCGAGCCAGGCCAAATTGTACGGGTCCAAGGCCTGTGCCAACTTGATGCCGTCTTCGACGCCAAAATGCCCAAAATGGTCGGCGGCCAACGGAATGTCCCAACCGACACCTTCACGCACCGCGGCGACGTACTCCGCTAACCGCGCCAGGCCGCGATCGGTAATACGGACGCCGGTAAAGGGATGGGGGACCGTTCGCGCAAACGGACTGCGCGGATCCAGCGGCTCGACGCCACGCCCGCGGGGATACGACAAACCGTCCGGCAGGTCACGCAGCAAGGAAATCCCCACGTCCATCTTCAGGAACGTAAATCCTCGATCGCGCCGGGCCTTCAGCCGGCGTCCCATCTCATCCGCATCTGCGCTGGTGGTGGTGTCGGCATAGAGCCGGATGGCGTCCCGGAACTGGCCGCCGAGCATCTGCCAGCAGGGCACCCCCCAGGCCTTGCCGGCTAGGTCCCAGCACGCAATCTCGACCGCCACCACACCCCCCGCCTGCCGAGCATGGCCGCCGAACTGTTTGAGCTTGCGGAAAATGCGGTCCACGTGACACGGGTTCTCCCCCACCAACCGGCTCTTGAGCATCAAGGCGTATGTGGGGCTGGCGCCGTCCCGAATCTCGCCATAACCGCTCAGCCCCTGATTGGTGTCCAGGCGCACCACGTAGCTGCGCATCGAGCCAAACATCGGCGCCACCCGCAAATCCGTGATCCGCAACTGCGACGGTTCCGAGTTCGTGTTTACCTGCCCACGCACCTCGGCTGCCGCTTCGGCTAGTAGCGACGGAGCCCCCGCGGCCGCGCCCGCTAGTCCCCAGCCACAACCTTTGAGCAATTGACGACGGTTCATGCAGGATTCGGGTTTCGCATTCGAGTTCCCAGCCAGGGTGCCGTAACAGCCGAGGCGAACAAGCCAGAAATGCGACGCCCCATCTGCACGGGCCTCAGGTTGGTCCTGTTAACGCGGACGCCCGCGCTCCGTCCGTTGGGGTGGCCAGCCTGGCCGCAGCGTCGCGGGCGAGACGCCCGCGCTCCGTCCGTTGGGGTGGCCGGCCTGGCCGCAGCGTCGCGGGCGAGACGCCCGCGCTCCGTCCGTTGGGGTGGCC
>Ga0194126_10013620_pt1 | contig 10149 bp, 5 predicted proteins | sample TA2KigC150mmetaG_FD_148641 | JGI IMG/M metagenome (GOLD analysis project Ga0194126, IMG submission 148641) | Freshwater microbial communities from Lake Tanganyika, Tanzania - TA2015035 Kigoma Deep Cast 150m | ecosystem: Environmental > Aquatic > Freshwater > Lake | place: Tanzania: Lake...
GCCGAAGTTGGCAACGGTGCAGACCGGCGTGACGACCGTACCTGAATCCAATGTACCGGATGGAGCCAGTACAGAGGCAGCGCCGACGTCGCGCACCCGGACGTCAACCAGCCCGGTGACCTGGTCGTTGCCGGGCCGCACGTCACCGGCCAGCTCGGTCGAGCACGAGACCGCATTCGTCCCCCGCGTCAATGCGGTCCAAGTCGGGAAGGTGACGTAGCGCCGAGTCCCGGCCGGATGGCTCGTCACGGTCGCGGTCCGGTCATAGCCCGAGCCGATTCTCATCCGCACCGTGTAGGTTTCAGCCCCGTTGCCGAAGTTGGCGACCGTGCAGGCCGGAGTGACTGCTGCACCCGAGTCAACGGTTCCGGCCGGTGCCACGAGTACCACGCAGCCGACGTCGCGCACCCGGACGTCAACTGAGCCGGTGCGCCGGTTGTTGGCCTGATTGGCGTCACCGGCGAGTTCGGTTGAGCAGGAGACCGCCAGAACCCCGGGTTCATGCGCGGTCCAGTCTGGAAATGTCACCTGCTGGCGCGTGAGCGGTGCCTGATTGGTGACGGTCACAGTCTGGCTGTAGCCCGAGCCGATTCTCATCCGCACGGCATACGTTTCCGCGGTCGTGCTGAAGTTGGCAACGGTGCAGATTGGGGTCACGGTCGTGCCCGAGTCAACTATTCCGGCCGGTGCCACGAGCGCCACGCAGCCGACGTCCCGCACGACGACCATGACTTGGCCGGACTGGCGGTTGTTCGCCTCATTCAGGTCGCCGGAGAGTTCAGTGGAACAGGAGACTGCCAGTGACCCGCGTTCGTTCGCGGTCCAGCTTGGGAAGGTGACGTAGCGGCTGGCTCCGGCCGAGTGATTCAGCACGGTGACCGGGCTTGAGTAGCCGGAGCCGATTCTCATCCGTACCGTGTAGCTCGAAGCCACCGAGCCATGGTTGTACGAACTGCACGACGGCACGACGACGCTGCCGGAGTCAATTGTGCCCGACGGCGCGAGCAGGTTCTGGCAGGCAACGTCGCGCACGCGAATGTCAATCTGGGTGGTCGAGCGGTCGTTCGCCGGGTTGGCGTCACCGGCCAGCTCGGTCGAGCAGGAAACCGCGTGGCCACCCCGGGCGACATTCGCAGTCCAGGCCGGGAAAGTGACGTAGCGCCGGGTACCGGCCGGATGGTTGTTGACCGCGACCGCCTGGTTGTAGGTCGCGCCGACTTTCATCCGCACGGTGTAGCTCACTGCCACGCCGCTGTAGTTGACGACCGAGCAGGATGGAACGACCGTCGTGGCCGAGTCGAGAGTGCCGGTCGGCACGAGGATGCGCGTGCAGCTTACGTCCCGCGGCCGTACCGTGACCGAGCCGGTCAGTTTGTCATTCGCCTGCGCCAGGTCGCCGGAGAGCTCGGTTGAACATGACACCGCATGGACGACAACCTGCTCGGCAGTCCAGGCCGGGAAGGTCAGATACTGCTTCGCGCCTGGAGGCTGTGCGCTGACCGCAACCGCTTGATTGTAGGTTGTACCGATTCTCATCCGCACGGTGTAAGTCGCGGACTGAGTCCCCCGGTTGGCGACGGTACACGCCGGGATTACGACCGCACCCGAGTCAACCACCCCGGACGGTGCAAGCAGGGCCACGGTCGCGGCATCCAGCACCCGAATCGTCACCGTGCCTGTACGCCGGTCATTGGCCGGCACGATGTCGCCCGATAACTCAGTCGAGCAGGTCACTGCGTAGGTGCCACGTGCCAGATTCGCGGTCCAGCTCGGGAAAGTGACGTACAACGCCGTGCCGCCGGCGTGGTTGGTGACCGCAGCGGTGTTGTTGTACCCGGTGCCGATGCGCATCCGCACGTTGTAGCTCACTGCGCCCGAGCCGTAGTTGTACACTGTACAGGCCGGAACTGTGACACTGCCTGAGTCAACCGTGCCTGAGGGTGCCAGCAGGGCCCGGCAGCCAACGTCGCGCACCCGGACGACGACCGAGTCCGTCTGCCTGTCGTTTGCCGGATAGCCATCGCCGACCAACTCGGTCGAGCACGAGACCATGTGGGTCCCGCGCGCAAGCGCGGTCCAGGTCGGGAACGTGACGTAGCGTCTGGTGCCGGCCGGATGATTTGTAACGGTTGCGGTCTGATTGTAGCCGGAGCCGATTCTCATCCGTACAGTATAGGTCTCGGACGAGCTGCCGTAGTTGGCAACCGAGCAGGCCGGGGTCACGATACTGCCCGAGTCAACCATGCCGGTCGGTGCCATGATGCGGCGCACGCCGACGTCGCGGAAGTCCTTGCTGATGTCGCCGGTAATCGTGTAGGCGAATGGCTGCCGGGCCGCGGTCGCAACCTGAAAGCCGTAGACGCGAATCGTCCAGACTCCGGTGGCCGGCGAGTTGACCCTGACACATTCCTCAACGTTGAGCGTGTCCCAGATTGTCGGGTTCGACACCGACTGGCCGCCGGAGTACTGGTTGCCGCGATAGACCGTGCCACCTGGAGCAACCACCTCAAGGTTCAGGTTGTTGACCAGGGCTCGCGCGGCGCTGGGCGCGGCCGCGGTGTCGGTCCAGGCCAGGGCGATGCGCAAGGGAATCGAGGAGTTGACGACGAACTGCTCCTCCTTGAACTGGCCGGTGGCGACGCCTGAGGTGTCGTCCTTGACAATCAGCTTGCGCAGGTCCCCGGCAAAGAAGAGCACCGAGTCGGCGTCAATCCGGCCCCAGCCGATGTTGAAATCGGGCACGGTGTAGGAGCCAATGTTGGGGTCGGCCGAAGCGACTGCCATTGAGCGCAGCAGGGCCGCGCTGATGTAGGAAATGGAGTCCGCCGGGTTCGCCGCGCCGCTCGGGTAGTAGCCCTGGCGCAGGTAGCAGCGCATCAGCCCGACCGTGCCGTTGACCGCGGGCGTGGCCATCGAGGTGCCGTTCATTGACTGATAGGTACTCGAGCCGGATGCAGTCGCCGAATAGAGCGCCACGCCCGGTGCGCAGAGGGTCGGCTTCAATCGGTTGTCGGCCGTGGGTCCGCGGCTGGAGAAGCTGGCAATCGCGTTCGACGACGTGCCGTTCTGGGTCGCGCCGACCGTGATGACGTTCTTGGCCAACCCGGGGTTGGCAACCGTCCGGGCGCCCGGCCCGCTGTTGGCCGCGGCCATGATGTTCAGAAAGTCCTTGCGCACCCAGGAGTAGTTGTCGGTCGTCGCGTCCTGAAGCAGGTAGGTGCCGCTCGAGTTGGACCAGCCCCAACTGCCCGAATGCTGCCTAATCGGCCGCAGCGAGTCAGGCAGACCCCGGCCCAGATAGACCGAGTCCCAGAGCTCAGTCAGGTCCGTACCAGTCACAAGCCCGCCGGAGCTGTTCGAGATGTCAACGAAGTACAACCGCCCCTTGATTGACATGCCGTCATGGTAGCTCGTGCCGCCCGTGACCGAGTCGTCACCGGCAGCCGTGCCGTTGACGTGACTGCCGTGGTAGGGGGCCTCGCCCTGGTGTGCGCCCGGGTACAACTTGAACGCCACTACCTTCCGGTGGGTCGGCCAGATTCCCGGCGCTGTCACCGACAACGCCGGGTCACGGAACAGGTCATGACCCATGTTCAGACCGGAGTCGGTCGTCGAGAGTATCACCCGCTGGCCGCGCACGCCATTGGCCCAGACTCTGCGTGCCGTCATGCTCGTGTCCGGTGGCGCGGTTGAACGCCAGCCGGTCTGCACCACCCACTGGCAGTTGCTGTTACAGAACTCCGGCTCGGTCCAGAGCTGAACCCAGACCACTTCCTGCAGTTGGGCGATCGCCGCTATTGCCGAGGCCGGAACCGTGACCGTAATCGAAGTGCAGAAGTCCGACTCAGCGACGTCGGCATAGGGCGCACCGCAATCAGCCAGCACGTCCAGAATCGGTCGGTGCTCTTCGCCCGGCGTCACGACAATGACCAGCTTAACCGTGCCCGAAGCGCCAAGCAGCACGTCCTGCACCTTGTACGCCGGCTGGAACAGACCGACCCAGCGAACCATCGGTAGAGCTTGGACCGCAACCCTCTGGGCCGGGTCGAGCTTGGCCAGCACCGCATAGCTCGGCAGGTAGCCGAAAGGCCTGACGCCGAGCCGCGAGAGCTCCCGGGACCACTGCTGTCGGATTGGGCCGTTGAACTGGACGATATAGTAGGCCGGGCCGGGCTGGAAATCAGGCAGCCGCAGGGCATCAGGGATGGACGACTCGCCGGTTCGGGTGTCAACCACGAAGCCGTTTGAGAAGCTGATTTCGGTCACCTCGTTCCCCGGAGTTGGGGTGAAAGCACGGGCCGGACCCATGCTGTAGTGCGACGACGGACGAGCAAACCCGAACGACGCCAGCGCGGAAAGACAGACAAGAAGGTTCTTCACGGTGCCTCCAAAGCTAGTGCTGCGGACCGAGTCTGTAATTCTACCATGTCGGTCGGCAATGTCAAAACCCTGAGCGGCGTGTCCGCAACGGGGCTGTGTCCCGGGCGCAGTCAGCAAGCCGCACCGAGGTGATGTGCCGGCAATCCCATCAGTTGCACAGAACGGCGGGCAAGTCGAGGTTGACACACCGGCTGGATGCTCGGATAATCTGTCCAGCCATTCCCTAAGAGAGGAGCAGTGTAGTGAAAGTAAGTCCCTTGTCCGCAGCCGTTGTGCCGGTGTTGTGTGTCTTTGTTGCCGGCTGTTTCACGCCGGCACAGATGCAGCGCATGCAGGAGCAGGCCGGCACCTATTCGATGTCCCCGAAGTTTGACCTCGCCCGGATGTGGCGGATTGCGGTGCTGCCGCCGACCGCCGGCCCGGCCGACGTGCCGACCAGCCCGCTCTACGACCATGCCGGCCTGGCCTTGATGCGGACGACCAAGGTGATGCTCATAGACCGGACCGAGGTGGAGCGAATCCTCAAAGAGCAGGAATTCTCATCTTCCGGTGCGGTGGACGCGGGCACCGCGGCCCGACTGGGCCGGCTGATGGGCGCTGAGGCGGTGATGCTGGTGAACGTCAACTCAATCAAGCACGACGACTTCTTCTCCGACTCACCGGACCAGCGCGACGCCAAGCTGTATGTCAAGATAATCCGGGTCGAGACCGGCGAAGTACTTTACTACTCTCAGGGCGAAGGCTCGAGTTTCGGCGGCGCCGACGAGGCGCTGCAGGCCGCGCTCGACGTCGCGATGAATCCAATGGTTGTGAAAGGAAGGCAGCAATGACGACCGACCGTGTGCGGACGCAAGTCAGAAGGCAAAGGTCAAACATCAAAAGGCAAAACTCGGGCAGGCAGGCCGCTGTTGTCGTGGTACTGCTGCTGGCCGGGTGTGCGACGACCGGGACCGTGGGCACGAGGTCGGTCGCGGCAACTCAGCCGGTCGCACCGCTGCCGACCCAGGATACTCCGTTCACCGCACCAGTTCCGCTCGGGCCGATCTCGGCGCCGGGCGAAGTTGCCGAGCCGGTGCCGGGCGGCACGGTTGACTGGTCGGGCAGGACGATCCGGGCGCGCGGCACCGGCGTGATGGACCCGGGCAACATGAACAAGGCCCAGGCCCGGCTCATGGCCGAACGGGCCGCGGTCGTCGTAGCCCAGCGCAACCTCCTGGAGATCGTCAAGGGTGTGCGGGTTGACTCCGACACCCGGGTGCAGAACTTCATGACCGACTACGATGTGGTCTACACCCGCGTCGAAGGCATCGTCAAAGGCGCCCGTCAGCTCGGCCCGGCAAAGTACGACTCGGTCGCCGGCACGGTTGAGGTCGAGCTGGAGATGGCGATGTCCGGCGACAGCAGCCTCGAGCAGGTCCTTGCCCCGGTTCTTGCGCCCACCGGCGACGTCGCCGCCGCCGGCCTTTCGCCGCGCGTGCGCGAGTTCTTCGAGCAGTACGGCGGGCTGGTCATGGACGCGGGCAACTCGGGCCTGAAGCCGGCGCTCTTCCCGAAAATCTACGACGAAGACGGGAATCTGCTGCTCGACACCAGGGACTACCTGGGCTACGCCGGCAAGACCGGTCAGGCCGCGGTGCAGTTCATCCGCGCGCTCGACGACGTGCTCGCCAGCAAGCAGCTCGGCAATCAGCCGCTGGTGCTGAAGGTGAAGCAGGTGCGGGGCAAGCTCGGCTCCGACATCGTCGTCGGCAGGCTCGATGCCGACAAGCTGAAGTGGCTCAAAGACGGGGCCAAGTACCTGTTTGAGGCCGGCCGGTTCCTCGTCAAGCTGATGTTGTAGGGCCTGAGATATGACCAGGCACCAGTTACTGGTTACCAGTGCCCGGCTCCGGCAGTTCGCGCTCGCCTTGCCGACGCTTGCCCTGTGCGTTGTTGCCGGGTGTGTTGTTCCGGCGTACGCGCCGCCGGCTCCGGCCCGCACCGCAACCGCTCCGGGCCAGACCAGCCAGGAGGTCGTGCTGTCCGGAGGTGAGGGGACCGAGGTGCTGGCCGAAGGCGCGGCCGCACTGACCGCGGGCGGCGCCGACATCGCCCGGGACCACGCACTCAAGGACGCGCTGCGCAAAGCGGTCGAGCAGGGCGTGGGCACCTTTGTCTCGTCCGAATCGAGGGTGCAGAACTTCCAACTGCTGTCCGACCGGATTTACTCCCAGGCGAGCGGCTACGTCTCGTCTTACCGCGTCATCTCAGAAGGCCAGGAAGGCGGGCTGTACCGCGTTGTCGTCCGGGCCAGGGTGAAGCTTGAACGAATCGAGGACGACCTGTCGGCCATCGGCATCCTGGTTGCGGAGCAGGGCCGACCCCGGATTATGGTCGTGGTCAAGGAGCTTGACAACCTCACTGACATTCTGGTGGACGACCGGATGATGTCCCAGGAGATGATTGAAACGATGCTCGTGGACGCGTTCCAGTCCAAGGGCTTTCCGGTGGTGGACGCGGCTACGGTCCGGAAGAACCTGGAGAAAGAGCAGCTCAAGAAGATCCTTGAGGGCGACCTTGCCACCGCCCAGCTCATCGGCATGAAGACCGGAGCCGAAATCGTCGTTGCCGGCACGGCCCAGCGGTTGAGCGTCCGGAAGAACGTGCCGTATTCGAGCGGCACGGCCGAGTTCTTCAAGGTGAGGATGAGCGTGCGGGCGGTCAACGTGGCGACCGCGGAAATCGTCGCCGCCTCGGCCCTGACCCGCGAGCTGCCGTTCAGCGCGGACAATGCCCGCAAAGAGGCGGCCGACTCGGCCGGCGCCGAGCTCATCTCGAAGATACTCAAAGGCTGGAAGAAACGGGCCAACGTCACCCAGATTGCCGCGAGCAACGCCGACTTTGCCAGATCCCAGAAGCTCAAGGCCGAGATACTCGCCAAGGTGCGCGGCGTGACGAGCGTGATACAGCGCGACCTCGTCGGCTCGACCGCACTGCTTGAGGTCGTGTCGGAGACGTCGTCGCAGGAAGTGCTGGACGACCTGACTACCCGAGGGCTTGCCATCGAGTTCACGGTGCACGGCCTCGCGGGCAATCGGATAGAAATAGTGTTCGGCAACTGAACAGGAGACAGACTATGATGAGATTGACTGGCCGAAAGAACTGTCCAGCAGCGTTGCTGGCGCTCGGGCTGGTGCTCGCGGCCGGGTGCGAGGTGGACAAGTACTCGACGCTCGTTGTCACCGGCCAAGTGGCAAAGACCCTGTCGCCCGAGAGCAACACAGCCTCGATTCTCCTGGGCGAGGCCACGGTCCAGAACATTCAGCAGGGCGACTGGCTGAATACGCCAGACCCGACCGACACGTCGTTCGGAACCAACATCTTCCCGGCGACAATCACCCCGGTCGGCAACGCCACGGCCAAGCTCAACTCAACAAACGTGGCCAAACGGCTTCCCGGTATCTACTTTGAGCCGGCCCTCAGCCTTGAGTACAAGGCCCGCTATGAACTTGAGATGAAGCTTGATGACGGCCGGCGCGTGACCGCATACGCGTTCCTGCCCGACAGCTTCTCGGTAGTCGCACCCCGCCCGGGCGATTCACTGGATATCGAATCCGAGACCCTGCGCGTAGTCTGGACCAAGTCCGACAGCGCCCGCAGATATGTCGTCGGCATCACGCCCGCGGATTCAGGCAGCACCGCCCTTGGTTGGAGCGGCTCCCGAACCGATACCTTCTGTATCGTGCCGGCCGCCGCATTCAAGGACACGAACGGCGTTGCGGTGCCGGGCAACTACATCGTCAACGTCACCGCGCTCAACGGCGGCTGGAAAAAGGGCGGACTCGACCTGCTCTTTGCCGGCGGCAATGTCAGCGGTGCGGTCGGGCTGTTCGGCTGCGCGGTCTACGCGCGGCCGGTTGCCTTCATCGCCCGTTGAACCGGTCAGGGCAAGACTCGGCGAGGAACTCGCGGCGCCGGCAGTTGACGGCCCGGGACAATCAGGCCTGAGCCGGCCCTCGGATTTCTGCTGCGGCTGAGAGGCCGAGGAGCTCGGTCGGGCTGCCCTCGACCGAGAACAGCGCACGCTTGACCTGATGCGGGGAACGGGTATCTTGTGAGTTGATGCGGCGGCACGCGGTATTCGTCTTGCTCGGCCTGATTCTGGCCGGTGCCCTGGCACTGCGCCTGGTCGGCATCAACTGGGGCATCCCCAGAGAGCCGCACTGCCGGAACTACTTCCAGGACGAGCGGTTTGTGCTGGGACTGCTGTTCCAGATGAATCCGGCACGGCTCGACCTTGACCCGCACTACTACATCAACCCGAGCCTGCATTACTACACGCTGCTGGCCACTCTGGGCGCGGCCTCGGTTGCCGGTCTTGACCTGCGCCTGCCCGTTACCGACGACAACCCATTCAAGCCGACCGGCCTTTCGGCTGAAGGATACGCGGGCGCGTTCCTCGTCGGCCGCCTGCTGGTGGTATTGCAGTCAGTGCTGGCAGTCTGGTTGCTGTTCCTCATTGGCCGCCGGTTGTACGGAACCAGGGCCGGGCTGGTCGCTGCGCTGCTCATGGCAGCAAGCTACCCGTGTGTCTACCAGGCGCATTTCTTTGTCACCGATGCGCCCGCGGCGTTCTGGCTGGTCCTGGCGATGTACTTCGTTATCCGACTGAGGACCGAACCCGGACGCCGGGCGTGGCGTATTCTTGCGCCGGTGGGTATCGGCCTTGCCATTGGAGCCAAGTACACCAGCGTGCTGCTGGTTCTGCCATATCTGCACGTGCTGTTGGTTCGACCGGGGACACGGTCCGAAACGCCGGTCGTTTCGGTCATGTCCCGCGCTGGCAAGTACCTGCTTGTGGCTGCCGGCGCATTCCTCGTCACAACACCGTACGCGCTGCTCTCTTTGCCGCGATTCCTCTCGGGCGATGACAAAGGCTTTGGCGGCATCTTCGGCGCGCGCGGGCTGCTCTACTACAACAACTTCCCACCGAGCCTGACCGAGCCGTTTCTCGTCGCCACGCCGGCAGCATTGGGCATATTCGGCGCGGTACTCCTCGGACTTGCGCTTGCGCTCGCTCTTCTGCGCCGGCACAGGCCGGACGTGCTGTTGCTCTGGTTTGTCGTACCGTTCTACCTGTTGCTTGTCGCCAAGTCTTCGACGATGATGCGGCACATCCTGCCGGTCCTGCCGTTTGCGTTCATCTTGATGGCCGGCACGCTGACGGCTCTGAACACGATCCCGATTCCCCTCAGGAATCGGGTCGTGTCCCTTGCCACCCGCGGCGGTACGCTTCTGCTTTGTCTCCTGGCCGCGTACTGGGCCGCGTTCTCCCTGTCCGCGGTCTTGCGCATGACCCGCACCGACACGCGAGTTCAGGTCGAGCAGTGGGCCAAGGCGAGTGTCACAGCCGAGCGCGTGGTGCTGCCGACATGGTTCCCCTACCGGTACACGCCAGCCCTTGATTCGTTCGACGTGGTCGGCGTGAACTACGACCCGCGCGCCATCGCCGACCTGGAGCCGGACTACGTCATCCTGACCGAGCCCGAGTTCACCGCGTCCGGCCGCGCCGACGCGCAGGCCGCGCAGAAACTCGGCTTCCTCGCCGCGGTGCAGCGCCACGCCGACTACCGGCTCGACCGCCGGTTCCACGAGCCCTTCCGTCTCGGCCCGCTGGTGTTCCGCCCGAAGTTCCCGACCGAGGACTGGAACTTCCCCAGCCCGCAAATCCTCGTCTTCCGGCGCACCTTGACTCCCGGCCGCTCAGGCGGATAATCTCTGGCCCTTCTT
>Ga0194126_10013623_pt1 | contig 10148 bp, 10 predicted proteins | sample TA2KigC150mmetaG_FD_148641 | JGI IMG/M metagenome (GOLD analysis project Ga0194126, IMG submission 148641) | Freshwater microbial communities from Lake Tanganyika, Tanzania - TA2015035 Kigoma Deep Cast 150m | ecosystem: Environmental > Aquatic > Freshwater > Lake | place: Tanzania: Lake...
ATGAAGTAATGAATTGGCTTAAGAAAAACCATCCGGAGCTATTATAAAAACGGGAATGGGCTTTTTGTTTATCGCCCTTATGACTCGCGCCTTACGGTAAAAAAGGTGAGGGTGGACAAAGAAAGGGTCACTGAAGTCAGTGAAAATATAAAAAGAAAATCGAAGGTGCATCGTGCTTGTTTTCCCAATAAAGATAGAGCGGTCAAGAAAAGGAATGTATGAATGCAAGACCTGTCCCCGAATTTTCCTTTGGTTAGAAAGACTACTAAAAGCGAAATTTATTTATGAATTATGGGGGTAAAATAATACTATGGCAACAATACAATTCAAAGGAAAAGAAATCGTCCGCAATCATCATCTTACGGTGCCATACCACGAGTTAGTACCGGACGAAAAAAAGAGCTTCACCAAGAAAGTCAGTTTGAATGACAACCTTATCATCCACGGCGACAACCTGCTCGCGCTGAAAGCTCTTCTCCCTACTTACGCCGGAAAAGTAAAGTGCATTTACATTGATCCGCCCTATAACACCGGCAACGAAAAGTGGGCATATAACGACAATGTCAATTCGCCGATGATGAAAGATTGGCTGGGCAAAGTGGTAGACAAAGACGATCTCACCCGTCATGACAAATGGCTCTGCATGATGATGCCGCGGCTAAAGCTCTTGCGCGAACTTTTGCGCGATGATGGAGTAATTTTTATTTCTATAGACGAGGGGAATGAATCTCAAAGAGGGAATGAGTGCCATCGTTTAAAAATGCTAATGGATGAAGTTTTTCAAGGAAATTTTGTAGGACAATTTGTATGGAGAAAAAAAGAAGGGGGCGGACAAACTGATCAATTTTTTGTGACAGAGCATGAGGTGGTTCTGGTCTATGCAAAAAGTCCTGACTTTAAATGGCAAGACGAAGAAATTCCAGACACAGAAGCAAGCTATAACAAACAAGACAAAGACGGGAAATTCAGTGCTGTTAAATTAGCAAAATGGGGCACAGGTGCTCATAAGGAAGATCGACCAAAACAATATTTTCCTATCAAAGACCCTGATGGGAAAAATTATTTCCCTGTTGCTCCGGACGGTCGCGATGGTAGATGGCGCGTGGGTAAAGATAGAATGCAATCTTTACTGGAGTCGAATTTGATTTATTGGGATAAGAGAAATGGAAAATGGGTTCCCTATGAAAAAGTATACTTTGAAATAGGACAGAATAAAGTGATTAAAGAACGAAGTATATTATTTGATCTGGTATTTACGGGAGATGCATCTAAAGAATTAACCGAAATATTTGGTGTAAAGGATATATTTGATAATCCCAAGCCTCATTTATTGATTCAATATTTTTTAACTTATTCCTCTCAAAAAGAATCAATTATTCTTGATTCTTTCGCAGGATCAGGAACAACCGCACATGCTGTTTTGGCATTAAATAAAGAGGATAAAGGAAATCGAAAGTTTATTCTGGTTCAAATTCCAGAAGAAATAGAAAAAGACAAGCCGGCTTACAGCCTTGGTTTCCGACAAGTGATTGATATTACGGCCGAACGAGCGAGACGGGTGATTCGGGGCGTGAAGGATGCTAAAGATGATGATCTGCAAAAAGGACTTGGTGGGTCGTTCAGTTTTTATGAATTGGGCAAACCCATTGACGTCGAGCGAATTTTGAAAGGCAAAGACCTCCCGACATTTGCAGAAATGGCGCGATATATTTTTTATACCGCCACCGGCGAAGAGTTTAATGAGAAAAAAGTGAATGAGAAAACGGGCTTGATCGGTGAAAGCAAAGAATATCAGGTGTATCTCCTCTACAAGCCTGATATGGAATACTTGAAGTCCACCGCGCTTACTTTGGAGCGTGCTGAAGCGCTGGGCAAATTTGCAGGCAAAAAACGACTGGTGTTCGCGCCGGCAAAATATTTGGATCAAGAACATCTGGAACGACTCCACATTGATTTCGCGCAACTGCCGTTCGAGATTTATCAAAAGCAATAAATATGGAATTAAAAGATTTCCAAAAAACTTCGCTTGAGCGAATTAAAAAATATCTTGAACTTGTCCGCAAGGAACAAGACGGCGGTAACTCTAAACATGCAAGCGGAGATGCATGGAGAGATTTGGAAAAAGAGTTTTCCTTGGGACAATACCAAGAAAGGCGTAGCGGGCTTGAGCGCGATGTGCCAAACTTTGTTTTGAAGATTCCAACCGGCGGCGGGAAAACATTATTGGCCGTCAAAACGCTTGATACGATAAACGAGGTTTTCAGAAAAAAACGGACGGGACTTGTTTTGTGGGTAGTACCAACGACTGCTATTTACCGGCAGACAATACGCGCCTTGAAAGATCGCAATCATCCGTATCGGCAACGACTTGATATCGCAAGCGGTGGCCGGACGCTTATTTTAGAAAAATTCCAGGGTAATATTGACCGTTTCTCGCCGCTTGATGTAGAAGAAAATTTTGTGGTGTATGTATTAATGCTGCAGTCTGCGGCGCGCAATGAATTGGTACAAAAAGATCTGCGCATATTTGCCGACAGTGGCGGGTTTCAGGAATTTTTTCCGCTCGAAGATAGGCTTGACCAGCACGAAAAACTTCTTGAGACATACTCCAATCTGGAGACATTCAACGAAGCAGGTGGAATATGGAAACGGCAGATAAAAACATCGCTTGGAAATGCATTGCGACTGCTTAATCCGGTTGTAATTTTGGATGAGAGCCAAAAAGCCTATTCGCCAAACGCTCAACGGACAATTTATGGATTTAATCCATCTGTGGTGATTGAGCTTTCCGCAACACCGTTAGCAGGGAGCAATGTTTTGGTGAATATTTCCGGCAGGCAAGTTAATGATGAAGAGATGATCAAATTGGATTTACATGTAACGCGCAAAGGGAGTTTGGCGTGGAAGGATACACTCTGGGCAAGCGTTAAAAAGCGAGAAGAATTGGAAAAAGAGGCGATCAAAAATGAACAGAATACAGGATTATATATTCGCCCGATTTGTTTGGTGAGGACGGAGCGGGTAGGCAAAGAACAGCAAGGAAAAGGATATATTCATTCAAACGATGTACGAGATGAATTGATCCGCGGCGGGATACCGGCGGAATATATCGCTATTAAGACAAGCGAGGAAGATGAGCTCAAGGAAATTGACGATATCGGCGGGCTGATGTCGCGCGATTGTCCAGTGCGCTATATCATCACCAAGCAGGCATTGCAGGAAGGGTGGGACTGTGCCTTTGCGTATGTGCTTGCGGTACTGGATAAGACACATTCAAAAACAGCTTTGACGCAGCTTGTGGGGCGAATTTTGCGGCAACCGTACGCGAAAAAAACAGGAGTGAAATTGTTGGATGAAAGTTATATATTCGCGTATCGCCAGGAGACGTCGGAACTGTTTGAAGGAATCAAAAAAGCGTTTGAAGGCGAAGGACTGGGAGATTTGCGTACGCATATTTCGGCGGATGAAGGTTTGGAGGGGTACAAAAAAGATTTTGAAGCAAAGGAATATAAAGTCCGAAAACGTTTTGAAAAGGTAGCTGAACAGATTATTTTGCCGTTTTTCATGATCAAAGACCGCGGTAAATGGCGCAAGGTAAGCTATGAGATGGATATATTAAGCAGGATAGATTGGGATGCTATCAATTTGGAAAAGATATTTTCATTATCTTTAACCGATCGGGTGGTGAGTGATGATGAATATGTCGCGCAATTATCCGACGATGTGCGCAAGGTCATTGAAGAAAAGCGTGTGGCCCAAAAAGAGATAGGCGGCGTTGTGGTTGATGGCATTTTTATGGCACAGCAATTGGGTGATGTTATTCCCAATCCGTGGGTGGCGTATCGCTTTGCCGAAACAATTTTGGCGAATATTCTTGCACTTCATGGAGAGGCGCGCGTGAGTGCAAATTTTTCTTTCATTATCGAGGAGGCCAAGCGTGTGATTGCCGAGCAGCGTGACACGATGGCGGAAAACTTTTTTAATGAGTTGCTTGGAAAAGGTGCGATTCGGTTTATGGTAGTGAGCAAGGATTTTGGATTTAAACTACCCCAAAGGATTCGCGTACCGGCGAACTCCGAATATTTGCGCCGACCTGATGGGAGCCCGATGCAGTTGAGCTTATTTGAGTTTGTGGCGAAAGACTCATTTACAGAGGGATTGGAGAAGCCAGTAGCGTACTTTTTGGATGATCAGAGCAGGTTATTCTTTTGGTATCGAAATGAGGTGAAGCATGACTACGGTATTCAAGCGTGGAAGAAGGGCAAGATATATCCGGATTTTATTTTTACCGTGACCGATGAAAAACAGAAAGATAAAGTAAACAAAGTGTATATTGTCGAGACAAAAGGCGATCAGTTGATCGGCAATCTTGATACAAAATACAAAGAATCGGTGTTTGATTTGTGTAATCGCTATGCTAAGAAACTGCCAGCGGACACATTGGGATTTGTAATGAAAGATCGGGAGATTGAGTACGAAGTTATTTATGGGTTCGAATGGGAAAGGAAGCTGAGTGAGCTGTTTTCTGTAAAGAAATAGGCGGCGCGTCAGCTTCGCTGGCAGGAAATTCGGCGGCGGCGGAAAAGGGGGGGCCTGGGGGCAGGCTTGAGAAATGGAGATTTGGGCAAAAAGTAGACTTTTTTAGCATGGCAAATTCAGGTTTAAGAAGAACTTTTTATAGAAAAGGGTTGATGAAATGGGTATCACGATCCCGGATGCTGTGAATCAGATGCTCCAGATTGTTAAGCACTTGCAAAGTGCCTATCCAAAGAAGAAGTTCACTCTTGATGGTCGCTTGGTTGGCGACCTCGGCGAAATCCTGGTAGAATCTGCATACGATATTGAATTGCACGATGAACTGCAGAAACATCAAGATGGAATAGCGTCAGATGGCCGACAAGTGCAAATAAAGGCAACCATGCAGAATTCTCTGACTTTCCCTGTGGATCACGTGCCTGATTACTACTTGGGCATAAAGATTCACGCTGACGGTACGTTCACTGAAGTATTCAATGGACCCGGATCGGTCGCTTGGGAGGCCATCAAGAACCGTAAACCCACAAAGACAAATCTCCATTCCATATACATTAACACCCTGGCGAGGCTTAACCAAAACGTCCAAATAAAAGACCGGATTCCAAGACGCCTCAAGAAATCGATCATGGAGGATAAAGCCCAGGAGGCATAAGATGAGTTTTGCAGATGATGTCAGGCAGTATTGTAAGGATGTCTACGTTGATCCTGCCAGAAACAAAGGCGAAAAGACGGTGACAATTCGATCAGGAGACGTTCACAGTGCTTTGAACTACAGGAATAGATACCCACTGGTTTGCTCAGCAATAGGTTCCAATCTTTTTGAAGAATTATGCAATGTAAAGAGGATATCCGTTGAGGGACCTTTGAATGGGGTGAGCACCCTCTTTACATTTGGACTGATCTAACTGTTTTTAAAGGAACCTATAATGAACTACCCCGCCGTAAGCAGCGGGGTATCAAAAGCCACAACGGGGAAAATCCTTCGCCCCAAGGGGAGGGGTATTCACCCGGACGGAATAAAAGAGGGGATTTCGATGGATTTATGGCCAAGCTAAATGACAAAGTTCAGTCCAAATTCAATCTGACCTTTGAGGAAAAGGCTAAACAAATATTTGACCTGGATTGAAGTCCGGGGTCAAAGCTAAACTATACACTTTACAAAGGATAAGGCATCTTGCTTGCGTTGGCAATTGGGGACGGGTTCCAATTTCTTTTTTAAAAAACTCCACAAAACTGACTGGCTCATCGACCAGGTTGTTTATAATCTTTATGGGTTAAATGACGAAGAAATAAAAATCGTCGAAAGGCAAGGCGTTATGGGGTCTTGAAGCCATCCATCCTCGGCAAAGCCTTTAAAGGAGAATCGTGATATGGCCAAGAGGACACCTTTGGTTTGTCAGCATCTGGAAAACATTTCAAGAGAAGCGCTGGAGAAGTACCAAGATATTATCCGCCAATATGTTCGTCGTCGCCAGGGAGTATATGCGCTTTATCGCCGTGGCAAACTACATTATGTAGGCCTGGCGAGTAATCTTCGCTCGCGTCTTGCTCACCACCTGAAGGATCGGCACCGGGATTCATGGGATCGGTTTAGCGTTTACCTAACCATAGGGGACAGGCATCTGAAAGAACTGGAGTCTCTCATCCTACGGATTGTCAAGCCCGCTGGAAATAAACTCAAAGGAAAGTTCCAAAAGTCAGATGATATCCGGAGAAGATTTGCACGGGATGTACGTTCGTACCAGCGTAATGAACTAATTTTACTCCTTGGCAAAAAGATTTTAGAAGAGGAGGAAGAAGAAGGAGGGTTTTACGAAGGCAAAAAACCTGTCCTGGAAAAATACCTCACTGGGCCAATGAAATTGCGGGCCCGTTATAAGGGAAGAATTCTCAGCGCCCGTGTAAGACGCAATGGCTCAATCCGGTTTAGGGGCAAAGTTTACTCATCTCCATCTCAGGCAGGGGCAGTAGCATGTAAACGACGCTCTTGTAATGGCTGGGCCTTCTGGCAATATGAACGGGCACCCGGCGATTGGATACCTTTAAACGAACTGAGAAAATAGGAAAGCAAGGACAATCGGAGTCAGAGTTTCAAGGTCTAACAGCTTTGGGGTATTCTGATGACACCATTTAGGGAATATTTACTTCTTCAAACCACTTAGGCAGTTTAGACAATAAAAGAAATGTAGTTATAAATTGGAGGGTGCCGATATTACAACATGAATGTATTGATTGACACAAATATCTTTATTTACCGGGAAGACCATCAAGTCGTCCCTTCAAGTCTGGCTTCACTTCTTCGGCTTTTTGAGGAGAATTCCGTTAGAATCCTCGTCCATCCTATGTCTAAAGAGGATATAAGGAGGGACCCTGATGCAGCGAGGAAGGAGATATCCTTATCAAAAATCTCAGCTTATCCGGAATTAAGTTCTCCTCCAGCAAGCCACGGGGATGCAGGCTTTATTGAGATTGTCGGTGCTCCTCGCACACAGAGAGAGCGCGTTGATAATGAGCTTCTATATGCAATCTATAAGGATGCTGCTGATTTCCTCATCACCAGTGACACTGAGATTTTGCGAAAAGCAGAAAAAACTGGATTGGGGGATAGGGTTTTTAATATTGAGGAAGGGCTGGAATTTTTTGGAACACAATTTGTCCGACATGTCTCAGCGCCCACACCTGCTATACGGTTTGTCTCAGCCTACAATTTGAACCTTTCCGACCCGATATTTGACTCGCTAAAGGTCGACTACCCGGACTTTGAAACCTGGTGGAAGAAGATATCACGGGAAGGGAGAAGGGCATGGGTTTCGCAGAAACCTGATAAAAGCCTTGGGGCATTGTTAATCCTGAAGGAGGAAAACGAGCCAATCGACTCCATCCCTCCCCTGGGGAAAAAAAGGCGTCTAAAGGTATCCACCCTCATCGTTAAACACATGGGCCAAAAAATTGGTGAGCTGTTCCTTAAATTGGCAATCAACCATGCGACAACGAATAACATCGATGACGTCTACCTGACCCATTATGTGAAGCCGAAAGATGAGTTGGTAACCCTTCTGGATCAATATGGTTTTATTAAGGTAGCGAGGAGAACTAATGGGGAAGATGTTTTTTACAAGTACCTTAAGCCTATTGTTCCAAGGAAAGAATTGGAATTTTTCCCTCCTATGGAGCTTAACAGGAGGTACTACCCTTCTTTTTACGATGGTGCCCGGGTAAAAAAGCATGTAATTCCTATAAGACCTGAGTATCATGACAGGCTTTTTATCGAATACCGCTACAGGACACCAGGGCTGATGGAGGCTGCAGGGGAGCTTATCGTTGAAGGGAATACAATCAAAAAGGCATATATCTGTCACGCCAGGAGCATGAAACTGAGAGAGGGCGATGTTTTGCTTTTTTATAGGTCACGGGACCAGGTTTTAACTTCTATCTGCTCTCTGGACAAGGTTTATCATGGTGTCGACAGTTATGAAGAGGTTATAAGGTTGGTTGGTAAAAGAACAGTCTACTCAAAAGACGAACTGATAAATCTCGTCAGCTATGGGCCAGCAATGGTAATACTTTTTCTCTTGCATTTTGAACTTAAGAATTATATAACACTGCCTAAACTCCAAAAGGCTCGCATTATGCTTTGGGCCCCGCAGTCAGTGATGGAGATATCGGACGAAAGATATCGACAAATATTGAAGATGGGAGACCTGGATGAACGTTTTACTCTCCATTAAACCTAAATATACAGAACTCATCAAGTCCGGTCTCAAAAAATATGAGTTCAGAAGAAAAATCTTTAAGAATTCTGCCGGTTGCAAAGTTTTCATATATTCAACATCACCTGTCAAGAAGATCACCGGCGTTTTTGATGCCTCTATAATCCATGAAGATTCTCCTTATAGAATTTGGGATATGTTCGGTGAATATTCAGGGATATCGCAAGAAGAATATTTTCGATACTTTAAAAACTGCAAAACTGCATTTGCAATAGAAATTAAGAATTTGGTCATTTTTGATAAACCTCATGATCCATCAAAATATTTTTTAGAATTTACCCCTCCTCAATCCTACCGCTATTTCAACCCTCGACAAAATTTTTTACCATTAGATAAAAGATCTACTGCTGATGAATCGTATGCCAGAGGATTATCCGTTCATCCATAAACCTCTGGGGTCAGGCACCGGTAATTTAGTAATGGAAATTTATGGCTCGAAAAGATGAGTCAATACTGAATCTGCTTGTTGAGAATGCCCATGGTGGGTAAGTGTTGCAGTTTCTGGCATTGCCTTTTTATTCTTAAGATTCATATTGCCCTCGATTGATTTTCGAGGCATGGCGGCAAATGCTTTTGCCAAAGGACTTTCCAGTGCGGCTCCATTTGTTGCTCTTGTTCTTTTGCTTCCTGCTCCCATTGCCGCTTTTAATTCATGGCTGAAGAAAAAACGTCGAAAGAGAAAATAAAGATTCTGTGTCATTCATAAAATGTTGCTCCATTCGAATGCACTTTGCTGAATTCGGATTATAATAGCACCCTAAGATAGGAATAACGAATGGATGGTAGGGAAGATAAGGAAATCTTGGATCAGCTCCAACAGGCACTACCGGGGGTGCGAAAGTGGATCGATCACTACATGGAGGCACACGCTCACTTGGCAGTTCCTATTGCGGAGCTTAGCTTCGACAGACTATCGCAGTACTTCGATCAAAGCCGTCTTAAGACTAGCAAAGCTGTAAAGGTAGATCGTGTGCAGGTTCCCCCACTGAGCAAAATGGGATTGCCATACTTCACAGATTTCGAAGAGACTCCTTTCGCGGGCATTACTTACATGGACACCTTCTTCCTTGCACCTCCAGTGCAGGACTGTGAATCCACCCACTTCCACGAGCTTATCCACGTTATTCAATGGGGCGTATTGGGCCCCGACTCGTTTCTTATGGTTTATGCCGTAGGCCTCTTAGCACATGGGTATGAGAACTCGCCTTTGGAGAGAATGGCTTACGAACTTCAGAGGGCGTTCGAGGCCCGCCGCTCGATCCCGCAACTGGAGTTGCAAGTCCGGGAAGAGACAATGCTCGTGGCAAAAGCCTTGAGCTGACAATTGGATTGACACGAAAAGAACCTCGGGAACCTCAGGTAAAAATAAGAGAGATGAGGCTCAGGTCTCAACCTTCAACAGGTTGGGCGGCTCAGATAGAGGCTCAGGAAGCACAATTTAAGGTGCTTCCATTTTTCAGTCAACCTCTTACATGTCTTAGATGCAGGGCATTGCTAATTCGATATTGAATTTTCAGGATTAATTATCAGAAAATCATTGGAATTATAGAATCTTTTAGTGTATGATGAGAAAAAATAGGTTGAGGTGATAAGGATGAAGCCAGCAAGGAAGTTAGTTGATCCTGAAGATTATATTCTTTCTGTCCTTTCTCCTGAGGATAGGTTAGACGCAGCCCTTAAAATAGCCAAAGAAGCATTTAAAGGAACAAAGCTGGCGATGAGGGATATTGATAGTGCTGTTAAATCGGTAAGGAGAAAGGCTTACGAAGGGAAGAGATAAAATAGTCATTGATACAGGAGTGCTTGTCTCTGCTTTTGTCTTTGGAGGAGTCCCTGAAAAAG
>Ga0194126_10013624_pt1 | contig 10147 bp, 7 predicted proteins | sample TA2KigC150mmetaG_FD_148641 | JGI IMG/M metagenome (GOLD analysis project Ga0194126, IMG submission 148641) | Freshwater microbial communities from Lake Tanganyika, Tanzania - TA2015035 Kigoma Deep Cast 150m | ecosystem: Environmental > Aquatic > Freshwater > Lake | place: Tanzania: Lake...
CCAGTGATTTGGGTTCCGCGTTGATGCGTTCGGTCGATTCGTTCACCTTGGTTTCCACAACGGACTTTTGGTCCTGTGAAAGTTGGGCGTACCCATGGGCGAGCTGCTTCACCTTGTCCAGATTCATGGTGGTGGTACGCCACAAGCCCCAATCGTTGGCGCATAACTCTGCAACGCGCTTGATATTGATCGTATTCTGGTCCGTCTCGCCCAGGGCATGTTCAAGGAAGAGCATGATCGTGTCGATCACGTCCTTTTCGTTGATCTGTACAATCTGCATCTTTTCCAGCAGAAGCTCCGCCAGAGGGATGGTGGGTGAATCGACCTCGAGACGGTCCTTCCAGTAGATGGTATGACAGAAATCCAGCTTCTCGTAGAAGATATCGACATGCAACCCGCTCCCGGGATTGTCGAAGATCGCGCGATCCCCCTCGGAGGCGATGAACACCTCGCGGTTTTCCTGGTAACCGAGGGTGCTCATGAGGTCCGAGATCTGTTTGTTTTGCCGGCTGTAGGCTCCGAAGTCAATATCAGTATAGGCTCGTCCCATGGCCGCCTGCAGGTATCCGTATTCGGGGCAGTGCATTTGAAAGGCCAGTGAACCGATCACTCTCAAGAGAATTCCTGCCTGGTCACTGGCTTGTAATATTCGTTTCAATTCGTTTTCAAACTTTTCCCGCTCTGTACGGTCCTGCTCTCCCATCCCGATGGAACCCTGCGTCATGCTGAGTCTCCTGACATGAGAATGTTTGTGGAAATCACGAAAACGGACTCTTGAAAAGGGCTTTTCTTATTTGATAGGAATACTGGCGGAATTATAATGAAAAAATCAAAAACTTGCAAATTTCATCAGATTCTAATATAATCCGCGCTCAAAGCACTCAATTTCCATCACGTCCTGGCGGACGAAATAATGAGTAAACCACTCATTCCAGCCCAACGGCGAGAGCGGATTCAGGAATTTCTGGCGGTCCATCAAATTGCCCGTACGGTCGATTTGTGTGACCTGCTCGAAACCTCCGAAGCGACGGTTCGCCGCGACCTGGAATGGCTGGAGCAGAAGGGGGTTTTGGAACGGACGCACGGGGGGGCCATTCTCAATCAGCGCATCCTGCTTGAACAGGAGTACCAACAGCGCGCCCAGATTCACCCTGAGGAAAAGCGCAAGATAGGTCAACTCGCCGCCTCACTCATCGAGGCTGGTGACATTGTGTTCGTCAACAGCGGCACAACTGCGACCCAGGTGCTGCGTCACATTCGATCCGATTCGCAAATCACGGTGTTCACCAACAACCTCAGCGCCGCCCTGGAGTTAGGAACGCCCGGATTTCATTACCACATGATCGGAGGCGAATTCCAGCCGCGCTCGAATTCGCTGGCTGGCCGATTCGCGGTGGAGAATCTGAAACAGGTGTACGCCAACAAGGTCATCCTCGGCGTGGATGGGATCAGCCTCAAGCACGGTTGCACCGTCCCCACGAACGGGGAGGCGGAAGTGGTGCGGCAGATGATCGAGCGCACGAAGGGGCAGGTCATCGTCGCCACGGATCACAGCAAGTGGGGGGTGGTGTCGAATTTCCAGGTGGCAACCATCGATGAGGTCGACCGCCTCATCACGGATGACGGACTAGACACCTCGACGATCGAAGCGCTAAAAGCCCACAATGTCGAATGCCTGTTGGCGGAAAGCCATCTCATCCCAGCCTGAGTCGGCGGGCAAGTAGACCAGGTTGTAATCCCGGAGGAGTGATGCCATTTTTTTCAAAGAAATCCAGGAGGGAACCCACCCGCTTGTTCTATGCGACCGACCTGCATGGTTCGGAGCGCACCTTCCGTAAATTCATCAATGCCGGGAAATTCTACGAGGCGAATGTCATCGTAATGGGGGGGGACATCCAGGGCAAACTGCTCATCCCGATCATCAAGGAGGGGAATGGAAATTACCGCGCCACCGTGCAGGGCCGCGTGGAACACATGACTACACAGGAGGAATTGACCGCGCTGACCGCGCGACTCGATACGCTCGGCTTCTATTACAGGGTGATGGATGAAGATGAATACCGTGTTCTCTCCGCCGACCAGAAGGCGGTGGATGGATTGTTCCACGAAGAGGCGCGCATGAAGCTCTCGCGCTGGGTGGATTTGGCGGAAGAACGACTGAACGGCACGGGGATCAAGTGCTTCGTCACGGGCGGAAACGACGACGAGTGGGATGTGTTGTCGGAGCTTAAGCGCGAGGGCACGCAATCGCTCGTTGCCTGCGAGAACGAGATGGTGATGGTGGATGACGACCACTCGATGATCTCGGTGGGGATTAGCACGCCCACACCGTGGAAGACCCCGCGCGAGACCACCGAGGAGGAATTGGGAAAAATGATCGAGGAGATGGCTGCGAAAGTCCCCGATATGCAGAAGGCTATCTTCAATTTCCACGACCCGCCGAAGGACTCGACCTTGGATACCTGCCCGATGCTGGATTGGTCCAAGGATCCTCCTACGCAGATCGTACAGGGCGGACAGGTCGTCATGCACGGAGCGGGCAGCGCCTCAGTTCGGGCGGCCATCGAAAAATATCATCCCATGCTCGGGCTGCACGGACATATTCACGAATCCCAGTCCGTGGCAAAGATCGGCCGCACGACCTGCATCAACCCGGGCAGTGAATATGCCGAAGGTGTCTTGCGCGGGTGCCTGGTGAACTTTTCCGATGGTGAAGTTGTGGGTTATCAAATGACGAGCGGTTGAGCGAAAGGAGGCGCGTATCGAGGAAATGCCGGCCATTGAGAGGTGAGTGGAACGTGGAGCCTGAACTCCAATAATTTTTCATTCCAAAGGAGAAATTCAATGCCTACGAAAAAACCTGAAGTCTTTACTCGAAAAGCCTCGGGTCTAGTCCGTGTCATGTCGCCGTACTCCGCCTTTGTCTATAACATCCTGACCATGGGATTGATCTTTCCCTGGACGTACCTGTGGGCGCCGGGCGCGCTGCCCGGCGGCAAACTCGTCTGGGGCATCCTGTTGGCGATGTTGATCGAAATCCCCATCGCATATGTTTATGTATGGCTTTCCACGGCTCTCCCGCGTTCCGGTGGTGATTATGTCTTTCAGAGCCGCGTTTTCGGCGGAGGTTTGGCCTTCACAATCGTGATGTCCGGATTCGTGATCTGGATCCTGCAATGGGTGGCGCTTTCAGGCTGGCTGGTCTCGTATCTCGGATTTGCGCCCCTATTCCTCGGCCTGGGTGCAACAACGGGCAACGCGGGACTTTCCAGTCTGGGAGTCTGGTTTACCCAACCCAGCGGGATCGTGATTGTCAGCATCCTGAATGCCTTCCTCTCACTCATTCTGCTGACCAGCGGTTTCAAGAACTATGTCCGCTTTCAGCATGTGATGTGGTGGGGTACGTTGTTGTGCTTTGCCACCGTATTCATCGTTCTCTTTACCACGCCTGCCTCTGAGTTCGTTTCACGCCTTAACGCTTTTGCAGTCGCATCAGGAGGTGTCGAAAACTTCTACCAGACCGCTGTGGACGCTGTCAAAGCCGCGGGAATCGACCTCAACCCTCCATTCGGCCTCATGGCCACACTGCTCATCGCTCCCATTGCCTGGACATCCCTTCAATGGGCAACCTATTCGGCTCAACAAAACGGTGAGATCAAGGATGCACGCAATTTCAGCGCACAGACCTTTGTCATGGTTGGCTCCCTGATCGCAACGGGTTTATTGCTGGCATTGCTGGCCGTTGGAATTGAACGTGTGGCGCCTGCGGAATTCCTCACAGTAGCGGGAGCAGGGTACTGGTCGTTGATCGGTGAGGCGAATATCGCCGGCTTCAATTTGTGGCCCCCGATTATCGCCGTGGCCCTCACGGCCAGCCCGATCGTGGTATTGATCATCGGTCTGGGTTACCTGCTCAACGGATTCCAGATCGTTTGCAACTGTTACATCGGCATGACACGTGTGCTGGTGGCGATGTCCCTCGACCGCCTGCTGCCGGATTGGTTCAGCAAGGTGAGCGAGAAATATCATACGCCGGTAAACGCTCACTGGGCGTATTTCCTTGCCAGTATCCCGGTCATTTGGGCTTATAACAATGTCGGAGGCTGGATTGGCCTCACACTGGGTGTAACCTTCGGATGCGGTTACGTCTTTATCATCACCTGCCTGGCCGGAGCCCTCCTGCCTTATCGGGCCAAGGAACTATACCAGGCTTCACCTGGAGCGAAATATCAGGTCAGCGGATATGTTGGTTTGCTGTTCACCTTGATCGGCGCCGTTGGATTTGTGTGGATCTCCTGGATGCTGGCTCCGCAGGCCTTTGCCAATTCCGCGATCCTGGTGTGGCTGGTTAGGCTCGGCTCTCTCGTTGCCGTGCTTCTCTTCTTGTACCCCATGCGCCAGCAGTTGGTAGAGTGGTCGAGCGGCAAACCAATGCCATGGCTCTCTGCGCTGGGAATGCTCGGTGGAGGTTTCGGCATGGCGATGGTGGTGGCTTTCCTGCTTGCACCACAGTTGGGCGTGCTCGGCAACTGGAACTTTGAGAACCTCCCCTCCGGTCTTTGGGCACAAATCATTGCCTTTGGGATCCTCCTGATCTCCGGCATCTGGTATGTCCTTGTCAAGAACGCCCAGAAATCGCGAGGCATCAACGTGGATTTCGCCTTCAAGGAAATCCCGCCCGAGTAGATCGATTCCGTTTTGTTGAAATGGGTGGCCGGTGTTGCAAGACATTGGCCACCGTTTCGGTTTTATTGTTCATCTATAGTGGAGGCAGGATGTCAATCATCGAAGAGGTGGTATCCAGGATCTCTGATTGGAAGGGAAAGCAGGTGTCCATCCAACCGCTTTCCGGGGGATTGACCAATACGAACTACAAGGTTGAAGTTGATGGCATACCCCACTTTGTACGGGTGCCAGGGGAAAGCACCGAGCTCCTGGCGGTGAATCGTGAGAACGAATACCACAATTCGCAAGCGGCGGCACAAGCCGGGGTAGGTCCCAAAGTGCTGTACCACTTGCCGGAATTCAATGTGATGGTCCTGGAATTCCTGAATGGCATGACCATGTCGAAGGATTCACTGAACAAAGGTGGCATGCCGGCGCGCATGGCGCAGGCGATCAGGAAGCTGCATGCGGGCCCGCGCTTCCTCACCGACTTCAATATGTTCCGCCTCACGGAATATTATCTGCAGATTTGCAGAGAACGCGAAATCCGCATACCAGATGGATACCACGCTCGAATGTCAACCGTGAATGAAATCGAAAAAACAATGAGCGTCAAGCCATTGGCAATTGTGCCATGCAACAATGATCTGCTGGCTGAAAATTATATTGACGACGGCAGGCAATTATGGTTGATCGATTATGAATACAGCGGGAATAACGACCCAACTTTTGAATTGGGAAACACCTGTCAGGAAATGCAATTTAATGCCGACCAGATCACCGAGATCTGTTCCGCGTACTTTGGCACGGCATCCGCGGACAAGATCGCGCGCATGAAGTTGAACATGATCATGTCGGATGTCGGGTGGGGTTTATGGGCGGCGATCCAGGCGAAGATCTCGAAGATCGAATTCGATTTTTGGGGTTGGGCGATCGAACGCTGGAGCAGGGCGGTAGAGAAGATGGACTCGCCGGAGTTTAGCGTTTGGTTGAGGGTTGTGGGAGGACCGGTATGAAGTAGACAAGTAAAGAGGTATACAGGTAGACAAGTATTTGCCTGTTTACTTGTATACATGTCTACAGTCTACTCAGCACTTCGACATATGCAAACACCGAGTGGATAACCCATGACCGAACGACCACCTCTCTACCAATCACCCGGTGAAAAGGGAAAACGCGGATTTGAAGATCTGGATTGCTACCAATTTGCTTTGGAGGTGATGGCCAAGGTGCACGCCTTCTCCAAGACTCTACCGGCAGATGAAAAATATGATCTCTACTCCCAAATCCATCGATGTTCTAAAGGTGTGACAGGAAATATCGGAGAGGCTTACGGTCGGTATCATTACCTCGATAGTCTTCATTACTACTCGATAGCTCGAGGCGAATTGATGGAGACCTTGGCCAGGTTGATCGACGCCCGCGTACTTGGCTATATCCCCCAACCGGAATTTGATTCGTTGTACAATCTTATCCGTCAGGCGGAGAAATCACTCAATGGATATATGGCGTACATTCGCCGTCAACGTGCAGGTTCACAGGAGTTTGGCGATAAGAAGGTCCATGAGGATCAATCAATCTATGAAGTAAAGCCGGAACAGGAAGAATTGTTCGACCTATCAGAATAAGAGCCTCGACCTGTATACAGTATTACCTGTGTACTGACCGGCTCCGAAGGAGATACCATGAAAGACCAGGCACAGATCGTTATCATCGGCGGGGGAATTGTGGGGGCGCAATGCGCATATCACCTGGCAAAGATGGGGAGGAAAGACATTATCCTCTTGGAAAAGGGAGAGATCGCCAGCGGAGAATCGTCACACGCGGCAGGATTGGTGACCCAGTTCGCCACCTCCCAGACCATGCTCAAGTTCCGCATGTACAGCATCGAACTGTATAGCGAGCTGGGATTGTTCGACCATGTCGGAAGCCTGCGTGTTGCCTCGAACCGCGAATCGCTCAAGGATCTTGAGAGAAGCGTCAGCCGTGCCAAAGCCCTGGGTTTGGATTGTGAGGTCATCGGTCCGAAGGAAGCGATGCAGCACATGCCGCAGATCACCGACGAGGAGCTGTACGGTGCGATCTATCTGCCGCGCGACGGACAACTTGATCCATATACGACCACGACCAGCATGGTGAAATTCGCCAGGGATCTGGGTGTGACGGTTTACACCGATACGCGCGTGACGGGCATCGAACTCTCGCCGAAGGGTGAAGTGAGGGCTGTGATCACAGACAAAGGCAGGATCAAGACGGAATTAATAGTGAACGCTGCGGGTTTGTGGGCGCCGCGCGTCGCTGCCATGGCAGGGTTGCAATTCCCGACCACGCCCGTTGATCACCAGCATATTGCCCTCAAGGCTGTTCCCGGCCATGAGTTCAATGCGAAGACTCCATGCTTGCGCGATCCCGAGAATCTAGTCTACATGAGGCAGGAGCAGGGCGGGTTGGTGATCGGCGGATATGAACCGAATCCGCTGGAGCGCTGGATCGACGGTGTGCCATGGGAACATGGCTCTGCCACATTGCCTGCCGACATGGACCGCTTCGAACAACTTCTGGAAGGCGCCATTCGCCGCCTGCCGTTCCTCGATCAGGCGGGGATCATCACCCTCGTCTGTCACCCCGGCGCCTACACACCGGACTGTCAACCCGTGCTCGGTCCGATGGCCGGCGTCCATGGAATGTGGATGGCAGCCGGTTTTTCACTCAATGGGTATGGTGGCGCGGGTGGGGTGGGTAAATTGCTGGCCGAGTGGATCATCGGCGGGGAACCCACCATGGATGTGTATGCCTACAAGGCCACGCGCTTCGGCAATTATTATACCGATCCACAATATGCCTGCGAGCGGACGCGCGAGTGTGTGAAATACTACTATCGTCTGCGATTCCCGAATGACGAGTTTGAGTGGGCGCGCCCGCACCGCCTGAGTCCGGTCTACCACCGGCAATTGGAGCTGGGGGCAGTGTTTGGCGAGAAGTTTGGCTGGGAGCGGGTAAATTACTTTGACCCCGGCAAACCGGCGCGCCGCATGGGGGAGGATCAGCGCAGTTGGGGCGGCTGGGTCAAGCCTCCCTACTTTGAACGAATCGGGCAGGAACACCTGGCCACGCGCGAGCGCGTGACATTGTACGATCTCACACCCTTCAGCAAGATCGAAGTGAGCGGGCCAGGGGCGCTGCCATTGCTCAATCGCCTGGCCGACAGCGAAATGGACACGCCGATCGGCTCTGCAACGTACACGCAGTTCTGCAATACCAACGGCGGGGTCGAGGCCGATCTGACCGTCACACGCCTCGGCAAGGAGCGATTCTGGGTCATCACCGGCGCGGCATTCATCGGCAATGATCGTGCGTGGATGGAGATGCACGTTGACAACAAGGATGGTGAAGTATCCATTCGTGACATCACCGAAGAGTGGGCCTGTCTGCCGATTTGGGGCCCAAAGGCGCGCGACCTCCTGGGCAAGATTACCAGGGATGACATTTCAAACAAGGTGCACCCATACCTGATGACCAGGCAGATCAACATCAATGGCACCGGGGTCTTTGCCCAGCGTGTGAGCTACGCGGGCGAACTTGGCTGGGAACTATATGTGCCTTACAATCGTGCCACCATGCTTTGGGACCTGCTGCTCGAAGCCGGCCAGGAATTTGGGATCGAAGTTGGCGGTTACAAAGTGCTCGACGCGCTGAGGCTTGAAAAAGGCTACCGCTACTATACGGTCGACGTGACCCAGCTCGAAACACCCTATGAGGGCGGTCTTGGATTCTGTGTGGATTTGAACAAGAAGGATTTCATCGGGAAAGCCGCGCTCGCCAAACAAAAGGCGGAGGGGATCAAGCGCAAACTCTGCACGCTGGTCGTGGACGGGGATGAATTCACGCAGCTGTACGGTGGTGAAGCCATCTATCATGAAGGCAAAGTGCTCAGCCGGGTTCGCAGCGGAGGCTGGGGCTACACGGTAAAGAAGAACATTCTTTATGCCTACCTGCCTGTAGAACTCGCAAAAGCCGGAAACCGATTCGAAGCAGAATTGATTGAAGGTCGGCACATGGTGGAAGTGACTGCGACTGTATTGTTCGACCCGAAGGGAGAGCGGCTGCGCGCCTGAGATGGCCAGATCCGGAACCAGATCCAAGTCCGTTCGCCCGGCCTATGTGGGATTCGGGATGCTGACTCCCGTCTTCATCATGGCGCTGGACAAGCTGCCAAAGCACAACACCGGCGCGGTCGTTCATGAAGTCAGCGAATTCGTGTACGATGACGCAGCCATCATCGCCTGCCTTTTGCGCCAATGGAACATCCCGACAGCCATGATCGGGACCTCCCTGGGGGATGATTTGCTCGGTCACGAGGTGGCGCGCAAACTGTCCGCGTGGGGCGTGCAGGGGAAGGCGCGATTTACCCGGAAGTACCGGACGCCGATCGAGGTCAATGTATCGGACCGGAAAGGGGCGCGGACGTACTTCTGGCAGCGCTCGCCCGAAATCCTTGGGACGCTGGATTCGGCAAGTCTGAGTCCAATTACCGGCGCCCGCTTGTTATACGTGGATTGGTATGATGGGGATCACATCATCCGCGCCATGGACCGGGCCAGGCAGCTCAAGGTACCGGTATTCCTGAACCTGGAACACGCGCACAAGGACCAGGAGATCTTCCGAAAGTTCGCCGGGCGGGCTACCATCTGCCAGGCGGTTACGGATGCGGCGCAGATCGGCAGAAAGCGCGCCATGTTATCGGTGGCGAGGAAGCTGCTTAAGACCGGCATCAAAACCGCGTTGATCACCATGGCCAAGCACGGCTGCCTGGTGGTGCAGGATGACCTGATCATCCGGGTGTATGCCCCGCGGGTGAAGGCTGTGGATGGGTCCGGCGCCGGCGCCACGTTTTCGGCGGGTTACATCTACGGGTACCTGAATGACTGGTCGATGGAGGAGTCGGTTCGCTTCGCGGTCGCAGCGGCCTCATTAAAGGTGACTCGCAGCGGTTTGAAGATGTTCCCCTTGAGGGACATTCGGCAGCTGGCCTCCAGGCTTCGTGTCGAGCATATGATCTACCGCAACAACCAGTTCTTTGTGATCGAAAAACTGCTCTCGCTGCCCGCGAATAATCCTCTGGTTCGCGAGGCCCGCAAGCTGGCGGATACATTCATCCCGAAGAGGCCGAAGCAGCCGATCAAGCGCAGAATATTTAAAGTGTAGGAGTTAGAGAGGAATCGTGAAATGACATTCTCGACGTTACTATTGGAAGACCAGGTGGAACGGATTCACTCCGCTTCGTTGGAAATCCTCGAGCAGGTTGGTCTGCTGGTCCGCTTCAAACAAGCCCGGGAGATCTTTACCAGGCACGGCGGGATGGTGGATGAAGAAACCCAACGGGTCCGGCTGCCGGCCAAGGTGGTGGAATCGTACCGAAGCAAGGCGCCATCCTCGTTCACCTTTTACGCGCGGGATCCGAAGTTCGACCGCACGATCCCAC
>Ga0194126_10013628_pt1 | contig 10145 bp, 8 predicted proteins | sample TA2KigC150mmetaG_FD_148641 | JGI IMG/M metagenome (GOLD analysis project Ga0194126, IMG submission 148641) | Freshwater microbial communities from Lake Tanganyika, Tanzania - TA2015035 Kigoma Deep Cast 150m | ecosystem: Environmental > Aquatic > Freshwater > Lake | place: Tanzania: Lake...
TCTACGTTTTCTTCAATGGGCCGGTAATGGCTAAAGGGTTCAGCGTAACTTTCTATGATAGAGAAGATAACCCTGAAGTTGCCTCAGTGGGCCCTTGAAAACGTCATCTTGCTCAACGTCAGGCTGAACGACAGGACGTTGGTGCGGATGATGCTGGACACCGGGGCAAGATACACGGTGATTACGCCCAACATCGCGGAAAGGCTGGCCCTTGAACTGGCGGATGCCAGACGTATCCCAGTGATTACCGCCAGTCGGGTGGAGTTGGTCCCGTTGACCCCACTGGCACAGGTAGATGTATATGGCTTAGTGCTTGAGCACATTGAGGCCGTAGTTATAGATCTTCCCCCTGCTCTGGGCGTTGAGGGACTGCTGGGGATGTCTTTTCTTGGGCGATGCCGTTTAGTTCTGGACGTGCCCAAACAGGTCTTGGAGTTGAGTCTCTCTCAGTCCTCACCGTAAATCGGAGTGTAGCACCGTCGCAGTCTTCGTCGCAGCAATCGTAGTCAACCAAGGAGGGTGTATGAAAGATTGACAGCCGACCCCTGGCCTGGAAGTGATCCCGGTGCGTGGTTGGCTGTTTTGTTACCTGGGGTCGAGGGTCTTGACGGTTAAGCGATTCAGTTGTTCACGTTCCGTTTGTCGTATCATTTGGCAGACCTCCTGTTGAGTTTGGGATCTCAGTCCCATATTCTACAGGTACCTGCCATATGGCACAACTATAGTTGGGCGGACTAAGGCTCATTGTATTGTAGCCAGTTGTTAGCCATATGCTCACAGATATTATTCTCATAGGTCCCTACGGGGCTGGTAAAAGCACGCTTGCGGAACTGCTTGCTGAACGATTAAATTGGCATCACTACCTTTTAGATGCTGAACGTAGTCGGTACTTGAAGGAAATGGGAGAATATAACATTGACATTGCTAATCAGATGGACAAGTGGGAACTAAGCTCTCCGAAGTGGCAAAGGTACAACATATATTTTGTTGAAAGGTTCTTGGACGAACACGCGGATTCCGATGAAAACTGTGTCCTCGACCTAGGGGCTGGTCACTCTGTCTACAAAGACCCCAGATTTCGTAGTCGCGCAAAGCAGATTTTTGCACCATATCCGAACGTGGTGCTGATTCTTCCATCTAAGAATGTGGAGGAGTCCCTGGAGCTTCTATTGAATCAGGTTAGAAATCACGGACTTAAGGGGAGAACCCTCAGTGATGAACAAATTATCAGAGATAACAGGTTTTTCCTTGAAAATCCTTCAAATTATGAACTGGCGAAGTTCATTGTGTACACAAGGGGCAAAACACCTGGCGAAACTTGTGATGAAATCTATCAAGTTGTTTGCTCACGCCCGTAGTTCTGTGTTTGCATACAAGAAGTCTTCCCAATCAGCGCATGGTGTGTCCTGAAGCTGTCCACTGCGAGCCGGTGGCAGTCCGGTCGTGGTAACTACCAGGAGGCCACGTAGCAGGCTCTCAGTACTTCTAGATGAAGAGCCCGGTGCGAGAAAATCGCACGACGGGATCTGTGCGGGGGTGGTTGGGTAACTGGCCGTCCTATCGCGATGGCAGCAGCCCCTAGTCGCGCGAATGGAGGGATAAGAATGAGGCCAGACGACGGAGAAAAAGCTGTCCTCGAAAGAGTCAAAGTGAGTCGAGCAGATATAGCGGCAGCCAAGGGCTTTGTGGTCAGTACAACGGAGCATTCTACATCTAAGTTGCTTGACCAATGGATCGCCTCGAACGAAGTGAGTTGTCCGAGACCGCTTCTTCTGCGAGGAGACAACATTGACGACGATCTACGCAAGGTTGCCAGATTTCTGTCACTGAGGTTAGCTGGAGCTTATGCCTTATGGGAGTTGATTGGCACCTGTCACTTAATTCCAGCAGGCGAAATATGCGAGGAGACTCCAACCATCGACTATACTACAGTCATCCCAGGAAGTGGCGGGCAAAGCGGAGGGTGGCTCTTTCACAAGCTGACGTTTTCTTACCCTTCACGCATTTATAGACCAATGGAAGCTGCTCAGAGAGGGGTGTTCACAGATGGAGACCTGTACCTACAGGAGCTTGGCCTTGTAGACCTACATCCGGGTATTGAAGAAGCTCTTCGCGAGGCTGTTCGATGCTTTAGGTATGACCTGTTTACAGGGACAGTTGCTATGTTGGGCGCTGCTTCAGAAGGTATATGGGTTGAATTGGGGCGAGCACTTGTGAATGCTTGCCCGGGTTCTTCCAAATCCCAGAAGATCGACAGTGGACTCGATATGTCTTCACGCGGAATAGGATATTTGGTCAAGCAGATCGTTGAGATATGTGAGGATAGGAGCGAGACTGGGGACATACTCAAACAAGCCAACGTGACATTAGCCGAACTCCGTTCTGCCGCTCTCTGGTGGGACACTGTGAGAGAGGCCAGAAATGTGTTGCATTGGGGAGTAGAGCCGGCATTTGCCAATAGCTTCGATAAGGTTTCAGCACTAATGCTGTCAGCAGCCTCTCACCTTATAACTCTATGGAAGATTAGAACGGCGGCCCTGAATATCACATTGTAATTGAAGGCTGGCTGTTACCTAACCGCTCATTCTGCGATCCGTTTGCTCGAAACCATGCACTGCGATTCGTTCGCCCAAAGCGTGGGGGATAAACTGCTAGCCGAAAGCGGCGACACCCCAAACAGGCGGCTATGGAGTGGGGCAAGCACATGCCTGACGAACCATCAGCCGAACGGTAACTGCACACTTGTCTGGAAGCAGAGCGGGAGGTAGTAAGCGCCTTCCGCACAAAAAGGGAGTCACAACATGGCACGACGAAAATCAACCAAAACCAAACGCCCGATTGAATCCTACCGGCACGCCGACAAGGAGCGGGTCAACAACCCGCCCGTGGGCCTGGTGACGCCCGACACCGACCCCGACGCCGGCCCGCGCACCTACGCCTACGACCCCCACCTCGACCCGCAACTGCACTGGTCAGGCAAGGCCGAGCATACATCCTTCGAGGTGCCCACCGTCTCGCTCCACGTCCACGAGCGCATTGACCCGCGTACCATCGTCGAGGCCGTGCGCCGCCAGCCCGACCCCGACGCCCCGATGCAGCTCTCCCTGTTCCAGACGCCCCAGGAGAACCCGCCCATCCGCCAGGCTATCGAGTTCTACCGCCACAAGCACGGCTGGTCCAACCGCCTGGTGGCCGGCGACAGTCTGCTGGTGATGAACTCCCTGCTGGAAAAGGAAGGGCTGGCGGGCAAGGTGCAGATGATCTACATTGACCCGCCCTACGGCATCAAGTACGGCTCCAACTTTCAGCCCTTTGTCAACAAGCGCGACGTGAAGGACGGCAAGGACGAGGACCTGACCGCCGAGCCGGAGCAGATCCGCGCCTTCCGCGACACCTGGGAGCTGGGCATCCATTCCTACCTGAGCTACCTGCGCGACCGCCTGCTGCTGGCCCGCGAGCTGCTGCACGAGAGCGGCAGCGTCTTTGTGCAGATCGGCGACGAGAATGTGCACCACGTGCGGGAGTTGATGGATGAGGTGTTTAGAGGGAATTTTGTGAGCATTATTCCTTTTAGAAAAAAAACTATGCCTCTCGGCGCAAAATATCTTGATTCCATGAATGACTATATTATCTGGTACGGCAAAGAGAAAGAAACACTCAAATATAACTCGCTTTTTCTTGATTACGACCCGGAAGGAAAATCACGTTGGACATGGTATGAAACTCTTGATGGCGAAAGAAAAACTATGACAACAGAAATGGCTAACAATCATAAACTTTTACCCGTTGGCGCTAGAGTTTTTAGACTTGTGTCTCTAAGAGCACCTGGGTACTCGCCAGAGAACGATTTTTCAATAAATTATAAGGGGGAAGGATATTTCCCACCCAAAGGTGGTTCTTGGATTACTGGAAGAGAAGGAATGCAAAGATTAATTGACAATAACCGCCTTCAGCCAGAAGGCGACAATATTTCGTATACTTTGTTCGCCGATGATTTTCCCTTAAGTAAATTGACGAATTTTTGGGTTGACACAACAGGCCCTCAAAAAAGGCAATACGTTGTTGAAACCGATACTATTCCTATCCAACGCTGCCTCCTCATGACCACCGACCCCGGCGACCTGGTTCTCGACCCTACCTGTGGCTCCGGCACGACCGCTTACGTGGCCGAGCAATGGGGGCGGCGGTGGATCACCTGCGATACCTCGCGCGTGGCGCTCACCCTGGCCCGCACCCGGCTGATGACCGCCGTCTACGACTACTACGAGCTGGCCCACCCGCAAGAGGGCGTGGGCAGCGGCTTCCGCTACAAGACCGTGCCACACGTCACCCTCAAATCCATCGCCAACGACGAGCCGCCCACCACAGAAACGCTCTACGACCAGCCCTTCGTGGATCGCAAGATCACCCGCGTCAGCGGCCCCTTCACCGTGGAGGCCGTCCCCGCCCCGGCGGTCAGATCGGTGGATGACCTTCTCCCCTCTCCCACCTCCCCCCCAGAGTTGGGGGGGATTGGGGGGGGACAGACACCTCGGTGGCCCGCTCCGGCGAGACGCTGCGCCAGGCCGAATGGCGCGACGAGCTGCTCAAGACCGGCCTGCGCGGCAAGGCCGGCCAGCACATCCGCTTTGCCCGCCTGGAGCCGCTGCCCGGCTGCCGCTGGCTGCACGCCGACGGCGAGACCCGCCCCAGCGCCGAGGGCGCCGACTCGGTGCGCGAGGATGCCCCCGCCTACAACCCGATGCGCACCGTGGTCTCCTTTGGCCCGGAGCACGCCCCCCTGGAACAGCGGCAGGTAGCCAGCGCGCTGGAAGAAGCGCAGACCCTCGTCCCCCGGCCCAAACTGATCATCTTTGCCGCCTTCCAATTCGACCCCGAAGCGGCCAAAGACATTGACGAGACCCGCTGGCCCGGCGTCACGCTGCTCAAGGCGCAGATGAACGCCGACCTGCTGACCGACGACCTGAAGAAAAAACGCGCCAGCAACGAATCGTTCTGGCTCATCGGCCAGCCGGACGTGCAGGTGGAGCGCCTTGCCAAAGGCGCGGACAAAGGCAAGGTTCGCGTCTCCGTCCACGGCTTCGACTATTACAACACCAAGACCGGCGACATCGAATCCGGCGGCGCAGACAAGATCGCCGTGTGGCTGCTGGATACCGACTACGACGGGCGCAGCCTGTTCCCACGGCAGGTCTTTTTCCCAATAGCGGGCGAGAACGAAGGCTAGGCGAAACTGGCGCGCAACCTCAAGGCCGAGCTCGACCCCGACCTGATCGAAGCCTATCGCGGCACGGTCTCGCTGCCCTTTGAGCCGGGGAAGCAGCGGCGCATCGCCGTCAAGATCGTGGACGACCGGGGCATCGAGAGCCTGAAAGTGATGGAGTTGGACTGATGGCCCAAACGACGATTGACCGCCTGATCATCAACTCACCTTACGAGGAACCGGCGCGCCACTGGCGCTACGACCGCGAAACGCGCCTGTTCTCGCTGGAAGAAGGTCGCCGCCCGGCGGGCTACGTGGTCGCCTCGGAGAGTTCCAAGGCCTTTGACGACCCGGGCATCTTTGTCGAGATTCCGCTGGTCAACCAGATCCGCCCGCGCGTGAAAGCGTGGCGCGAAGCGGGCTATCCCGGCGTGAGCAGCATCACCGGGCGGCTGTTGGAGCACTGGACAGACCCGGAGGAATTCGAGGCGCGGCGCTTTTTCTTCTGCCAACTGGAAGCGGTAGAGACCCTGATCTGGCTGACCGAAGCGCCCCCCGCCGAGCGGGTGGGCATTGACATCCCCTCCGACGGCGGGGAGTTCCTGCGCCGTTGCTGCAAGATGGCCACCGGCGCTGGCAAGACCATCGTGATGGCCATGACCATCGCCTGGCACATCCTGAACAAGGTCACTTACCCACAGGACACCCGCTTTGCCAAGAACGTGCTGGTCATCGCGCCGGGACTGACAGTGAAAAAACGTCTGGCGGTGCTGGAGCTATCGGCGCCAGGTAACTACTACGAAGCCTTCCGCATCGTGCCCTCGGCACTGCTGGACAAACTGCGCCAGGGGCGGGTGCTGGTGCGTAACTGGCACGCCCTCAACTGGGAGAGCGAGGAGCAGATCGCCAAAAAGCGCAGCGTGGACAAGCGCGGGGTCAAGAGCGACGAGGCCTACACCCGCGAGGTGCTGGGCGAGATGGCCAACGCCCATAACCTCCTGGTCATCAACGACGAAGCACACCATGCTTGGCGTGTGAACCTGGAAGCCATTGGCAAGTACCTGCGCACACGCGACATGAAGGACAGCGCCCAGGAAGCCACGGTCTGGGTCGGCGGCCTGGACCGCCTGCATCGCACGCGGGGGATTCTGACCTGCTACGATTTCTCCGCCACGCCCTTTTCGCCGTCGGGCAAACAGACCACCGAGGAAGCGCTGTTCGACTGGATCGTGAGCGACTTCGGGCTGAACGACGCCATCGAGTCGGGCCTGGTCAAGACGCCGCGCGTGGTGGTGCGCGATGACGCCGTGCCGGACGCCAAAACCTACAAATCGCGCCTCTACCACATCTACAACGACCCGGAGGTGAAAGACGACCTGAACCGCCGCGCCCGACCGCACGAGCCGCTGCCCGACCTGGTGCTCAACGCCTATTACCTGCTGGGCTACGACTGGCGTGAGGCGATGAGGGAATGGGATAAGGTCGGCCTGCCCACCCCGCCGGTGATGATCACCGTCTGTAACCGCACCGAGACGGCGGCGCGGGTCAAGCACGCCTTGGACCACAAGAAAATCCACATAGACGAGCTATGCGACTCGGCGCGCATCCTGCACATTGACTCGAAGGTGCTGGCCGAGGCCGAGGCCCAGGAGGAACCGCTGACCCCGGTTGAACGCACTTCGGAAGACGAAGCGGAAGAGGAGGACGCCGCGCCGGTCCGCAAGCTGACCAAAGACGAACAGGCCAGGTTGCTGCGCCAGATGGTGAACACGGTGGGCAAGGTGGGGCAGCCTGGTGAGAAGGTGCAGAGCGTCATCTCAGTGGGGATGCTCAGTGAGGGGTGGGACGCCAAGACCGTCACCCACATCATGGGCCTGCGCGCCTTTACCAGCCAACTCCTGTGCGAGCAGGTAGTCGGGCGGGGGCTGCGTCGCACCACCTACGAGGTCAACCCGGAGACCGGCCTGTTCGATCCTGAGTACGTCAACATCTTTGGTGTGCCGTTCACCTTCCTGCCCCACGAGGGCGGTGATGGGCCACCGCCTCCGCCGCCATCGCCTAAAACTGCCGTCGAACCGGATCCGGCCAAGTCGCAGTACGAAATCCGCTGGCCCAACGTCGTGCGCATTGACCACGTGTACCGGCCCACGCTGACGCTGGACTGGGACCGCGTCCAGCCGCTGGAACTGGACGCCGCCCGGACGGCGCAGGTGGCCGAACTGGCCCCCATCCTCGACGGCAAGCCGGACGTGACTAAGATTGACCGCATCGAACTCGAACGGCTGGCGCGAGAGTCCCGCACCCAGCGCATCGTCTTTGAGACGGCGCGCGATGTCTACGACCAAATGCAGCACACCTGGAAGGGGAGCAAGGAGCTGCTGCTGGCGCAGTTGGTGCGCCTGGTGGAGCAGTTCATCCGTGCGGACAAGATCGCCATCCACCCGCCGCTCTTTTACCAGGACGAGCTGCGTCGCCGCCTGATCATCACGCTCAATATGACCAGGGTGGTGCAGCACATCTGGGATGCCGTGCGTTTTGAGAACACCGAGCGGCCGGAACCCGTCTTTGACCGCGACCACCCCATCCGCGCCACTGGCGATATGAGCACCTGGTACACCGGCAAACCATGCGAGCGGACGAAAAGATCGCACATCAACTTTTGTGTGTACGACAGCACCTGGGAGGCCTCCGATGCGTATGTGTTGGACCACCATCCGGGAGTTGCCGCGTGGGTCAAGAACGACCACCTGGGTTTTGAAGTGCTGTACATCTATCGTGGCGTGGTACGCAAATACCGCCCGGATTTCCTGATCCACCTGAACACGGGGGAGACGCTGATTCTGGAGACCAAAGGGCAAGACACCGAGCAAGATCAGGTCAAGCGGCGGTTTCTGGAAGAGTGGGGGAACGCCGTCAACGCCCACGGCGGATTTGGCCGCTGGCGGTGGGACGTGGCGCGGCAACCAGGAGACATTCAGGATATTCTGACGCGGTGTGCGGCGGGAGTATAAGGATGGGTAAGGGCGCCTAACCAGCGCTAGTGAGATGCGTCTTGAAATAGCACGGAGAGAAAACCGCCCTTTTGAACTTGACGAGTGTCTCAATCTGTGGTATAGTAGTACCGTAAATCGGAGAGTAGCACTGTCGCAGCCCTCATCGCAGCAATCGTAGTCAACCAAGGAGGGTGGTATGAAAGATTGACAGCCGACCCCTAGCCTGGGAGCGATCCCGGTGCGTGGTTGGCTGTTTTGTTGCCTGGGGTCGAGGGTCTTGAGGTTAAGCGATTCAGTTGTTCACGTTCCGGTTGTCGTATCATTTGGCAGACCTCCTGTTGAACTTGGAATCCCACTCCTTACATTCTACAGGTACCTGCCATATGGCACAACTATAGTTAGGCATCTCGGGTTCTTGTTTTTGGTAAAAGCCATAAGCAGAATGTGGAAAACAAAAGGAACTATCGATAATGGGTGCGATTCCAACATCAGATATGCCCGGGTACCGGCAATTGCACGATCGAGTGTATAGCGCACTTGACCGTTGCCAAGAATCCCAAGCGATTGATTTCAAGGAGTCGGCTGATTGGAACTCCCTGAAATGGCGCCTAATACGAACTGTCATGGCAATGGGGAACCTTCGTGATGGCGGCATCATTGTCATCGGAGCTTCCGAACGTGGCGACGATTGGGAACTAACCGGCATCGAACAGGCACATCTAAGCACCTACGACATTGACGACATAATCGATGCCATCAACAAATATGCATCTCCCCCAATGCAAGTTGAGATAGTACGAGTGAAATATCGGAATGACAAAGAGTTTCTCGCTTTTCAAATAAAGGAATTCGAACATTCTCCGTATGTTTGCAAGAAGAACGGCCCGGATGAAGTTGGGTTGTTATTTGAGGGTGAGGCTTACATTCGGCCACCAGGAAAACCACAGACAAAGAAGGTGACTAATGCTCAAGAAATGGACGATTTGCTGGAACTAGCTGCAGAAAAGCGTGCCAGGAGTATGATCGAAACATCCCGTCGCATTGGCTTTGTCCCTTCACCAAGCAACACGCAACGTTTTGATGAGGAGTTGGGGGATCTATGACTTCTCCAAAGACAGAGCTCCCTGTTCCCGTCTTGAGCTATCCCCACTGGCGGGTGAACTTCCGTCCGCAAGACTACATTGAGGAAACGATCCCTTCGCTCGGTCAATGCTTTCAGATTGTCGAGAAGAATCGGGTGAGACTTCGCGGTTGGGATTATCCCCATCTGAGCTATCGCGAGAACGAAAGGGGGCAGGGCACTAACTGGGTAGCTTCATGGTCGAGTTTTAGAGGCCACCTCGAGTACTGGAGATTCTATCAGAGCGCACAATTCCTGCATCTGTTCAGTGTAAGAGAAGCTACCGAAGAAGGATGGCGGGAGAAACTACAAGCACAGACGGCTTCCCATCTCTCCCATATGCAAAACATCAATTTGGACAAAGTACCAGGATTTATCTCAATGCTAAACTTCATCTTCTGCGTAACTGAGATCATCGAATTTGCAACAAGACTATGCCAAGCTGAAGTATACAAAGGGGAAGTAAAAATTAGTATCCAGCTCAACAAGATCAAAGGCTTTGTTTTGACTACAGATTGGGATCGTTTTTGGGATGAGTATTGTGCCGCTGGTGAGGATGTGCTCGGGAAAACATGGACAATTGGCAGCGGGGCTCTTATCGCTGACAGTGCACAGTATTCCCTCAATGTCGTTGTTTGGTTCTTTGAGCGATTTGGGTGGCTAAACCCCTCAACCGAGGTCCTTCGAAAAGACATAGAGGACTATCTCAAAGGAAGGCACTAGCATCAGGTTTGAATAGCACCTTGACAATTGCATAACTGGAGCTTCTCCTCCCGCGCCACGCGGATGCGGAGCAACCGCCCGTCTCGCCACCGCACCTGGGCCGCAT
>Ga0194126_10013634_pt1 | contig 10142 bp, 8 predicted proteins | sample TA2KigC150mmetaG_FD_148641 | JGI IMG/M metagenome (GOLD analysis project Ga0194126, IMG submission 148641) | Freshwater microbial communities from Lake Tanganyika, Tanzania - TA2015035 Kigoma Deep Cast 150m | ecosystem: Environmental > Aquatic > Freshwater > Lake | place: Tanzania: Lake...
CACGCCAACCGCGACATCTTGCTTATGGACGAAGTGCTGGCTGTCGGCGACGCGAATTTCCAGCAGAAATGCCTTGAAGAGTTTAACAAGTTCCGCAAGCAAGGCAAGACGGTAATCTTGGTAACCCATGATATGGGCACTATCCAACGTTACTGTGATCGGGCAATGCTCCTTCACAACGGCAAAATTGAATTAATCGGACAACCTCTCGCAACAGTAGAAAAATACGTCAACCAGAATATGCGCGACGAAGAGGACAGAATTGAGAAAAACGAAATTAAAAAATCTGCCAACATAAAAACCCCGCGCCAAAAAAAGACACCCCCCCAAAAAGAAAAAATTGCCCGAATCGCCAAAGTAGAATTTCTAGATAAAGACGGCAAACCCAAGAACATCTTTAGTACCGGCGATGACATAAATATAAGAATCCATTATCAATGCCGCAAGACAATCCTAAAGCCGGTTTTTGGCATAGCAATTTATACCCAGGACGGAATTAATCTCGGCGGGCCAAATACCAGAACTTCCCACTGCCTGATTGAAAAAATAAAAGGCAGGGGGAGCTTGGATTTCACAATAATCAAAAACCCATTTTTTACGGGAGCTTACGATTTGACCGTAACTCTTTACGACTGGGAATGCATAAATCCCTACGACATAAAAGAAAGAACTTGCAGCTTTAAGATTTTTTCCAAGGAAGAAAACCAATTTGGGATAATTAAGCTAAACCATCTATGGGGAAAATAGACATCTTGGATTTGCCTTTTGACCAATACTCCCGCAACTATATCATTAGCGCCGGCATAAAGAAATACAAAAAAGCAAACAAGCTTCCGGGAATAAAAATTTTAGATGTAGGGGGAAGAGCCGGGATGCTGGAACATTTTATTGACCCGGGGGATAAACTCACCCTTTTGGACATTAGGCCGGGCAAAGAGCCCAATCTTGTCTTGGGAGATGGGAATAAAATGAATATGTTTGAGGACAACAGCTTTGACGTGGTTATTTCCAGCGACGTATTTGAACACATAAATTTTAAGAGACGGGTTTCTTTCATAAAAGAATCAATTAGGGTTTCAAAGGGATTGATAGTGCTGGCCGCTCCTTTTGACTCTCCGGAAGTAAAGCAAGCGGAAAAAACCGCTGCCGCTTATTTTAAAAAAATAGCGGGCGAACGGCATCTCTGGCTGGAAGAACATATCAAGAACGGACTGCCCAGCCACAAAGATTTGGAAAACCTGCTTGACCAAGAAAAATTAGGTTATAACTGCGTATTTTCCAATAACACCCGCGACTGGCTTTTATTCCAGCTGGTAATATTCTACTCCCACGCCCTAAAGGTTGAGGGAAAGAAGCTGACCCGGCCCTTGTTCCGATTTTACAACCAAAATTTCTTGGAATTGGAAGAAAAAACAAGTTCTTTCTACAGAAGGATTTACTTTATAACAAAAAGGGGGGAGTTCAAACCGTCTTTGGAATACTCTTTTAGTAGGGGAAAATATACCCGTTTTATTGAAAAAATATTCTCCCTCCTTTTTAAGCTGGCTCTCGATTTTAAAATCAGTGAGGAAGATGAAATTAAGAAATCAAAGCTCCTCCTAAGAAAAAACTGGTTAAAAACCAATAATTTAGCCGCCCAATTGGAGAAAAAAAAGAGCCAATTGGCGACAAAAAATTACCAGCTGGAGCGGCTAACGGCGGAGATGGACCTTATGCGCTCCTCTAAATTTTGGAAATTGCGCAATCGTTACCTAAAGCTAAAAAATTTCCGCCGCGAAGACATGAGTGAACTCCAAAGAAAAGCTCTGTCCGTTGCCAAAAGGGAAGGAATAATAAAAACAGTTAGATATTTCTTTAAATATCTGGCCCACGGCAGGGAATATTTCCAGTCCGGCAGTCACAGGAAAGATGATTACCGGGAATGGATAAATTTAAAAGAGAAAAAGGATGAAAAGGAAATCTCCCAAAAAATAAACGAGCTTGATTATAAGCCAAAAATTTCCATTATCACCCCCGTCTATAACGTTGACTCCAAATGGCTCAACCAATGCGTTGACTCCGTTGTCAACCAATCCTATCCGCATTGGGAATTGTGCCTCCACGACGACGCTTCCACTAAAAAAGAAACTCTCAACTGCCTAAAGAAATGGAAAACTTGCGGAGATAAGAGAATAAGGGTAAGTTTTGGCCAAAATAACCAACATATTTCCGGCGCTTCCAACGAAGCACTGAAGCTAGCTACGGGAGAGTTCATCCTGCTGCTTGATAACGATGACAAACTGCCGGAAAATGCGCTCTATGAGTACGTTAAAGCGCTAAACAAAAACCCTAAAATTGATTTCATCTACAGTGACGAAGACAAAATTGACGAAAAAAACCGGCGGCTTAACCCGTTTTTCAAACCGGATTGGTCGCCTGACATGTTCCTTTCAATGAATTACGTTTGCCACAGTCTTTTTCGCCGATCTATCGTTAACGCGCTTGGGGGTTTTCGCAAGGGCTATGAGGGAGCTCAGGATTACGATCTTGTTCTGCGCTTTATTGAGAGAACCAGTCCGGAGAAAATTTTTCACATTCCCAAAATCCTCTACCACTGGAGACAAATTGAAACTTCAACTTCCACTGGCATCGCCGCTAAAAACTACGCGGGGGAAAATTCAATCAAGGCCCTTAACGATTATTTGAAGAGGAATATGGTTGAGGGTCACGCGCAAGAAGAGCTTTCTCCGGGCAGATTCAGAATAAAAAGAAAAATTGTCGGCGACCCGGGAGTCTCCATTATAATACCCTTCCACGACCAAACGGATGTCTTAATAAGATGCGTTGAAAGCATTCTCACCAAAACGGACTACAAAAATTATGAGATTGTTTTAGTCAACAACCAAAGCCAAGAAGAAAAAACCCGGCGTTACCTGGAAAAACTAAAAGATTATCCCGCTTGCAAGGTGCTAAAATATGATAAACCCTTCAATTTTTCAACCATAAATAATTTTGCGGTCAGCTGGTCAAAAAATGAATACATTCTCTTTTTGAACAATGACACCGAAGTAATTACCGGGGAGTGGCTTTCGGCAATGTTGGAACAAATTCAACGGCCGGAAGTGGGAGCGGTGGGAGCTAAATTGCTTTATCCCAACAATAAAATTCAGCACGCGGGAGTCATTTTGGGCACGGGAATTGCCGGGCACGCTTTCAAGCATTTGCCGGAAGATAATGAGGGCTATATGAGCCAAGCAAATATCATTAAGAACTACAGCGCCGTGACGGCCGCCTGCCTGTTGACAAAGAAAAGTGTTTTCTCCAAAGCGGGAGGATTTGACGAAAAAAATCTGTCAATTGCTTACAACGATATTGACCTTTGCCTCAAGATCAGAAAAATGGGCTATTTGATTGTTTACACGCCTTACGCGAAACTCTACCATTATGAATCTCTAAGCCGAGGAGACGACGAGCAATTAAAGACTACCCATCCGGAAAAATACCGGAGAGTAAAGAGAGAAAGAATGCATATGTTTAATAAATGGAGAAGAGAAATAAAAAACGACCCTTATTACAGTCCCAATCTGACCAGATTAAAAGAGGATTTTTCCATCAATCTTGATGCGTTTCCGCCAAGATACGTCTAGCCGTTACTTTCCTGTTTTCTCAATTACCTCTTTATATTTTAGCACGTTTGGCATTAAACTATTCAACCTCTCCCTGTCGGGATAAAGCGGCATTATTTTGAAGCAGGCGTCGTATCCGCCTGCTTCGGTTTTTTCGTAGCATTGCAGCGCGTTTTTCCTGGTCTCAACGCCGGCCGTCACCGAATCCCCAACGGAAGAAGGGTAAGAAAATAATCCCCCCAGCAAAACCACAACTAAGACAAATTTTGCTAAATTTTTCCTCCTGATACTTCCCAAAATAAAATAAATGCCTAAGGGAATAAGCATGGAGAAGGTGATGTATCTGGTTTCTGAGGCCTGGCCAATGCCGAAAGCAGAGCGGCCAAGAGTAATTGAAAGAGCAAATAAAAATGAATAGATGATTAGCAGGACTCCAATCCAAGAAGCCAATTCATTCTTCCTGACAATCGCTACCCGGTACAACCCGTAAACCAGTGCCAAAACGGCAAGCGCCGTTAAAATATAATTCAAGCCGTATTTTTGGCTTACGCCGGCATGGTAGAAAAAACCGTTTGCGAGAAGAACGGTAAAAAAATCCAGAGTCTGAAAATCGGGCTTTAAATTTAACGCGGCCTGGAATTTCTTCTCGTAACCCCAAAAATAAGCCGCTATTATCATGATTTCAGCGGCTATAGCCGGCAGAGATATTCTCCATTGCCGGAAACGGTTCAGCAAGGATTCGGCGGCCAGAAAAAAGATAAAAACAGCCGGAATAAACAAGCCGTGGAAAGAGGAAAAAGCTCCCAGCAGGGAAAAAATAACTATTAAAGCGTTTCTTTTGGCGGTATTTTCCACCGTAAGCGACCAAACACCCAGAAACAGGAAAAGCAGAGGAAAAACAAAAGTCATTTGAAAAGCGGAAATAATATTGCCCCATTGAAGAATATTCAAAAAAATAAGTGGGATAATGAGGTCCCAAAGGGTAATCTTCCGACTGATTTTCTTTTTTGCGTAAAGCGCCAGCAAACAAGACATTATTATCTCCAACGACACGACTGCAATCTCTGCCAGCTGGCTCCAGTTAGTGAGGGGAGCTAAGATTTTCATAAGAGCAAGGCCAACGCCAATGCGATGCTCGTTGTGCTGATGGGTTACCGTTTCCAGCCAATTACCTTTTTGCATTATCAAATCCGCCACATCCCATTCGTCCCAAAAAGGGATGTCCACACTGTTTTTGTAGACAAAGAAGCCAAAATTGCAGAGAAGGGCCAGAGAAACAGCGGCAAATAATATTTCTTTAAGATAATTTTTCATCTCAACATTTATTTCTTTTTAGATTTTCGGTAGTCTCCGCGGGACATCCATTTCTCCAGCCAACAGTACAAAATGATAAAAAAATAACGGCTGCCCATCTCCTTGATCTTGAGGTGTGATTCTCTTTCCGCCCGATTTATCCAATAGTTTGGCATAACCGCGTAAGAATAACCCCGGACAATAGCTTTGAGTGGCAGCTCCACCGTCAAATTAAAATGGCGGCTCAAGAACGGCCGCAATCCCTGAACGGCTTCCCGGCTATACAGCTTGAAAGCGTTAGTCACATCGTTATAGCGGATGCCAAAAAGCAGGCGGATGACATTGTTGGTAAAACGGTTGAGAAAGTATTTTAGCGCGGGATAGTTTATGGTCTTGCCGCCCTTGATGAATCGCGACCCAAAAACGCAATCATATCCCTCTCGCATTTTCTCGTAGAATTTCACCAAATCTTCCGGTCTATCGGACAAATCCGCCATCACGACGGCCACGGCATCCCCGCGAAAATTATCAAGCCCCTTGCGGACGGCAAAGCCAAATCCGTTGGGCGGTTTATTGTTGATGTAGCGAACGGATTCAATGTCTTGGGAGAGCTTCTTTAAAATTTCTTCAGTGTCGTCCGTGCTGTTGTCGTTAACTACCAGAATCTCATGCTGGATTCCGGCTTTCGCCAATTCTCGGTAAAAAGCCAAAACGGTTTTCTTTATCCTACTCCCCTCGTTATGGGCGGGGATAACCAGCGACAATAAGTTTATTCCTTTGGTCATGACAAAATTGGTTTTAACTTCTTTTTGTTTTTGAGAATCCATTCGGCGATATCTGAAATTGTTTTTTTAATGTCTTTTTTGGGCTGCCAACCGGTAATTTTTTTGATCTTGGCGCAATTAGCGATAAATAATTTCAAGTCCGCCGGTCTTTCTTCCCGCACTTTACTGATTTTTATTTTATTGCCGGTTATCTCCTCGCACACTTTCGTAAGTTCACACAAGGAAACGCTGTTTCCGAGCCCGCCGCCGACATTAAAAGTCTGGCCGCTGAACTTTGGAAAATCATTGAGCTGAATGTCTATAATGTCAAATAAATCGCTCACGTGAATAAAATCCCTCACTTGCTTCCCCTCACCGCCGTAGCCAATGTAAGTGAGCTTGCCGCCAAAAATATGTTTCGCCACCCACAAAACAAAGACTCCCTGATCAACTTTTCCCATCTGCCAGGGGCCCGTGATTACTCCGCAGCGGTTGATTATACTTTTTACGCCATAGTTGTAGCAATACTCTTGCAGCATCAATTCGGAGCACAATTTTGTGGCGCCATAAAGCGATCTTGCTCCGGAAAGCGGAAATCCTTCCGAAACGCCTTCCGCGGACACTCCAGCCACGCTTTGCCGATCGGATAACGAAAACCTGGTTTCGCCTTCAATAAAATTCAAATTATTCAGTGTTTCAATTGGATAGACCCGGCTGCTTGATAGGAACATAAAATCCGCTCCCCTAGTTCTTGCAAATTCAAGGCAGTTGATTGTACCCAGCAAATTAGTATTAATGAGGTATTCCGGCGATGAGCCAATTCCCGCCAGCACGGACGGCTCCGCCGAACATTCCAACAGTAAATCCGTTTTGCCAATTTCCTCAAAATCTTCTTTGTTGCGTATGTCACCGTGGAGAAAGACTATTCCTTTTTCCTTGAGCCGCGCCAGATTCAATTCGGAGCCCCTTCTCTTGAGGTTGTCAAGAGCCGTAACACTAATTTTGGGATACTTTTCCTTCAGCTTTATCGCTAGGCTTGATCCCACAAAGCCAGCTCCGCCGGTTATTAAAATGTTATTGTAGCGCATAAAGGTTTTAAAAATGTCCTTGTTCACAAATTTCCTCCAAGATATCGTCAATGCCGTATTTGAAGTTCCACTCCGGGTAATGCGCCTTAAATTTAGAGACATCACTTACATACCAGACGTGGTCGCCAATCCGGTTTTGGTCCGCGTATTCATAATTAGCTTTTTTGTTGAGAATTTTTTCTATCTTTTCAATGGCTTCCAGCATGGAGACATTGGAATGGCGCGAACCGCCGGCGTTATAGACTTCCCCTCGGCGGGGTTTTTGGCAGAAATGCCAAAACATGTTCACTAAGTCGTAAGAATGGATGTTATCGCGCACCTGCTTGCCTTTGTACCCGAAAATGGTATATTTCTGGCCGGTGGCAATGCATTTCACAAGATATGCCAGAAAGCCATGTAATTGCGTGCCGCTGTGGTTAGGCCCTGTTAGGCATCCGCCGCGGAATACCCCCGTACGCAAGCCAAAGTATTTTCCGTACTCCTGCACCATAATGTCCGCCGCCACTTTGGAAGCGCCAAAAATACTATGCTTGGAATTGTCAATGCTCATGGATTCATCAATCCCGTTTCTGAAGTACGGATGTGATTCCTCAATTTCATACCTCTTTTCCAGCTCTACTAGAGGAAGATTGTTAGGCGTGTCACCGTAAACTTTGTTGGTGGAAGTAAAAATAAAAACCGCTTCTGGGGAATAATTGCGAAAATTTTCCAGCATTACCAAAGTTCCATTGGCGTTAACCGTGAAATCGGTGAAAGGTTCCTTAGCGGCCCAGTCGTGGGAGGGCTGGGCGGCAGTATGGATAATGATATCAAACTTCCCATAGTCTTTAAAAATTTTTTCCACCTCTCTATTTCGTCTAATATCCACATTACAATGAACATATTTGCCGTTCAAACTTTTCTCTAAATTTTTCAGGTTCCAGCTGGTGCTGGCTTCCGGACCAAAAAAATACTTCCGCATGTCGTTGTCAATACCGATAATCTTAAAACCTTTTTTCGCGAAAAATCTGGCCGCTTCTGAACCGATAAGCCCGGCTGAGCCGGTAATCAACGCTTTTTTTGCCATCCTATTTCCGGCGATAATTAAAAATTACTTTATTGAAACAAGCGATACGCCGCACATAATCAAAAATATCCCAAGAATATTTACCAAGCTCAATTTCTCTCCGAAGAAATAAAAAGCGCCTAACGCAACTAATATGTAAGAAATGCTCAAAATCGGGTAAGCGACTGAAAGCTTAAGGTAAGTCAGCACTTGGACCCAAGTAATCGTAGCAACTCCGAAAAAAGAGACCGCGCCGTAGAACCAGGGGTTCAGTAAATATTTTTGAAAAAAATCAAGATCCGGGTGTAAATTAGCGTAAATTGCTGACTGTTTGAAAAACAATTGCCCCGCAGTCATCAATAATATGTTCACCAAAAGCAGAAGATACAGCATTTTTTCTTTACCGGATTTAAAAATAATAACGGGGAATAACATAGACAAATAACCCCGCTAGATTTAAAACTAGCATAAAAGAAAATAAAAACCAAGCTACGGCCCGCCAAGATGGACGCGATAACAAAAAGGACAAACCCAAGAAAATCAAATAAAATTTAGCGGCCATCACCGGAAAAAAATAGCGGCCCTGGATAGCGATAGAGTGACTTTCGTCGGCAACATTGCGCGGATTAACCTGCTGAAAATTCACGGTGTGGATCATCAGAAAAAATCCCAAAACGCAAAAAATCAAAAAAATAGTTTGATAAAAAGCGGTTTTTTCTTGTTTAGGCAAGGCGCCAAAACTCTTCGCCGTTTGCCAAAAATACTTTAAGACGCTAGCGAATGCCAACCCCATCACCGCCCAAAGAATATAAACGAAATAGCGATGAATCGGGATGGCCAGCCAGCCGAAACTGCCCCAGTAAAACCAGGAATGGCCTAACAGGACAGGATATTCCAACTGGTGTAAAACATAGTTGTCAAGAATGTCAAGCGGATGCGCTTCTGAAAAAAAAATTCCGGTAAATCCAATTAAGTAAAAAAAAACGAGAAGAGAAAAAACACTGCGGGGCTTATAATAATCACGGCTTGAACCAATTTATCCAATTCTTTGATTCGGCTCCAAATCCAACTCCGGTTTTTGAGAGCCAAGACAAAGAACAGGAACATCAGGGCGGCAAGCGCAAAATAGCCGGACGGCTTTGCTTCTATACTGATAATGGATCCTGCCACTGCCGCCGTTAAGCCAACCCAATCCAAATTCCTTTTTATTATCCGCATCGCTCCCCAGAGAAACATCCCAAATGACGCAAAAAGTAATGAATCCACGTTTATTGAAGCGGAGATGAAAGTAAGCATCGGCTGGAAAGAAACCGCGCCCGCCAGCAGCGCCGCCTTTTTTTTGCCAAGGTTTAATTCACGAAAGAGTAAATAAGCGGTCAAAACAAAAATTGTCCCAAACAGCACCGACGCCAACCGAACAAAAAAACTTTTCTCCGCCACCCCCCAGTCAGAGAACAAATTTTCAATGAACGCTCCTGTCTGATAATAAAGCGGCGAATAATTAGTATTCCACACCGGATAAACTTCAACAAATCTGGAAAGCTTTTGGTTATTTTCGGCAGCGCTTTGGTTCCGAAAGGGTAGCCAAGAACCAAAGTCAAACTCCTCTTTCTCGTTAAAGCGGGTCCTGTCAAAATCGGTCTTTAAAAGATAATTTTTTAACTCCGGCGATAGGTTTTGAGTCCTAATATCAGTAAAGTTGACTTTTTTGCTTGGAAAGTCAAAAGATTTCGGAGAATAATTAGCAGGCTCGGCATATGATTGAACCACGGCGTAGTGGATTTGCTCGTCCGGCGCCTGAAAGGGCGGCACCGCGTAAGCCCAGATTATTCCCTTGAGTAATGTAACAACCAACACAAATATAATTAGCTTATTTTTGTTTATAAAATTCATTTATTTGATGTAGACTTTGAAAGTATTTAACATCTATCATTTTTAAACTTTCTAATAAATATCGGCATATTGGCATATGAAAATTCTCATTACCGGCGGGGCGGGGTTTATCGGCTCGGCCTGCGCTAAAAAATTGATGGATCGGGGAGATAAAGTTATTATAGTAGACAATTTCAACGACTACTATAATCCGCGGCTTAAGCGCGACCGGGTAAAGATTTTTCTCAAGGGTTACAAGTTTAAATTATATGAAGGCGACATCCGCGACGAAAAACTGATTGAAAAAATATTTAAGAAAGAAAGACCTCAAAAAATAATTCATCTGGCGGCGATGGCGGGAGTTAGATCCTCTTTGCTAAAGCCCAAACTTTATTTTGACGTAAATGTGATGGGCAGCATCAATCTGCTGGAAGCCGCTGTGCGGCATAAAGTCAAAAATTTTGTCTTTGCTTCG
>Ga0194126_10013636_pt1 | contig 10140 bp, 8 predicted proteins | sample TA2KigC150mmetaG_FD_148641 | JGI IMG/M metagenome (GOLD analysis project Ga0194126, IMG submission 148641) | Freshwater microbial communities from Lake Tanganyika, Tanzania - TA2015035 Kigoma Deep Cast 150m | ecosystem: Environmental > Aquatic > Freshwater > Lake | place: Tanzania: Lake...
CTTTCGGCGGTCACGTCCCGCCGCGTCTCGGTAACACCGTTGACATGGCCACGGCTATCGAGGAGGGGGTACATGATGATTTCAACGTATCGCTTCGGGGCGGTGTAGGCTTTAGGCGAGTAGTCGAGGTGGATGATCCGAACCGGGTCGCCCGTTTCCATCACCTTGGGCAGAGGGCATCTCCACAGGGGGTAGCCGCACGGCGTCTCGCGATTCTCGAAGGCTTCATAGCAGCGTTTCCCGAGGAATGGCTGATCTTGCCGGGCCAATCTCTGCCGCATGACCAGGTTGGCGAAGTGGACCCGGTAGTCCCCGTCAACCACCAGAAGTGCATCCTCGCCGATATCGGCGACGCGCTCGAGATCAAGTTGGAGCGCTTCCGGCTCCCCGGCGGGCGGTGTTGGGTTTGCCTCCGGGATCATCGGCTACCCCCTGGAATCGCGGCGAGCTAGAGTTGGTGGTGATAAGAGATTATACTCTTCGTTCATGATCTGTCAATGGTCGAAGTTCGCTCAATCCCCCGGCCCCTTATCTTTGATGGCAAACCATCAGAAATGTTTTGGTGAAACCCCGGAGAGAATGGGCGTTTGCTTGATTGCGTTGACACTGAACGAGATGCTACGGTCATAATAACGGGCTAGTCTACTCTTTAGGGGCGGATTCCGGGGTTTCTAGTGTACTGTTAATATAATAGCTTTACAATATTGATCTATCGTGCTATAGTTATGGCATGTGGAAACCAACTGATCCTCTGCTGATGACGATGGAACAACGAAGGACACTGGAAACTTGGGTCAATGCCAAAACAACACCGCAAAGGGTCGTCTTGCGATCGCGTATCTGTCTGATGGCGGCGGACGGGATGTCGAACAATGCGATCGCTAAGGGTTTGAACACGTCGCGTCCCACGGTGATCTTGTGGCGGAGGCGTTTTGACAAGTACGGACCTGCGGGAATTGCCGAGGATGCTTCTCATGGGCCGAGCTCCCGTCGGACAGATGCTCAGACCGTCAAGCTCATTGTAGAGCGAACATTGCACACCCGACCGCCCGGTGCGACCCATTGGAGTACCCGGACTCTGGCCAAAGAAGTCGGTGTGAGTCACGTGACCGTGGCTCGAGTGTGGGAATCTCACGGATTGCAGCCGCACCGCATAAAGACCTTCAAGGTATCCAAAGACAAGCGCTTCGTGGAAAAGCTCACCGATGTGGTGGGACTCTACCTGAATCCTCCGGACAAGGCTCTCGTGCTGTGTGTGGACGAGAAGTCGCAGATCCAAGCTCTGGATCGTACCCAGCCCGGGCTGCCGATGAAAAAAGGCCGTTGCGGCACGATGACGCATGACTACAAACGCAACGGGACGACGTGCTTGTTCGCTGCCCTGAATGTCATAGAAGGCACAGTGATCGGCACTTGTTATCCGCGTCATCGTCATGAGGAGTTCTTGAAGTTTTTGCGCCAGATTGACCGCGAGATGCCCCGGGGACCGGAACTCCATTTGATCTTGGACAACTACGGGACTCATTCTCATCCCGACGTCGAACAGTGGCTCCAGAAACACTCGCGTTTTCATCTGCATTTCACACCGACCAGTTCGTCATGGCTGAACCTGATCGAACGCTGGTTCGCTGAGTTGACCCTCAAGAGGATCAGAAGGGGAGTCTTTCGGAGCGTCCCAGAGCTCGTTGCCGCCATTCACGAATTCATCCAGATCAATAACCAACAACCCAAACCCTTTGTCTGGACCAAGAAAGCCAACCAAATACTCGACAAAGTCGGTCATTGTAAAGCTGTAGTTGAAACACTACACTAGCGCCGTTAGCGAACCAACGATCAAGTACGTCTTCTGGATCGACATATTGGGTACAGATAGCATTATGCGAAGATCAATGCCTATGACAGCCAACTTCTTGACCAAATTGCATATTGCAGGCCTTGAAGCCCGCAACTCACTGGGCCAAGGGTCTGGCCTAACATTGTACCCAGTTGTCGACGGATTGTATGTCACTTGCCCAAAACAGGATTCCGTCCTAACCCTCATCAAAAGGATGATGAGAATGTTGGCATTATCATTCATATTTGAAACCGAAGCATTCAAGCATTTTATGGTGCGCGGCGGGCTAGCATATGGACCCGTCTGGGAAGGGAGTGCTCTGATGACAGAAAAGCATTACGCACTTCGCAACAATCCAGACCACGCGCAGCACATCCTGCTGGGTCCATCTGTGACGCAAGCACACGAGAGTGAGTCCAATGCATCCCCGTTCGGAGTATGGGTCCACGAGAGCGCGCGAACTTTCAGGCCAGCAGAATCACCTCATGCCATAACAACCACGCATTGGCACTGGTGGAAGTACAAAGCAGATGATGTCGATGACATACTTGTTCCTACTTTGAGAGATCACATCAAGGCGTATCTCGGCTGGTGTAAACGCAACAGCACCTACATCCTGTATCGTGATGATCGTATCGAGGCACATACTCGCCTAGCTACCCAGTACTTCACACTTCACACTCTTCCTGATACTCAGTGACCACGCTCCTTCCTTTCTAGTTATGCTGCCACAAATAGATGGTGTCTGGCCTTCCAAGCTAAACAGAAGCTGAAACCTGCGGTTTCAGGCCCCCTGTGAAACCCTCTGAAGTACGTAGGGGATCCAAAGACCCAGAGTAGCTTCTCCACAATCATAAACTGGGGAACCCATCCGTTGCGTCCCAAGACGAAGATGGGATACAATCTACCCAACGCCGGGGTGGCGGAACGGTAGACGCGACGGACTTAAAATCCGTTTCCCCTCAAGGGAGTGAGGGTTCGAGTCCCTCCCCCGGCACCATGCCTTCATCTTCCTCACGAGCAAATATCACAAAACTTCAGGGTTAGCCCTCACGACTTTCCCCGTTCATAGAGCTATAATGTTTGATGCTGGGGAAGGGCAAAGCCAGGTTGACCTTTGCAGCGTCTGGGACATATGCCCACGGCGATGGTTCATATCCCAGATTTCGAGCAACGGAAAGGAGCGTTATACGATGGCTAAGTTCTACACCACAGAAGGAGTGTCGCACCTCCTCATGCAGATCGTCAACAATGCCCAGGAGAAGCTCATCTTGATAGTCCCCCTATTTGAGAATCAACGATCGGCTGAAGCAATCTATCGAAGACAAGGACCGTCTGAAAATCGACATCCGCGTTGTTTACCGTAAGGATGATCTGCGGCCAGACGAACACAACTGGTTTGAGACTCTGCGAAGCACCCGGCTGAAGTTCTTGCCGGATTTGCATGCCAAGTGCTATCTCAATGAAAAAGAAGCCATTGTTACATCGATGAACCTCTATGAACATTCCCAGGTCCACAATCATGAAATGGGAATCTACGTAAATAGAGAGGAAGACGCGGCGCTGTACAAGGATATCTACGAGGAAGCTAAGAGGCTCGACAGGTCCAGCGACGAAGTCAAGATATCAGTTCTCAAGGTTCCGAAGGATACCGAAAAGAATGGCAAACTCCCAACAAATGGCTCCGGCTTTTGCATTCGTTGCGGCGACGCGATCAAACTCAACCCCACGGCTCCGTATTGCAAGAAGTGCTACAGCGCTTGGAAGAAATACGAGAATGCTGAATACGAAGAGAAGCATTGCCACATCTGTGGAAAACCAAATAAATCGATGCTCACTAAACCTAGCTGTTACGATTGCTACAAGGCGAAAAAGGGCGTGTTAGAGTTTCCGCTCTCGGCTCCATAACGAAGATTAAGGAAGCCCTGATTAAGTTCGAATCAACCCCCTTGTATCTTTATGTCTGTGTACTATTCTTGATGTTATGATGAGTTGCAAATGGGCACGACAGACCGTAACCCCCGGGGTCTCGAAAGACCGTGATTGAGCGAGGGTCGTCATGCCCTGATCTTCAAAGAGCCCGAACAGTTGTCTGGGCCAGACAAGCCCGAATCTTGCAAGGAAGGGCCAAGAAGAAGGAGGGACTCATGGAAACAGTGACAGCCTATGTAGGCATCGATGTAGCCAAGGAGAAATTGGATATCGCCGTGCATTCTTCCGATCAACAGCGAACTTTTGCGAACAGCGATGCGGGAATCGGCCAAGCTCTGTCTTGTCTTCAGAGACTCACCCCTGCACTGATCGTACTGGAGGCCACCGGAGGCATCGAAATACCTCTGACCGCTGCTCTTGCCGTGGCGGGCATGCCCGTAGTGGTGGTTAACCCTCGCCAGGTGAGGGATTTCGCCAAGGCCACGGGACGATTGGCTAAGACTGATACCCTCGATGCGAAGATACTGGCCCATTTCGCGGCCGTTATTCGCCCTCCTCTGCGGCCTCTGCCTGATGCTCATACGCAGGAGATGACTGCTATCTTGACACGCAGACGTCAATTGGTAGAGATGCTTACGGCGGAGAGAAACCGCCTGAGTGCAGCCCGCAGCAAAGCTGTCCGAGAACGCATCATGGCCCATATCACTTGGCTGGAAAAGGACCTGGCCGATGCTGACGGGGACCTGTCTTCGAGTATTCGAAAAAGCCCTGTCTGGCGAGAGAAAGACAACCTGTTGCAGAGCGTCCCTGGGGTAGGCCCGGTCCTCTCGACTACTCTTCTGGCTCATCTCCCGGAGTTGGGCGATCTGAACCGTAGGCAGATCGCCGCTCTGGTAGGCGTTGCCCCTTTCAACCGTGATAGCGGCAACCTTAGAGGCAAGCGCACAGTCTGGGGCGGAAGATCTGCCATACGGGCGGCTCTCTATATGGCTACTCTGGTAGCCACACTCGCCATAACCCCATTATCCGTGCTTTCTACCAGCGCCTCTGCGCCGCAGGAAAGCCCAAGAAAGTAGCCCTCACCGCTTGTATGCGCAAGCTGCTCACTATCCTGAACGCTATGCTTAAACATCGTACCCCTTGGCACTATTCCGATACTCAAATCTCTGGACCATGTTCTTGACATCCAAGACAGTTGCTCGATCCCCCATTCTTGGGGGAAGAGAGAACCTCCGCCGACAGGAGTCGGCGGCTTCTCACTCGCCGAGTTCCAACCGCAATTGTCCTTTGTCTTCCTTTTCCTAATGCTCCACGTATCTCAGGATCGCCTTCTCATTTAGGCCAACTGTCGATACACAGTAACCACGTGACCATACCCCACCTCGCCCTATCGCTTTTCGGATGAATTCAAAACGTTCCCGCAGCTTCTTTGCGCTTTCCACCTTCATGTATTGCACCGCACTGGCCACCGATAGCCGAGGTGGAATTATGGTCACTATATGCACATGATCGATCTGCACATTGACCTTCACTACCTCGATATCGTCATCCAGTCCTTCCAGATTCATCAGCACATCCTCAAGATACTTGTCTACACCCTTCACAAAGATCCGCCGACGATATCGAGGTGTCCAAACGATGTGGTACTCCGTGTGATACACCGCGTGTGTGCTACTTCGGAACCGCATGCTTCCATCATAGATCCTTGCCGCCCAAACCACATCGTTTGGACGGCCTATCCATCACCAGACAGGAGTCTGGTGGTTTATCGGCAGACTAAACTTGGGGGACACCCCCAGCGCCCCCGGCGGGAAGTGTCCCGCGCCTCTTTTTCAGAGGTTCCTTAAGTAGCTCCTGAATCTGCACAACTTGCGGTGAAAACAAGGCTGAAGCCATCTGTGGATACGCTCCCATGTTGATGGGGCCGGGGCCTCAACCCCTGCACTATCGAGCCTGTGTATCTGCGATGGCTCCCCTCGTTTTGTTGATTTCCTCAAGAGGCCGATGTAATCTTATCTTGTTTTTGAAACGCAAGTTTTTTCGTGCGAGAGACCAGAGGTGTGAAATGAGTATGGAATCGAGGAGTCCGGAGCGTGTTCCTCAATCGCAGGGGACGGGGGTCGGTCGACCGCCTGGATGGCGACGCTTCCTCCTGCCTCAGACGGGGTTGGGCCGATGGGCAACCGGGCTCTTCATCGCCTTTGTGATCTTGATGGTCATCCAATCGGCTCTGGTGATGTCACGGGACGGAGAAGACCGCGAAGACGAAACGTTCTTCGATAACCTCCCCCTTGCCGCACTGATCTTGGTTGTCGGAGCACTCGCAATCGGGGCCGGTGCGGTGGCCGCCATCGCCATCATCAAGAAACGGGAGCGGGCCTTGCCCGTCTTCCTGATCCTCCTATTTGGGCTCTTTGCCCTGATGTTCGCGGTCGGCGAAATGGTGGGCCACGAATAGTGTGAAATCAGCGGCGCCCCGGTCATCACGATTCTTCGGATACGCTACAGAATATCCTCGAAGCACCGGGCATCGTAGAAGTTGCATTCCGCCTTCTCGTGGTTGGGATACCACACCTGAGCGAAGAAGGGATTCCGTTTGGCGATCTCATCGTAGTTCCACGGCGGCGGAGTGCATTCCGGGCACCAGTGGCCGCCCAGAAGCACGAGAGTGGGGCTCGCTTCGAACTCGTGGCCGAAGGCGCAGCGCCATTTGAGCTTCGTGGTCAGGTCCCCCTTGATCATGTTCGGAGAAAGGCATTCTCCTCCCCGGAACTTCGCGGCCTCCTGCATATCCTTGAGGGCAAGCTCAGACTTCGGCTTGGTCTCATCGTAGCCGTGACTCAGGCGGATGGGCTTGACGCGGCAATCAGGCATGCATGCATTCCAATCGGGAATCTGAGACCATTTCTCTTTGGAGCCGTAGAAAGATGTAATCCTGCCTTCAAGGTCATTATTGATCCAATACATGGTGCCATCTTTGCCTTTGGTCAGGGGCTCGATCACGAACTTCTTGACGAGCGGCTTGGGGATGATGTGGCGGACGCCGGGCAACCCGGCGAGCTTCACATACCATGCGGCGTGCTCCTTGATTTGCTGCAAGTGGGATTCGAGCGTATCCTCTCGAAAGTGGAGGTAGTCATTGAGAACGTGGGAGTCCTCAAACCACTGGCAATGGAAATTCCTGAGCGCGAACCAGTCGCGATCCATGAGCTTGCGGTAATCGCCCAGGCCGAGCATCTTGAACACGCGCTCAAGGTACTCGATGTAGATCACCCTGCACTCCGGCCCGCCGCCGATATTGTAGATTCTCCGCCAGAACTCCTCCGGCACGTTATCCTCGCACGCATTGGCCAGGAGCCGCCCCGCATCGGTGGGGGTGACGAATTCAATGTGGGTATCGATAGGTTGATGGAACATGATCGGGTCCATGAGGGAAAGCGTATCCGGGATGGCAATGTAGGTCTGCCGGCACGATACCCAGTACTTGAGCCCGGATTCGACAACCGTCTTTTCCGCCGCGATCTTGGAAGTCGCATACGCATCGTACACGCTCGGCTTGAGCGGATCCCCTACCCTCCCGAGATGAATAGCGCCCAGGCGATCCCCGGTCATGGCCACCGATCCGATGCTGACCAGCTTGATGGCATTTGGGTTGGGTTGTGCGTGAATCGCCCGCACGATGTTCTCGGCCGACCCCGCATTGATCTTCCATGCCAGATCCGGGTGATGGTCCGCCTCCGGGGCAATAAAGGCCGCCGGATGCAATACGTAGTCCGCTCCCGTCACGCATTTGAGGACATCTTCATAATTGGTCAGATCACCCCAGACTACCTTGACGCCCGGCTGATTGAGATAGGGGGCCATGAGCTTCTTGTTCGCCTTTGAAGGGCGCACGAGCGTGACGATATCGTACCGCTCCCGCCTTCTGAGAAGCTCCTGAAACCCGGCTCCGCCCATTGAACCTGTGGTACCGGTAATGAACACGGTCTTCTTTTTCATCGAATGAACCATCCCCCCAAAGTACGTCTCTGAATCTAGATGTTCCGAGTGGCCTCGTCAATCATCTCTTTGAGCAAGGTGAGCAGGCCCAGATCGCCATCGGTCACAAGCCGTCCGCTCGACCATGCATCGAGTTGATTGAGTTCACCTCGCCGGATCGCTTTCCAATCGTCGATGGACACCTTGATAGTGCAATCGGGATTCTTTGCCATCCCTTCATGGCGGGAGGCCTTTCCCCTATCGGAAACGAGATACCAATCGGAGCCGCCGGGCCCCGTGAAGTGGAACTGTACGACGGCCTTGGTCTCTTCGATTCGCTTGATCTCCGGCTTCTTTACGCCCGGTGCCGGCAAGCCCAGAAGGTGCGCGAGATGTTGCGTTGGGAAGTTGTTGAGTATCAAGTCGTCTTCGATGGGTATGCCCTGCTTGCGGAACTTCTTCAGAACCGAGATCACCGTCAGCCCGTAGCGGAAGGTGGCCAGAACTTCATTGTAAAGGAGGTTCTTCGCCTTCCATCCGGTCAACGCCTCATAGCGCCGCACGACCTCCGCGTCCTCCGGTGTACCTGAAAGGCGGGGAAGGCCATAGCCCTTGCTGTGCTGCTTATCGAGCATGAAGAACCATGCCAGATCGCCCTCCGGGTCCCCGATATACGCCATCTCCCAATCCATGACGGCCACAACATCCCGGTTTGGTCTGCTGAAGAGCGTGTTCCCGATTCGGGAATCGCCCCAGCAAAGGGTCATTCTTTCCGGCGAATACCGGTTCTTCTTGAGCCAAGCAAGCGTTGCTTCCATGGTGGGATGGGACTCCTTCGGGTTGTCCTTCATCCAATTGAAGAATCGATCCCAATAGGCAAGTTGCCGGTCGACGGAATCGGCGGGATTTCTTGACTCACCGAGGAATCCGAGCTTCAGTTTCTTCCAATCGAGTTTGTGGACCTTCACCATGGCCTCAAGGGCTCCCCACCACATTTTGGTGCGCTGATCTGGAGTGGCCTCAAAATACATCCCGGAGCCGTGATAGGAGGGGTAGTCTTGGGGCACATCGCCTTCAAGCTTTTCCATAAGGAAGAAGGGAGCGCCGATTACCGCGGGGTCTTCTTCGAGCCACAGCATCTTAGCCACCGGAACATCCGTATTTTCCTTCAGGATTTGCATGATGCGGAACTGGTGACCGATCTCGTATTCGGGAAATACCTTGTGCTCCCGCGGCGCGGAGCGAAGCACAACGGACTTCGACTTCTCGCGGCCGTCCTCCTTCCAGCCTATGTCAAACAAATACGTCTCGCTCGAAAGCCCCATCCCCGGTTTCTGCAGCTCCGAGAGGGAGATGTCCCTTGCCCGGGGCATCTTCTTCCCGATCCACTCCGTGAGCCTTGCTCTCATCTCATTCAGATCTACCGCCATCGGCCATTGTCCTCCTTCTCATTTCCCCTCAAGGCACAACTCTGGACGCCGCCTTTCCCGTCCCCAGAAGCCCATCACAAGCGTTACACAATCGATCATTCCAACGGAATCATGGAACTTGGGGATATCTCGAGTGCCCAGAGCGGTTGCCGTTGCGCAAGGGGGATTCCAAATGGTGCACGGTTCGGACGCGATCTGTACTCCTAGGCGATGAAGATTACCTAGCTTATATCATCTTTGCCAATTCCTGTCAACAACCGTGCCCAAGGTGTAAACGGGCCAGCCATGAGGTGCGAAAGGAGCTGCGGGCAAACGGAGCACGAAGGTGCCTTGGCGGGAAGAGTTCTCTAGTCGGGAGTCGCCTCGAAGGCGAGCCAGCCGACACCCTCAAAGCCGACCTCAGCCCACGCGTGAGCCCATGTGGAGTAGACCTTCTGGGGCCTCCCATCGTTGCCGGGCAGGAGGTAGTAGCCATAGGCCAGCCTTGCAGGGATATCGGATGCGCGGGCCAGTATCACAAATGCCGAGTTGAAGTTGCCGCAGATGCCTTCTTTGCTCTCGAAAAGGAACCAATCGTTGGGCTCGTGGTTCTGTGGCGCTACGGTGTAGTCGAGCGCATAAGTATACTTTACCTCCAAGAACTCCTGGATTGCCTTGACCTTCTCAAACGGGGTTGACATGCCTTTTGTGATGCGATACGAAAGGTCTCTGACCCTGTCAGTGATGTTATCCGGCAGTTCCAAACATGCCGGATCGTCTATCGTGCCCAGCCTGTTCATCACATCTCGGTCAAAATCGTCGCCCAAGCGAGCAATGTGTTCGGCATCGAAAGCCAGCACTTCGCCCTCAACCATTGCCCTGCTCAGAGCCCGGTCTACCTCATCGATCCTCTGCAGATTCCAGTCCCGGCCATCGTAGGCGATTCCCACGCCGTGTCGGAGATACCGAACGTAACGGCTCCCTTCC
>Ga0194126_10013641_pt1 | contig 10137 bp, 11 predicted proteins | sample TA2KigC150mmetaG_FD_148641 | JGI IMG/M metagenome (GOLD analysis project Ga0194126, IMG submission 148641) | Freshwater microbial communities from Lake Tanganyika, Tanzania - TA2015035 Kigoma Deep Cast 150m | ecosystem: Environmental > Aquatic > Freshwater > Lake | place: Tanzania: Lake...
TGACCGTCACCGACGAGCGGGGCAAGACGACCACCTTCACTTACGACGCCAACGGCAACCTGGATACCGCCGCCAATCCCCTGGGCCAGACCTATACCTACGCCCAGGACCTGATGGACCGCCTGACCAGCGTCACCGACCCGGCAGGTCGAATTGCCAATTCGACCTACGACGAGATGAGCCGCCTGGAGACGATCACCGACCGCAACGGCCATACTACCACCTACGGTTACAACTCGCGCGGCTGGCTCACCACTGTCACCGACCCGGCGGGCAAGACCTGGACGACCGCCTACGACGACGAGGGGGTGCCGGCATCCACCACCACGCCCCTGGGCTTTACCACGGCCTTCCAGACCGACGACCTGGGGCGCATCACACGTTTCACCGATCCGTTGGGCCATCACACCAACCTGGCCTACGACGACCTGGGTCGGCTGACGACGCTGACCGACCGCCTGGGCCGCGCCACCACCTACACCTACGACGCTGCCGGACGCCTCGCCAGCGTCGCCAGGCCGGTCATCGGCGCGGCGACCTACACGCGCAACGACCTCAGCCTGCTGACCCGCATCACCGATCAGCGCGGCAAACACTGGGATTTCGGCTACTCGGCGATGGGCCGCCTGACTTCTCACACCGACCCGCTCGGTCGTCAGCGCACGCTGGCTTACGACAGCCGCGGGCGCGTTCAGCAAATTACGTATCCGGGCGGCAGCGGCGCAGCAACCTTTACCTACGACGCCGCCAGCAACGTCACGCAGATCGCGTACTCGGACGGTCCGACGCTGAACTTTACCTACGACGACGCCGGGCGACTGCTCACGGCGAGTACGGGCGGGGTCACCCCGCCCCTACAGTTGGCCTACGACGCGCGCGGCGACATCACCAACAGCCAGGACGGGAGCGCGTCCTTTGGCGCGACCTACGACAATGGGCAGCGGCTCAAGACCGTCACCTACCCTTCGACAGGCGCTTCGACAAGCTCAGGGCAAGCTGCAACCACCGTCGCCTACACCTATGACGCGCGCGACCTGTTGACTCGCGTGGGGACAATCGTGCGGGCGCGTGGATGAATTTCACCTACGACCACGATGGACGGCTCACCGGCGTCACCCGCTCCAACGGCGTGGACACGACCTTCGCCTACGACGCGGCCGGGCGGGTGACGCGCATCCAGGATGGCGCGCTCGCCGACCAGCAATACACCCTCAACGCCGAGGGCGAGCCGGCGCAAGTGGCGCGCACCTTGCCACTGGACCCGTCGCCGGTCATCTCGCCGTTGAGCCTGACCTACGACGACGCCGCGCAGATCAGCAGCCCCGGCTACGCCTACGACGCGCGCGGCCGCCAGATAGCCGCGCCGGGCAAGACGTTCACCTACGACGGCGCGTCGCGACTGACCCAGGTCGCCGCGGGCGGCAGCGCCGCAACCCTCACCTACAACGGCCTGGGCGATCTGCGGGCACGCACTGTCGGCGGGACGACGACCACCTACTACCACAACTATGCCCTGGGCCTGGCGCCCATCGTGGCGGAGGAGACAGTACGCAATACGCAACACGCAATACGCTACTACGTCTACACCCCCGGCGGCGCGCTGCTCTACTCGATTGACCCCGCGACCAACCAGGCGCGCTTCTACCACTTCGACCGCATCGGCTCCACGCTGTTTCTGACCGACGGCGCGGGCGCGGTGAGCGATGCCTACGCCTACGACCCCTACGGCAACCTGCTGGGGCAAACCGGCAGCAGCGACCAGCCCTTCACCTACGTGGGGCAATACGGCGTGCGCCGCGAGCCGGCCGGCAATCTCTACGACATGCGCGCCCGCGCCTACGACCCCATCACGGCGCGCTTCCTCACCCGCGATCCGCTCTGGCCGGCGCTGACCGACCCCCAGGGCTTGAACCCCTACCAGTACGCCAACCAGAACCCGCTGCGCTACATTGATCCGCAAGGATTGAATTACATTCCGAACCCCCCTGATCCCAATCCATCCAAACGATATATCGACGCATACTTGACTCAGAAGTATTGGTTTTCAGCGGAGCAGATCGCTGAATGGACCGCAGAGGATCCGGAATACCAGGAACGAGTTAGGCAAGCAGGAAAGATCTTTGAAAGAGAAAAGGCGGAAGCAGCGAAAACGCAAGCGGAGTGGTTGGCGCGGCGCAGGATAGAAGAAGGGAAACGAGAGATCTTTACCAAGATGCTGCAAAACATCCTGCGGCAGGGCGGGCCGGCAGCTCAGCGCATTCGACAAATGTTTCCTGGGATGGAAATCTGGGATGAACCAGAGGCCGCCGTTCGCCTTTGGATATGGTTTACAATCGGTGGGGTGGATCAGAAGTAAGGAGGTGCTGCGTATGAAACGATAGCGTTGGGAGGTAACAGGATGAACTCTGCAAGTAGTGAGCGGCGGGGGGTGTGCTTCTCCCATCGCCACATCGGGAAACAGATGGAAACGCAGCAGGTAACTGCAATGTCTTGAGGAGGTAATCAAAATGGCAACAAATGAACAGTCGCCCTTGGAGCAAGCCCGGGAGGTAGTGGCAGCACTGACTGCCGAATTGGACCAGGCAATCACGAAATGGGCCAGCGCCGAGCGGGAATTGAGAATCGAAGAGCTACAGGTGGCCCTCACAGTGGCAGAGAAGGCGCGGGATCTCGAAAGAATCGAGGCCGTAAAGACCAGGCTGGCAGCCGAGAGGGCCGGGTTGCCGCCGGATGAGGAAACGGTGAGAACGGAGGGCGAGATCGTCACCAACATCCCTTGGGAAAATGGTGTGGATGTCTCTTGGGCCTACGTTTGGTCTCTGTGCGATCCACATTGGGTGCAGATGAAGGTATCCCACTATGAAATCGGCCGTGTCTGCGGATTGGTGGCGTGGAATTGGATACAGATATCCAAGTGTTATGGTGGGGATTTTCAGTTGATGCGATACGAGGGCAAGTACTTTTGGGTCAGAAAGAGTTCTGAGGACGGCATCTTTCTGGATCAATGAGAGCATCCGGAGGTAAAAGAATGATGGCATCAAGCGTACGCAAGTTTCAAACATCGTCAGGCCGGAAAGCGGCCCGCTGGGGGCTGGTCGTTATCCTGGCCCTGCTGCTGGTGGTTGGTGCAAAGGCGCAAGGGGGCCAGGGAGCAGGGGAGCAAGGGAGCAGGGGGGCAGAGGCGCAATCCTCAATCTCCAATCTCCAATCTCCAACCTCTATCTCCTACGCCTACGACGCCGCGGGTCGCCTGGTGAGCGCCAACTATGGCGGCGGCGTGGGCTTCGTCTACAGCTACGACGCGGCGGGCAATCTGGTGGGCGTCTCGCCGGGTGGGGGGTACAGTCTCTACCTGCCGCTGGCGCTGCATTAGAACAAAAAAGAGATACGCGTTCTTCGGGCAGGGACGCCAGTCATCACCGCCGCGGACGTGAGCTCGCCACCTATGGCGAGCTTGACGTCTGCGCGCCGATTCGCTGCTGCGTCGCTGCGCCCTCACATGAGTACCCCAGTACCGACCTCTCCCCGCCAAACTCGGTACTCTGCCCCGATGACAACCCGCTCGGCCTGTGCTATTCTCCATACGCAATACGCCATACGCCATACGCCATACGCCATACGCACCACATTTCCCATGACCCGCATCCTGATCGTAGACGACCAACCCGCGTTTCGCCGCCAACTGCGCCGGCTGCTGGCGTATGCCGGGCTGACCGTGGTCGGCGAGGCCGGGGACATCGCGGAGGCCGAGGCGCAGGTGCAGGCTCTGCAGCCCGACCTGGCCGTGGTGGACGTCATGCTGCCCGGCGTCAACGGCCTGGCGGGCACACCTCGCCTCAAGGCGCTGGCCCCTGGGCTGCGGGTGATCCTGGTCAGCGCGTATGCCGACCGCGGCGATCTCTTCCGCGCGGCCGCGCAAGCGGCCGGCGCTCAAGCGTTCATTCCCAAAGAGGATCTCGATCTGAGCGTCGTGCAAATGTGGATCAATCCATAGGAGGCCGCCGTGAAACGTCAACTGATTCTCGTGCTCACCATCTGCGCTCACAACGGGTTTGATCGGGCTGCTCGTCCTGCTGGTCGCGGTCGGCGCGGTCAGCGCACAGGGCGGTCCAGCCGTGGACTGGTGGGTCATCTCCGGCGGGGGCGCGCCAGCGAGCGGCGCAGGCGTAACGCTCAACGACACACTGGGCCAGCCGGTGATCGGGCCGTCGGCCGGCGGGAGCGTGGCCCTGCACGCCGGCTACTGGCCGTGCAACCTGCCGGCCGCGGTCAGCGACGTGGTCGCCGCGAAACTCAATAGCAGCGACGTCCGGCTCACCTGGAGCGGAACGGGCATCTTCGACGTGTGGCGAGGCGCATCCCCCTACTTCGCGCCCGGCGACTCCGGCAGCCTGCAGATCGGCGATGATGTGACCAGCCCTTTCACCGCGGCCGGCGTGTTGGGCAATCCGGCGGTCAACTACACCTTCCTGGTGCTGGCTCAGAATGGCTGCGGCGCGTCCGGCCCTTCGAACCGCACTGGGGAGTTCGACTTCGATCTGATACCGGGATCGCCGTGAGGCGGGCCGCACCGTGGCGGCAAAGAAGGTTTTCCTGCCATTGGCGCTGCGCAAACACCGAAAGGCATAAGCAACCTTCTGCCGGCCCTGAGCGCCGTCACGCCCCAGGCCGCGGTGGGCATCCTGTTGCAGCGCAGCGCCGACGGCGGCCCGTGCGAAGACGTGACCGTGCTGCCGACGGGCACGGCCATTTACACGGACACGGACGTGCTGGAGGACGCCAGCTACGCCTACCGCGTCCAGGCGCTGGACTCGGCCGGCAACGATTCGGACTGCACGACGACCGCCGTCAGCGGCCGCAGTCTGCCGGCGCTGCCGCAACCGCCGACGTTGCACAGCGTCACTGCGGTCGCCGCCGACGCGCTGGCCCTGCAATGGAGCTCACCCGCGGGCGACGTGGTGACAAGTTATCGCCTCGAGCGCAGCGGGAGCGCGGGCGGCCGGTTCGATGTCGTGCTGCAAACCGGCGGCGGGATCACCCTGACCCACGACACAGGACTCGCGCCCGGCGCGACGTACTACTACCGCGTGGCGGCGCTCAACGACACGGGCGCGAGCACTCCCTCGGCGGTGCGCAGCGGCACGACCCGCCGGCAGACCCTCGCTGCGCCGCAGAACGTTATCGCGTGGCTCTGTTTTCGGTTATCGAACACATCTCATCCAGAAGGAGGCGCTACAGATGAAAACGAAGCGGACAGTGCTCCTGGCCGCGCTGGTGGGCAGCTTGCTGCTCTTCGGCGCAGGGCTGACCCTGGCGCAAAGTGCACCGGGGATCGTTTGGTCGGCCATCGCCGGAGGCGGCGGCCATGCGACCGTCGGCGCGGTGACGCTGGACAGCGCGATCGGCCAGTGGGCGGCGAGCGCCGGCGGGCAGATCAGCTCGGGGTTCCTGGCGGGCGTGGGGGCCGTGCCCGCCAGGCAGTTGCGGTATCTGCCGCTGGTGACGAAACGGTGAACTGTCACGTGCCAGGCACTTGCGAAGTGCCTGGCACGTCCGGGCATGCTTCCAGGAGGTTTCCCATGAACCGCAAGCATGTCGTCCTCATGCTGGCCGTCGCGCTGACGATCATCGCGCTCGCCGCGTTCCTCTCGCGGTCGGGCCAGGCGCAGGCGCCAGACCCTTCGGGTTTCGGAAAACCCGAAGGGTCTACCATCTGAAGGACTACGAGCGGGTGTGTCTGCTGCTCAAACAGGGTTTGACCGTGGCCGCGATCAGTGCTATCATCGGCCGCGGGCAGAGCGTCGTGCAGGAGTACGTCACCCTGGCGCAGACGTACCACCCCGAATTGGTCAAGGGCGCAGGCGAGGGTAGTTAGGGTATCCTGACAAATGTCAGAAACGTAACTCCTGTCGCTGAGAGCGCGGCCCGTTCGTGTGTAGAGGAGGTCTCCCATGCTCACCGCAATCGTTCGTCCTCGTTTCTGGCTCCTGGCCGCGCTGATCGGCGTCGGGCTGGCGCTGGCCCTGGCCGCAGGTGTGGCCGGATCGGAGATGACGGCGGCAGACCTGCGGCCCGACGCCACCGTTCGCTACGTCGCGCCCGGCGCCGCCTGTGGCGCCGCGACGCCGTGTTACGCCACCATCCAGGCCGCGGTGGACGCGGCCGCGGCCGGGGACGAAATCCGCGTGGCGACCGGCGTATACGCTGGCGTCAGCGCCCGCGGGGGCCTCACCCAGACGATCTACCTGAACAAGGGGCTGACCCTGCGCGGGGGTTTTACGACGGCAGACTGGAGCACGCCGAACCCGACCGCCAACCCGGTCACGGTGGACGCGCAAGGGCTGGGCCGCGGGCTGGTCATCTCAGGCACGCAATCGCTCGTGACGGTTGACGGCTTGCGGATCACCGGCGGCAATGCGACCGGCCTGGCCGGCTATCCGGGCGGCCGCGATGCCGGGGGTGGGGTCTACGTTTTTTCCGCCACCGTCACCGTGCGTAACTCTGTCATCTACAGCAACACGGCCAGCAGCTCGACGACCGTGCGCGGCTACGGCGGCGGGGTGGCTGCGCTCAACAGCACGCTGACGGTGGAGAGCAGCACACTGGAGAGCAATCAGGCCAGCACGGGCAATCGGGGCTACGGCGGCGGGATCATGGCTTACAACGATCCTGGGCAAGGCGGCCCCGTGACCTTGACCGGCGCCACGATCAGGAACAACATCGCCAGCAGCGCGAACAGCGGCGCGGGCGGCGGTGTGTGGCTGTACTCCTGCACCGGCAGCCTGACCGGCAACACGATCCGGGACAACGCGGGGACGACGGCCGCGGGCGCCGCGGGCGATGGCGGCGGAATCTATGCGTCCACATGCGATCTGACCCTGGGCAACAACACGGTGCAGGGCAATCGCGGGGGGGCGATCGGCAGCGGCGGCGGGATCTATTTTTACGACGTGATGGCGACACTGACCGGCAACCAGGTGGTGGGCAACCGGGCCGGCGACGGCAAGTCCAGCAACGGCGGCGGGCTGTATGCCACGTCCGATCTCTACACCCGGGTGGCCGAGCTGATCCTCCAGGGCAATACATTTCGCGACAACGTCAGTTGCCGCAACGATGGCCCCGCCACGGCGATCTGTCGCGGGGGCGGGCTGCGCCTGGGTCGCCTCAAGCTGGCCCTGACCGACAACACGATCCAGGACAACACCGCCCTGGTCGGCGCGCTGATCAACGACAATGGCTGGGGCGGCGGCGTCTTCCTCTACGAGCCGTTCGACACGACGCTAAGCGGGAACACGGTACAAGGCAACGTGGCGTGCAACGGCGGGTTCGGCTTCGGCGGCGGGATCGTGCTGACGGCCGATCTCTCGCGCTCGGCGGCGATCGCGCTGACCGCCAACACGGTGCAGAGCAACACCGCCAGCCTGGCGCACACGGGCAACGGCGACGGGGCCTATGCCAGCAACATCTCAGGAACCCTCAGCAGCAACGTGATCGCCGGGAACACGGGCAGCAAGGGCAGGGAGGGTTACGGCGGCGGGGTCTATGCCGAGGGCGGCAATCTGACCCTGCTCGATAACGCGGTGGAGGGGAACATCGCCAGCACGGCCGATCGCGGGGTCGGCGGCGGGCTGCGCTTCGGCAGCACGACGCGGGCGAGCACCGTCGCTGTACTGATCGGCAATCGGATTCGCGGCAACGTCGGCAGCAGCGCGGCGGCCAACACCGCGGGCTGGCCCAGCGGGTCGGGCGGGCTGGAGCTGTGGCTGACCGGCGGCGTGGTAAGCGCCAATACCTTCACCGGCAACGTAGGAGCCACGGCGCAAGCGGCCTACTGCGGCGGGGCCGCGATCCACACCGGCGACACGGCGGCCGTGACGTTTGTCGGCAACGACTTGCCGACAACGTCGGCGGGCTGGATGGCAGCGCGGGCGGCGGCCTCTGTCTGAACGGCGCGGCAACGGCGGTCGGCAACACGATCAGCGGGAACCGGGCCGCGACGACCGGCGCGGGTCGCGGGGGCGGGGTGGCGCTCGGCCTCAACCCCGAGGGCACGGCGGTCGGCGGCCCGGTAACGCTGGAGGGCAACACGATCCAGGGCAACAGCGCGGGGGCCACAGGCGACGGACGGGGCGGTGGTCTGTACGTCTCCCGCAGCACCGATCGACCGACCGACATCTTCACCGTGACTCGCAACCTGATCGCGGAGAACGTCGCCAGCCAGGGCGGGGCCAGTCGCGGGGGCGGCGTCTACCTGGGCGCCAGCCACCAGGCCCGATTCGATGCGAATACGATCATCGGCAATCGGGCTACCCTAACGGGGATGGCTCAGGCTACGTCATTGCGAACGGAGCGCCGCATCCTGAGCGGAACACAGTGGAGTCGAAGGAGCGCGGCGCGGAGCGAAGCAATCTCCTTCATGGGGGATGAGATTGCTTCGGGGTCAACATCGCCCCTCGCAATGACGGTGTCAGCAGCCACCACGAGCCTGGGCGGCGGGGTATACATCGTGAACAGCCACGAGTTCAGCCTGACCAACAACGTGGTGGCGCGCAACCGCGCGACGCAGGGCAGCGGCCTGTGGCTGGGCGGCAACCTGGACAACCCTTATGATGCTTTTGCGGCGTGGGGCCGCTTCCTGTACACCACGGTGGCCGACAACGTGGGCGGCGCGGGCGCGTGGCTCGAATCGCCGCTGCGGGCTGGCACCGTGACCGACGCCTACTCCGGCGGCGTGCAGGTGCTGGCCTCGGCCACGGGCTTCTACCGCGTCGGCGATACGCTGCTGTTCATCCACACCGACGGCGTCACGCGCGCCACGCGGCGGCTGACCGCGCTGGAATACCTGGGCAGCAAGGCTCGGCTGACCCTCGACAGCGCCCTGCCCACCGCCTACCCGGTCGGCTCGACGGTGCGGGATGCGTCGGCGCTGTTCGTCAACACCATCGTCGCCGGACAAACGATCGGCGTTGGCGCGGCCGATCAGGCCGTGACCCTGGTGAACAGTCTCTGGCACGGCAACGGCACGAACACGTCGGACAACCTGAACGCCATCCTGACCCAGGGGGACGTGACCGGCGATCCGGCGTTCGTCGGCCCCGCGACGGGAGACTATCACATCGGCAGCGCCTCGGCCGCCCGCGACCGCGGGACCGACGTCGGGGTTCGCACCGACCTGGACGGCCAGCCGCGGCCCTACGGCGCGGGGTACGACATCGGCGCGGACGAATATATGCCAGGAACGCCAGCTACTGCCACGCCGACCCGCACCGCCACGGCGACGGTCACGCGCACGCCCACGCCGAGCGCGACAGCCTCCCCGACGGGGATGCCGACGCGCACGTCAACCGCCACCGGCACCCGTACGTCAACCGCCACCGGCACCCGTACGCCGACCGCCACCGGCACCCGTACGCCGCCCGCCACCGGCACCGGCACGGTCAGCCCGGCCCGCCGGCGGGTCTATCTGCCGCTGGCGTCGAAGCGGTAAGTATCCTTCAGAAACCCGTTTTCTCCGCGAAAATGGGTTTCTGGCGCTCATTCACTTCGCACACCCGGAACCCCTGGTTGCCGAAGCAGTAGATGACGAACTGACGGATGCGCGCCTCGGGATACTCCTGGCGCAGCCCCTCGACGTAACCGGCGATCTGCTGCGTGTCCTCCTCTTGCAGCGGGAACGCCTCAGGCGCCACGCGGTACTTCGCAAACTCGGCGTTCGACAGGTACTTGAACTCGATCACCCAGCGCAGCCCCGCAAAGCGTTCGTGGTATTTGCCCACGAACTCCAGATCCGTGCGGCCGGTCGGGTAGGACCGCTCCACGTTCCAGGTGAACCAGCGTGAAAGATAGCGACCGCACAGCTCGAAGAAGGTCGTGCGATAGAAGTTCTCGTTGACCTGGCTGAAGATCGCCTCCGGCAGTTGCGACACGTACTCGCGCCAGTAGCCGGCGAACAACGGCTCCAGCGCCGGCTGCGCCACGAAGGCCGCCATGAAGTCCTGGTAACGGGTCGAGACGTCAATGCGGTGCAGCTCGTTGAAGTACTCGACGAAGATCTCGCGCAGGGTGAGGTTGGGCAGCCGCAGGTAGAAGTCGTCCTGCCGCGTCAACATGCCCAGGTAGAAGAACGAAATCGGGAAG
>Ga0194126_10013643_pt1 | contig 10136 bp, 11 predicted proteins | sample TA2KigC150mmetaG_FD_148641 | JGI IMG/M metagenome (GOLD analysis project Ga0194126, IMG submission 148641) | Freshwater microbial communities from Lake Tanganyika, Tanzania - TA2015035 Kigoma Deep Cast 150m | ecosystem: Environmental > Aquatic > Freshwater > Lake | place: Tanzania: Lake...
CAAGCTGCCAATGTTGCTCGAACCGCCGCCGCTGTAGGGCAAGGCATCGGCGCTGGTGAGGGTGAAGCGGTTGGCAAAGGCTTCGGCGCGGGCGCGGCTGGCTTCGGCCCTGGGTTGGTAGATGGCCAGCTGGTCGTTGAGGTAGCGGATCAAGGCCTGCAGGCTGCGCTGGCGCTTGCGGCCCGAATAGTTCTGATAGGTCTCGGCCAGCTTGCGGCTGGCGGCGAGCACTAGGGCCGGGTCGGTGCCCTGGTAGGTCACATCGAGCACGCTGGTGCCCTTGGCGGCTTTGGCCCCCACGGCGCCGGCCCAGCCGCGCAGGCTCAGCCCCGCCCGTTGATCGGGCGGCAGCTGGCTTTTCACGTAGTCGAACACCGGCAGCAGCACCGACGGGCTCAGCAGGATCTTGAGCTCGGTCTCCTGGCTGCTGGAGCCGCCCGCGCCGCCCAGCACCCCTCCTCCACCCCCCAGGAGTGCCGACAGGCCCCCCCCCTGGGAGAGCAGGCTGCTCAGGCCCGAGCCGCCCTTGTCATCGGCCAGCACGATCTGAAAATCGGCCTGCCACACGCGGGGGGCGCGGGCCGTGGGCACCGCCGCGCTCAGCAGGCCGCCGGCGCTGCAGGCCGCCACCAGGGGCCAGCCGCGCCGCAGGGCCGCCCATAGGCGGCCAAAGTCGATCGATTCTTCTGCTGGCGCAGGAGCTGTGGGCGTGTTCACGGCGAGAAGATCCGGTAGAGCGAATACACGCTCAGGAAGGGCCCGGTGAATTCGTTGAGCACGCTGGCGCTGGCCGAGAGCAGCGATTCATCCACCCGCACGATGTCGCCGGCCATCAGGATCGGGTTCTTGTAGTCGCCCGTGGAGGCGCCGGGGCTGTAGCTGAAGCGGCGGCGGTCGGTCTTGCCCTCCTTGGTGAAACGCACGAATTCCACCGGCCCACGCAGCAGCTCGGGACCACCGGCCGCCACCAGCGCCTGGTTGAGGCTCGAGCCCTGGGGCAGGGTCACCGTGCCGGGGGCCTTGACCCGCCCGCTCACAAACACCTCGATGCGATCGGGCGACAGGTTGGTCTGCGCGGCCTGCAGCACCTGGTCGCGCAGCTCGATGTTGGAGCGGCTGATGACCACAACGTCGCCGTCGTAGAGGCGAATGTTCTGGGATTCATCGCCCTGGGTCAGCAGGCGTAAAAAATCCAGATCGGCCTGGATCTTGCCACCACCGGCGCTGAGGGCCTGGCGCCGGGTGACGCTCACCTTGGCCAAATCCGAATAGGGGGTCACCCCCAGCCCGGCCCGGATCGCGTCAAACACGGTGGGCAGCCGCAGATTGACACTGGCCAGGCTGGCCCCCGTCGCATCCAGCCCAAGGCCTCCACCGCCGCCACTAGAAGGGGCCGCGGCTCGCCCGCTGCCCAGGCTCTGCAGCACCGAATTGGCCAGCGAGCTCAGGCCGGGGTTGCCGCTGATCGCGCTGGGCAGCCGGATGCCCCCAACGCTGCCGCCGCCAATCGGGGCCACGGTGGTGGGCCCAGAAGCGGCCGAATCGCTGATCGCCTGCTGCCCGCTCAGGTAGTAGTAACCGGGCCGGCGCACCTCACCGCCCACGTACACGCGGATCGGCCGGAACGTCACCGGCCGCACGTAGACCTCCGGCTTGCGCACGTAGGTCTTGAACTGCTCCGTGAGGAAGTACCGCAGCTCCTCCACGGTCAGCCCTTCTACAAACAGGGCCCGCAACCGCGGCAGGTAGAGCGTGCCATCGGGCCCGATCGCAAAGATGCCCGAATACTCCGGCACATCCAGCAGCTCTACCTGCACCGCATCCCCCGGCCCGAGGATGTAGCTGTCGACGATCGCCCTGCCGCTGCTGCGGCTGTTGCCCTGAACCGGCTGCGGCGCCTGGCGAGGGCTCTGTGCCCCTGCTGGGCAGGGTGCCAGCAGGGCAAATGCAACAAAGCCCGAAACCAAGTTCTGACAGGAAGCTTTGTGCTGGAAACGAAGCTTTCGACTCATTCAGCAGACCTTAGCTCCTCCTGCGGGTTGTGCATGGATGAGGTGCATCGGGTTCAGGGTTGTGCGAATTTGGTGTTGGCTGCAGCGAGATGGTGGAGCACGGCTCCCATCCGACGCAGAGTGCCGCATGTTTGCGATGTCACGATGGATTCATGACTGTTCTCGTGAACGGCGGCGCCGGCTATATCGGCTCCCACGCTGTGCGGGCCCTGCAATTGCGGGCTACTGCCCGCTGGCGATCGTAAATCTGGTTTACGGCCACCACCAAAGGCACTCCCTGAGCCGCCGCCCACCGGCACTCGGCACCACCAGCCCACGCACCACCTTCAGCCCCCCACACCATTGCGCCTCCCCGCCGCTCTCCGCAAATCGCTCCAGCCCCTGCTCAGCCAGCAGCCTGCCGCACAACTGATCCGCCACACAGCGCGGCAGCAGTGGCGCCTGATCGCCCTCAATCTGGGCAGCACCCTGGTGGAGGCCGGCACCGAAGGTTCCACCCTGGCGGTGGTGTTCCTGGCGGTGGAGGTGCTGTCGGCGCCGGCGGTGGGCTTCAACTGGGCCACGAACCCACTGGCGAACTGGTGGCCGGCGGCGGCGAGCTGGCTGAACGGCCTGCCGGCTACGGCGGTGTTTCTAAGCCTGCTGGTGCTGGCGGTGCTGCTTCAGGCGCTGCAGAGCCTGAGCAGGTTTCTCAATCTGGTGAGCGTAGGTAATTTCAATGCCCGCTGCCGCGCGCTGGTGACGGCGCGCATCCACAGCCAGGTGCTGAGTTTTAGCTTCCCCTGCGCCAGCGGCTATAAGGTGGGTAACCTCATCGACTACGCCAGCCAGGGCCCGGAAGCGGTCAACATTCAGATAAAACTGAGCAGCAACCTGCTGGTGGGGGTGTTGCTGATCGCCACCTACCTGACGGTGCTAGTGGGCATCTCACCCTGGCTGCTGCTGGCGGTGGTCATGATGGTAGGGCTGGTTATGCTCTTACAGAAGCAGCTGCTACCGCGGATCACAGCTGGCTCGAGAGCGGTGAACGAAACCCAGGTGGCGATCAGCAGCCGCATTACCGAAGACTTCCAGGGCCTGCGCCTGCTGCACAGCAGCGGTCAGCTGGATGCGGCCGATGAGCGCCTGTGCAGTGGCATGGGCCGCCTGGAACGCCAGCTGAGCCGCCAATCCAGGCGCCTGGCGGTGGTGGGGCCGCTCGCCAGTTTCCTGCCGATTCTGGCAATCGCCATAATTCTAAGCCTAGGCGTGCTGCTGCTGGCGGAGCGCAGCACCGGCGTGCTGCCCAGCCTGGTCACGTTCGTGCTGGCGTTGCAGCGGCTGAACAGCCGCTTCAGTGACCTGGTGGACACCGTGAACCAACTGGCAGACAACAGCGGCCGCATGTGGCGGCTGAATCAAATTCTTTCGGCTGAGGGCAAACAATTCCGCCGCCAAGGCGGCACACCCTTCCGGGCCATCGAGAGGGATATTCGTTTTGAGGGGATAGGGCTCCAGTACGCCCCCGAACTGCCACCGGCCCTGAGCGGCATCTCCTTCACCCTCCCTAAGGGCCAGATGCTGGCCCTGGTGGGCCCCAGCGGCGCCGGCAAGAGCTCGATCGCCGATCTACTCACGGGCCTCTACACCCCCAGCAAAGGCCAGATCTGGATCGACAACACACCCCTAGAGCAGCTGGAGCTGGCCAGCTGGCAGCAGCGCCTGGGGGTGGTGAGTCAGGACACGTTTCTGTTCAACGCCTCCATCGCCGAGAACATCGCCTTCGGCACATCGGGGGCCACTCGGGCCCAGATTCAGGCCGCCTGCCAGGCGGCCCAGGCGGCGGGCTTCATCGAAAGCCTGCCCCAGGGCTTCGACACCCTGATCGGTGAACGAGGCTACCGGCTCAGCGGCGGCCAGCGGCAGCGCTTAAGCCTCGCGCGGGCGATCCTGCGGGATCCGGAGCTGTTGATCCTCGATGAAGCCACCAGCGCCCTGGATTCCCAGAGCGAGCGGCTGGTGCAGGAGGCGATCGAGCGCTTTGAGCGCAACCACACGGTGCTGGTGATCGCCCACCGGCTGAGCACGATCGTGCGGGCCGACCAGATCCTGGTGCTGGATCAGGCCCGCGTCGTGGAGCGCGGCAGCCACGCCAGCTTGCTGGCCCAAGCCGGTCTTTACAGCCAGCTGTGGCACCAGCAAACCCAAACCAACCAACCGGCCCACGCCTGACGACCTGATGCCCTTCGATTCCAGCTCCCGCATCCTGATCACCGGCGGCACCGGCAGCTTCGGCAAGGCGTTCATCGCCGAAACGCTCAGGCGCTATCCAGACGTGCAGCGGCTAGTAGTGTACAGCCGCGACGAGCTCAAGCAGTGGGAGCTGCAACAGCTCTACCCTCCCGACAAATTTTCCCAGCTGCGCTGCTTCATCGGCGACGTGCGCGACCGCGGTCGCCTGGTGCGAGCTCTCGAAGGCATCGACACCGTGGTGCATGCCGCGGCGCTCAAGCAGGTGCCAGCTGCCGAATACAACCCGATCGAGTTCATCAATACCAACGTGCTCGGTGCCGAGAACGTGGTGCAGGCCTGCCTCGATACCGGTGTGAAGCGCGTGGTGGCCCTCAGCACCGACAAGGCCGCCGCGCCGATCAACCTCTACGGCGCCACCAAACTCTGCTCCGACAAGCTGTTCATCGCCGCCAACAACATCAAGGGATGGCGCGATCTGCGCTTTTCGGTGGTGCGCTATGGCAATGTGATGGGTTCGCGTGGCTCGGTGATTCCTTTTTTCCTGGAGAAGGCCAAAACCGGCATGCTGCCGATCACCGACCCCACGATGACCCGCTTCAACATCACGCTCAGCGAAGGCGTGGCGATGGTGCTGTGGGCACTGGAGCAGGCCCTGGGCTGTGAGCTGTTTGTGCCCAAGATCCCCAGCTACCGGATCACCGATGTGGCCGAGGCGATCGGTCCGAGTTGCGAGAAGCCGATCACCGGCATCCGCACGGGCGAGAAGATTCATGAGGAGATGATCACCGCCTCCGACAGCTTCACCACGATCGACCTGGGCCCCTATTACGCGATCTTGCCCAGCGACGGCCGCGTTCAGCAGCGTTACCAGGAGGCGGGCATCAGCAATACGGCCGTGCCCAATGGCTTCGCCTACAACTCCGGAGATAATCCGGAGTTTCTGAGCGTAGAGCAGTTGCGTGCGCTGATCCGAGAACACGTGGATCCAGCCTTCCAACCCGCATGAGCAGCGAGCCCCTGCCCTTTCTCCCCTACGACCGCCAGACGATCAGCGAAGGCGATATCGCCGCGGTGGTGGAGGTGCTCCGCTGCCCCTTCTTCACCCAGGGACTAGCCGTGCCGGCTTTGCCGCAGGCGGTGGCTACAAAGGCAAGCGAGCACCATGGGCTAGCGGTGAACAGCACCTTCAGTGGCTCAAGGGTGCGCGGAAAAACCAACCGGCTGGAGATCCATGTATGTCAATCTAATTGATTGGCTTGACAAGAAATAAGATTGATAGGATAAATTCATTAACATCATCACTAAGCCATGGAGCTTAATCGGATTGTCGACATGAAAATTTTAACAAAATTCTTTAAAGGCGTTAAAAACCTATTGCGGAAATGGGCAAAACAAAAATTATCCAGGCAGGATCCATTGCAGGAGCTTAAGCTTAAGTGGAGACTCAAATCCTTCGAGGCCCGTGAATTGAAATATCTCTGTATGCAAGACCTTATGCAGAGAACGCCACCCAATACGGATGTTCTTGAGCTTGGCGTAGGTGGTGGTGCGGGCCTTCAACTGCTTATTAAGTTATGCCACCAAGCACAGAGACACTACATTGGATTTGATACATTCTCCGGCTCCTGACGGAGTTTCAGAGGATAATTTCTTTAAGTCATCGTCAAAGCCAATTTATAAGTGCTTTGACGAAAAGTACTTGCGGCAACAGCTCGAAACTTTGGGTTACGGCGAGAGTCTAATTAAAGAAGCTAGATTTATACGAGGATTGCTTCCAGATACACTTAAACTATATACTGAAACTCCTGGATTTGCTTATATCGATTTAGATTTATAAGAATCTTACTTGGGATCTCCGCGCGCGCTGTACTCTCGAATGGCAGATGGCGGTATTATTCTGCTAGATGAATACGATGCGTACAAGGACCTAATAAAATGGCCTGGCACCAAAAAGCTATCGATAGATTTTGCAAAGAAAAAAATGTCATACTTCAATCACATTAGACTGGAAGAAATTATATCTTAAAGGCAGCTTGTGGCTAGCTTTAAATAGTCATCACCTACTCCTCTGTCGGCGGTCAGCATATTGGCACATCTTGGAGGCCAATTTGTTTCCACAAAAGACTGATGAAAAAGGAAAGAAGTTATTGGCTAGTAGAGTCGCTCTACTCTATTTAGTCGTTAAATTCAATAAGATCACCGACTCGTCAACCCATTGAAATTTAGTGAGCACAAACAAAGACAAAATGAAGACACCACAAGTCTCGTGCATCGATGAAGCAGCTGATTATTTGAGAAATAATGGTTTGGCACAAAATGTTGATGCCTCAAGGGGAAAAGATCTTGGCGTTAACGAGAAGCTTGAGACGAGAGTTCCCTTCAAACCAGATTTAATCGATCTCTGTCGCCTTCATCGTCTTGTTATTGAGCAGAAAAGAACAACAGTTCTTGAATTCGGGACGGGTTTAGGGCTGATACAAAGTTCGTCACAAGGGCCCTTGCCGGGGCTGTCAGCATGCGTTGAGGTCGGCGGAATCGCCTCCTCCTTGTGCTCAAAAGCGTTTCCGCCGCAACCGATCTCGATCTGATCAGCTACCCTAAGGCAATTCCGGATGCCCGCATGCGCCGCGGGGTGCGGATTCCGGCCTGGTACCTGCTGCTGGTGGCGGTGCTCGGGATCCTGAGCCGCTGCCAGAGCCTGCGGGATCTGGAGCGATTCGCCATCCGCCACCACGCCGTACTCACTGAGGCTTTAGGCCTTGAGCTGCGGCGGCCGCCTTCTGATTCAGCCTTCCGCTACTTCTTCCACCAGGTGGATGTGGCGGCTTTGTGCACGGCGATCCGCGACTGGACCATCGCCCAGATCCCAGGTGGCGCAGCTGATCTTGACCAGCTGGTCTGTGATGGCAAAACGCTGAGAGGCTCGATTGAGGCCACTGCCGGTGGTGGCTCGGCGTTCATTGCCCAGGTGACGCTGTATTCAGCAGCACTGGGCGTGGCGATCAGCCAAGCCTGCTACGCCACCTGTGAGAACCACGAGCGGGCCGTGCTCAAGCAGTTGCTTGGCGAACTGGATCTCGAGGGCGTGCTGATTCAGGCGGATGCCCTGCACACCCAGAAGCCGTTTTTCGGCAGCTCAAGGAGCAGGGGGCCGACTTCCTCTTGACGGTCAAGGCGAACCAGAAAACGCTTGACCGCCAGATCCGCAGCCAGTTGCAGGGAAATCGCAAGATCCCTTTCATGGCAATGGATCACGAGATCAGCCATGGCCGCGACATCACCTGGACGCTGCGGGCCAAGGAAGCACCCGAGCACATCCGCGAGGCCTGGAGCGGTACGAGCTGGATCGTGGAGGTAACGGCCAACGGCAGCCGCGACGGCAAGCCCTTTCGGGCCACCCACCTGTTTCTCACCAGCCTGCGCACCACAGCAGAAGCGCTGCTGCAACTGGTGCGCGACCGCTGGAGCATTGAGGGCTGGCACTGGATCCGCGATACGCAGCTCCATGAGGACGCCCACCGGTATCGCGGCAACGGGGCTGGAGCCATGGCCACACTGCGCACCGCAGCCCTCAACCTGCTGCGGCTGGCTGGGTTTCGGTCGATCCGAGCTGGAATGCAGACGGTGATGCACGACATCACAGCACTGCTGGCGATGGCGCGGCGGCAGCCCCAGCACGATGCCTGCTAAGACTTTGAATCAGCCCTGCCGGGGGTACTGACGAGAGGGGTGACATCTTTCCTGAAACCGGGGGCCCCTGCTCCAAGCTGTTGGCCACGAGGGCCCTGCCATGGTGAGCCTCACCACCCGCATTCCCCGCTTCTTCTCCCTTTTCGGGCTTCAGCCCTGCGGCCAGCTGGCTGATGGCTCCACTGCCATGCTGATCCTCTTGCCCGTCCCATCTATTTCTGAGCCCCTCGCCCCATGACGATCGAACTCGCCGGACGTCTCATCGGTGCAGACCATCCCCCCTTTGTGATTGCCGAGATGAGCGGTAATCACAACCAGAGCCTGGATCGGGCCTTGGCGATCGTGGAAGCGGCAGCCCAGGCGGGCGCCCACGCGATCAAACTGCAGACCTACACCGCCGACACGATGACGCTCAACGTGCGCGGTGGCAGCTTTGAAATCACTGATCCTTATTCCCTCTGGGCCGGCCAGAACCTTCACGACCTCTACAAGCAGGCCCACACTCCCTGGGAGTGGCACGGGCCGATCATGGAGCGTGCCAGCGAGCTGGGCCTAATCTGCTTCAGCTCACCGTTTGATGAAACCGCCGTCGATTTCCTCGAAGACCTCGGCGCCCCCGCCTACAAGATCGCCAGCTTCGAGAACAACCATCTGCCGCTGATCGAGAAGGTTGCCTACACCGGCAAGCCCCTGATCATCTCCACCGGCATGGCCAGCCTCTGCGAACTTGATGCAGCTGTCCAAATAGCCCGTGACGCCGGCTGCACCCAGCTGGTGCTGCTCAAGTGCACCAGCACCTACCCCGCCAGCCCCAACAACACCAACATTCGCACCATTCCCCACCTGCGCGAGCTTTTTGGCTGTGAGGTGGGCCTGAGTGACCACACCATGGGGGTGGGCGTGGCCGTCGCTGCCGTGGCCCTGGGCGCCAGCGTGGTGGAGAAACACTTCACCCTGGCGAGGGCCGATGGGGGTGTGGATTCTGCCTTTTCCCTGGAGCCGGCTGAGCTGGCCAGCCTGGTGAGCGAAACGGAGAGGGCCTGGCAATCACTCGGCCAGGTGCGCTATGGGCCTACAGAGGCGGAGCAGAAAAGCCTGGTGTTCCGCCGCTCCATCTACGCCGCAGCCGACATCGCGGCTGGTGAGTTGTTCACAGAGGCTAACATTCGGATCGTGCGGCCTGGGCATGGGGCGCCCCCTCATCTCTTCGCACAACTACTTGGGCGCCCGGCCCGCCAGGATTACAGCTACGGCGCACCGCTGAGCCTGGATCAGCTCCTCTGAAGGCCTTGATTGACAAAGGGGGGCTTAATGCATAGTGCTTCGACTATTTCGAGCAGTGGCAACGCCGAATGGAGAGAGATCAAGCTCTTAGGAGCGAGAAGCCCCGCCAGTGCAGGCGGTTTTTCCGCAAACTTTTAGTCACAATCTTTCTGATTTTTCTCTTAATGAAAAAAGTCAAATTATTATTTAGCTTTGCCCTATATTATCTTGGCCTGAATAGTGCATTTGATGTTTGCAGGCCAATTCTAAGACAGCGTCGCTGTAAACTCTTATCGTCAAGATCGCAGCTGCAAGTTAATCCTTCCGAATATAATGGTGAAGCGATTCTCATTGGATCCGGTCAATCCGTAAACCATTTACTTTTCGGCTCTGGCGTAGATCTTTTCAGGAAATCTTACAAGCTTGTCTTAAATACAGGTGTTTTTTCTGGATTAAAATATAACCTAGCTATGTATGAAATGGCGCAAACTAGGCAGTTAAGAACACATTACTTGGACATGATCAGTCATCGAGATCACAAAGTTGGCGCCTTAGACAATTCTTTGGTAATTTTAACTAATGTAAGCGCTGCCAATTTTGATGATCACATAGTAATCAACCAGGAATTTTTTGATTATGTCGCTCCTCATTCTGCAATTCACTTGCCAAAGTCTAGGTCTAGGCGATTTGATGGCTTGATCAGGATTATGGCAAGAGGGCATTTCATGCTTTCTAGCATTAATATTTTACCCCCATTGTTGCTTTTAAGATGTTCAGCTGTTAGATCTCTTATTTTACTTTGTGAGCTTGGATTCTCGGTAGTTCACTTGGTTGGATTTGATGGAGATACCTCATATTTTTATGACGATGTAGATTTTTGGCCTAGCGCAACCCGCCTTCGCGCAATGAGGAAAACTCTCAAAAGCTCTAGTCCGTTAT
>Ga0194126_10013667_pt1 | contig 10127 bp, 10 predicted proteins | sample TA2KigC150mmetaG_FD_148641 | JGI IMG/M metagenome (GOLD analysis project Ga0194126, IMG submission 148641) | Freshwater microbial communities from Lake Tanganyika, Tanzania - TA2015035 Kigoma Deep Cast 150m | ecosystem: Environmental > Aquatic > Freshwater > Lake | place: Tanzania: Lake...
TTGTCAATAGCGCCCCAAAGGACGCGGAACAGGCATACCTCCCCCGTCGCGAGCCTCCGGCTGGTATGGAGGAGAACCGCCATTCGATGCCGCACACACCCGGGCCACGGCTCTGTTCGGGAGGCTTCTCCATGTACGCGCTCAAGCCCACGCAGGTCTACATGCTGGATGCACTGCGCCAGGATGCCGACGCCCTGGCTCGCGTGGAGCGGATGTGCCACGCGATGGGATGGAGCCTGGACGCGGTGCGGGTCGTGGATGAAGGCAGCCTGCACGATGTCGCCCGCGAGCTCGCGGCGTGGCCGAGGGGCGACCTGCAGCCGGGGGTACCGAAGGAGCACCAGCGGCCGCTCGTCTTCACCTCCCTGACCTGCGGAGGCGAAGCGGCCGACGAGGACCCCCTGATCGCCGGCCGGCCGGAGGGTGTCTCGGCCGGGGTGCTCGCGGACCTGCTCGGGTACATCGACCCGACCCGCGACTTCCACACCTACGAGAGCGACACCGAACGGAACATGGTCTGCTGGCCCACGCGCGACTTCGGGGTGATGCGCGGCTGCTCGCACGGGTGCTTCTACTGCGGGGACGGGAAGTACGGCAAGTACCTGGCGCTCGGCGCGAACGTCGGAGAATACGCCGAGAGGGTCATCGAGCCGACGATCGTCGCGCGGCCGGAGCAGCGCTGCTTCCGGATGATCGGCTGGGGCGCGGACATCATCTCGCTCGAGCCCGAGTACGGCGTCTTCGAGGCCTTCCTCGCGAAGCTCGCGGCGCACGATCGGTACGGCTACTTCCACTCGAACAGCGACCACGTCGACTGGATCGGCGAGCTGCCGAACCGCGATCGGCTGATCGGCGTGTGGAGCATGGCGTGTGACGCGATGGCCGAGACGATCGAGCCCGGCTCGCCGTCGCCCGACGCGCGCATCGAGGCCGCCCGCAGGTGCCAGGCGTGGGGCATTCCGATCCGGTTCAAGTTCAAGCCGGTGATTCCGGTGCGCGGCTGGCGCGAGGAGTACGCCTCCCTGATCCGGCGCATCTTCGAGCGGACCCAACCCGAGACCATCGGCTTCTGCGTCCTGATCTGGATGCCGCTGGAGCGCGTGAGGGAGCAGATCGGCCTCGACCGCCTCGACCCCGAGTTCGTGGCCGAAGCCGAGGCGGCCCAGGAGCAGATGAACGAGCAGACCCACGCCCCGTTCCCGCACCACGTGCGGGCCGAAATCTACCGGTTCCTGATCGCGGAGGTGCGGAAGCACGACCCGAGGGTGCCAGTCTTCCTGTCCACCGAAACGCGGGAGATGTGGGCCGAGCTGGAGCGCGAGGTCGGTCAGCCGGCCCGCCACTTCATGTGCGGCTGCAACCCCATCCAGCTCCCCGGCCCGCAGATGAAGTACTCCGACCCGATCCGGCACTCCACCTACTTCCCGCCTGAGGCTGAAGCCTGACGCGACGACAGGCCCGCCGCTGGTGCGGCGGGCCTGTGTGGGAGGCGCTGCGAAGGGTGCTGTGATGGTTGGCGCCGATGTTACCGTCGAGGTACCCAGTGGCCCTGGTAGCGGATCGGAGGCTGGCGGAAGGGCTGGCCAGGGCGATGTCCCGGCGGGCAGTACTGCGGGCCCACGCCCCGAGGCTCCATGCCACAGCCGGGCCCGTACTGGCTCCCGCCATACCCGAGGCCCCACGGTCGCTCCTTGGGCACGAAGCGCTCGACGTAGCGTACCACGCCCACGGGCCGGAAGTCCTCATCCGGCAGTCGAAGCTCCGCGATCTCCGCGTCGTCGTCCCGGGCGAACGGGACCATTCTCACGAACTGGCCGAGGAACAGCCGAGGGTTGCCCTCCTTCACCCGAACCCGGATCGCCTCCCCATACCGCACCACGTCGAACCAGTCCGGACCGAAGCCGACGATCTTGGCGCTCCAGGCCTGGCTGTTCGTGAAGTTCCCCTGAGGGTTCGGGCGCTGCCCGTAGTACTGGTCCCAGTCCCGGGCGGCGGCGACGGACACAACGCCAAACAGCATCGTCACGACAGCGACGCCCATCAAGGCTCTGTTCCGTTTCATCGTCGTCTCCTCCGATCGCCGATCCAGGATGGTTACTACTACTATCTGTAGTAATTATACCCTATCGCCTGTAGTAGTTCTGTGATGTTCATCACTTCCGGGTCTCGACCGCCGAAAACACCGGCCGCAGCTCACGAGAAGCTGCGGCCGGTGGGAGCCTTGGGGAGACGCTGTCTGACGGAGGGGCTATCCCAGCGCGGCGTCATCGCCGCCGCACCAGGCGACGAAGTCGTCGTAGGCCTTACTGAACTGCTTGAGAGTCGCCTGGGTGGGCAGGAAGGTATCGAACTCCTCGGGAGTCATCCCGTCGGGCTCGTAGGCCTGGCGGAAGAGGCGACTCTTGTGCAGCAGCGTCGCGAGCTTCTCGGGAGCGACCGGTTCCCAGATCGCGCGCGGGTTGATCTCACGCGACTCGGCGTCGAATTCGACCTGCCGCTGAGGGAAGATGGTGAGGAAGAGCGTCGCCGGACCGTCGGTCACGGAGCGAGAGATGTTCCACGGCCCGCGCCCCGCGGCGCCCAGACAGAAGCTCTTGGTGAAGCCCAGGCCGCCGTCCCGGGGCTCCATGCACAGCATCCGATACTCCCGCTGACGGATGGCGGTCGTCGCCCAGGTCTTGACCTCCTCCCAGTCGGCGACGCCGGCTTCCTTGAGCTCCTCGCCGATGGGGTCGTCGACGCGCCCATCCATCTGCGTACGGAAGGAAAGCGGGGCGGTGCTGTTCCGTTCAATCACCCCGGCAAAGGCGATCTGCTGCGGGAGCGAGTAGTTCACGGTGACGTTCACGCCGATCCCGCGCTTCGTGAGCTCGCCGGCAACGGTGATTCCCGCCTTCGTGCCGGGGACCTTGAACACGGTGTTGGGCGTGCCGCCGATCTCCTGGCCCAGGCGCTCGTAGATCGCCAGCGCACCCTCGATCATCACGGCCTCGTCGAAGGCCTCCTTCGGAGAGAGCTGCAAGCTCACCAGGCCCAGCTTCCGGTCGGTGATCTCCCAGATCGGCCGCAGCAGCCGCGCGTTCTGCACCACGACCTTGATCGTCATCAGCGCGGTGATCTCGACCGGCCCCGCCGACGGGTTGTCGGCCCGCACCCGGTCACGCACCGGCAGCCACATGGCCGGGTTTTCCTTGGCCGCCACCCCCACCAACACCGGATTGGTGGTCACGAGGATGGCGCCCTTCTGCATCGAATCCCGCAACCCCGACGCGTAGTCGTTGCCCCAACGCGTGTTATGAGTCCCAGCGTCGGCGCCCCGGGCGAGCTTCAGCAGGTTGCTCGCTTTGACGCCCTCCGCCTTGGCCTTGGCCGCGGCGGCGCGCTGCGACTCCCCCAGCTCCTCCAGCAGCGCCAGGCTCTTCTCGACCTCTCCCTGCAGGTCGGCGTCGGACAGCGCCGTGTCCGGATGCCGCTGCTTCGACTTCAGGTGCCAATCGGCGAGGTACGACTGCATGTCCACGGCGTTCTCGGCCAGCAGGTCGGCCGCCTCGGCCTTCAGCGCCTCATCGCCGGCGGCGTGGATCGCCCTCTGCTCCTTGCGGACCGCCTCCAGCTCCTCCGCGTAGTCGTGCGGCTCCACCTGGAACATGAGGTACTGGAGCGTGTTGATGGTGCGTTCGTTCATCTTCCCTCTCCCCTGACGACGACAGCAGTCATGGACGGCCAACCCCACGGTTTTCTACTCGGGTCGCAAGACGACCTTCACCGCCTGCCGCGCTTCGACCAGCTCGTAGCTGGTCAACCACTCCCGAAGCTGGAGCTCATGGGTCACGAGCGCCTCCGGGTCGAGCCGCCCCGCCCGCACCATCTCCAGCACGGCCTCCCACATCGGCCAGGTGTGGCTGAACGTGCCCTGGTAGCGCACCGCCTTCGCCACGATGGGATCCAGCGAGAACCCGACCGGCTCCTTGCCCCAGCCGATCTTCGTGATCTGCCCGTTCCGCGCGACCATGTCCAGGCTCTGCCGGATCGTCGCGGAGTTCCCCGCCGCGTCGATTACCAGCGGGATGCCCTCGCCGCCGGTCAGGTCAAGAGCGACCTCGACCGGGTCGACCTCCTGCGCGTTCACCACGTGGTCCGCGCCGAGCCTGCGCGCGAGGTCCAGGCGCCGCGCGTCGACGGTGGTGCCGGTGATGAGGACCGGAGAGGCGCCGAGGGCCTTCGCGACCTGCAGGCAGAGCAGCCCAATCGCGCCGGGCCCGAGAATCGCCACCGGCTCCCCCGGACGCGCTTCGCTCTGCACCACGAGGGCGTTGTAGGCGACACAGGTCGGCTCGGTGAGGGCGGCGGCGTTCCACGAGACCTCGGGCGGCTTGCGGTGCAGCAGCCCCTGCCGCACGCGCACGTACTTCGCGAAGGCGCCGTCGAGCCCGTACCCGAAGCCGAGGCGCTCCCGGCAGAGGTTGTAGTGCCCCGTCCGACAGAGCCGGCACTTCCCGCAGATGAACGCGGCAGTCTCGCTGACGACCTCGTCGCCCACGCGCCAGTCCGTCACCCTCTCCCCCGCCTCGGCGACGACGCCGCCAAACTCGTGGCCCTGAATGACGGGCGTGCGGATGGGGAAGGTGATCGAGTGCCGCCAGAACTCGATGTCGCTGCCGCACACCCCGGCCGCCGCCACCTCCAGCAGCACGTCGTCGGGCCCGATCTCCGGCACCGGGACCTCACGCAGCTCGACCTGCCCGTCCTCCTGGCCGTACTTCACAACCGCAAGCATCGTGTTGGGCATGGGGCGCGCCTACCTCCAGTGCTCCAGGACCTTCGTCTTCACGAACCGCAGCGAGCGTTGGGTTCCTGCGTCGCCCTCGGTTTGGCCGTCCTCGAGGCTGATGAAGCCTGCGTAGCCGATGTCCGCCAGGCAGCGGAAGAGGGCGTCGAAGTCCACGGCGCCCTCACCGATGACGGTGTGCGTGTACTCGCCGGGGCGGCGATCGGAGGCGTGCATGTGCCAGACCCTGTGCTTCACGGCCTCCAGCACGGGCAAAGGGTCTTCGCCGGTCATCAGTTGGTTCGAGGCGTCGAAGTTCACGCCGACCGGCGTGTCGCGCAGGCCCGCGAACACGTCGAGGAACTCGGCGGTGTGGAAACAGAAGTCGTTGCTCGTCCAGCGCTTGTCGCGATAGTGGTTCTCGAAGCCCAGCTTCACCCCCAGCGGCTCGGCGTGGTCGCCGAGGCGCGAGAGGCCCTCGACGGCCCAGCGGATGGCGTCCTCACGCGCGACGCCCTCGTGGACGCAGCCAGCCGTGACGCGCACGCCGACCGAGCCAAGCACGCGGGCTGTCGCGACCCACTCGACCATCTCGGCGTACTCGGCCTCGCGAACGGAGGGGTCTGGGTGGGTGAAGTCGGGGGCGCAAGTGATCTGCGACACCTGCAGTTCGTTCCGATCGAGGACATCGCGGATGTGCCGGACGTACTCAGCGTCGCGCGAGGCGAAGAAGCCGCGGTACAGTTCGATGTGCCGCAGCCCGAAGACGTAGGCCTGCTCGATGATCTCCTCGAGCGTCGGTCGGCCCTCATCCATGCACGGGTTGATGTGCCGCACGGCGAGCCAAGAGATGCGGGGACGGGATGGCATGGTGGCACCCTCCTCAGGGTCGGCTGACCTTCCTGCTGCGGGCGGCGCGTCCCTTCCCGGGAGGAGAAGGTCGCGCGCGGAGGAACGTGCCGACCGTCGGCGTCGACACGCATAGGACCCGGGAGGGTTGGTGAATGGCCATCAGACTGGGCTTCATCGGCACGGGCGGGATCGCGCAGGGACACATGGAGCGGCTGACAGGGCTGGAAGGCGTCGAGGCGGCAGGGCACTTCGACGTACAGGCGGATCGCGCGGAGGCCTCGGCGGCGAAGTGGGGCGGCCGGGCCTACCCGAGCGTCCAGGCGATGGTTGACGAGGCGAAGCTCGACGGCGCGGTGATCTGCACGCCGCCCTTCGCGCACGGGGAGGCCGTTGAGGGGCCCGTGTGCGAGGCCGGGCTGCCCTTCCTGATCGAGAAGCCCATCGCGGTGGACATCGCGACCGCGCGCCAGGTCGAGGCCTGGGTGAAGGCCAAAGATCTCGCCACGGTGGTGGCGTACAAGTACCGCTGGGATGACCACGTGATGAAGGCGCGAGAGATGCTCGCCGACAAGACGATCGGGCTGGTGCACGGGGACTTCTGGGGCGGGCTGCCGGGGGTGGCGTGGTGGCGCGTGATGGCGGAGAGCGGCGGGCAGCTCGTCGAGCAGACCACGCACATCGTCGACATGGCGCGGTATCTGTGTGGCGAGATCGAGTCGGTGCAGGCGCTCTACGCGCTGCGGGCGCTGCAGGACGTGGAGAACCTGGACATCCCGGACGTGGGCACCGTGAACGTGACCTTCGCCTCAGGGGCCCTCGGCAACATCTCCAACACCTGCATCCTCGAGGGCTGGGGCCGCAGCAGCCTGCGGGTCATGGCCAAGGGCTTCACGCTGGAGATCGCATGGAACCGGCTCACGTGCGCGAGCGCGGCGGGCACGGAGGAGATCGAACAGACAGCTGACGGCTACCTCGGCGAGGACGTGGCCTTCATCGAGGCCATCAAGGGCGACCGCAGCCTGATCCACAGCGACTACTCGGAGGGACTCAAGACGCTCGCGGTCACGCTGGCCGCCAACCTGTCGGCGCAGGACGACGGACGGCTGGTGAAGATCAGCGAGGTCGGGTGAGGGGCCCAGCGATGCTGGACCTGCGCATCGGCGAGGGGGAGGCGCTCCGAGTCCTGGGCCACTGGGACGTGGGCGAGTTGCTTGGGTTCCCCGGAGAGCGGGGAGGGACGGCGAACCCGGCGGTCGTGGTGGACACGGCCGCCGGGCGTCTGTTTCTGAAGCGCCGCAATCCGCGCTATGCCGCGCCGGAGATGCTGCGCCACGATCACGCGCTGATGGAGCATCTCGCCCGGAAGGGCCTGTGCACACCGTTGCCGCTGCCGACGCGGGCCGGCGGGCGCTGGGCGGTCACGGAGGAGGGCGTCTACGAGCTGCACCCCTACCTGCCCGGCGGGCCGCACGACGCGACGTCCGAGGCCCAGGTCCGCGAGGCCGGCCGGGCGCTCGCGCGGTTCCATGCGGCGACGAAGGACTTTGACCCGCCCCCCGGCAAGGCTTGGCCACGCTACCACGACCCGGCCCAGACGATCGAGGCGCTGCAGTGGGCGCTCGGCGAACTGGCGGCCCGCCACGAGCCGACCCGGGCCGGCCGCGCCCCCAAGGCGGCACGCGAGGAGGTCCTCGCGCTGCTCGCCGTTGCCGAGGAGTTGGCTACGATCTTCCCCGAGGCGACCTACGCCGCCTGTGGGCAGCTCACCGTGCATGGCGACTGGCATCCGGGAAACGTCCGCTACGATGAGGCCGGCCGCATCTGCGGCATCTTCGACCTGGACTGGGCCACGCGGCAACCGTGGCTGGTGGATGTTGCCGACGGGGTGATCTTCTTTGCGGGCGTTCGCTCCGCGCCGCTGGACCCGAGCGACATCCGCTCGCTCACGCAGCCGTTCGAGCTGTCGCCCCCCCGAACCGCGGCTTTCCTGAGGGGCTACCGGGAGGCCATGGGCCTCGCCGCTCACGCCCTCCGCCCTCTCACTCAGTTCGCCCTCGCCCGCTGGCTCTGGTGCCGGGCCGACCCGATGCGCCGGAAACTCCCGCGCGACCTGGCGGTCGACTACCTCCTGGACGGGATCTGGGGCCCCATCGGCTCGCTGCGTCAAACTGACCTAAGTCACATGTTGTTCGCATAGTCTTGTGTGCCCGTGTCTGGGGCCACTGTGGTAAGACGGGCAGTGGAGCCATTCCATCCATCCGGTCAGGGGCGAGGCGATGAGCATCCTGGGGTACAGCTTCAGCCCGACGGAGGTCCTGCTTTTCAGCGTGGCCGCGGGCGTCGCCGTCGCCACCGGCTCGCTGCTGATCAACATGGTCTGGGACGCGTTCAAGCACGTGACCGGTCGCGGCCGGGGCATCCGCCGCTGTGCGGCCTGCATGGAGCCGGCCGAGCCCGGATCGTACCTCTGCTACAAGCACGCCCGCATCAGCGCCGTCGTGCGCGGTCGCCGGGCCGACGACGTCTAGGAGTCCGGCTTCGGCTTGAAGCTCACCAGCCGGTCCTGCCCGGTGTCAGCCACGACAAATCCCCCGCGCCACGCCGCAATGCCCGAGGGCGTCACCAACGAGCCCGCAGCCGTCCGAGCGGGCCGAACCACTGCCTGCGTCGCGCCGCTCGTCGCCAGCAGTTGAACGCGAGCGTTCCCGTTGTCCAGCACCCACAGGCCGGACCCGTCGGCCGCCAGCGCCGTCGGGGAACGCAGCTCGCCCAGATCGGAACCCATCCGCCCCAGCGTCTTCAGGAATCCGCCCGTGCCGAGGTCGAAGGCCTGGATGTCGCCGCGATCGGCGTCGACCGCGTACAGCGTCGAGCCGAGCAGGGCCAGCCCCCGGAGGGCCAGGAACTCGCCGTCCCCGTTCCCGAGGGCCCCCAGGGTGCGGACGACGTTCCCGTCCATGTCGTAGACCACGACGCGGTGCTGTTGCCCGTCGGCGACGGCGACCGCGCTCGTGCCCACAACCAGCGCGCGAGGTTCCCGCAAGGACCCGCCCTCGGGCCACCGCGAGCCGAACTCGCGCACGAATCCGCCGTCGGCGGTGAACACCTGGAGGCGCAGGTTGCCCGTGTCCGCGACATACACCGACGACCCGGACACCGCCACCGCTGCCGGGCTGCGGAACCGGCCCGCCTCGCTTCCCTCGCCGCCGATGGCGAACGCAAACGCACCGTCGGCGTCGAGCTTCTGGATCCGATGGTTGCCGGTGTCAGCCACATACAGCGCGCCCGCGGCATCGGCCCCGATGCCGCTCGGCGCCACGAACTCCCCGTCGCCGCTGCCCGTCGCGCCGAGCACGCGGTCGAAGACGAACTCCAGACCGGGCGCCGGCGGCGGACCGACCCCATTGGTGCCCGAACACCCGATCACCAGCGGCAAGACGCAAGCCACCACAAGAACGACCCACTGACGTGCTGACACGCAAAGCCTCCCTCATGGGCAGCAGGCCGGGCGCCCGCCGCCGCTACGAGCGGTCCGTCTCGTTGGACGAGGGCACGCTTCTCCACGTTCACGCCCGACGCCTGCCAGCCGACCAGGGGATACAGTTGAGTGACGTTCTGTTGGTTGTGTATGCCCCCTTGGGGGCAGGTAGCGTGGGGGGTTCGGCTGGGGCGGCACGGAGGGAGGGCGTAGCCCGACTGGAGTGCCGCCCAGCCGGGTCGCGGAACAGATGGGGCCTGCATGCGATCGACCAGAGCGCGGAGTGCTGCTGCACGGAGCTGGGGACGCCGATCTGCCCCAGCGGCCACAAGATGCGGTACTGGGGCCGCGACGGACACGTGCTGAAATGGCGCTGTCCGGCGAAGGTCGGGAAGCATCCGCCCACCTGCACCTTCTGCGGCGGCTGCGGAACGCCGTCGGCGTACGGGCGCACGGTGAAGATCAGTTGCTGGGAGGACCCGCGCCGCTGGCCCGGGGTCTGGCGGGAGAGCCGCACGTTCGAGAAGCTGTACAAGGAGCGCACCGCCGCGGAGCGAGTGAACAGCCGCCTGAAGCAGCACCTGCTGCTGGATGATGTGACGATCCGGGGGATCGGGAAGGTCGAAGTCCATGTCGGCCTGGGGCTGACGGTGATGCTGGCCGGAGCCGTCGCGATGATTGAGCAGGGCCGGAGCGAGCGAATGCGGCGCACCGTCCGACTCGCGTCCTGACGGAACGCTCGGCGCCTCCCGACAACCGCCCGCGACCGCTGGCGAGACCCCGCTCGCCGTCAGACCGGCGCCAACCCACCTGCACGGCGCGAGCTATCGCAAGAGCCTCGTCTCTGACGCGAAACACCTTGACGAGCCGATGCTAGAGCCATATAATGGTCACGATAGACTGTTAGTCAGCCCTATTGAAGATCTGCTTCCACTCCGCGAGGCGTTCGTCGATATTCGACGACTGGAGCGGGATCATTCATGGGCCGGCGTTCTCAGTCGTCAGGCATTCCCCTCGCTTTGCGGGCCT
>Ga0194126_10013669_pt1 | contig 10125 bp, 13 predicted proteins | sample TA2KigC150mmetaG_FD_148641 | JGI IMG/M metagenome (GOLD analysis project Ga0194126, IMG submission 148641) | Freshwater microbial communities from Lake Tanganyika, Tanzania - TA2015035 Kigoma Deep Cast 150m | ecosystem: Environmental > Aquatic > Freshwater > Lake | place: Tanzania: Lake...
GAACAGCCTCTATACATAATCCCGGTCGGCAGAAAGTAAGGAGGTAAGCTATGAGCAAAGTGCTTTTGGGAGCGGCGACGCTGGTTTATCCCATGCCGGCGTTTCTGGTGGGAGCAAATGTTGATGGCAAGCCCAATTTCATGACTGTGGCCTGGGGTGGAATTGCCAACGGTGAACCACCCATGGTATCGGTAGCCATCCGGCACACCCGCCACACGCTCAAAGGCATTACGGAAAACAAGGCTTTTTCGGTGAATGTGCCGTCTGCCGACCTGGTGAAAGAAACAGATTACTGCGGTATCACTCCCGGTTCAAAGGTGGACAAGGTCAAAGTCTGCGGCTTCAAGGTATTCTACGGCAAGCTGAAATCCGTGCCGCTCATTGAGCAATGCCCGGTCAACCTGGAATGTAGCGTGGCACATACGCTTGACCTGGGCAGTCATGTGCTGATAGTGGGAAAAATCGAGGAGACCTATGTTTCGGAAGGTTGCCTGACTGATGGCAAGCCAGACGTGAACAAGATTAAGCCGTTCGGCTACACCATGACTCCAGACAATCAATACCGGCCGCTGGGAGAGACTATAGCCAGAGCTTTCAACGTGGGCAAGGAACTGCGGTCAAGGGAGTAATTTACCTCCGCTGATGATATGAAGTGCCCCTTTAGCGTATCCGGTCACATAAACAGGTATTGCCAGATGGAAACCCTGACGTGTTCGGTGACCGTTCTCTCTTTGAGCACCTTGGTGGGCACTTCTCGAAACTTGGTTACTTCCCGGTACTTGGTCACGGTCCTGTATTTGACCACTTCTCTGGTGTCGGTGACCACTCGCGGTTGTGGATAGTAGTAATAAGAAGGCCAAGAGGGCCAGCAACCAGCAGTCACGTTACACGAGTAAGGCCAGTATGGGGATGGGCAACTGTAACAACCGCTCCCACCACAACTGTAGCAGCCGGAGTAATATGGCGAGTAATAGGGAGAGTAATAAGGCGAATATTCCCAGGGCTCATTAACTGTCTTGGTATATGTTTCGGTGGTGGTGTAAGGCTCGGTGTCGGTGTAGGCCTCGGTGGTAGTGTAGGGCTCGCTTTTCATTTCCACGTCCCAGTATGTCTCTGTCTTTTGTATACCTACTGTCTTCAGGGGCAAGGCAAAGATGAGAGCTATAACCACCAGGGGAATAAGTCCCGAAATGTAATACCACTTATCTTTCATCACCACCTCCTTTGTCAACATCGCGCTAGCCTGGTCTTAGGATAGCATTTAAATGTTAAGATTTTGTTAAGCCTGTCGATTGTGCCTGTCTGTCTTAAGAGAATTATAGCGCTTATTTCGGTGGTCAACAAGGTGTGGCTCACCCGAGTTGAAATTCCCAGGCGCAGTAGTATTCGGGTGGATGTGGGTCAGGAGGGCAGCCGATGCACCTGGTCTGAATTCTGGGGTCGATGGTTCGGGCGAAGTACGAGTATTCTACAATACCTGCGCTTTTGCAAGGATAGGCAGCCATTCCTTTTCTCTCCCGGGCTGATTGAACACGGCAGTCGTTCATTCTGAACACCAGCTTATCTTTGCCTTGCCACAGCGTTTCCTGTTCGTTGATTCGGGCATACAATCTGAATTCCAGTGCTTGCTCCAGAGCAGGCAGCCCACTGTCTGGTGGCAGTTGCAGCCGCTCCATAATTCTCCTGGCTTCGATAACTGTGAATTTGCTCCAAGCGGCATCATTCAGTTTTTTAGCCAGGGCCATGCTGTGATTGCTTTCTACTGCCTGGAACCAGGCGCCGTCGGCTGCCAGCCAGTTCTTGGCCAGGTCTTCCAGCAGCGTTATCAATTGTTCCTTGCTCCAGTCAGAAAAGAGCATGGAGATGGATTTCCCCTCCTTTAAGCCGAGCGTGGCTAGCACTCTGCCAGAACGGATGGGAAAGCCTGCCTTCCATGCCATTTGGTCCAATCGGATAGCCTCTTCCAGCCCAAACTCGTCGCAGGCATTTCCGAACCACAGCCCCGAGTGCGAAGCTATGTTTCGGTAGGCGTCCTCTATGAGGGGTGCAATCTCCTGAGAACGTAAGTCAGCAAGTATCCTCATCTTTTGTTGTAAGCCTCTTTATTCGGGTAGCTCTGTCTATGTCTCCAGGCTGAACGGCGGATACTGGTCAGTAGTTAAAATTAAGGCATAGGCGCTCACTCTCACTGACCAGCGCAGCACGCCTACCACGAAGTCGAACAACGACCTTGGGTAATTGCCGGTGAACAGGATAGCGAACCAGGCTATGATTACCGCTACCCAGTTGGCTATAAACAGGCAGAATAATACGATATAGTGGGGTATGGCCATAATCCACTTTACCAGTGGCAGCCAGCGGTTCAATTCCCTGGCATCTGGGTAAGAGATATCTACGTGGACTGCCTGCTCTTCATCGGTGGAGGGGTACTCATCCCTGAGCAGCAGGAGATAAGCTGAGAGTCGGGCGGTGAATCTGGTGATAGCTAGGTTCCAATCGAACCACCATTTGGGATATTTCTGGCGGAATACCAGCATCAGCATGGTTGGCAGGAAGATAAGCCCGCCTGCAGCATACTGGCCATTCCAACCATCCTGGTCCCAATTAAATGCAGTGCCTATCAGCAGCGCGCAGATGATGATGATGGGGATAGCTACAAAAATCCTGAAAGCGGTGGTCAGCCTGTTCAGTTTTCTATCTGGATAGTCCACAGACAGGCTTGCAGGGTACGACTTTATCATGGGCACACCTCCTTGTCCCTGTTATTTCAAGCGCTTAACGCTGGGCGTGGATGGCAAATCCTTCCAAATGCGACTGGGTGTCAGGAGGTTTGTCCTTCGCCTCCCTTGGGCCACTGGCGCATTAGCTCTTTTATCTGTTCGGCGAGCTTTGGATTTGACCTCAGCCTGCTGATGAAGACGGGGCAGCCTTCGAGCAGGGAATTCTCGGCAGCGGCTGCCAGGCTGGACAGCAACTGTTGCATACCGTATTGTGCTGCTCCTGGTGCAGTGGCGCCAGGCATAGAAGACTCCAGTTGTCTTCTCAGGTCTTCCTCGGAGAAACGCATGGGGAGAACGCAGTTCTTGTACCAGTGGCAGTTCTTACACTGAAGCACTGCCTGGGCTTCGTCCAGAATATCGCTCATAGCTGTTCTTAATTGCCCAGACGTGGTGAGTAGGGCGATAGCATTTTGGGCCCTGACGGGAGTGAATTTGGCTTTGCGCTGCTATTCCTCTGCTTCTTCTGGTATTGGCTGGACGGTGAAGGTCTGGTTTTGTGAGACTGCTTCGTTTCCAGCTTTATCCTTGGACTTGACTCTGAAATTGTAGGTTGAGCCTGTCTGGAGGCCTGTCAGTTCTATGGAATGCGTCACTATTCCGGCGGATTTGCCTGTGGTAGGGTCGTTCTTAGGCGTAGCGGGCTCCAGCGAACCGTAGCTAGCTGATGACCCGTATTCAACCTGGCTGCTGGCCGGCTCGGTCGTTTTCCAGGTGATAACCGCTATAGTGCCCATAGCAGCAGCCTTGACTTCTAATATGGTTGGCGCCGTGGTATCAACTACCTTTCCTCCCGACCCAGATGCCCTCAGGAAAGCGAGTATGTTGCCCATGCGGGAGCCGAATTGCCAGTAAATGAAACCGCCAAGGCCAATCAGCAGTATACATAGCAGCACCAGCAGAAGCCCGCGCGATGGCCCCGACTGGACAGGTTGTCCCCAGGCTTGTTGCTGTCCCCAAGCCTGTTGCTGAGGCTGTTGGCCCCAACCTGGCTGTTGTGGTTGCTGTGGTTGTGCCCAGGCTTGTTGCTGAGGTTGTTGGCCCCAACCTGGCTGTTGCGGTTGCTGTGGTTGCCCCCAACCTGCTTGCTGCTGAGGTGCTCCTCCTGCCTGACTACCGCAGTTTGGGCAGAACCTGGCGTTTGTTTCAAGTGGACTTCCACAGTAAGCGCAGCCGCTGCTCTGAGGCACGCCGCATACTCCGCAAAACCGCTGGCCATAATTGACTGGCGAACCACAATTGGGACACCTGCCACCTTGTTGCATTCTATTCTCCTCTATTATCGCCTACTTTGGCGCCTCCAATTGCTATCTCCTCGATTTAAACTATACTATTTTCCCGATTATACATCTAAAAGTTCAAGTAAATCAATAATCTGAAATCAAAGCATTTCACCTGGGTTTTATGGTGTAGTTTTTTCGGGACATCTCCTTGCCTTCGGCATTGAATAGGACGGCTGTGTCCGGAACCTTGTTATTCCAGTAGTTGCCTGTGCCGTAGTTAAAGCTGAAACCTCCAAATTCGTCGTGGATTTCATTGGTGTATACCCTCACTGCCTGATACGGTTTAAGGAACATGGGTTCAGGGTATTCACCTTCAGCCCGCGGGTTGAAAGGCGGAAAGGTGAATTTCAGGTATCCCTTGGTGATGTTGGTCAAGACCCAGCCACGGATATCCTGGGGCTGGTCGCTAATATTCTTGATCTCCACGTATTCGTCAGGCTCCACCCTGATATAGCACAGGCCTTTTTCAGGGTCAGGTGGATAGACCTTGCCCTGATACTTGATGTGAACTATTTGGACGGGGGAAGTGGAGAGGACTTCCTTCTTAGCTATGTAATCATCCACCGTGACTTTCCAGCTCTTCTGGTTGGCAGCTATGATTTTAAGGTAATAGTCCTGCCCACCAGAACGGATATAGACTGTGTCACTGCCGCTGTTGCCAGAATAGGATACTGTCTCTAGGGGCAATGCGTTTGGCCTGTTAGGATAGACAAACATGTTGAAGATGGTGTATCTGGGGTCTGCGGCCTCGGTTTCCCAGGTGATTCGCCATTGTATGCCTGCTATGTTAAATGGGGGCGTGGTCAGGCTATCCTGTCCGGTGAATGTTTGTGTAGTTTGCCAGCCAACTTGCTCTAAAGGCGCTGCAGCAGGAACGGTTTGCGTCGGCGCTTGAGTTGCATCTGTGGAAGCGGGTGTCTTGGCGGGTGTGGTGACCGGAGGTGCCGGCGAAGCTGGTTGGCTACAGGCTACAGCGGCAACGAGTACGAGAAAAATCAGCAACGAAGTGAGCATGAGCCACGTGCGCCAACTGCCAATTGCCCTGTTGAATATCATAATATACTTAACCTAATTATATGCGCAGCGAGCCTGCTCGTCTATACTCCGAGTTCGTGCTCATTCGCCGATAACCTCGACCTGCCATGTCTTCTTGATGATAATCTCGGGTATGCCAGACCCTGCGGGATATTCTTTTATGGTGCCAGTCACCCGTAGTCGCTTGTTCAGGAAATGCATTTCTGGATTGGGTGGAAACTTTTTCAGGAACTCCGGCCTGTCGCTGCCCCAGATAACGCACTTAAAATATCCCTGGTGGGGTTCGTGGAAATTCAAGAAGGTAGGTTGCCCTTTTACCTCGTGGGCATAGTAGCTACTGACGACAATGCCCTCGACGGTTTTTTGCTGACCGATATAGCTGGCTGCTTCTTCCCAGCTTATGACCTGGCCCTTGACCCCGATATAGTCAGCCTTGGTTTCCACATCGCTGCCGCCAGGCCCCATAACCGCCAGTGAAACGGTGTAGACACCTGGCGACGTGTAAGTATGGCTGGCTGCCTTTTGGCTGCTGAAGTGCCCATCGCCGAAGTCCCAATGCCAGTAAGTTACCTGGCCGGTGGACAGGTCTGTGAAGGAAACGGATAGAGGGGTTTCCCCTTGTGTGACAGTAGCCTTGAAATCAGCAACGGGTGGGGTAGCGGTGGTGGGCTGTGGTATGCGAGCGCATGCGGTTACCGCTAACAGCGCCAGCAGTGCAAAATAGCACCTCAGCATTGCCCCGATTTTAGCTGCATTTTGTTCAAAGCTCAATAGCTGTAAACATCGTTCTGAGGCTGTCCGGAAACAATCAAGCTGTCATCGCGAGTCCCGATGCAATCGGGGCGTGGCAACCCCCTTTTCCCCTCTGTCCTTGCGAGGAATCTCGATAAAATCGGGATGACGAAGCAAATCCCACAGCCTGCCCTCAACTATGAGACTGCTTCGCTTCGCTCGCAGTGACAGAAAGGAAAACACGAGCGACCAGCGACAAGCGACGAATCCCGCCTATTGCCTCGCACCTGTTGCTTGTTGTCCAAGTGGTATCTGGGCTTGTCCAGAGTGGCGGAACTCATGTATTATTGAAGTCTATTCTCCTGTCGGAATAAAATATGGGTGGGGCGGTTAGCTCAGTGGTTAGAGCGCTTGCTTCACACGCAAGAGGTCACTGGTTCAAGTCCAGTACTGCCCACCATGCCGAAGTGGCGGAATGGCAGACGCGCTACGTTCAGGACGTAGTATCCGTAAGGATGTGTGGGTTCAAATCCCACCTTCGGCACCAAGATGCGCCTGTAGCTCAGTGGATAGAGCGCAGCCCTGCGGAGGCTGAGGCCATGGGTTCAAATCCCATCAGGCGTGCCACTCTGGGCGATTAGCTCAGCGGTTAGAGCACCTGTCTTACACACAGGGGGTCAGTGGTTCAAGTCCACTATCGCCCACCATCCAGGTAATAATATCGCCTTTCCTCAGCTTCAGGTTTCACTAAAAAGGTCAAATATCCCCCTTTTCACTCGTCAGAATGGTGGTGTTACTCGATTAAATGACACGATACAAAATGCGGTCACTTATTTTTTGATATCTGTTCCGAACGGGAAGGTAATTTTTCACGTCTAAGTCTGCATGAATATCCGATGTTGCTGATAATTTTGGCTTAGCCGGCACTCAATATCTCAAGCTTGCTAGAATCCTGAATTCCCTCTGCGAGTCCGTTTCGGCCTTTTCCTTGAAAGGAAATGTGGCGTCATATTGCGCAAATTCGGTCTCGTCAACCTCAAAAGCAACGCCTTCAATAAATCTTCCAGGCCTATTCATTAAAACGCCGGGTTGCAACTCCAGCACTTGCAGGGCAACTGCAAATTTGTCGTCAGCTGTTTTGATTTCGTATTTTTCGGCGCACCTAAAACCGAAACGGCTGTAGTATCTTGGGTCTCCGTAGATACAGATGGCAGGAAATCCCATTTCCCGTGCAAGATTGATAGTATGGGTAATCAGAGCGCTGCCTACGCCCTGTCCTTGAAGTGCTGGCAGCACGCTTACGGGCCCAAAGCTGATAACTTCCTTTTCCGCACCCTGCGTATATTTAATAACTCCGCGGCTGTAAACAATCTGCCCCACAATCCGCCCTTCTTTTTCGGCAACAAAGTCAAGTTCTGGAATGAAATCGCTGCTTTTTCTAAGGTTGTGCAGGACAAAATGCTCATTGCATCCCGGAACAAAAAGGTTCCAAAACGCTTCGCGTACTATTTCCTCGACAGTTCTGTAATCGCTTGCTCTTTCATTTCTGATAATTAGATTGGTATTAGACATGTCCATGAGTATAGTCCTTTATCAAATTCCGGTAAAGAAAAAAGCTCGATACATACGCGCAGGTTCAAATTCTGAATCACAGGCGAAGGTAACATTCTGGTGCAATGTTGTCACCGCTCATGTTATAGAAAGGTTGTCAGTAACTGCTGTATCTCTGGAATCACTCCCTTCTTCTCAAATAAAAGTTCGGGAACTGTCCATATCAGCCCTTTACTCTACTAAAGCACTTGCGCTACCCCCCCCGCGCATATAATGAAACACTAAGTTTTACATGCGCAATTTTCTGAAACAGTGGGCTTGGCTATAGGAAAACACATATTGGACGGGTTTACAGAGTACGAACGGTTAATGGTAGGCACCCACGAAGAATCAGAGGACGTTGCCAAGGCATGGAGGGAATTACTCCTAGTACGCGGCGGCGAGAGCTTCCCCCTAACACTCGAAAACGGTAATTATCTGGCCAGTTTGCATAAAGTTATTTGTGGAACCAGGAAAGATTTATTGCCCGATAGATGCGCGGGCCTGCGTTACTGGGATATGCCCTTCACAGAAAATCAACATTCCACATATACAAAGGAAATTGGTAACGGACTGTGCGTTTCAAGCACAATAATCAGGCATGTGCCAGTGGCTACGAGAGCAATTGTGATTGACTTAGCTGCAAGAATCTATAGCACCCATAATCTGAAATTTGGGCAGCGGTCGCATTCTGTGGCAAGTAATGATAATCAACTTGCTAATAATCTGAGCGGAAAGCTGGAAAGGGAACTGCTGAATTCCATGACAGATGGATTTGATGAAAACTATGTAATGGTATTTGTTACTAGGTTGAATCAGAATGCTAGAGTTCTCTGCGGATCAACGGGTGTGATTAAGGGAAGCGGTCACCAATCTATCATTGATACAATAGGAACATCTGCCACTTATAGTAACGCAGCCAGTACTTTGCCCACCAATAAATCGATAACATATCAGCTTACCCCAGCAGCTTACAATTTAATGGCAACTCTGGCAGAATCTAATGTCAGTGAGATAACCAGGCTTTACATAGTAGGTGATAATGCTGTATCACCCGATGTTTACATAGACATCATGAAAGCTATGTACATGGCTATGCCGCCTATCGTATTACAGTTTCATCGCTCTCAAATGTTCATCTTTAACACGAAACACAGGCTATCTGAAAAATAAGGGCTTTGGGCTATCCGTTGGTTACTGCGGGTTTCAACGTTAAGCCGACTGACAGCATCCTTAATTCAATTCACGGGTATTATTTTTTTTCTAATATTGGAAAGATTATTCCCTCGATACTTGAATTTGAACCAACGTACAGGTTAACGGAAATATTTGAACGCTATTTTAGAGATAGAATGACAAGATGATGGTGAATTGCATTTTAGCCTTTGTATGGTTGAGAAGATTATTCGATGAACTCAACATGCGTTAGGTGCAGTAGCCTTTTAAAGATCAAGATTAGATTAATGGATAATTCTCAAAATATCAGGGAGAAAAAATGGAGAATATCAGTATCCCGTATGAAAACACTAGCTTGGATGTAAAAGATTATTTGACTGAAATAATAGATCATCATATCACGGCAACTCCATATTGGAGAAACAAAGAAGGGCTGCTGAAAACTGCTAAGATAACAGGCAACAATTTCGAAGAAATAATAGAGTGTCTCCTGAGTTTAGAAGTTGATCAAAAGGTCCTCCGCACGAATTGGATCGATTTTAAACCATCAGGCACTACTGACATAAAATGTTCGTTTTCATCAGGTACCACTGGTCCACAAAAGTACTGTATGTGGGGAAATAACTATATTCAAACCATGTCAAAGTACTTGCATTTCTATATTTCGCGAAGAAATATCGAAGTCAAAAACGCGGTTATTCAAGGCCCGTCCAGCGTCTACAAGGATGTTAACGAGCTAATGGTTAACAGGTTTGGGGGTATTCCATATTTTGTAGGTCTGCGCGTAGAGGGTATTAAGCCGGTACTTGATGACGCACTTAAGCGGGGTGAGTCAAATATCATTAAGATTATTAGAGATTATTTTAGCCCTGAAGTCGAGAAAACAAATAGATTCATGGATTATGATCAGAGCATTAATACAATTAGATCGGCTTGGATGATGCTCGCGCATTTTGATTTATTTTATGGAGAAAACAGGCATATCGATACGGTTATTGTAAGCGGTGTGGGGTATACACCCCAAAATCATGAGCTATTATTGAATAAATTCAAGAATGTTATACATTCTTATGGGTATTTCGCTTTTGGTGATGCACTAGGAATACCTTTCAGTGGTAATTTAGATTATTATCCTGCGTTTCCATATACCATATTCACTGTAATAGATGACAAAGGTAAGGTTGTTGATTATGGAAAAGAGGGACACCCTGTGTTCATTGTGGCAAGAAAGGATTTGTTATTGGTACTTAAGGAAGAAAATGAATTTGCTATCAGAATTTCCCCGACCGACAGTTTTAATTGGGATGGTATACGAAATCCCAGACGGGTCATTTAAACCCTTTTAACTCTACAGCTTGTGCACGAGCAATTGCTGTATCTCTGGAATCACCCCCCTCTTCCCACCCCCGAATTTGGGGCTGTCCATGCCAGCCAAACGCCGAAAACTTGCCCTGATTGCGATTTAGGCATAAAATCATAGGTTGTTGTCGGGTTAAGACGCACTGCGTATAAAGAAATGGCTGAAACCAAAG
>Ga0194126_10013670_pt1 | contig 10125 bp, 6 predicted proteins | sample TA2KigC150mmetaG_FD_148641 | JGI IMG/M metagenome (GOLD analysis project Ga0194126, IMG submission 148641) | Freshwater microbial communities from Lake Tanganyika, Tanzania - TA2015035 Kigoma Deep Cast 150m | ecosystem: Environmental > Aquatic > Freshwater > Lake | place: Tanzania: Lake...
TTTATTATTGCTGGTATTTATCCTGGGTATTGTACGTTTAGGAGCACAGCGTTGGATAAGGTTCGGCTGGTTTAATTTTCAGCCGTCTGAATTGGCCAAGCTTTGCATGGTCATATTTCTGGCCAGGTATTTCAGCACCAAATCGGTTGACAATGTAGAGCTCCAGGTGCCGAAATTCGGGATATTCCGGGCATTTATCATCCCGTTTATTTTTGTAGCTGTGCCTGTGGGCCTTATTATCGAGCAGCCGGATTTAGGCACAGGCATGATCATTGTTTTTCTTTTTATAGCACTGATGTATTTGGGCGGGGTGAAAATGAAGTTTTTTTATATGCTTCTTGCTACGGCTATTATTTCCATTCCGGTCTTCTGGAACTATCTAAGGGATTATCAGAAGAACCGCCTGATCGTTTTCTTAAATCCTAATATAGACCCGCTGGGCGCAGGTTATACTGTCATACAATCCAGGATCGCGATCGGCTCAGGAGGATTATTCGGCAAAGGATGGCTTTCGGGTACACAGGGGCAGCTGCATTTTCTCCCCGAGGCGCATACTGATTTTATTTTTGCCAGTTTCGCCGAAGAATGGGGATTGTTCGGGGCCATGGTATTGTTGTTTTTGTATTTTCTTCTGATAAGAGAAGGGATAAAAATCGCCTTAAGTACCAAAGACCAATTCGGCAGGCTCCTGGCCTACGGCATATGCCTGATGTTGGGAGTGCAGATCATTATTAATGTTTCGATGAATCTGGGGCTTGCCCCGGTAGTCGGGATCCCGCTGCCGCTTATGAGTTACGGCGGGTCATCTATATTGATAACTTTTATTTCGTTGGGAGTTTTGGTCAATATCGGAAAAAGGAGGGCGGTATTCTAGAAGATTATCTGCTTCAAGTAAGAAAACCCGCCCGTTATATCGGCAGGGAGTGGAATTCGTCCAGAAAAGATTTCGATGGCTCAGAAGTAAAGTTCGCGCTATGCTTTCCGGATATCTATGAAGTCGGGATGAGCAATCTGGGGCTAAGGATCCTTTACGGATTGCTGAATGGCCGCCCAGGTATTTGCTGCGAAAGATTTTTCTCCCCGGGCATCGATATGGAAGAAGTCCTGCGCAGCAAGAACCCGGGGTTTCTTTCTCTTGAGTCAGCCAGGCCCCTTTTGGATTTTGATATTATCGGCATTTCCCTTGCCTATGAACTGCTCTATTCGAATATTCTCAACCTTCTTGAGCTGGGGAATGTCCCTCTTTGTGCCGCTGAACGCGATAATAGTTTTCCTTTGGTGATAGCAGGCGGCCCGAGCGTGCTTAACCCCGAGCCCATGCATGAATTCTTTGATTTTTTTGTAATAGGCGAAGGCGAGGAAGTAATACTGGAGGTCATCGAATTATACAAAAAGTTAAAGGATGATTTTAAGTCCGGCAAAATTAGCAAGCCCGAATTATTGATTGCTTTTTCAGGCATAGAGGGTGTATACGTCCCTTCTTTATATGAAGTAGATTATCATGCAGAAGGGGATATTGCTGGTTTCAGGCCCAAGAATAACTTTGCCCCTGAGAAAATAAAAAAGAGGTTTATCAAAGATTTAAACGGTGCGTATTTCCCCGAAAAATGGGTCGTTCCCTATATCGAAATAGTGCATGACAGGATAACTTTGGAGATCATGCGCGGCTGCCCTAACCGGTGCAATTTCTGCCAGGCAAGGCAGCAGTATTATCCGATGAGGATACGGAATGTGGAAAATATCATGTCGCTGGCCAATGCCTGCTATAAGAATTCCGGCTATGAAGAAATCTCCCTGGCAGGCCTCTCAGTCAGCGATTACCCTTTTATCAAAGAGTTGTTAGGATGCATGGTCGCTTCTTTTAAGGATAAAACAGTGAATATTTCACTGCCTTCGATAAAACCTAAAGCATATTTGGGAGGCCTTGCTTCATTGATTGCAACTACCAAGAAAACAGGGCTTACCTTTGCGCCGGAAGCCGCAACGGATAAGCTGCGCCGGGTGCTTAACAAAGATTTTGATATGGATAGTTTTTTGAATGCACTTGCGGATTCGTATGCTGCAGGTTATCAACGGGTAAAACTTTATTTTATGACCGGCCTTCCCTTTGAACAGTATGATGACCTTGACGCTATTATCGGCCTTTGTACCGAAGTCTCCGAATTAAAGAAAAAAAGCGGCCAAGGCGGCGCCGCCTTTGTAAATGCCAGTATTAATACCATGATCCCCAAGCCCCATACGCCGTTCCAATGGCTGGGGATGGAAGATAAAAGCGTAATGGAGGAAAAAGCAGGATACCTGCGCTCTAAATTAAAGAATAAAAAAATAAAACTTAATTTCCATAATACAGAGATGAGTTTTCTGGAAGCCGTGCTTAGCCGCGGAGACAGAAGGTTGTCGGCTGTTATAAAGTCGGCGTTTAAAAAAGGCGCAAGATTCGATGCCTGGGATGAGCATTTTGTCATGAACAGGTGGCTCCAGGCATTTGATGAACAGGGGATTGACCCGAAGTTCTATTTAAAAGAGAAACAGGCCGGCCAGGCCTTGCCTTGGGATATCCTTGATACAGGCGTGGCTAAATCGGCGCTCCTGGAAGAGTATAATAAGATTTCTTCGATATAAAAAATATAAATGCTATTGAAATAAGCTAAGTTACAATGTATACTAAATATTAAATTATCGCCTTAAAACGGACTTTTTTAAACTGCCTGCCTTGTAAACAGCGGGCTGGGGAGGAAGCAATGCTAAAGCAAAAGAAAAGTTTCTTGTCCTCGGGAAACCTGAAATATAAATTACGGATCGCTTTTTGTCTTATGTCTGTCTTGCCGCTTTTGGTCTCGATGTATCTGGTTTCAAATTACATCCTTCCTAAGGCAGGGTTCAGGCTTGATGCCTCGGTCGCCGTTTCGGTGGTTATCAGCATTGCTATCGCAGTTATCGGTTTTTTCCTGGTAAAGGAAGTATTTGACCGCGTAGTTTCTATCAGTTCGGAAGCCAAATTGATCGCCGCCGGAGATTTTAACCGCATGGTTGAGACAAGCAAAGAAGACGAGGTGGGCTATTTAGGCGAGTCGTTAAACCAGCTGACGGTGCAGATCCGCAATTCCATGGATGAGCTAAAGGGCTATAGCGAGAGGACAACGGAAATAAACGTTGAAATCCAGAAACGCGTCCTGGCGCTCTCAAGTTTATTACAGATCAGCTCTCTTATATCGCAAGGATTAAAGTTAGACGAGATATTGCAGCTTACTGTTGAAAAATCAAGGATCCTGGCAAATTCCGACGTAACTTTTTTGTTCTTCCGCGACGCGGAAGAGGGCGATTTTTATGTGCGCGCGGTAGACGGCATCAATGCCCAGCATATGGCAAAATTAAAGATCGAGCAGAATGAGCCGGTTTTCGGAAAACTGGTTAAAACAAACAAGCCCCTGATAGTCGATAAAGATAATACCCTCGCAGAAAATTCGCGCATTGCTTTTTATGAGAAATTCAGGTTAAAGAATATACTTGCCTTGCCGATATTCCTAAGAGGCAAGGTCACCGGGATTTTAGGGATAGGCAATACTAAAGAGCCGTTTTTGTATAAGAAAGAAGATGTGGAGCTCCTGGATATTTTTGCCAAGCAGATCACTATTGCCGTAGAAAACGACCTTCTGCTGCGGTGGGTGGAAAAGCTTGAGATAAAAGATGCCCTTACCGGGTTGTATAACGAGGCCTTTATTAAAAACCGCCTGCAAGAAGAGATCCGCAGGGCAATAATCTATCAGAGGCCGTGTTCTTTTATAATACTTAACATTGATAATTTCGCGGCATACCATCAGAATTTCGGCTCTCTTCAGGCAGAATCCACTTTAAAGAGGGTGGCTTCATTAGTAAGGGATTCTATTACGGAAATAGACCGTGCCGCGCGCATCGGGGATAATGAATTTGCTTTAGTCCTGCCGGAGAAAAACAAGCGGCAGTCGCAGGCAATAGCCGAAGACATACGCAAGAAGATCGAGTTTGTTTTCGGAGAAGAACAGGACCAAAATAAGAAAATTACGGTTTCAGGCAGCGTCAGTGAAAATCCTTTGGACGGCTTAACCGCAGAAGAGCTGTTCTTAAAAGCCAAAGAATTGCTGGTAAAAGCTAAATCGCAGGGGAAAAACAAAATAGTCATCTAAATTATGGCCATTAGAAGGATCATCAATAAACAATTGGGGGAATTGCTGGTCGAGCGCGGCATCATCGACCAGCGGCAGCTGGAAAAGGCGCTTGCCTTGCAGAAAGAAAAAGGCGGCCTGATCGGCGAGATACTCGTAGAATTAGGGTTTGCCAAAGAAGAGGATATCGCCCAATCTTTGACAGCGCAGTACGGCTTTCCTTTCCTGCCTTTAAGTAATTATGAGATCAACGCCGATGTGATTGATATTGTTCCTGCGCGCGTTGCGCGCCAGTACGTCCTCATCCCGATAGATAAAATCGGCAACAACCTGACCTTAGCTATGTCAAATCCTTTGAATATCCAGGCGATTGAAGACGTAGAACTTTTATCCGGATGCAATATCCAGACATTCGTTTCTACGTCATCGGATATCAAGAAGGCAATTGAGAAATATTATAAAGACAAAGAATAATGGTCTCGCTTAAAGAGCGCCTTACAGAAATCCTCATCAATAACAAGCTCATCACAGAAGATGAGCTTAATGAGGCGCTGGAGGTCCAGAATAAGAAAGGCGGCCGTTTAAGCGATATCATCGTTGAGTTAAAGTTTATCAAAGAAGATGACCTTATCTCTACTCTCAGCCAGGGCCTGGGTTTTCCTTTAATCGACCTGAAGCGCTTTAAAATTGATACCGAAGTAGCAAAGATCATCCCCGTCGAAGTCGCCCGCCACTATCAGATAATCCCCGTTTCCAGGATCGGAGGCACCATAACTTTGGCAATGGCAGACCCATTGAATATATTCGCTATTGACCATGTCAAATCCCTGACCGGTTATAAGATCAATCCGATAATCGCTTCAGTCCAGGATATCGCACAGGCAATCGAGTTGTCATATCCTGACCAGACACGGGGAGCCATTGATGACCTGGTCAAGGAGATCAGCGGCAGTTCAATAGAATTTATCAAAGAAGACAGAGAGATCCTTCCTTCGGGGCAGGAATTAAACCGCATAAGCCAGGAAGTACCTGTTATAAAGGTCACGAATATGATCCTGGAGGAATCGGTAAAAAAGAAATCTTCGGATATCTTGATAGAGCCGTGGGATAAAAGAATGCGCGTGCGTTTCAGGATCGACGGAGTGTTGCATGAACAGGCAGCGCCTCCCTGGAACATGCACAATTCAATTGTCTCCCGTATCAAGGTCATGTCGGAATTGAATATTGCCGAACACCGCCTGCCTCAAGACGGGCGTTTTAAGGCCAAGATCATGGGCAGAGAGATCGACTTTCGTATTTCGGTCCTTCCTTCGAGCTTCGGCGAGAAAGTGGCTATCCGCATCCTGGATAAGGCGCAAGCTACCCTTGATCTGACAAAGCTTGGTTTTTCGGAAGGGACCATAGCCGTACTGAAGAAAATGGCAAAGCTTCCACATGGCATGATACTTGTCTGCGGGCCTACGGGCAGCGGCAAAACCACCACTCTTTATTCAATACTTAAATTTGTAGATGACCCGCACAAGAATATTGTTACCGTAGAAGACCCTGTTGAATATCAGCTGGAAGGCATTAATCAGGTTACGGTGAAGCCGGATATCGGGCTTACTTTTGCGGCAGCGCTGCGTTCAATATTGCGGCAGGATCCTAATGTAATCATGATCGGCGAGGTACGCGACTTTGATACCGTTGATATTGCAATAAAGAGTGCATTGACCGGGCACCTGGTAATCTCAACCCTGCATACTACTACTTCTGCCGGGGCCATCATCCGCTTGGTGAACATGGGTGTTGAGCCGTATCTGATCGACTCTTCCCTTGTTTGCGTGATCGGGCAGAGGCTGGTACGCAAGGTTTGTCCTTATTGCCGGGAAAAATATTCCCTTAGTAAAGATGTGGCAGCAAGCTTGAAGATGGACGTAAAAGACCCGGTGTTTTTTAAAGCCAAGGGCTGCCCCCAGTGTTTTAACACAGGTTATAAAGGCAGGCTCGCTATTTCCGAAGTACTGGTAATGTCGGCAAAGGTCAGGGAATTAGTCATTGCCAGAGAGCAGGAACATGCGATAAAGCAACAGGCCCGCAGCGAAGGCATGAGGACATTAAGAGAAGAGGGCTTGAGTATGGCATTAGCCGGATTAACTACCTTAGAAGAAGTTTTACGCGTAACAGCGGCGGATGAGACATGAGCTAAATATGTTGACACTTAAAGAAAATATTATAGACATTCTGGTAAAGAGCAAACGCCTCAGTGAAGATAAGCTCAAACAGGCGCTGGATATCCAGAAAGAAAAGAAAATCCCGCTTAGAAAAGTGCTTGTTGACAAAGGTTTTATTACCGAAGAAGAATTGCTTTCGCTTTTATCGGAGCAGTTGTTCATACCTACTCTGCACCTTTCAAAATACAAATTTGACCCTGAGATCGTCAAGCTTATCCCCGAGCATATGGCAAAGCAGTACATTATCATTGCTGTCTCGCGCATAGGAAATACCCTGACGGTCGCCATGGCGGACCCGTTGAATATTTTTGCACTCGACGATCTGAAATCGCATACAGGATGCAACATAGACACGGTATTAAGCTCAAGAGACGAAATATTAAGGGCAATAGACCTGACTTATCATGCCAAATCCAAAGACATGCAGCAGATTCTGGATGAAACGTCCCTTTTAAAGCCGGAGTCGGAAAAAGACACATTGGAATTGGTAAACAGTGAAGAAATTGAATTATCGAGCGCTGTCCAGGAAAGCGAAAAGCCGCCTATCGTAAAGCTTGTCGACCTTATGCTTAGCGAGGCGCTTAAGAAAAGGGCATCGGATATCCATATTGAGCCGGAAATCGACTGCCTGCGCATACGTTATCGTATTGACGGCGCTTTGTATGAAATATTCAAGATCCCCAAAAAAAACCAGAATGCGGTCCTGGCGCGCCTTAAGATCATTTCAAACCTTGATATCACTGAGAACCGCATCCCGCAGGACGGCAGGTTTAAAGTCAGGTTTGAGAATAAAGAAGTGGATTTCCGTGTTTCCAGCCTCCCTACGACATTCGGGCAGAAATTTGTTTTGCGCGCACTTGATAAATCAAACCTTTCAATAGGGCTTGATAAATTAGGGTTCTCCGATGAGCCGACGAGGATATTTAAAGAAGCTATTGCCCGGCCTTTCGGGATGATCTTAGTCACCGGGCCTACAGGAAGCGGTAAGTCAACCACGCTGTATTCCATCCTCAGCCAGCTGAATACGCCGGAAAGAAATATTGTGACGATAGAAGACCCGGTTGAATATCAGATCGAAGGCATAACCCAGGTGCAGGTAAAGCCGGAGATAAAGCTTGATTTTGCATCGGGCCTGCGTTCTATATTAAGGCAAAGCCCTGATGTCATAATGATCGGGGAAATCAGGGATGCGGAGACCGCAGATATCGCTATTAAGGCCAGTTTAACCGGGCAGCTTGTGCTTTCAACTTTGCACACCAATGATGCGATCTCCAGCATTACCCGCCTTATTGATATGAATGTTGAGCCCTTTCTTGTGGCTTCCAGCTTGATCCTTTTGTGCGCCCAGCGCCTCTGCCGAAAATTGTGTTTTAAATGCCGAAGGCCGGTAGATTTGACCGAAGAATATTTAAAGAGCGTGGGCTTTAATGAAAAAGTAACTATTTATGAACCGGTAGGATGCAAATATTGTAATGATACGGGGTTTTATGGTAGAATAGCAATCCTGGAAGTAGTTTTAGTCGATGATACCATGCGGGAAATGATCACGAAGCGGCAGTCAATCGACGAAATAAAAAAGTACGCCGTAGAATCTTGCGGTATGCTGACTTTAAGGGATGATGCTTATATCAAGGTTAGAGACGGCGTAACCTCATTGGATGAAGCAATCCGTATTACAACCGAGGAGTAAGGATGCATGCGATCAGAGTGCTTGTGATAAATGAACAGCAAAATGACGAATTATCTTTATTTATAAAGAATAAGCTTTTACCGGACCAGGATTATAATATCGTCCTTGTAAAAAATACAGGCCTTGCTTTAGAAAAATTCAGTGAATCTTCGTTTGATGTCGTTATTGTAAAGGCCGAGGCTAAAGAGCCCGGTGCCTTCTTTAAGGAGCTAAAGAATAATGACCCGGATATCTGCATTATTGCTTTTCTTGAAGAATATAATGAGGCATTGGTGCATGAACTATCCAATGCAGGGGCCTATGAAGCGGTCTCGGCGCCGATTAACGATGAACGGTTTATTTTCCTCATCAAGAAAGGCGCTGAGTTGCATTCGGTAATGCTTTCTAACCGCAAACTTATGCAGAGCCTGCACGAAAACAATATTTCTTTGCAGAAACAGAATGTTTTGCTTGCTAACAGGATCGAGGACTCAACAAAGAACCTGACCCGCCTTTACGAGGATCTGCGCACAACTTATATGCGTACGATTAAAGCACTCGCCCAGGCAATCGATGCAAGGGACCATTATACCCACAGCCATTCCGAGAGCGTTGCCAAATATGCCGCTGCTATTGCAGAGGAACTGCATTTGTCTGCAAAGGATATCGAGCTTATCAGAGAGGCATGCGAATTGCACGATTTAGGAAAGATAGGCGTGCAGGACAATATTTTGGTAAAACCTTCTTCTTTGAATGAACAGGAGTGGGCGGAAATGAAAAAGCACCCCATAACCGGAGCGCAGATCCTGGAACCGTTGACTTTCTTAAGCGGAGTAACCGACCTTATCCGCCAGCACCATGAGCATTATGACGGCTCGGGGTACCCGGCAGGGTTAAGCGGAGATGATATTTTATTAGGTGCGCGAATAATACATTTGGCTGACGCCTATGAGGCAATGCGTTCGGCCCGTTCTTACAGGAAAACACCTCTTACTAAACAGGAAGCTATTATCGAGATCAAGAATTACAGCGGGACGCAGTTTGACCCTAAGATCGTGAAGGCATTCCTGCAGGTCGTCGATGAGTTAGATAAAGGTTAACAAAAAAGGAGAATAGGGCCGTGGGAAGTTTTAGCTATGTTGCAAAAGATAGAAGTGGCCGCAGCCTGACGGGAAACATAGAGGCCGGTTCGGACCTGGAAGTCATTGAGATCCTGCACAAGCAGGATTTGATCGTTGTTTCGGTTGAGTCGCTTAAGAAAAAAACAGTAAAAAAAGCCAAAAAAGGCAAGGTCAAGCTCGATGATATTGTAATTTTCTCGCGGCAGCTGGCTACGATGATAGATGCCGGCATCCCGCTTGTACAGTGCTTGGGGATCTTAGCCGAACAGATTGAGAGTGCCAATTTAAAAAGCGCGGTTACAAACGTTCAGCAGGATATAGAAGGCGGGATGAGCTTTTGCGATTCTCTGGCAAAACACCCCCAGATTTTCTCCGATTTTTTTATCAATATGGTCAGGGCAGGCGAAACAAGCGGTATGTTGGGAGAAGTCCTGGACAGGCTTGCCACATATTTTGAGAAAACTGCCGCCTTAACAAGAAAAATCCGTTCCAGTATGGTTTATCCTGCGGTTGTCGTCACTATCGCCGCTTTAATCACCTCGGTTTTATTGCTTAAGGTTGTCCCTACCTTTAAAGGCATATTTGATACATTAGGAGGGCAATTGCCTTTTCCGACTCTGGTGCTTATAGCAATCAGCGACATTTTTAGAAAATGGTTTTTCCTGGTTGTGATAGGTTTCGGGCTTTTTGGGTTTGTCCTTAAAAAATACATTGATACCGATAAAGGCAGGCGGAATTTTGACAAACAAAAATTAAAGGTTTTGATCATCGGTAACCTTTTCAGGAAGGTTGCAATCGCAAAATTCGCGCGCACATTTTCCACTCTTGTAAAAAGCGGTGTTTCGGTTTTAAGCGCATTGGATATTGTTGCCACTACTTCAGGCAACAAGGTAGTGGAAGAGTCAGTATTAAATTGCCGTACTTCTGTGCGCGAAGGAGAGACTATTGCAGCGCCTTTACAGAAAAGCGGTATTTTCCCC
>Ga0194126_10013672_pt1 | contig 10124 bp, 7 predicted proteins | sample TA2KigC150mmetaG_FD_148641 | JGI IMG/M metagenome (GOLD analysis project Ga0194126, IMG submission 148641) | Freshwater microbial communities from Lake Tanganyika, Tanzania - TA2015035 Kigoma Deep Cast 150m | ecosystem: Environmental > Aquatic > Freshwater > Lake | place: Tanzania: Lake...
ATCCACCACAAGTCCTTGAGCTGGATCCCGGGGTTGGCCTTGATGGTTTCGTCGACCCACTTCTCCCACATCGCCGGGTCGGTCTTGATGGCCGTCAGGGACAGCGGCGGATTGGTGGTGCAGCCCCGGAAGACGCTCTTGCCCATGTCGTCCCAGACGAACAGGCGCTTGAGCTGGGCTTCCAGCTCCTTCTTGCGCCCGGCTGCCGCGGCGTCGACGTTCTTCTTCACCCACCAGTCGAAGATCAGCGGGGACGAGTCCCACCAGATCTCGGCGTCCGGGTTGGTGCTCTGCAACCGCTCCAACACACTCTCAGCCATCGAACGTCCTCCTGTGTAGAGAAAGCCAAGGTTGCCCTTGCGAGTTTCCGCTTGCCGGCCCTGTCTCATCTATCCTATCACCGGACAGCCGGCCTTTCAGGTTGCCTAACTCCTGTCCTTGCGGTGACGCTTGGCGCGGGCCAGGACCCCCCATACCTGGGGTGTTCCGGGCCCGCGCCTCCACCAGCATGACCGTCCCGCTAGGCCTTGATGCGCTCGCCCTTCGGATCGTAGAGCGGATCGGCCTCCACCGTCAGCTTGAGCCGTTCGCCGAACCATTCCGTTTCGAACACGTTGCCCGGCTTGGCCTCGGCGATCGGCAGGTAGCCGAAAGCAATGCTCTTCTGGACGCTGTAGCCGTAGCCGCCCGACGTGATCCAGCCAATGACCTTGTCGTTCTTCAGGATCGGCTCGTTGCCCAGGGCGATCACCGTGGGATCCGAGAGCGAGAAGCAGCACAGCTTCTGCTTGAGGCCTTCGGCCTTCTGCTTCACCAGCGCTGCCTTGCCCAGGAAGTCGCCCTTGTTCAGCTTGACGGCGAAGCCCATGCCGGTCTCGTAGGGCGTGTAGTCCGGGTTCATGTCCGCGCCCCAGTAGCGGTAGCCCTTCTCCAGGCGCAGCGTGTCGATGGCCTTGTAGCCGGCGGCGACCATCCCCTCCGGCTCGCCGGCCGCCCACAGCGTGTCCCACAGGCGTGCCCCGTACTCCATCGGGAAGTAGAACTCCCAGCCCAGCTCGCCCACGTAGGTCACGCGCACCGCCAGCACCGGCACGGTGCCGACGTTGATGCGCTTGGCCGTCATGTACGGGAAGCCGGCGTTGGAGATGTCGTCTTGCGTCACCTTGGCCAGGATGTCGCGCGCCCTGGGGCCCCACAGCCCGAAGCAGCCGTAGGAGGATGTGACGTCATCCACCGAGACCGTCCCGTCGGCCGGCATGTGCAGCCGGATCCAGGACAGGTCGTGCTGGCCGAAGGCCGTGCCGGTGATGATCAGGAAGCGGTCGGGCGCGGTACGCGTGACGGTGAAGTCGCACTCGATCCCGCCGCGTGCGTTGAGCATCGAGGTGTAGATGCAGCTGCCCACCGGCTTGTCGATGTCGTTGTCGCACAGGTACTGCAGCAGCTTCAACGCTCCAGGGCCGCGCACCTCGATCTTGCTGAAGGATGACTCGTCGAACAGACCGGCCACGGCGCGCGTCTGCGCGTGCTCGTACCCGACCGCCGGCGACCAGTAGATGCTCGGCCAGCCGCGCGGCTTGTAGCCGTGCCGGGCCTGCTTCTCGTACGGTTTGTAGTAGTTGGGCCTCTCCCAGCCGAACTTCTCGCCGAAGTGCGCCCCCAAGTCCTTCTGGCGCTGGTAGGCCGGCCCAAGCCGGAACTGCCGCTCCGACTCGCGTTCCTCGCCGGGAATGTGGATGTCGTAGTAGCGGATGTTGCTTTCCAGGGTGCGATTCCAGATGAACTGCGGGCTGACGTAGTGCGGGCCGAAGCGGCGCACGTCCAGCCGCCAGCAGTCCCATTCCGGCGTGCCCTCGATGATCCACTCGGCCATCGCCTTGCCCAGGCCGCCGGCGCCCGCCAGACCGTGGGCGCAGAAGGCGCACGCCACCCAGAAGCCGCGCACATCCGTGGGGCCGAGCAGGAACTCGCCGTCGGGGGTGAAGCCCTCCGGGCCGTTGAGCAGCTGCCGGATCTCGGCCTTCTCCACCGCCGGCACGCGCATGACGGAGTTCTCCATCAGCGGCGTGAAGCGCTCCCAGTCCGGCGGCAGCAGCTTGTACTTGAACTCGCCGGCGATCTCGCTCATCTGCAGCGCCCGCGGGTTGTGCTCATAGCCGCCGGTGATGAAGCCCCCGACCTCCTCGCGCCAGTAGACCAGGTTGTCCGGGTCGCGCATCGTCGGCACGTTGTGGTCCAATCCCTCCACCGGCTTGGTGATCAGGTACAGGTGGGCGAAGGGCACGATCGGCAGGTTGATGCCGACCATATTGGCGATCACGTTGCCCCACTGCCCTGCGCAGTTGACCACGACCTCGGTCTTGATCCGGCCCCGGCTGGTGATGACCTCGTCCACCTGCCCGTTCTTGACGGTGATGCCGGTAACCTCGGTCTCCTCGAAGACCTTCGCCCCGCGGGCCTTGGCGCCTGCCGCCAGGGCGCGCGTCAGCATCGACGGATCGATGCTGCCGTCGGTCGGGGTGAGCACCGCCCCCAGCACGCCCTTCTCGTTCATCAGCGGGAACATCTTCTTCGCCTGGGCCGTGCTGACCATCTCCAGCGGCATGCCAAACGAGCGGGCGAAGCCCACCTGCCGCTTAAGCTCCTCCATGCGCTGGGGCGTCGATGCCAGGCGCAGGCCGCCGACCTCGCGCCAGCCCGTGTCCTGCCCCGTCTCATCCTTCAGACGTCGATACAGGTCGGTGCTGTACTTCATCATGCGCGTCAGGTTGAAGTCCGAGCGCAGCTGGCCGACCAGGCCAGCCGAGTGCCAGGTCGAGCCGCACGTCAACTCGCCGCGCTCGAGCAGGACGACGTCGGTCCACCCCATCTGGGTCAGGTGGTAGGCGACGGATGTGCCGCCGACGCCGCCTCCGATGATGACGACTCGCGCTTGAGAGGGCAGATTGGTCATTTCTTCGCCACATCCTTTAGCCACTGGGGCCAGCGGGGATCGATCATGGCTTCCCGCGTGCGGGCGAACCATAGATCGGCATAACCCTGGAAGTCCTCATCCAGCGCGGAGATCCCCGTTTGCGTCGTCCCCCACATGGCTTCGTGGATGGTCGACATCGGCCACATCAGCTTGAGATGGGCGAACACCTTGGGGGTCACCTCGCCGAAGTACTCCTGGAGCAGGACCTGGATCAGCTCATCGCTGAGGCGGTGGTGGTGGCAGAAGTTGCCCAGGTCGAAGAAGATGTCGCCCATGCCGGCGTACTCCCAGTCGAGGATCCGGATCTCGCCGATCTCGCCGGGGGTCTCCTCGTCCAGGAAGTTCAGGTTGAGCAGGTCGCAGTGGCAGGGCGTCGGCACGTAGGGGTCCTTGAGCAGCGCTTCTTCAACCCCGTGCATCATCTGCATGATCCAGTCGAAGTCGAAGGGGAACTTGCTGTTGTGCTCCTTGGAGATCTTGATCAGGTGCTCGACGCGGCGGAAGACGTTGAACTCGCCCTTCACCTCGGGCGCCCGCGTGTGGTACATGCGCAGCTTGCGGGTCACACGCCGGACGTTGTAGGTCGTGGCCATCTCCGCCGGCGGGATGACCTTGCCCTTGATGAAGCGCGTCACCAGGTAGCCTTCCGGCTCGATGAAGTAGTACACCTCGGGCGCAATGCCCAGCTCGCCGGCGGCCTTGTTCGAGGCATACTCGACCTCGCGCTTGATTCCCAGCAAGCCGGTGGTCTCACCCGTAACCCGCAGAACGTAGGCCTTGCCGCCCGATTCGATCTTGTAGTTCAGGTTGGTGATGCCGCCCTTGAGTTCCGTGGTCTTGATGTCCTTGGCGTCCTTGAGGAACGGGATGCGGGCGATGGCTTGTTCGACGGTCAGTGGCATCGATTCGCTCCTGGTGAAAGCCGGCCCCTGGCGTCCCGTCAGCTCTGGTGGCAACGGCCAGGAGCTCGGATCCCTAGCCTACGGACCAATCTCCGGCGCTACGCCTGCCACACCGACCCGGGCTGGGCCATCTGGGCCACGATATCAAAGCTGGAGATGACCCCCAGCGGGATCGACTCGGGGTGCTCCGGATCGACCACCACCAGCCGGTGGTGGTGCTTCTCGATCATCTGGGTGGCCGCTTCCCGCAGCGTGGCCGTGGGGTGGATGGTCAGGGCGGCGTGCATCGCCTGCACCACCGGCACGTTGTGGCAGCCTTCCTCGCTGCAGAACGACAGCAGGTCGAGCCCGCTGGCCACGCCCAGCGGCTTGCCGTCGTCGTCCACCACAATCACCGAGCGGAAGCGGGCGCTGGTCATGATGCGCGCCACGGCCACGATGGGCGTCTCCTGCCGGCAGACGAGCATGGCGCGCGACATGACGTCCTCGACGGTCTCGCGCTTGACGGCCTGCATCTCCGCCAGGCTGGCGACGAAGTCGGAGATCGAGACAATGCCGGCCGGCTTGCCCTTCTCGGTCACCAGCAGGCGGCTGATGCCTTCGTCCACCAGGCGGTGGGCGGCCACGTGCGCCGGGACATCGGCCTCGATCATGTCGATGGGCGTGGTCATCAGGTCGCCGGCCGTCAGCTGGCGCATCGTCGCCAGGCTGGCCTCGTCCGTCGAGAGCCACTCGCCGGCCAGCAAGTCGAAGTCGCTGATGATGCCCGCCGGCCGGCCGTCGCGGTCGGACACGATCAGGGCGTGCACGTGGTGCTCGGTCAGCAGCGTGGCCACCTGGCCCAGCGTGGTGCTGGTCTTGCAGGAGATCAGGCCGCGGTGCATCAAGTCCCCAACCGACTTCTTCATAGTCCGTCTCCCCGCCCGGTCACGAGACCTCGTCGACGTCCTTGTACCACTTGACCCGGTCGCCGACGCGGGCGCGCATGCGCCAGGCCATCGACTTGGGCGCCGCCTCGATGTGAGCGATGGCCCCTTCCACCTGCACGGCCACGTCGGCCTTCTGTTTGTCGCTCAGCTGGGGGTAGCCGGCGGCTAGCTGCCGCACCTTGTTAAGGTTCATGGTCGCCGTGCGCCACAGGCCCCATTCCTCGGAGCACAGCTTGGCGACGCGCTTCATGTTGATCGTCTCGCGGTCGCTTTCCCCCAGCGGGTGCTCGAGCAGGAGCATGATCGTATCGATGACGTCCTTCTCGTTGATCTGGACGATCTGCATCTTCTCCAGCAGCAGCTCGGCCAGCGGGATGGTGGGGCTGTCCTGCTCCAGGCGCCCCGCCCAGGGGATGACGTGGCAGAAGTCCAGTTTCTCGTAGAAGACGTCGACGTGCAGATCGAGCGCAGTGTGATTGAAGATCGCCCGGCCGCCCTCGGAAACCACCCAGACTTCCTTGTCCTCGCCGTAGCCGAGGCCGGCCATCAGGGCGCGTACGTTCTTGGCTTCCCGGCCGTAGCCGGCAAAGTCGATGTCGGTGTAGGCCCGCCCCATCTTCTCCTGCAGGAAGCCGAACGCCGGACAGTGAAACTGGAAGGCCAGCGAACCCAGCAGGCGCAGCGTGACGCCGGCGGCGTTGCCGGCCTCGACGATGCGCCGCACCTCGTTCTCGAAGCGCTCACGCTCGGCGCGGCCCTGCTGCCCCATCCCGACCGTCGACTCAGGCATGGCTGTGACCCTGGAAGGAAGTCTGCAATCGGTTGCTAACGTATGGATTATAGCCCAGACTTGTGGGTTACACAAATCCGTCCAAATCCAATCATTCGTCTTCAACTTGGGAAGGGCAAGATGCGCTCCAGGTTTCCGAATCCGACCTTCTGGGTAGTATTCGAGTCCTACGCCGGCCCACCGGCGGCTTGCGTCCAGTGCACTGGCGCACTCATCTGAAGCCGTTTTCACCACTGCTTGCAAATCACGTCAGAATCCCTCATAATGATCCTGCGCTCTGGCGGCGCCGGCCGCCCTTCCCGTCCGCCTGTCCTTGGAAACGTTTGCAGGATTCTGATGCCTAAGACGCTGATTCCTGCCCAGCGCCACCGCATGATCCGGGAGTACCTGGAGATTCACCAGATTGTGCGCTCGTCGGTGCTGTCTGAGATGCTGGGCGCCTCGGAGGCGACCATCCGGCGCGACCTGGAGGAGCTGGAGCGCCTGGGCGTCGTTGAGCGCGCCTACGGCGGAGCCATCCTTAGCCAGCGCATGCCCCTCGAGCCGGCCTACTCCCACTCCGCCCTGGCCCACCCGGAAGAGAAACGCTGGATCGGCCGCGCCGCGGCGGCGATGGTCAAGGACGGCGACACCGTCCTGCTCAACTCGGGCACTACCACCACCGAGGTGCTGCGCGCCCTGCGCGCCCGCACCGATCTCAGCAATCTGATCCTGGTGACCAACAACATCACCATCGCCTGCGACGCCCGCGAGACGCCCTTCGAGGTCATCCTGCTCGGCGGCGCCTTCCGCCCCAGGGCCGTCTCGACCGTCGGCCGTTTCGCCAATGACCAGCTGCGCCAGTTCTGCGCCGGTATCTGCTTCATCGGCGTCGACGGGATCAGCCTCAAGTACGGCTGCACCACGCCCTCCAGCGTCGAGGCCGAGATCGCCAAGACGATGGTCGACCGCACGCGCGGCCCGGCGGTCATCGTCGCCGACCACAGCAAGTGGGGCGTCGTCTCGAACTTCGAGATCGCCTCGCTCGAGCAGGTCCACACACTCGTGGTGGACAGCGGGCTTTCCCCCGAGTCGCGCGCCGAGCTCAAGGCGCGTTCCGTCCACGTCGTCCTGGCCGGCCCCGAGTCGGGCGGCAACGGCCACGACCACCCCGAGCCCTGAGCCCAGGAGACCGGTATGCCGTCCTTTGGTAAGAAGGCGTCCAGCAAGCCCACCCGGCTGTTCTATGCCACCGATCTGCACGGCTCGGAGCGCACCTACCGCAAGTTCCTCAACGCCGGGAAGTTCTACGAAGCCCAGGTGCTGATCATGGGCGGGGACATCATCGGCAAGGTCGCCGTCCCCATCATCCAGGAGTCCGCCGGCCGCTACCGCGCCACGCTGCAGGGCAGCACCGAGAGCATCGAGAGCGAGGAGGCCCTCAAGGCGCTGCTCGACCGCATCGGCATGCTCGGCTGGTACGCCAAGGTCATGACCGAGGAGGAGTTCCGCGAGATCTCGGCCGATCGGGCCAGGGTCGATGCCCTCTTCCATCAGCTCGCCCGCCAGCGCCTCGAGTCGTGGATCGAGCTCTCCGAGACGCGCCTGGGCGGCACCGGCATCAAGTGCTACGTCACCGGCGGCAACGATGACTACCCCGACGTGCTGGAGGTCATGAAGACCTCCGGCGCCCAGACCTTCATCGACTGCGAGGGCGTCGTCGTGCCGCTCGACGAGCAGCACACAATGATCAGCGTCGGCAACAGCACCCTGACCCCCTGGAAGACGCCGCGCGAGGTGACCGATGAGGAGCTGGGACGGATCATTGACGGCATGATCGCCAAGGTCACCGACATGACGAACTGCGTCTTCAACTTCCACGATCCGCCCAAGGACTCGACGCTCGACACCTGCCCCGAGCTGGACTGGAACACCGATCCCCCGGCGCCGATCGTCAAGGCCGGCCAGCTGGTCATGCACGGCGCCGGCAGCGCCTCGGTGCGCAAGGCCATCGAGACCCACCAGCCGGTCCTCGGCCTGCACGGCCACATCCACGAATCCGCCGGTGCGGCCCACCTGGGCCGCACGTTGTGTGTGAACCCCGGGAGTGAATACGGCGAGGGCCGACTCCGGGGCGTCCTGGTCAATCTCGCCGGCGGGAAAGTCGACGGCTACCAGATGACATCCGGGTAGACGCTTGCCTGCTTGCGGCCTGAGGAGGTGTGCACGGACAGAACACGACAAAGAGAACGGCTTCGCTAATCGCTCGATCCTTTGGAGGAGATGCTATGGCAACCGTGAGCGCGGTCCCCGAGGTCTTTACCCGCAAGGCCTCCGGCCTGGTGCGGGTCATGTCCCCGTACTCCGCATTTGTCTACAACATCCTGACGATGGGCCTGATCTTCCCCTGGACCTACCTGTGGGCGCCGGGCGCTCTGCCGGGCGGCCGTCTGGTGTGGGGCATCCTGCTGGCCATGCTGATCGAGATCCCGATCGCCTTCGCCTACGTGTGGCTCTCGACGGCCCTGCCCCGCTCCGGCGGCGACTACGTCTTTCAGAGCCGCGTCTTCGGCGGCGGCACGGCCTTCACCGTCGTGATGTCCGGCTACGTGATCTGGATCCTGCAGTGGGTGGCCCTTTCCGGCTGGCTGCTCTCCTACCTGGGCTTTGCCCCGCTCTTCCTCGGGCTGGGAGCGACGCTGCAGAGTGCGGGACTCTCCAACCTGGGCGTGTGGTTCACGCAGTCGACCGGGATCATCATCACCAGCATCCTCAACGCCTTCGTCGCCCTGGTGATCCTGTGCTCCGGGTTCAAGAACTACGTCCGCCTGCAGTGGGTGATGTGGTACGTCGTGCTGATCGCCTTCGGCGTGATGTTCGCCGTGCTGTTCTTCACCCCGCCGGCGCAGTTCGTTGAGCGCCTGAATGCCTTCGCCGCGGCCTCGGGCGGGGGCGCCAATTTCTACCAGACGGCTGTCGACGCCGTCGCCGCCGCCGGCATCGACCTGAACCCGGCCCCGACGCTGCTGGCCACGCTGCTCGTGGCCCCGATTGCCTGGACCTCGCTCCAGTGGGCCACCTACTCGGCCCAGCAGAACGGCGAGATCAAGGACGCCCGCTCGTTCAAGAACCAGTCGATCATCCTGGTCGGCTCGCTGATCGTGACCGGCATTCTGCTGGCGCTGATCGCGGCCGGGCTCGAACGCCTGGCTGGTCCTCAATTCCTGTACGTGGCCGGCGCCGGCTACTGGTCGCTGATCCCCGAGGCGACGGTGGGCGGCTTCTACCTGTGGCCGAACATCATCGCCGTGGCGGTCACCGCCAGCCCGATCGTCGTCCTGCTCATCGGCCTGGGCTACATCCTCAACTCGCACCAGATCGTGCACAACTGCTACATCGGCATGACCCGCGTCATGGTCGCCATGAGCCTCGACCGCCTGCTGCCCGAGTGGGTCAGCAAGGTCAACGAGCGCTACCACACGCCCGTCAATGCCCACGTGGCCTACTTCCTCTTCAGCATCCCGGTCATCCTGGCCTACAACCTGGTGCCGGGCTGGGTCGGGCTGACACTGGGCGTCACCTTCGGCTGCGGCTACGTCTTCATCATCACCTGCCTGGCCGGCGCCCTGCTGCCCTACCGCGCCAAGGACGTCTACGAAGCCTCACCGGGCGCCAAGTACACGGTCAACGGCCTGGTCGCCATGCTCTTCACCCTGCTGGGCATCGCGGCCTTCATCTGGACCGCCTGGGTCATGGCGCCGCAGGCGTTCGCCAGCAGCGCCGTGCTGATCTGGCTCGTGCGTCTGGGCGCCATCGCCGCCGTCGTCGCCTTCCTGTACCCGATGCGCAATCACATCATGGGCTGGATGAAGGGCGAGAAGGCGCCGTGGCTCTCGGCGCTGGGCATGATCGGTGGCGGCTTCGGCATGGCTATGGTCGTCGCCTTCCTGCTCGCCCCGGCGCTGGGCGTCCTCGGCAACTGGAACTTCGAGGACTTCCCGGCCGGGCTGTGGGCCCAGATCATCGCCTTCGGGATCATCCTCCTGTCCGCCGTCTGGTACCTGGTGGTCAAGAACCGCCAGAAGACGCGCGGCATCAACGTCGACTTCGCTTTCAAGGAGATCCCGCCCGAGTAGGCCGTCGACCTCTGCCGGAGGCCCGCACCCTGCCGGGGGCCTCCGGCCCCTGCGCTACCCCGCCGCCGTTTCGCCCGGCGGCGGGGTGCCGCAGGGGTGCCCTCGGATGCATTCGTCCCAACAATCCTCGGTACGGAGGTCGGCATGAAGGATCAAGCCAAGGGTCGTCGTCATCGGCGGCGGCATCATGGGCGTCAGCGTCGCCTACCATCTGGCCAAGCTGGGCTGGAAGGATGTGATGCTGCTCGAGAAGGGCGAGATCGCCAGCGGCGAGTCCGGCTGGGCCGCCGGGCTGATCACCCAGTTCCATACCTCCCCGACGCTGATGCAGATCCGCAAGTACTCCATCGACCTGTTCAGCGAGATGGGGCTGATCCAGCACGTCGGGAGCCTGCGCCTGGCGTCCAGCCAGGC
>Ga0194126_10013674_pt1 | contig 10122 bp, 10 predicted proteins | sample TA2KigC150mmetaG_FD_148641 | JGI IMG/M metagenome (GOLD analysis project Ga0194126, IMG submission 148641) | Freshwater microbial communities from Lake Tanganyika, Tanzania - TA2015035 Kigoma Deep Cast 150m | ecosystem: Environmental > Aquatic > Freshwater > Lake | place: Tanzania: Lake...
TCCTGTCCATGCAGGCAAACAGCCCGGCTGCCGCGGGCATCTGGCTCTGGCTGGTGGCCCTCCTGCTGCTGGCCGACCCCACCACGCGCCTACTGCGCTGGGGTTTGGAAGCGATGGGCAGGTCCTACGTGGAGACCGCGACCGCGCATGGCCGGGGCGAGGTGAAATGAGCGACCCGCGCCTCGATGCCCTGCGCGATCAGATCGCCCGCTGCGACGAGGAGATCCTCGCCGCCGTGTCGCGCCGGCTGAACGCGGCCGCCGAGCTGGGCCGGATCAAGAGCACCCTCGGCCTGCCCGTGCGCAACTTCCCCGTCGAGGCCCAGGTGCTCGAACGCCTGCGCGCGGGTTGCGCCGAGCGCGGCCTGGACCCCGAGGTAGGCGAGGCCCTGGCCGGTCTGCTCATCGATCACGCCGTGAAGCTCCAGGCCGGCCTCGTCGATCGCGCGGCCGGCGGCGAGCGTGGCGAGGCCGTGGTCGTCGGTGGCCGGGGCAAGATGGGCCGCTGGCTCTGCGGCTACCTGCGGGCGGGCGGCCATCGGGTGCGCGTGCTCGATCCCGCCGCGAGCCCCGGCGAGGCGGACAGCATCGCCGATCTCGAGGCCGCCGCCGGCGCCGACCTGCTCGTGCTCGCCACGCCGATTGCGAGCATCCCCGCGCTGCTCGCGGCGCTGGACTCGGCGCGCCATCGCGGCCTCGTGCTCGACATCGCCTCGCTGAAGTCGCCGCTGGTCGCACCCCTGCGCGCTGCGGCCGCGCGCGGCCTGCGCGTGGCCAGCGTGCATCCCATGTTCGGGCCGAGCGCCACCCACCTCATCGGCCGCAACGTGCTCTTCTGCGACTGCGGCGACCGGGCCGCGCTCGCGGAGGCGAAGCAGCTCTTCGTCGGCGTCGGCGCCCAGCTCGTGGAGCTGCCGCTCGAGGAACACGACCGTCGCATGGGCTACGTGCTGGGCCTCGCGCACCTCGTGAACATCCTCTACGGGCGCGTGCTGGGCGCCAGTGGACTGGACTACCGGCGCCTGGGCGAAGCGGCCTCGACCACCTTCGCCAAGCAGAATGCCACCGCCCGCGATGTGCTGCGCGAGAACCCCGACCTCTACTTCGAGATCCAGCAGCTCAACGCCAACACGCCTGCCCTCGCCGCGCAGCTTCACACCGCGCTCGACGAGACTCTCGGCGCCGTCGCGCGGGGCGATCGGGAGGCCTTCCGCCGCATCATGGACGCAGGCCGCACTTTCTTCTTGGGAGGATGATGATGAGGACACTCGGTGCCCGGACGCCGGGCTCTGCCCTGAACGCCGCCGCATTCCTCGGCCCGATGCGCGTGCCATTCCTGGCGCTGGTGCCCGCTTGCGTGCTGCTCGGCGTCGCCTGCGCCGCCCTGCGCGGCCCCATCGCCTGGGGCGACGCGCTGCTCGCCCTGCTCGGCGGGCTGGCCGCGCACATCGCCGTCAACGCCCTGAACGAGTGGGACGACTTTCGCAGCGGCGTGGACCTGCGCACAGAGCGCACGCCCTTCAGCGGCGGCAGCGGCACGCTGCCCGCGCATCCCGAGGCCAGCCGCGTGGCGCTGGGCATTGCGCTCGCCGCACTGCTGGTAACGGCCGCCGTGGGGCTGCGCTTCCTGCTGCGTTGGGGCTGGGGCCTGCTGCCGCTCGGCCTGCTCGGCCTGCTCACAATCGTCCTCTACACGCGCTGGCTCACGCGCTCGCCGCTGCTCTGCCTGCTGGCACCGGGCCTCGGCTTCGGCCCCTGCATGGTGATGGGCACGGACTACGCGCTGACCGGCTCGTACAGCGCGGCGGCCGGCGTCGCCTCGCTGGTGCCCTTCTTCCTCGTCAGCAATCTGTTGCTGCTGAACCAGTTCCCCGACGTCGCGGCCGACGCGGCCGCGGGGCGCCGCCACCTGATCATCGCGCACGGGATGGAGGCCGGCGTGCGCGTCTACGGGCTCTTCCTCGCCGGCGCCTACCTGAGCCTCGCCGCCGGCGTCGGGCTCGGCGTGCTGCCCTGGCCGGCCCTGCTCGGCCTGCTGACCGCGCCCCTCGCCTTCGCCGCCTGGCAGGGCGCGCGGCGTCACCACGCGAACGCGCCCGCGCTGATCCCCGCGATGGGCCAGAACGTGCTTATCAACCTGGCCACGCCCGCGCTCGTCGCCCTCGGCATCTTCCTGGGGCGCTAGCGGCGCATCTGGTAAACTCGGCCCATGCCCGAGCGATTCGTCAGCGAGGCCATCGTCCCCGAGGCCGGCGGCTTCGATGCCGTGGCCATGGCCACGGGCGAACCGGCGCCGCCCGCGCGCTTTTGCTGGCGGGGCCGCGAGTTCACGGTCGTCGAGCAAGTGGAGAGCTGGCGGGAGCTCACGCCGCGCAGCTTCGAGAGCGAACAGTACCTGCGGCGCCACTGGTTCCGCCTGCGCACGGCCTGCGGGGCGACGCTCGTCATCTACTTCCAGCGGCGCGCCCGCGATGCGGGGCGCGGGCCGCGCTGGTGGCTCTACACGATCGAGGAAGCCTAGAGCAGGATCAGCTTCACGCTTGCCTCGTGGCCGTCCGCCACGAAGCGCGCGAAATAGACGCCGGCCGCCTGCCGCTGGCCGCCCTCGTCGCGGGCGTCCCACTCCCAGCTCAGGAGTCCGCCCGGCAGCGCGCCCGCGTGGAGGCTCTTCACGCGGCGGCCCTGGAGGTCGAAGATCGCCAGGCTCGCCGCACCGGCGCCCTCGCCGCGGTAGCGCAGCACCGTGCGCGCCCGCAGCGGGTTGGGCGCCGCTGCCAGGCTGAAGCCCAGCGGCGTCGTCTCGGGCGCGCCGACCAGGGTGCCCGTGTTGAGGAAGAGATAGTTGCCCAGCGTCGAGTCCCAGTTCGTGCAGCCGAGGTCGAGGTCGCGCGAGTAGCGGAAGGCCACGGCGACCTGCGCGCCCGGCGCCGGGGCCGCGGCGAGGGCGAGCCAGCCCGTCGCCGGATGCAGCACGTACTCGCTCGCGGCGAGCGGCGTGCCATCGACGGTGACGCTCAGCACAGCGCGCACCGGCGCCGCCGCGAGCTGCACCCCCCGGCGCGCGCCGTCTCCCACCGCCACGGTCAGGCCGTTCGAGAGCAGACCGTCGTTGTCCACGTCCTCCCAAAAGAGGTTCTCGATCACGCTGCTCGTGCTGCTCTGCCAGACGGGCGCCGTGGTCAGCCCGCCGCCCGTGTTCTCGTAGAGGCGCACGGCGCCCCACCAGCGGCCGGCGGCGAGATCGCGATCGCCGTCGAGATCGAGGTCCACCCAGCTCACGTGCGAGCCGTAGCCGCCGTTGCTGCTCTGCCAGGCGGGCGTCGCGCCCAGCGCGCCGGCCGTGTTCGCGTAAACCTTGAAGCGGCCCGCGCCGCCGAGCTGGTTGTTGTCGGCCACGGCGAGGTCGGGCGTGCCGTCGCCGTTCCAGTCGCCAAAGGCGATCGTGTTCGCGTAGCTCGGCGTGTCGCCGCTCGTCCAGCCGGCCACGGTGTCGAGGCCGCCGCCCTCGCCATACCGATTGAAGTAGACGCGATTGCGGCTGATCTCGCCCGAGGCCGCGAGGTCGAGGTCGCCGTCGAGGTCGACATCGCACCAGGTGACGTCCAGCGCGTAACCGATGTCGCTGCTCTCCCAGGACGGCAGCGCCGGCAAGCTGCCGCCCGTGTTGAGGTAGACGCGCAGGCGCTCCGGATGCGCCTCGTAGGACTCCCCCGCCGCGCAGGCGAGGTCCAGGCGGCCGTCGCCGTTGACATCCCCCAGCGCGACGCTGAAGCAGTAGAGCGGCGTACCCGTGGACCAGACCGGCGTCGGCGTGAAACCGCCCGCGCCGTTGCCGAGGTAGAGCTTCGCCTTGCCAGGGTTGCCGAAGCCCGCGGGGCCGAGGTAGACGCCCACGACCAGATCGATGAGCCCGTCGCCGTTCACGTCGCCCAGGTCGAGATGGCCGTGGTAGTCGATGTCGCTCGAGCTCCAGGTTGGCGCGAGCGGCAGGCCCCCGGCACCATTGTTGCGGTAGACCACCACCGTCTGCCGCGCCATGTCGTTGCCGTTGGCGGCGACGAAGTCCACCCAGCCGTCGCCGTCGAGGTCGGCCCAACCGCCGCCTGTGGCGACGTGGCCCAGCGCCGTGCTGGTCCAGGCGGGCGTCGTGGCGAGGGGCATGTCGGCGCGAGCGGGGGCGGCCAGGCAGAGCGCGAATCCGAGCAGGGCGAGGCGGCGCATGGGGATCCTCCGATCAGGGCTGGGGCGCTGCTCCATTATAGCCCAGGCCCTGGTCGCCTGTCGCGTCCGCGTCCGCCGTCGCCGCATAGAGGTAGTAGGCTTCCGACGCCTCGATGGCCGGCGCGAAACTGGCGAGCGGCTTCAGATCCTCGCCCAGCGCCGCGGGCGGGAGCGGCAGGTTCGCCACGAGAAGGACCCGCCCGCGCTCGCGGGCGAGTCTCCGGGTCGCGCTCGCGATGTCGAGCGTGGGGTTCGGCGCACGTTGCGCGTTCCAAATGAGGAAGCTGCCCTGCCGGCCGCTCTCCGGATAGTGGATCGGCAGCGCCAGGCCCATGGCCACCGCCGACGCCGCGTAGTCGGGGTAGCCGATGAGGGCGCCGCGGTCCCAGCCGCTGGCCCGGATGAAGGCCGCGGTCTCACGGCTGCGGCTGAAGGGGTACCGCAGCTCGTACCAGGCAGCCGGCAGGCTGGCCGGCACTTGGAGCGCGAGCAGGAGCGTGAGCAGGGCGCTCTGGGGCGCGCGCCCGCTGCGCCGGGCTGCGGGGCGATGCTCGGCGGCCGCCAGGCTCTCGCCGAGCCAATAGGCGCCCAGCAGGGCCAGGAAAAGATGCCCATGGTGGCGGATGAAGCCCATGTACTTGACGGCGAGCAGCGTGCCGATCGCGGCGGCGGCGAGCGCGAAGCCGAGCAGAGCGAGTGGCCGCCGGCGCAGGATGAGGAAGGCAAGGAGCATCGCCAGGAGCGCCAGGAGAGCCTCCAGCCAGGGTAGGCTGCCCGGCGGCGAGATCGTCGAGAGCAGACTCGTGTTCCAGAAGTGCAGGGAGAGCTGCGGGATGGGCAGGAAGGCGTGCGCGGTGGCGCGCAGCAGGGTGGCCAGGGCCGGGTCGCGCCAGTGCCAGGCCGGCATGAAGCTCGCGTCGGGTGGCACGCGCACGTCGAAGACGCTGAGAACGAGGCCGCCCGCGAAGAGCAGCGCCCCGAGCGCCAGTGGGCCGCGCAGGTCCCGCTCACGCCCGGCCCGGCGCTGGGCGTGCAGTCCGCTGGCGATGAAGAGCGCCACGGCGAGCATCCCCGCGAAGGCATTCGCCTGGAGCATGACCAGCAGGCAGAGCTGCATCCAAAGCCAATAGCGCCGCCAGTCCCGGGCCAGCGCACAGAAGGCGAAGAGCGCCAGCACGCCCAGCGCGTAGTTGCGTGCGAGCACCGCGTACTCGTAGAGCAGGAAGTAGCCGAAGACCGCCAGCGCCTTCTGGAGCCCGCTGAGCGGTGCGCGCCAGATGAGCAGCGCGATCGCCATCGCCATCAGGATCAGGTGGAGCGCCTGCACGGCGCGGAAGTCGCTGCTGAGCCGCGTGAGCGCAAAGAGCAGCAGGTACCAGCCGCTGGGGTGGCCCTCGTAGCGGGTCTGCGCGATCAGCTCGCCGAGGCTCGCGCTCTCCCGCGCGATGGACCAGGATTGCAGCTCGTCGCGCCAGGGCTCATGGGCGGCGAGCAGCGCCGCGGCGACGAGCAGGTAGGCGATGAGCAGGGCGAGCCGGCGCACGCGGATCCTCCCTTGCGCCGTGGCGAGGCGGCGCGGCCAGTATAGGCGAGCCCTGCCGGCATTCCCAGCGCGATCGCGGGCCGCGCCGGCCTAGTCGGTGGGCAGGCTGGAATCCACCGCCAGCGCCCAGCGCTGGATGCCGCCGAGCAGGTTGCCGACGATGCCGGGCAGCACGCCGAGCACGCCGCCCTCGGCGCAGTTGGGGATGGCGCCCGCGGGCGGCGGCACGGGAAAGACGCAGCGATAGCAGGGCCCGCGCCCGGCATGGAACACGGCGAGCTGCCCCTCGAAGCGGAAGATGCTCGCAGCGCCGGCTTGGGAGCTACCAGCTCCACTCGATGCCGGCACGCAGGGCGACGACGCTCTCAGTGTCGGCTTCGAGCGAGAGGTAGGGCGCCGTGGCAGCGCTGATTGGCCACTCCAGCTCGAACCCGGCGAGAGCGGCGTCGCTGCGGCCTTCGCCTGCCACGGGCTCGCTCTCGCCGAGAATCTCGCCGTAGAGTGACAGGTAGTCGTTCACGCTGAAGTCGAGCGCAAGGGTGTACAGGAACTGATCCTTCAGCGCCTCTCCGGCCGGCGACCCGTGGCTGACGAACTCGGTCTCCAGGGCCAGCTCCAGCTCGCCGTACTCCTTGGCGAGGATGGCGAGTAAGGAGTAGTCGGCCTTGCCGGTGCCGATCTCCCCGGCCCGGGCCGTGGGCAGCTTCAGCTTGCCGGCCAGCACGAGAGGCGGCCAAGGACCGCGCTCCTTCGCGAGGAGCCAGGACAGGGTGAGGTCCGCATCCCCCATGCCGCTGGCGCTCTCGCCCTCCGCCAGCTCCTGCCGCTCGTAGAAGACGGCCTCGAGCAGGAACTGCAGGCGCGCGCTCAGCGCGTACTGGACGCCGGTCTCGACGATCCAGGCGGAGGCGCCGCCGTCGCGCTCCAACTCGGCCGCGCTGTCCAGTGTGAACGCGCCGGCCTCCCCCATCGCCTGCGGCCCGCTCGCGTTGCGAGACAGGTTCGCCCAGGCCGGCAGCGGCAGAACCAGTACCCAGAGCAGGCCGATCACGATTCGTCGACGCCGAGCGGTGTTCGCGATTGACACGGTCACTCCTCCTCGCGTTGCGGGGCTCTCCTTGCCCCGAAGGTAGCGCCGGGAGATGACGCTCACCTTGCGTCGACATTGCCGTTCAGTCATGACCGCCGTTTCGCTGCGCTCCGCGCGGGCTGACCGAGTTGTCATCTCCGCGTCAGGTTCCGGCAAGCCGCCGCGCTTACCTTCAAGCCAAGCAGCTCGTGCGGTGCCCGGCGAGACCGCCGAAGCAATCGACGAGCGACGCAAGGAGACGAGCACGATGCCAACCGCCCCCGTTCGCCTGCGGACACGCAGCGCCGCCTTCACCTGCCTGGCCCTGCTCCTCAGCTGCCCGCCTCTGGCCGCCGAGACGGTGCCCCTCAAAGAGACCAAGCTCATCATCGAGCACAACGCCACCGATCGCGACACTGGATTCCAGGCCTTCGTCGACAGCGAGGGCTGGCAACGCCTCGAACTCATCGGGCCCCAGGGCGTCGTCCTGCGCTTCGAAGGCAAGGGCGAGCTGGGCGAGCTCGGCCTGACCGAGCTCTTCTTTGAAACCGTCGAACCCGAGAACGCCGCCAAGCCGATCGCCGAACTCCTCGAGGACCTGCCCGCGGGCACCTACACCTTCAAGGGTCGGGCGATGGCCGATGGCGAGGCGGGCGGCGAGATCCTCGGCACGGCCCAGCTCTCGCACGAGATTCCAGCCGGACCCCCGCTGCTCGCCCCCCCGGCGAATGCGACGGTGCCGGTCGCCGAAGTCGTGCTGCGCTGGGGCGCGGTGACTCAGACCATCGCCGGCAGGCCGATCGAGATCGTCGCCTACCAGCTCATCGTCGAGCGCAAGACGGATCCGCACCCCACGATGATCGGCAAGTGGGGCCTGAGCGCCTATCTGCCGCCGACGACGACGGCTCTCGCGCTCCCCGCCGGCCTCCTCGCGCCCGGCACGGACTACGAATGGGAAGTGCTCGCCATCGCGGCGAACGGGAACCAGACGCTCTGCTCGAGCCGCTTCCGGACGCAGTAGCGCGCTCACCGCGCGCTGCGCCGCAGATGGAGGGTGAAGGTGCTGCCCTGCCCTGGCGCGCTCACGGCGGTGAGGTCACCGCCGTGAGCGCGCGCGAAGGCGCGCGCCAGGCTGAGGCCGAGACCGCTACCCCGGCCGCTGCGGCTGGGATCCCCGCGGTAGAAGCGCTCGAAAACGCGCGGCAGCTCCGCCGCGGCGATGCCGCGGCCCGTGTCCCGCACCGCGAGCTGGACCTCCCCGTCGCGCTCGGCGAGCGAGACCGTGACCCGCCCCCCAGCCGGCGTGTACTTGATCGCGTTGTCGACGAGATTGGCCACGATCCGCTGCACGCGGCTGCGGTCCGCGCGCAGGCTGCAGCGCAGCGGCGCCTCGACGGCGAGGGCGATACCGGCATCCTCGGCCACGGTCTGGAAGAGCTCCTGCGCCTCGCTGACCAGCGCCGTCAGATCCAGTTCCTCCAGCGCGAGCGGCGCCGCGCCGGCCTCGGCCTCGGCGATCTCCAGGCTGCTGTTGAGAATCGCCAGCAGGCGATCGCACTCCTCGGTGGTCGTGCCCGCGAGGGCGCTCCACTCCTCCCGTCCCGCGCTGGGCGATGCCGTGCGCTCGGCCGCCGCGCGCAGGCGCGTGAGCGGCGTGCGCAGGTCGTGGGCGAGGTTGTCCGTGACCTCGCGCATGCCGGTAACGAGCGCCTGGATGCGATCGAGCATCGCGTTGAAGGCGCGGGCCAGGCGGGCGAGCTCGTCCTCGCGCTCGCCGACCGGCACCCGCCGATCGAGGGCGCCGTCCGCGATCGCCAGGGCCGTGCGCCGCATCGTCTCCACGCCGCGCAGGGCGCGCCGCGCCATGAACCAGCCGATGGGCACGCCGAGCAGGAACACCGCCGGCAGTGCGTAGGCGAAGCCGCCGCGCAGCGCCGCGAGCAGGTCCTCCTCCTCTTCGAGGCTCTGGCCGAACTCGACCGCGTGGCCGCAGGCGAGGCGCACGGCCCCAACCCGCACCCCGTACTCGTGCCCGGGCAGCCTCAGCGTGCGCAACGGAGCCGTCTCGCCGGGCGCCAAACCGGCCAGCGCCGCGCGGTCCGCGGCGCTCGGGGGTTGAAAGCCTGCGCCCGTCAGCGCCTCGCCGCCGGGCGACCAGAGGCGCAGGAAGACCTTGTCCGCGTCCGGGCCCGCCAGCTCGACCGCCAGTTCCTGGGCGAAGGCGGCCTCGCCGCCAGCCTGCACGAGTGCCGCCGTCTCGGCGAGGTCCTGGCGCAGCTCGTCGTCGACGTCGGCGCGGAGGACGCGGACGCCGGCCGAATAGGAGATGCCAATGGCGAGAGCAAGCGAGAAGGCCGCGGCGCCCGCGTACCAGAGCGCGAGCCGCAGGGCTACCGAGAGGCGCAGCCTAGGCATCGTCACGCAGGACGTAGCCGACGCCCCGAACGGTGTACAGGAGAGGGCGCGCGAAGCCGCGGTCCACCTTGTCGCGCAGGCGGCACATGCGCGACTCGACGACGTTCGTCTGCGGGTCGAAGTTGTAGTCCCAGACCTGCTCCATGATCATCGTCTTGGAGACGACCCGCCCCGCGTTGCGCGCCAAGTAGGCGAGCAGCGCGAACTCGCGCGGCGGCAGGTCGATCTTGCGCCCCTCGCGCGTGACGGCCCGGCGGGCGAGGTCGATCTGCAGGCCGCCCACGACGAGCCGGGTCGTCTCGCCGCTCACCTGCGCCCGCCGGATCAGGGCTTGCAGGCGCGCGACCAGCTCCGAGAAGGCGAAGGGTTTGGTCAAGTAGTCGTCGCCACCGGCACGCAGGCCCTGGACGCGCTCGTCCACGGACCGCTTCGCGCTCAGGATGAGCACCGGCAGGCGCAGGCGCTGGCGGCGCAGCTCGTCGATGATGGCCAGCCCGTCCAGACTGGGCAGCATGATGTCCACGATCGCCGCGTCGAAGCGCTCGGCGAGGGCCAGGTGCAGGCCCTCTTCGCCGTCCGCGGCATGGGCCAGCGTGAAGCCCTCCTCCCGGAGCCCCTTGCGCAGGAAACCGGCCAGCTTCTCGTCATCCTCGATGAGCAAGACGCGCATGCCCCGCCTTCCTTCCTTCACCCAGGATTCTACGCCCAGCAGCCTCGCCGATGAAGCTCGTCCGTCGCGAATGACCAAACCGTCATCTGCCCCTCGCGGCAGGGGCGGAAATCCGGCAGGGCGACCGGCCGCAAGCTTCAGTAGGTGGGCAGGCTGGAATCCACCTCCAGCGCCCAGCGGTGGATGCCGCCGAGCAGATTGCCGA
>Ga0194126_10013683_pt1 | contig 10118 bp, 10 predicted proteins | sample TA2KigC150mmetaG_FD_148641 | JGI IMG/M metagenome (GOLD analysis project Ga0194126, IMG submission 148641) | Freshwater microbial communities from Lake Tanganyika, Tanzania - TA2015035 Kigoma Deep Cast 150m | ecosystem: Environmental > Aquatic > Freshwater > Lake | place: Tanzania: Lake...
CAAATCTGACCGTAACCTCGACCTCAAACTCGACTCACCGATTGGCAACGGGCGCTTCGCTGACGATTCCTAGTCGAACCAAGTTTGCGCTCGAATCGCTTGAGGATGATTTCAAAATGCTCGTCGTCCAGGTCGGCGAGGTCGACTGACTACTCAGGCGTTGAACGCGTCGCCATCGGGATAAGGAAACCATTCAGGGTCGGGCTCCGCAGTAGGCGCAATCATCACCATTTTTGAGCGACGAAACTGTTCGAGACCTTCTGCGCCGAGTTCGCGGCCAGCACCAGTGAATTTGCGACCGCCAAACGGAATCGCATCGTTGTCGTTCAGCGGAGTATTCACCCAGACGATACCGCTCTCGATCTCGTTCACCGCACGAAAGGCCTCGGCCAAATTTTCGGTGTAGATGTTCGCGCCCAGACCCAGTTTCGAATCGTTGGCAAGCGCGATCGCCTCGTCGAGATCGCGCACTTTGCACACCGGTGCCAGCGGCCCGAAACATTCGCCGTGCATAATCTCAGAGTCGTGTCGCACTTCGAGCACCGTCGGCTCGAAGAATGCACCATCGGGCAAGTTTTTTGGTCGACCGCCACCTGTGACGATCTTTGCGCCCTGCTCGACGGCGCGAGCGACGATCTTTTCGACGCGGTCGCGCTCACGAGCCGAGGCCATTGGTCCGATGTCGACCTTGTCAAGGCCGTTGCCGACTCGCAGAGCCCGTGCCTGATCGGTGAGGGCCGCGACGAATTCGTCGTAAATTTCTTCATGCACATAAAAGCGTTCGGCCGATGTGCAAACTTGTCCGCAATTCAAAAATGCCGCGAACGCCGCGCCTCGGGCGACGGCGTCGAGTGGCGCCGACGGCATGACGATGAACGGGTCGTTGCCTGAGGCTTCGATCAGCGCCGGCTTGAAGCGCTCGGCCGCCGTCTTGGCCACCGCTTGCGCCGCGGGCACGCTGCCCGTGAACGCGATGCCGTGCGTGTTTTCGTGGGCGACCAATCGTTGACCGACCTCGGCGCCGCCCGTTACAACCTGCACGAGACCTGCTGGCAGATGATCGAACGCTTGCATTACGGCGAGCAGTGTCAACGGGGTCAACTCCGATGGCTTGACGATCACTGCGTTTCCTGCGGCGAGTGCCGCGGCGGCTTGCCAGCCGAACAGCAACACGGGAAAGTTGAACGGCACTATCGACACGATCGTGCCGAGCGGCTCTTTGAGCACCATGTGCACCTGCCCCGCGATCGCCGGCCCGGCGACGCGACCCTGTTCGTTGCGCGCGATTTCGGCGTAATAACGAAACGCCGACGCTGACGCGCCACCTTCCCAGTTGCTCTCGCGAAACGGTTTGCCCATTTCGCGGGTGAGAATTTCGCCTGTCGTCGCCGTCATCGACAACATCCGGTCGGCGACTCGGTGCAGCGCCGTTGCCCGATCGAGTGCGCTCATCGACCACCATTCGCGTTGTGCGCGGGCGGCAGTTTGCACCGCGTCGTCGATTTCTTCGGGCAAAGCGTGGGCGAACTCGCCGCATTGTTGCGAAGTGGCGGGGTCGATGATCGGCGATCGCGACCCCCGCCCGGCGACGTACTCGTTGTTGATCCAGTGATGTCCCGCAATCTCGAGCATCAATTTCTGCACCTGCGTCTGCGAACTAGGCATACGAACACAGTAGACGCTTCAAAATTATCCAAAAAACTGCGGCAGCATAGAACAACGATGCCTATTTGGATTCAATTCGTTTCGTTATTTCGAATACTTTCCAGAAACTGAAATTCCACGAAAGGTGGGGTATGGGATAACTTTTTTCTGCGAAAGTATCATTTCTGAAAACAAATCTGATCAAGCGAGTCAGGCCAGCAACATGATTTCTGTGGTCTCTCGCGTCTAAAAGCCGCTTAATGTCATCAAGTCCTAGTTTTTTGGCTTCGCGCACAGGCCCCAAATAGCGCCCAAGGCGAAATGCAAAGCCTGGATCACAAGAAAGAAAAATATCTGCTTTCCCACCTGGTTTCAGCACTCGTCTAAGTTCGCACAGTGCCGATTCCGGGTTTTCAACATGGTGTAGAACGCATGAACACAGGACGCGGTCAAAAAATTCGTCTTCGAAGGAAAGCGAACAAGCATCTTCAACTTTGAACTGCAAGCCTAAAGGCTGGCTTTTAGCCAACAATTTCTTGCTTGTATCGGCGATATCTGTTAAGAAGTACTCGTTGAATGAGTGGCGAATAAATTGAATGTGCTCACCTTGATTTCCACCGATTTCAAGCACTCGATCAAAGTGACTGTCGCTGTTGTGCCTTGTCTCGATTGAACGGTGCATAAATCTCTGTCCGACACCAGCAGCATTGCAATAAACACATTGAGAGTAGTAATCGTCATACCATTTTTTGACGAAGTCTTTGGGAGTGAGATTTTCCCACTCCATGGGCAAACTTTTTTTCATTTGCTCCGAAGTTTAATGTGCAATGAGAATCCACATTGAAGCATCAAATCTAAAGTTCATGGAGCCCGAGGCGGGAATTGGACCCGCGACCTACGCATTACGAGTGCGTTGCTCTACCACTGAGCTACCCGGGCGCGACGAACACTCTACTGACTTGAGCGTCGAGTAATCAGGCTGGTTATCGCGTGGCGGCGAGAGATTTGAGGGGAGGGCATTTGATCAACAGCGAGTGCAGGGCGAGACTTTCGTTGATGTTGAGGCCGAGCGCCGAAATAGTTTTGTGGATCGACCCGATTGCCGCGATGATCTCTTCGCCATTCGCCCTGTCGGGCTCGCGGAGCAGCAAATCTTTGTAGATGCCGGCAAAAATGCTCAAGCCGCTGCGCAGTTCGTCGGTTCGCAATTTGCGCAGTTCGCGTTTGTGCCGATCAGCAAGCGCTTTTCTTCCACTGCCGCGTTCGCCGGTCAAGGCAACCTTGTCGTCGAGTTCTTTGACCTCGCGCTCGTGCATCGCCTCGAGCGCTTCGGCCGCCTTGTCAAGTTGCTCGAGCAGGTCGGCGACGATATTGACGACCGTCGCACCGGTGCCGTCGAGACGAGAGGCGATCGAGGCGAAAGCATCTTGACGACGGGCGAGATAATTGTCGGTCACCAGCAATCGCGCGCGAGCCAGGTTGCCCTGAGAAACCTTCGCCACCGACTCAGCAGTTGACGGAAACACGCCTTCGGCAATCAGCGCCGAGGCGATATCGGCATCAGCGAGTTGCACAAAGTTGACGACCACGCATCGCGAGTTCAGCGTCGTCAAAGACGGCACGAGTTGGTCGGCCAACAAGATGAACACGACCTGCGGCGCCGGCTCTTCGATTGTTTTCAGCAGACGCACCGCCGCGCTGTCGCGCATCAAGTGAACCTCGTGGATGATGATCACTTTCACCTTGGCCTCGAGCGGCGTCGTCGACGACTGGCCGACGATGCTCTCGGCCTCTTCTTTGTCGACCGCGGCACCGACGCGATAGATCTCGTTGACGTCGGCGAACTCGCCGCGCATGATCAGGCCGGCCTCGCGGGTGGAGTCGTCGTCGGAGCCCGTGATCAACACCGACGCGAAGGCGCGTGCGGCGAGCTCTTTGCCGCAACCCTCTGGTCCGATGAAGAGAAACGATTGCACGCCGCTCGTCGCCAAGCCACGAAGTTTCTCGACCGCCCGCGCCTGACCGATGATCTGCGACCAGACCGCCGTCATCAGATGCCCAGTCTTTCTCGCACGGCGGCCGAAATTATTTTTTCGAGTTCATCTTTGGGCGGTGTGCCGTCGATAACCAGCCATTTGGCCGGGTCGTCGGCCGCCATCTGCGAAAAACCGGCCGCTACCCGACCGAAAAAATCGCGGTTCTCTTGTTCGAAGCGATCGAGCTCGCGCTTTTTGAGTCGCTCGAGCAAGAGTTCGGTCGGCACCTCTATATATATGACTAGTTCGGGCCAAACGCCGTTGATCGCCCAGTCGTTGAGGCGCTTCAGTTCGACCAGATCTTGTTGACGGCCGTAGCCCTGGTAGGCGAGCGAGGAATAGACGCTGCGGTCGCTGACGACATGACGCCCTGCGGCAAGCGATGGCGAAACCAATTCGGCGATGTGTTGCGCGCGGTCGGCCGCCATCATCAACGCCTCGGCGCGTGGCGACAAACTCGTGTTTGCGGGATCAATAAGAACGTTGCGCAACATCGATCCCACGGTTGTGCCGCCCGGCTCGCGGGTCATCACCGCGTCGAGTCGCGTCGCAAGACGCTTCACATGGGTGCTCTTGCCGCAGCCTTCGAGGCCCTCGAAAGCGATATATCTACCCGAATTCATGTCTCAACCCTACGGGGCGGCTGTTACTTGGCAGACTTGCTTTTGGCGCCGACGGTTTTGGTCGTTTTCTTGACGGTCTTCGCGCGCGGTTTCGTCTTCGGCTTTGCCAGCGGTTTGGCGGCGACAACTTTTTTTGGTTTGGTTTCACGCTTGGTCTTTTTTTTCGCCCCGCCGTTCGACGCCACGTAGTCGCGCCTAATCGCCAGCAACTCGAACGCGCGCTCTGGCGTGACGAATTCGATTCGGTCTCCGCGGGTGAGGCCCGCGTTCGTCTCGCCGTCCGTCACGTATGTGCCGAATTTTCCGTCTTTGGCGACGACCGGGCGATTGCTGACGGGGTCGTTGCCGAATTCTTTCAACGGAGGCTTTGCGGGCCCGCGCCGACCAAATACCCGCGGTTCGGCGAGTTTTGCCAGCGCCGCCTCGAGGGTGATCGTAAAAATTTGATCTTCACTTTCGAGCGATCGGCTCTCTTTGCCTTTGCTGATGTAGGGGCCGTATCTTCCGTTTTGCGCGGTGATGATTTCGCCATCGACCTTGTCGGCACCAACCGTGCGGGGTAACGAAAGCAACTGCAGCGCCTCGACCATCGTCACATTTTCGATCGCCATCGTCTTGAAAAGCGAGACCATCTTCGGTTTTTCCATGTCGGGCGGCGGGTTCTCGATGGTTCCCAACTGCACATACGGGCCGTAACGACCGTTTTTCAAATAAACCGGCATGCCGTCTAGTTCACCGATCGGGTCGACGTATTTCGGCGCCGCCAACAGGGCGACCGCGACTTCGACATTCAGTTCGTCGGGTGTCAGCGTCTCGGGCACCGACGCCGTATTCTCGCCGCACTTCACATATGGGCCGAATTTTCCGGGACGCAGAATGATTTCTTCGCCGTTCGTCGGGTGTTTGCCCACGGGAAATGCGTTCAACGCCGCGGCGTCGATATTGGTGATGTTGTGTTCGACCAGCGGCTTGAGCCCGGGCAGTTCTTTGCCGTTGCCGTAGTAAAACTCGCCGAGCCAAACTTCTTTTACCCGCGAACCATCGGCGATCTCGTCGAGTTCTTCTTCGACCGTCGCCGTGAACTTGTAGTCGACAAGTTCGGTGAAGTGCTCCTTCATCAATTTGACGACGGCAAATGCCGTCCATGAAGGAACGATGGCCTGGCCTTTTTTCCAGACATAACCGCGATTGAGAATCGTGCCGAGGATCGCGGCGTAGGTGCTCGGCCGACCGATGCCGAGTTCTTCAAGTTTCTTGACGAGCGTGGGCTCGGTGTATCGCGCCGGGGGACTCGTCACGTGACCGCTGGCGACAAACTTTTCGATCTTGACCTGGTCGCCGATTTTCATCGCGGGCAGCAGCGCTTCTTTTTCTTCAGACTCGGTGTCTTCTTCGACTTCTTGATACGCCTGTCGATAGCCGGGGAATGTGATCGTGGTGCCGCTCGTGGAGAATTCGCAATCGGTCTTGGTTGTCGAAGATGTTTTGGCCCCGAGTTTCACCGTCACGGTCGTGCCCGTCGCATCTGACATTTGCGAGGCCAAGGTGCGCTGCCAAATTAGTTTGTAAAGCGCGAGTTCGCGGGCGTTCATCTCTGAACCGACGACATCTGGGCTGCGCAAGGGCAAAGTCGGCCGGATCGCCTCGTGAGCCTCTTGGGCATTTTTCACCTTCGATTTGTAGGCCCGCGGTTCGGCCGACAAAAAATCGTTGCCGAAAGAGCTGACGATTTCTCCGCGCACAGCCGCCAGCGCGTCATCGGCCAAAATCACGTTGTCGGTTCGCATATATGTGATGAAGCCGCCCTCGTAAAGACTCTGGGCCAGCCGCATGACCTCGCTGGCGGTAATGCGCAATTTGTTGCCGCCCTCTTGTTGCAAGGTGCTGGTCATAAACGGGGCCCGCGGTGATTTTCGATAAGGACGGTCTTCGACGCTGCGCACGACCAAATCGGCGCCCGTCAGGCCTTCGACCAACTCGGTGGCTTTCGACTCGGTGACCACGACGACGCCCTCTTTGGCCGACCCGTTGGAGTCAAAGTCTTTGCCCACGGCGATTCGTTGACCGTCGAGCGACTGCAGGGCGGCCGTAAATATAGGTGTTGTCGCACTGGTGGCCTCGATATCCCAATAACCAGCCGCCACATGGGCCATTCGTTCCTGCTCACGCTCGACGACAAGGCGAATCGCCGGGCTCTGCACCCGACCCGCCGAAAGCCCGCGATTGACCTTGCGCCAGAGAATCGGCGAAACCTCGTAGCCGTAAAGTCGGTCGAGAATACGCCTCGCCTCGGCGGCATCGACCAGTTTGTAGTCGACATCGCGGGTGTGGTCGAGCGCCTCGTTGATCGCCGTCTTGGTGATTTCGTGAAAGACCATTCGCTTCACGGGCACCTTCGGCTTCAAATATTCGAGAAGATGCGCGGCGATCGCTTCACCCTCGCGATCTTCGTCGGTTGCGAGAAACAATTCATCGCAACCCTTGAGCAACGCCTTCAACTCTTTGATCACCTGCGAACCGCGCTCCGTCAGTTCGTAGTTTGGTTTGAACGAGTTCTCGACGTCGACCGACAAACCTTTGCTCGGCAGGTCTGCGATGTGACCAACCGACGCGCGCACATCGAAGCCGTTGCCGAGAAATTTCGAAATAGTTTTCGCCTTCGCCGGCGATTCGACTATGACAAGAGCGTTAGACATGCTGTTTCATCGTTAGGTGGTCAGACACGGGCTTGTCAAGGTTATCGGCTGAAATCCAATAGCACTATGGGCTGCATCGGTAGCGTAAATGATGACATGCGACCCGATCTGCTCGCGCTTGGGTGGAAAAAAGATTTCGAGATTGATCTGCAAAAAAATGATCGGTCATTTCAAATCGGAAGAGTGAGTCGTCTTGATCGCGGGTGGAGCACGATCAAAATGAGTGCGTCGTCCGAAGAATCTGGCACCGTGCGCGTGCGAAACATCGGCGCAGAAGTCGCCGTCGGTGACTGGGTGATGTTCAAGAACAGCCTCGAACGGGTCGAAAGAGTTTTGCCGAGGTTCTCCGCGTTGATTCGGCGCGCATCTTCCGACGCGGTGCGCGCCGAGCATCATGCGGTTGCGGCGAACATCGACACGGTGTTCATCGTGCATGCGGCGACGAACGAGTCGAATCAACGTCGGATCGAGCGTGAACTCGTCTTGGCTTTCGACAGCGGCGCGACGCCCGTGTTGGTGCTGACAAAAAACGATTTGCACGACGCGCCCGAACATGTTTCTCTGTTGCGCGAGGTCGCCCAGGTTTGCGCCATCGACTGCCATGTGGTCAGCGGCCTCACTGGTGACGGCCTGGACAAACTTGCCGAATACGGTCAAAATCACCAAACCGTGGCGGTGTTGGGCGCGAGCGGCGTGGGCAAATCGACCCTGGTCAACAGGCTCGTGGGCGTTGATGCACAACAGGTTGGTGATGTTCGCGGCAACGACCAACGCGGTCGCCACACGACGGTCGCGGCCGATCTGTTGTCGATGCCCAACGGCGGTTGGTTGATCGACACACCAGGGTTGCGCGCGCTCAATTTATGGACGAGCGGGCACGGCATCGAGCGCGCATTCGCCGACATATTCAAACTTGCCGACTCGTGCAAGTTCAGAGATTGCAAACATCAAGATGAGCCGGGTTGCGCGGTGCGCGCGGCGATCGCGGCCGGGACGTTGTCAGCCGACCGCCTCGAGAGCATGCATCGGCTGGTCGCCGAGGAGGCCGCCCTGGAAGAAGAGCAGAAAGTTCGTGTGCGTCTGTCGAATCGCAAGGGTCGGCGAAAAATCAGTTAGTCGATGGTTCGCGCGGCATCGTCGCCGTCGCATTCAGTTCGATTGCCGGGGCGACAACGCCGATCAGCGGCACTTCAACTCGGCGTCGAAATTTCAAGTCGACGGTCACCATTTTTGGCGACAACTGGGTGATCACCTCTAGATCTTCGAGATCTATCTCTCGTCGTATCGATTCGATTGCAACCTGTTGCGCCAGACTGTCGTCGACATCGGCCAACGAGATTTCTCGAGCCGCCACTCTCGCGGCATGGTTCAACGCCAGTTGATCGTTGGCGACGCTGCCGATCTGCACGACGCAAAGCGAGAAGATGATCATGAACGGCAAGGTGAGCGCGAACTCGACCGTTGCCTGGCCGGTTTCGAGGCGGGGCTTATTGTCCAATGCTGTCGGTGCGGTCAAAGATGCCCGACAAGACGGTGTCGAATAGTTCGCCGATTCGACCCGCACCACCGCCGTCGGTGGCCCACGCGATGACCAACAGCGCGATCACGGCGGCGCCGAGCAGAACAAGCGCGTATTCGGTCGTCGCCTGACCCTTTTCGAGATTGATGCGAAAATATTTTTTCACCAGAGTTGCCCCGAAACGACCGTCAACGAATTGATCAACAAGGGCAGCATCGCCAAAAGCACGAACGACGGCAGGATGCAGCAGACCAAGGGAAACAGCAAACGCACTGGAAGTTCTTTGGTCTCGATCTCGCGCAAACGTTGGCGCTCGCGGTGACTGTGAAATGAGAGCTGATCGAGAATCGAAGTGATCGGAAGCCCGTCGCGGTCGGCGCTTGCCAGAATGTCGCAGACCGGAAAGACACCGGGCCCGAGGTCGTTGCGCAGTTTTTTGATCACATCGCCGAACCTTTGCCCCGCCGCCAACTCGACATGGGCGCGATAGAGCGGGGGCTTGATATCTGTTGGCACCCAGTTGTGCAGTTGCGAAATCGCGGCAACCGGGCCATGGCCAGCCCGAACCAAAACGAGCAAGGTGTCGATCATTTCGGGGACGCTTCGCGCGATGTTCGGTTCGGGAGTTCGCTGCTGACGATAGAAGAAATAGAGGCCGACGACACCGGCGATGGCGATCAGCGAGATCATGATGCGGTGGGCGAGATGATCGCGTTCATCCACTTCCTTCCGGCGTAGTTGAAACTGAGGCCAAGCGCGATGCAGAACCAGCCAGTGGCGCTGAAAACGAGAAAGTTTCTGACCGCCGAACTGCTGATCGTCAACCACCCACAAACTGCGATCGGTGCGATCGACAGGATTTTCGTCGACAGCATCGCCTGGGCTGCTTGGGCGCGACGATCGTGGGTGTTGGCCGACCTTTCGCGCAGCACCATCGCCGCGCGTTCAAGGGCGAGCACCCCACCAACACCGCCGGTGGCGGCCAGTTCGATCGTGCGCAGCGTGAAAGTTAAATCGTCGGTTTGCGCCTCGAGCGACAGTTTTTTCATCGCGGCACCGAACGACTCGCCCCGTGCGGTGGCAAGCGCGAGGTCGACGACGACCTGAACCCGACAGTTGCAGGCCTCGACCGAGTCGTGCAACGCGGCCGCCAGCGACTTGCCGAGTCGCAAACTTCTGGCGATCGAATCGAGCAACTCAGAAAGTTCGGTTGACTCGTCGGGTGATTTGCTGTCAGCGACAATCGGTTTGGTCGTCGTCAATCGCCTGATCACGAATCGACGCGACAAAAATGGTCGTAGATACCAGGTGCCGGTCAGCAACACCAGCGCCGCCAGACTCAACGAACCAAGCACGAGAAACAAAGTTCTCATCGCGGCACTTCGCTCTGCACCCGACCGCCGTAGACCAATTCGCACGCCCCGTCACGATCGACCTGCAGAATCTCGTGTACGAATCTCGAGCCGTCGAGATGGCGGGCAAGATGCACAACCGTGTTTACAGAAGAATTGACATGGTCGCGCACGACATCACGCGACCAGTTGGTGGCATGCTGCAGAACCAACGACTCGACCCGGTGTAACGCGTCGCGGGCGCTGTT
>Ga0194126_10013685_pt1 | contig 10118 bp, 8 predicted proteins | sample TA2KigC150mmetaG_FD_148641 | JGI IMG/M metagenome (GOLD analysis project Ga0194126, IMG submission 148641) | Freshwater microbial communities from Lake Tanganyika, Tanzania - TA2015035 Kigoma Deep Cast 150m | ecosystem: Environmental > Aquatic > Freshwater > Lake | place: Tanzania: Lake...
CCCAGTTGGAAGCCACCGAGACGGCGATCACCGCACCCCTGCTGCGGACCGTCACCGGCAGCGGCCTCGACACGACCGGCGCGCGCGACTTCGTGTTAGCCGGCGGCAAGATCGGCGGGTCCGACGAGGCGGTCCCGTTCTTGTCGTTCACCGGCCGCACGCACAAGATCCTGAGCTTCTCGATCCTGCGCGCCGGCGGCGGGGGCGGCGCGACGACGAGCGAGGTCATCGAGACGTGCTTCTCGCCGTGCAGTAGCAGCACGCTGACGCTCGGAACGGTCCAGCCCCTGGTGCGCAGCGGCTCGGGCCCGTTTTTCGAGGCGTCGAGCGGCGCGACCATCACCATCGATGGCGGTGGTCTCCACATGGACACGGCGCTGCTCAGCGCGAGCGCGCCCCTGCTGAGCCTGAGAAGCGGCGCTTCGCTGACGACGGCGGCGGAGGGCATCAATCTCGCGAACAAGGCCAAGCTCACCGCGATCGGCCCGATCGTGAAGATCGACGGCTCGACGCTCACGATCGGCAACGGGTCGGCGATCAATGTCGCCGGCGGCAGCTTCCTCAACATCACCAGCGGCGACCTGATCAGCATGATCGGGGGCACGCTGAACATCTCGAACGGCGCGCTCCTGAAGGTGGCCGGCGGCTCGGTCGTGAAGGTCTCGGGCGGCCTGGTGAACTTCAACAGCACCACCGCGACCATCAATCTGACGAACAGCGTGTGCAGCGGGTCGTGCGCCGTGATCAACGGGGTCAAGTTCTTCTTCACGAACAGCGGCACCTCGGCCAACGTCAGCGTCAGCAACACATTCAAGAACAGCGGGAACGCCACCATCAACTTGTCGGCCGGCGCGAACACGGCGCACGTCATCATCGACGGCGCGACGAGCAAGCTGATCGTCTCCGGCAATTGACCTTGATGGGGGGCCTCTAGCGGCCCCCCAAGCCCTCCACGCTCCGGGCCGGGAGTGAATCCCGGCCCTCCGCGAGCGCCCCCGTAGCCGCCGCAAAAACCCCGGCGAAGGCGTGGCATCGCGCGGCAGCGTTTGGGGTATGCTGCTGCGGCCATGAAGTTTGGCATCTTTTACGAGCTGCAGCTTCCCCGTCCCTGGGGGGAGCTCAGTGAATTCAATCTCTTACAGGACGCCCTGACCCAGATCGAGCTCGCCGACCGGCTCGGCTTCGACTACGCCTGGTGCGTCGAGCACCACTTCCTCGAGGAGTATTCGCATTGTTCGGCCCCTGAAGTGTTCCTCGGGGCCGCCAGCCAGCGCACCCGGCGCATCCGGCTCGGCCACGGGATCATCCAGCTCCCGACCAATCACCCGATCCGCGTCGCGGAACGGGTCGCGACCCTGGACCTCCTGTCCGGCGGGCGCGTCGAGCTGGGGCTCGGCGAGGGCCAGGGGCCGGTGGAGCTGCACCCGTTCGGCGCGCGCGTGCGCGAGAAGCGCGAGGTGTGGGAGGAGGCGGTGCGCGCGCTCGTCCCCGCGTTCACCCGCCAGCGGCACGAGTGGGACGGGACTCACTTCAAGTTCCCCGCGCGGAACGTGCTGCCCAAGCCGTTCCAGAAGCCGCACCCGCCGCTCTGGGTGGCGTGCTCGAACATCCAGACGATCGCGAACGCCGGGCGCTGGGGCATGGGCGCGCTCGGCTTCCAGTTCGTCTCGCCCGACGCCGCGCGCGCGTGGGTGAACCGCTACTACATCGAGCTCACGCAGCATCAGGCCCGGCTCACCGACTATCCGGCGAATCCCAACATCGCCATGGTGAGCGGCTTCATGTGCGCCGAGACCGACGAGGAAGCGCTCGAGAAGGCCGCGGGATGGACGTTCTTCGTCTTCTGCCTCTCGCACTACGGGCGCCACGGCATCCCGAATCCCGGTGAAGGCAACATGTGGGACGCCTATCAGGCGTGGCGCCACACCGAGAAGGCGCAGCAGACGCTGCGCAGCGGGCTCATCGGCTCGCCCGCGACGATCCGCGCGCGCCTGAGGGAGTTCGAGGCGACCGGCGTCGATCAGGTCATCCTCCTGAACCAGGCCGGCCGCACGTCTCATGACGACATCTGCCGGAGCCTCGAGCTGTTCGCCCGTGAAGTCATGCCCGAATTCCACGCCCGGGAGACCGAGCACGCGCGATGGAAGGCCGACGTCCTCGCAGGCCGCATCGCCATCTCCGACGAGGGCGCCGACACGTACACGCTGTACGCGCATCAAAACGAGGACATCGTCCGGCTGACGCCGGAGCAACTGAAGGCCAAGATGGCCGCCAAGGAGCGCGTGTGATCAAGCGCACTCTCGCCGTTCTGCTGTCCACCCTCATCCTCGCGCCGCCGGGCGCGATCGCGCAGCAACCGAAGGCCGGTGTCGTCACCACCCTCGAAGGCAACGTCAGCGCCCGGCGCGTCGCGCTGCCCGACCCCGTGCCACTGAAGTTCAAGGACGACGTCCTCCTGCAGGACACCGTCACCACCGTCGACAAGTCGCTCGCCCGCATGCTCCTCGGCGGCAAGGCCGTCGTCACCGTGCGCGAGCGCTCCGTGCTCACGATCACCGAGGTGCCCGGGCGCTCGACGATCGACCTCGACTCCGGCAAGTTCGCGCTCGCGGTGGCGCGCGAGAAGATGCGCCCGGACGAGATGATCCAGATCCGCACGCCGAACGCGGTGGCCGCCGTGCGCGGCACCGTCGTGATCACCGAAGTGAACCGCCGGAGCGCGCAGGTCGGCGGTCCCGCGCCGGCCGTGCCGACGAACTTCTACGTCCTGCGCGGCAGCATCACGGCGCAGCCGCCCGATCCCGGCACGCGCCAGCCGCCCGGAGTGCCGCTGTCGGTCGGCGCGAATCAGAAGGACCAGGGCGCCGGCCTCGCCACGCCGACGACGTCGACCATGACGGCGAGCGAATCGACTCAGGCGCAGTCCGGACTCAAGCCGAGCGGGGTGAAGGACGGCGGTGACACCGGCAAGGAACAGGTGAAGGCGCAGCAGGTGCAGACGGCGGTCACGCTGCTCACCACCATCACCGGAGGCGCGCAGCAGGCCGGCATCCTGGCGCCGCCGCCGACGGTCACGCCGACGACCACCACGGCCGAGCAGTCGACGGCGGGCGGCGTGACGATTTCGAAGGCCAACGGCGGCGACTTCAACAACGTCGCCATCGGCAGCACCCCGTTCATCGGTGGCACGCCGACACTCACGGACACGAACAGCGCCCACATCCGTATCGAGGGCGCCAACACGCGCATCAACATCGCGTCGCCGGGGGCGTAACCATGGAGCTTTTCGAGGTCATGCGCACCACGTTCTCGGCGCGGGAGTTCACGAACGACCCCGTGCCGGACAAGGTGCTCGTCAAGCTCCTCGACCACGCGCGGTTCGCGCCGAGCGGCGGCAACCGGCAGGGCTGGAAGGTGGTCGTCGTCCGCGACCAGAAGACGAAGGACGAGCTCGCGCGGCTCTCCGGCATCGCCGCCAAGCGGTACGCGGCGCAGGCGGCGAACGGCGAGAGCCCGTGGAACACGATCGATCCTCCGAGAGTCGACGCGGCGGCCATCGAGCGCACCCAGCCGCCGGCGCGCTTGATGGAGCCGCTCGCGAAGGCGCCGGTGGTCCTGGTGATCTGCGTGGATCTGAAAGTGGTCGCCTCGATCGACCAGGACCTGAAGCGCATCGGGGTCATCAGCGGCGCGTCGATCTATCCGTTCGCGTGGAACATCCTGATGGGCGCGCGTCACGAAGGCTTCGCGGGCACGATCACCACGCTCGCCACCGCGCAGGAGCCGGCGATCCAGGCGTTGCTCGGGCTGCCGTCGCACGTCGCGGTGTGCGCGGTGATGCCGCTGGGGCGGCCCGTGAAGCGGCTGACGAAGCTCAAGCGGAAGCCCGTCGCCGAGTTCGCGATGCGCGAGCGCTGGGGCGGCCCCGCGCTCGGAGGCTAGCGCATGGAGATGAAGGACATCCCCTTCGGGACGACCGACTGGTCGTCGATCGAGCGCACCGAGCACAAGGGCGAGCGCGGCGCCGCCTACTGGCGCACGCGCGAGTTCGGCGGGATCCGCGTGCGGATGGTCGAATACACGGCGGGGTATCTCGCCGACCACTGGTGCGAGAAGGGCCACATCCTGCTCTGCCTCGAGGGCGAGCTGCACACCGAGCTGAAGGACGGCCGCACGATGACGCTGAAGCCGGGCGTGAGCTACCAGGTGGCCGACGGGGCGGACGCGCATCGCTCGTACACGCCGACCGGCGCGAAGCTCTTCATCGTCGACTGAGAGCCTGTGAAGATTTGGGAAATTGCTCGCCGACAACGCGACAGGGATCGTAGAGTCGGCGCATGAACGACACCCTGTTCGAGTTGCCGAGTCCGGAGACACCGCGTCCGCCGCTTGAAGCGAAGGGCGAGCCGCGACTGCAGCGGCCGAACCGGGAACAGGTCGAGGTGCGCCCCGTGGATCTCGAGGGCCTGCTGCCCGCGGATCATCGGGCCCGCATCGTGTGGGAGTTTGTCGAGGGAGTGGATCTGGCGCCGCTGTACGACGCGCTCAAGGCGGTGGAGGGCCATGCGGGCCGGCCCCCGATCGACCCGGCGATCCTGATGGCGCTGTGGCTGTACGCGGCCGTGGAGGGCGTGGGCAGGGCGCGGGCCGTGGCGCGGCTGTGCGAGGCGCACGACGCGTATCGCTGGCTCTGTGGCGGCGTGTCGGTGAACTACCACACGCGGGCGGACTTCCGCGGGCGACACGGGGCGTATCTGGACGGGGTGCTGACGACGAGCGCGGCGACGCTGAGGGCCGACGGCGTGGTGACGATGACCCGCGTGGCGCAAGACGGCGTGCGCGGGCGGGCGAACGCCGGCGCCGCATCGTTTCGGCGGGGCCCGCGGCTGGAAGCGCTCCTGGCCGAGGCCGAGGCGCAGGTCGAAGCGTTGCGCCCGGAGTTGCACGACGATCCCGCGGCGACAACGCGGCGGCAGGCGGCGGCACGACAACGCGCGGCGGAGGAGCGGCGGCAACGAGTCGCGAACGCCCGGGAGCCCCGGCCCGAGGTCGCGGCGAAGAAGAAGGCGACGGAACGGGAGCAGGCGCGGGTCATGAAGATGGCCGATGGCGGCGTTCGGCCGGCGTTCAACGGCCAATTCGCGACGGACACCGCGGCGCAGATCATCGTGGGCGTCGACGTCACCAACGTGGGGAGCGATCGGGCGCAGTTGCGGCCGATGACCGAGCACCGGCAGCAGCGTTATGACCAAGCCCCCGCCGAGATGCTGGTCGACGGGGGCTTCGTCAATCACGACGACATCGTAGCCCTGGCGCGGCCGGAGGTCGGCTGCACGGTGTATGCGCCGGTCTCGGCGCCCCGGGACGGGAAGCGCGATCCGTATGAGCCATGTTCCGGTGATCCAGAGGCCATCGCGCAGTGGCGCCAGCGGATGGGAACTGAAGCAGCCCAAGCGATCTACAAAGAGCGCGCCGCCACCAGCGAGTGTGTCAACGCGATCGCGCGCACCCGGGGGTGACAGCACCTTTGGGCGCGGGGGCTCGACAAGGTCAAGGCCGTCTTCTTGTGGTTTGCGCTGGCGCACAACCTGATGCGCGCGGTCAGCCTCCGGCAGGCAGTGGCCGCGGCATGATCGGCCTGCCGATCCGGCAACTGCACGAATGCGCACCCCCGGCGGAGCAGCATCGGCGCGTCGGCCGAACAGGTACCGACCGAGCGAACCCCAGAAACTGCAGGCGGTGACCGAAATGCTCTTACGCTGTGAGACCGTCGCAAGCCCGGGCCCATCGGTCCGCGGGCGATTGGTTCACAGGCTCTGAGATCTTCTACGCGTCGGACGACGGATCGCACTCCCCGGTGAAGATCGTCGTCATGTTCTTTCTCAGTCTCACGGTGGCTCTGGCGGCATCCCCCGCCTAGAGTAGCCAGTTTCCCGAGGATATCCCGCTGGCTCTGGAAGAGCTGAAGTTGGTTAGCCCGGGAGCCGACGATGTCCCTGGGAAGAACTTCAGCGGTGTCTTCGTGGGGCAGTGGAGGAAGCCCAATCATCGGGATCAACGACTACGCGCATCCGCGCGTTCCCAAGCTCCGCTACGCCGTCAACGACGCGCGGTCGGTGGAAGGAGCACTCCTCGCGCACGGGTTCAGGCGCGACCGCATCATCACGCCGCTGGGACCGGCGAAGGTGGTGAGGGCCGATGACGGCGCGGAGATGGTCCTGGTCCCGGCGGGCGAGCTCCTGATGGGCAGCAACGACGGCGACGCCGCCGAAAAGCCGCCGCACCGCGTCCATCTCGACGCGTTCTTACATCGACAAGTTCGAGACGACCGAGCGAATAGGGGCCCCTGAAAATTCTGGCGGAATTCCGAAAATGGAACCCCTAGAGCGCACAATTCGCAGAATTCGCAGAATTCGCAGAATGCGAGAAGCGAGACATTCGGAGGCGACATGACGACGTGGCTACTCGTTATCGCGGTGACAGCCTTGGCGCTCGCGGCACTCCTGGCGTCTACACCGTCGTGGTTGCGGGCTCGGGCGGAAGCGGGGACGATATCGTTGCGTATCGAGTGAATCGCTTCACGGGCGAGATCGTGTACTGGGCTGTGTCCGGCCTCCCCGGGCAGGAGTGTAGCGCGACGACTGGCCTTGTGAGAGAGTCTGCGCGCAAATCGACAGACCCCGGAGGGATCGCTCATGACCCGTCCCGTCGTGCGCCCGCTCGTCGTACTGCTCGCCGCTCTCGCGCTGCTCGCCCCCACCGCGCCCGCGCTCGCGGCCCCGGAAGGCACGATGACGTGGGGCGTGCACATCACCCTCGCCTCGCGCTGGCTCGATCCCGCCGAGACCGAAGGCATCATCACGCCGTTCATGGTCCTCTACGCGCTGCACGACGCGCTCGTGAAGCCGATGCCCGCCGGCATCAACACCCCGAGCCTCGCCGAGTCGTTCACGGCGTCGAAGGACGGCCTCACGTACGAGTTCGTGATCCGCAAGGGCGTCAAGTTCCACAACGGCGAGCCGGTGACCGGCGCCGACGTGAAGTTCTCGTTCGACCGCTATCGCGGCTCGGGCGCGAAGCTGCTCAAGGAGCGCGTGCGCGAGGTGCAGATCGTCGATCCCGGCCGCGTGCGGTTCCACCTGAAGGAGCCGTGGCCGGACTTCATGACGTTCTACGGGACGTCGGCCACCGGTGCGGGCTGGATCGTGCCGAAGGCGTACGTCGAGAAGGTGGGCGACGACGGGTTCAAGCGGGCGCCGATCGGCGCGGGCCCGTACAGGTTCGTGAGCTTCAACCCGGGCATCGAGCTCGTGATGGAAGCGTGGGACGGCTACTGGCGCAAGACGCCCAACATCAAGCGCGTCGTCTACCGCAGCATGCCGGAAGAGACGACGCGCGCCGCCGCGCTGAAGAAGGGCGAGGTCGACATCGCCTACCTCCTCACCGGCCCCGTCGCCGAGGACATCCAGCGCACGCAGGGCTTCAAGCTCGTGGCGCCCAAGGAGTCGCAGGGAACGTTCTGGCTCGACTTGCCCGACCAGTGGGATCCGAAGTCGCCGTGGCACGACAAGCGCGTACGCCAGGCGCTGAGCCACGCCGTCGACCGCAACGCCCTCAACAAGGCGGAGACGCTCGGCTTCTCCACGCCGACCGGCTCGCTGATCCCGCGCGCGCTCCAGTTCTCGAAGTTCTTCGAGCCCGACGCCTTCGATCCCGCGCGGGCGAAGAAGCTCCTCGCCGAGGCCGGCTTCCCGAACGGCTTCGACGCGGGCGACTTCACTCCGTGGCCGCCGTACTTCTCGATGGGCGAGGCGCTCGCGGCGTACATGCAGCAGGTCGGCATCAAGACCCGCATCGTCACGATGGAGCGCGCCGCGATGACGGCGGCGTGGCGCGAGAAGAAGCTGAAGAACGTGATCGTCGGCATCACGGGCGCGGGCGGCAACGCGGCCACGCGGCTCGAGGCGTACGTGAGCAAGGGCGGCATCTACACGTCCGGCATCATGCCCGACGTCGAGGACCTCATCGCGCGCCAGGCGCGCGAGACCGACGCGAAGAAGCGCGAGGCGCTGATCCACCAGGTCCAGCAGATCCTCAAGGACCGCGTGACCCACGTCCCGATCTACGAGCTTGCGTTCATCTGGGGCGTGGGGCCGCGCGTGGACGAGCCGGGCATCAACCTGATCCGCAGCTACGCGTACTCCGGCCCGATGGAGGACGTGAAGCTCAAGAAGCCGTAGCGTTATGCTTGGGCCGTTCGCGCATTTCATTGCCGGGCTGTTCGTCGGCGGGGGTGCAAATCATCTGTGCGGTCGTTCCGCCCGCTATTCATGCGCCCGCCCCTGGTGCCCCGCCGGGGGCGCCCGGAGACGCGCGGCGAGGGCCCGCCGTGGCTTACCTCGGCGCTCCGAGATCGCGCGTCCTGGCCCGCCCGGCGGGGGGGGTGGGGGTGGGGGGTACCGATCCGATCGAGGCTCGTGTGACTCCCGTTCCATCGGGGCCACCGGCACGGGCCCCGTTCCCGTGTGGTCACAGCGCAGCGGAAAGAGCGGTAGGAGTCCCCACCGGCAGCGGGAATGGGGGGCCCCAAAAATCCCGCAGGATTCAGAAAAGGACCCTGGGACTCCAAACTCTCGGAACACGCAAACCCCCTGGCGCTGCTGGCGACAGGCCAGGAGAAAAGGAAGTTAAGTCAGAAAAGACCTCCTCGGGGTACGCACGCGAAGTAGGGGCACGCGGACTCTGGAGCCTGAACGGGCGATCTCGTTGAAGGTGATCGCGCCGCGCCGGGCCGGAAGGTCCCACGGGCTTAGAGTTGACGGAACGTCCGTTCTCGGAAGTCCCCCCAGCCCGGTCCCGCCACCTCTGCTGCCCCCTCCGCCCCCGTGATCACGATGCTCCGATCTGGCTGATCACGATGGGCCGACGCGCGCACTCACAAGTCTCCAACCGCGGTTGTTCAAGACGGGCGGGCGGCTGGTCCGGCACGCCCGGTACTTCACTTTGCAGCTCGCCGAACACTACTTGACGAGGACGCTCTTTCGGCAGATTGTCGCGCGCATCGAGCGGCTGGTGTGGCATCCGACGTGATCGAGCCCGAGCGGGCCGAGGGGCGCGTCGAGCGACTGCAGGCGTATCCCTGAGAATGGCGCTCCCAGCGATCGGCCCTCGATGGGGGCGGAGTCTGCGGGACTGATGGCTCAAGAACGAGTCCTTGTCACCAGAAGCGGATGGCTCGCAACGCCGGTCGGGCTGTTGTGTCGGCGTCGCTGGCGAGTGGGGGAGAGGCGGATAGGCCCTTATCGGCGCTCGGCAACCGTCGGTGCCCGTCCGCGTTCATGTTGGCCCTTGGTACAGCCACTTCCAGGACTTGCCGAAGTCCCCCTGAAGGGCGTTGGTCAGGAAGACGAGGTACTGGGTCGCGACCGGCTTGTCCAGGCCCCAGTGCTTCCGGACCCGCTCGAAGTCCTCCGGCCCCGCCTCCAGCGGCAGCATGACGTTCAGCGGGTCGCCGCTGAGGCGCGCGAGAGCGAACACGATGAGGCTCATGACCCAGAGGGCCAGCAAGCTCTGAAAGAACCGCTTCGCGATGAATCGCTGCATCGACGTGCCCTCGGCCGCTCGAGGGGCGTCGTGGCGTGACGTTACCCCACGTCGGTGCTGGCTGGCAAGCTGGCCATGAGGCCCTCCCGCCAGAACCCGGCCCCGTCGTGAGCCTGCCACAGCGCCGTCGCGACCCCGGCGAATGCGACGAGGGCGGCCAGGTCGGGTGCCGCGTAGGTGTTGCGGGCCTGGCTGGCCAGCACCAGCTGGCCGATCAGCGTCCCCTTCCAGATCATCGGCGAGTACAGGGCAGAGCCCATCCGTGCGGTCTTCAGGATCTGCCTGAACCCGGGATCGAGGTCCGTGTTCGCCAGCAGGAGCGACCGGCGATGCTCGACGACCCAGCCCGGATGCGCGAGCCCGATGTCGATCCGGAGGCGATGCTGCTCCGCGGGGAAGCCGTGCTCGGCCAGGAGCAGGTTGTGCCGGCGGTCGGGCGTCACCATGAACGCGCCCGACACCGTGAACTGTCGCTCGCCGGGCTTGAGCGCGCCGGGCCGGTGCTCGGCCTCCCG
>Ga0194126_10013686_pt1 | contig 10118 bp, 12 predicted proteins | sample TA2KigC150mmetaG_FD_148641 | JGI IMG/M metagenome (GOLD analysis project Ga0194126, IMG submission 148641) | Freshwater microbial communities from Lake Tanganyika, Tanzania - TA2015035 Kigoma Deep Cast 150m | ecosystem: Environmental > Aquatic > Freshwater > Lake | place: Tanzania: Lake...
GATGATTCAGCAATATATCCAAGAACAAGAAGGCGAACCCATCGTGGATGATAGTCGATTTCAAATCGACCCCCTTTAAACCCCTCGACTTATAGTCGAGGGTAGTTCAGTTTTTTGTATGGTTTATCGGTAGCGGGGAATTGATGCAAGAAGACAACCTTTGCCTCTTTTATTTTTTCCTTCGTGATCACCGGCGCGTCCCTTGTGATCACCGGCGCGTCCCTTGTGATCACCGGCGCTTCCCTTGTGATCACCGGTGCTTCCTTCGTGATCACCGGCACGCTTCTGGTGGTCACCGGATTTTGATCTTTCATGACCATGAAGTCTTTTCCGCAACCCATAAGCACCAGGGCGCAGGAAAGATAAATGCACAGTAGCCTCACCGCCAATTTATATTTTTTCATTCCCCTACCTCCCTTCGATATCGACCGGCACGCGAATGACTTCGTCGCTGAATTTAAATGCAGCGCTGTTCGCTCGTGTGATCACCGGAGGCTGCGCAGCTGTATGTTGCAGCATGCCCCTTTGTTCTTTCGGGGCCGGCATGTCGGGCTTTACACCCGGGTCTTTCGATCCGGATCCCCGCCTTACCGGTTTCTTGACCGTAACGGTGCCGAGTGAGGTGTTGTCGCTTTTCTGTCTATGTCCCGCTGTCGAATCCGTTCCGATACCTCTGAACCCGGCAGAGCTTGAGGATGCTCCGCTTTTGTCATTGAACATCTCCATTTTTTCTACATTGTTCGGTGGCGAGTCCGTGATCACCATGCGACCGTTCTTGTCCTTGAATATATAAATCTCGGCGTCCGCCGCCGCGTTGAAGAGCATCCCGGAGAAGAACAGCAAAGCATTGATGGCCCAGCAGAAATATTTCACCCGCATGCGTATGACTTCCTTAGATGGTTTCTGGCTTTGTTATTCATAATCTATGCGAAGTCCCGCATATTGTCAATGACCGGGGGCGCGTCCCGCTGCGTCCCGGAGCAGGCGGCGGGAGTATAAGCGGCGGCCGCCCGTTGCAGCCGTTCACTCGCCTGTCTGACTCAGGATGTCCCGCTGTGAAGGCGGCAACCCCGCCTTGGGATTGCTCTCGAGAGGTCGCGCCTCCGATGCCGCGAAGCGCGACTGCAGTTTCCGCATGCCTCGAAGCCAGCGGTCGTAATCGGTGGTTTTTCTCTGCATGTATGTCTTTACTTCGGGATGGGGCAAGATAAGAAACTCCTCCCGGTTGAAGCTGTCGATCACCGCATCGGCCACTTCTTCGGGCTCGATCAATCCGTCCAGGGCCGCGACACCGCCCCCTTGTCGCGTCATTTCCGACCGAACGGCCTGAGGGCAAAGAAGGAACACTTTGATCCCCCGATCTCCATACGTAATCGCAATGTTTTCAGCCAAGCCCACCGCGGCGTGCTTGGTGACGGAATAGGGCAATGAACCGATCTGGCTGAGCAAGCCTGCCGCCGAGGCCGTCACCATGAAGGCTCCGCCGCCCCGTTTGATCATGCCGGGAAGTAGGGCCCGCGCGGCGTAAACGTGGGCCATGACATTGATTTCCCAGATGCGCTTCCAGTCCTCGTTGCCGGCTTCCACGCCCCCCATGACGATGACTCCCGCGTTGGAGCAGAAAAGATCGATACCGCCGTAGGTCTGTTCCGTGAAACGGACCAGGCGGATGAGATCTTCTTCCCTGCCCGCATCGCAGGTCACAGCGGTTCCGTCGATTTCCTCGGCGACGGACAGCGCGCCCGCCTCGTTGACATCGGCAACGATCACCCGCTTCGCCCCTTCACGGGCAAATCGCCGGCACAGGCCCAGACCTATTCCGCCGGCGCCCCCCGTCACAACCACAAGTTTCCCTTTCACGTCCATTTCAGTGCCTTTTCGAAGCGACGTGCAATCTCCAGATAGAGGATAGGCGCAAAGGGCTCCGGTGGGCCTTTGTCCTCTATGCCCCTTGGACCATGCGACGCCGGAATATGCCGTAGCCGTCCATCTTGGCCACGCACTCGTCCTTCTGGTTGAGGATATCCCAGTGTGAACGCAGCAGCCCCGCCTGCGGGTTGCTCTCCAGCGGGCGTGCCTCCAGCACCGTAAAGCGTACGCGGAGGGTGTCGCCCGGGCGCACCGGCACGAGCCACTTGATTCCGTCGAGTCCCGGCGAGCCGAGGCTGGCGGCTTCGAGCAGATAGGCGTCGCACATCATGCGCATCGCCAGCGCGCAGGTATGCCAGCCGCTTGCGATCAGTCCGCCGAAGGGCGATCGGCGGGCGGCCTCCTCGTCGATGTGGAAGGGTTGCGGGTCGAACTCGCGGGCGAAGCGGATGATGTCCTCCTTCGACAGCGTGATGCCCCCGAACTCCCGGACGCTGCCCGCGGGAAAGTCCTCCCAGTAGTATTTGTAGGTTTTCATTGTTCGACTACTCCCCATTTTACGAGGGGTTGTATTTTCGAGATTGTTTGTGATGTCAGAACCGCGGTTCCTCTAAGTACATGTCGACCGGCTCCGTGTAATAGAGCGTTTCGCTGCGGGTCAGCGTGCCCGAGGCGACGTCGATCACGGTGCGGTAGAGTCGCTCGCCGGCCTCCTCCGGTGTCTCTGAACCTTCGATGACCGTGCCCGAGTAGAAATCGATGCTGTCCGTCGCCGCCGCATAGGTTTTGGGATTGGCGGTGGCCCACAGGAAAGGCGCCACCACCGAGGGCGAGCCCTCCAGGAGGGTCCGGCCGGCCACGCCGCCGCCTCCGAGCTGGAACAACACCACATTCGCGCCCGCCGCCGCGTATCCGGCGAAGATGGAGAGGTGTCCCATCCAGTTGTCGACAAAGTAAAGCCCCTTGCCCGTCGGCCGCTCCGCGTACCTCAGCACGTCCCGGATCGGCGCGCTCCCCGCCTTATGGATCGCCCCGAGGCTTTTCTCCTCAAGCGAGCTTATCCCGCCCTTGATGTTCGAGGGCACCGGGTTCACGGTGCGGATATCCTGCCCGGTGGCTTTGGCCCGGTCTTCCCTGAGCGCCACGGCGCGGAGAATCTTCCCGGCGACCTCGGGCGTCGCGGCTCGCCTTGCCAGGGCCTGCTCGGCCCCGATGATCTCGGTGGTTTCCCCGAACATCGCGGTGCCCCCGCCGGCGACGATCTTGTCGTACAGATATCCCACCGCCGGGTTTCCGGCGATTCCCGAGGTCGTGTCCGAATAGCCGCATTTCACGCCGATACAGAGATGATCGTCGCCGACTTTCTCGCGGCGAAGCTTCGAGGCCTCGTGCACCATCCGGCGCGCCAACCGGATCCCTTTCGTAATCGCCCCGTAGGTGCCGCCGTCCTTTGCAGGGTCGAGCAGCTCGACCCGCTTGCCGCCCGCCGAGATCTCGTCGACAAGCCGCTCGGCATAAAGTTCCGGGTAGCCGACGCCCGGACTTGCAGCGTGGACGATGACCGAGGCGACGTTGGGATTCCGGCCGAGTCCGATCAATACGCGGGCGATCTGCTCCCGGTCGTTCGCCGTGCGTCCCGATCCGTGGTCGACGGTGAAAAGGGTCTTGGTGCCGGTGACGAAGTCGCAGACAGACTTGGCGATGATCCCCTGGGGGATGACAAGGACGTGGTTGCGGGTGCCGACCGAGTCGTCGGAGCGGATGTATCCCAGAAAGCTCATCGTCCATACCCCCTTTCGAGGTCGCCCCGGGCGCGCGTGCCCTCCAGGTTGTGGATGTGCACCATCGCGCCTTTGGCGATTACCGTCGTCGCCCGGCCGATTGTCTCGCCATACTTTCGTATGATCTCGCCCCGTGGGATTTCCCGCAGGGCGAGCTTGAAGCCGAAGGGAATCGCCTCCGCGGCGGTGAGTGTCAGAGCGTTTCCCGCCAGCGGGACCGCCACTGTTTCTCCCGTACCGATCTCTTCCACTGCGGTGGCCACATTGTCGTGCGGGTGCATGATGAGCGCGCGTTTCGGTTGCATCCGGCCTGCCTCCTTTTCTGAATCCGCTGCGAGTGCATACCCGCGGTCCTGCGGTTATGCGAGCCTGAGTAACTTCGTTCACATAATATCGTCAAATCCGAAACAATATGGATCGCTTAATGGCACCGAACCTTATCGATGTCAAGATTTTTCACCACAGCATCGCCAAATTTGGTGATTATGAAATCGGTTTATGATAGTATAAAATCGCGGTTCCGAGTTTCCGGTTCAGGATAAATGGGCAACATGCGGAGCGACGATCTGTAGAAAGAGGGTATGATGCTATGCTCATTTTGTTCCTGATTCTGGGGATCCTCCTGACGCCGGTTTCGTCTGCGAACGTACCGGATATCTCGTTTTCTGACATCCCCGGCTGGAAAGTATCTTCAGAAATCCAGGTATTTAACCAAAAAAACCTCTACGAACACATCAACGGCGCCGCGGATCTCTATCTCGCCTCCGATTTCGAGGAGTTGAAGGTGGCGGAATACGTCAATGAAAAGAAGGCCTCGGTGATCGTGGAGGCGTACCGCCACCGGACGCCCCGCGATGCCTTCGGCATATACAGCCAGGAACGCCCCCCGGACGGAAACTTTATTGCGATCGGCGCTCAGGGGTACGTCGATAAGAATGTCTTGAATTTTACCCAGGGAAGCTATTACGTAAAGCTCAACAGCTTCGATACCGGGGCCGAAGACCGGGAGGTCTTGCAGGCCATCGCAAAAAAGGTGGCGGAGGGTATGGGGGAAAAGGGGGGGCTCCCTTTCCTTCTGTCCGCTTTTCCACTGGAAGGAAAAAAGGGAAACTCCGAAAAATATCTCACGAGGAATTTTCTGGGCTATGCTTTTTTCATTTCCACCTATACCGCCGAGTACGATATTGCCGGAAGCACGTTTAAACTGTTTCTCATCGAGGCGGCGGATAAAAAAGAGGCCAAAGGGATCATCAAGAAATACCTCCGGCAGGTGAAGCATCCCGAACGGAAGGCGAGCGAAGGGCGGTACACGGTATCGGACCCCCACCACGGGGTGGTTGATCTTTTCTGGAAGGATGCCTATATTTGGGGCGCCGTCGATCTGGCGGATGCCGATCTGCGGTCAAAGGTCCTTACATCGTTTGAAGGAAACATCATCCGGGGGAAATGAGCGCTTGGCGGAAGAGTTATCATGCGTTTTGCGTTATTCCGTTGGGCAGAGAAAGGGAGTGCAGATGAAGAGCAATCCGGTTGGTCGAAGGGATTTCATGAAAACATCGCTGGCGGGGTTCGGAGGTCTCTTTTTCCTCTCCGCCGTCGATAAGCGTCTGGAGGAAAAGATCATCGACGTCAAGGGGAAGAAGCAGAAACTGGTCTATCGAACCCTCGGCAGGACGGGACTGAAGCTTCCCGTGATCAATATGGGGGTGATGAACTCGGACAATCCCAATCTCATCCGGGCCGCCCTGGATTCCGGCATCGTCCTTCTGGATACGGCCCACGGTTACATGCAGGGCCGCAACGAAGAGGTGATCGGGAGCGTGATCAAGGGGCGCCCGAGGGATTCCTATTACATCGGCAGCAAGGTGAGCCTTCCCCAGGATCGCACGACGGGCAGCTACCTCGCCGGGGCGACCGAAGCCGAGTTCCTCAAGAAGCTCGATCTGAGCCTTAAGCGTCTGGGGATCGACCATATGGATATCCTCTATCACCACAACGTCTCCCGAAAAGAATCGGCGGCATATGAACCGGTGCTGAACGCGATGGCGAAGGCAAAAAAAGAGGGGAAATTCCGGTTCGCCGGGATCACGACCCACTCGAACGAACCCGAGGTGATTCATGCGGCCGTGGATACGAAATTTTACGATGTGATCCTCACCGCTTACAACTATCAGCAGAAACACGTCGCGGATGTCCGGGACGCGATTGCCCGGGCGGCCCAGGCGGGGGTCGGGATCGTAGGGATGAAGGCGATCCGGGGAGGGAACCGGCAGACACCATCGGTCAGGAATACCGCCGCGGCGCTCAAATGGGTCCTCCAGGACCCCCATGTGCACACTATCGTTCCCGGATTCACGACCTTCGATCAGTTGGAGATCGATCTCGCCGTTATGGAGGATATCCGCCTCAACGACGCCGAAAAAAAGGAGCTGCAGAAGGAGGCCTCGCTGCCGGGGCTCTATTGCCAGGGCTGCCGGGAGTGTCTGGGGCAGTGTGTCGCGCGCCTCCCCATCCCCGATCTGATGCGGGCCTATATGTATGTATACGATTACCGGAATCTCTCCATGGCCCAGGATCTGGTCCTCTCTCTGGGACTCCCCTCCGGGGTATGCGGAGAGTGCGACCGGTGTCCGGTGGCGTGCGCCAGTGGATTTCAGATAAAGGAAAAGATAAGAGATATTGTCCGGGTACGCGAAATACCGACGGAATTTATTGCTTAGAGGTAAATAGATAATGGTTAACGATACTACAGGCATATCACGACGGCAATTTCTGAAGGCGACCGCGGCGGGTGTGGCGATCGGCTTGGCGGGCGATCCTTTGCGTGGATTTGCGGCTGAAGAGGTCGATCTCGCCGTCATTTCCGGCGAGCCGGCCGCAGCCACGCGCAAGGCCCTCGAGGCGATAGGCGGAATGTCGCGTTTCGTAAAAAAAGGACAGCGCGTCGTCATCAAGCCCAATATGTCCTTTGCCAAGACGCCGGATTTCGCGGCAACGACCCATCCCCTGGTCGTCGCGGCGGTGGCCCAGGCGTGCATCGATGCAGGCGCCCGGGAGGTTCTGGTTTTGGATCATACGCTGCAGAGGGCGGAACTCTGTCTGGAGCGGACCGGCATCCGGGATGCGTGCAAGACCCTGCCGGGCGTCCATGTCCTCGCCATGAAGGACCGGAAATTCTTCCAGGAGATCCGGATTCCCCAGGGAAAGGTTCTTGATAAAGTGGAAGTCCTCAGGGATATTCTCGACAGCGTCCTGATCAGCGTACCCGTGGCGAAGTCCCATTCCGCGACCGGCGTCAGCCTTGGCCTGAAGGGGCTCATGGGGCTCATCTGGGATCGGGAGAGCTTCCATTACCGGTTCAACATCAACCAGGGGATCGCGGACCTGGCGACAGCGATCAAGCCGGCGCTCACGGTTCTCGATGCGACAAGGGCAATGACCACCGGCGGGCCGGGGGGGCCGGGCGATGTGAAGAAACCGAACCTCATTGTTGCCGGCGCCGATCCCGTGGCGGTCGATTCCTACGGTGTGGGGATCGTTCCCTGGTACGGCCGGAACTTCAACGGGCGCCAGGTCGAGCATCTGCTGATCGCCCACCAGCGGGGGCTGGGTAAGATCGATGTGGAGAAGCTGAAAATCACCAAGGGAGCCGCATGAAAAAAACCATCCAGGCCCTGTCGCTCCTTCTCTTTACGGCTTTATTTATACTGGCGACCTATCGGCTGCCGGACTGGCTCCCCGCCGACATCTACCTTCGAATCGACCCGCTCATCGGGATCAATGCGGTCATCGCCTCGCGGGAGATCATCGCCCGTGTCCTCTGGTCTTTGCTCCTGGTGGGGGCGACGCTGGCCGTCGGACGTTTCTTCTGCGCCTATCTCTGCCCGCTCGGCGCCTCGATCGACGGCCTCGATCACCTTTTTTTCCGCAAGGTCAAGCGATCGGAGCTGAAGAGGGATGAAAGCCTGCGGCGATGGAAATATGCTCTCCTCACCGTGACCATCGTCGCCGCGCTGACCGGGGTTTCGCTGGTCTATTTCCTGGACCCGATCGCCTTTCTGACCCGGTTCTACACATTCGTCCTCGATCCGCTGGTCATCGCCATCCTCAATCTTCTTCTGGATCTGATCCGCCCCGTCTCCCAGGGGTTGGGCTGGGTAGGCCTTTCCCATCTCACCTATGCGCAGCCGGTCTATTACATGACGGCCGTAACGCTCATGATCTTTGGGGCGGTGATCGCCCTGAGCCGTCTGGCGCCGCGGTTCTGGTGCCGGTACCTCTGCCCCCTGGGCGCCTTTCTCAGCCTGCTCTCGCCGCTCGGCGTCTTCAAGCGCAGGGTCAGCGAGGCCTGTAACCGCTGCATGGCCTGTAAAAAGGGCTGCCCCATGGGGGCGATCGACGAGGACCCGCTGAAGACCCGTCTTCCAGAGTGCATCCAGTGCCGGGCCTGTGCCGGGATCTGCCCCGAGAAGGCGATCTCCTTCCCCGCCGTCTATTCGGGGATAGGCGAATACTCGCGTCCCGATATCACCCGCAGGGGGTTTGTCGCCTCGCTCGCCGGGGGGCTGGGTTTCGGTTTTGTCGGACTCCAGACCCCTTTCACGCTTCTCGAGGGGAAGCGGCAGCTCATCCGACCCCCCGGGGCGATACCCGAAACCGAATTCCTGCGCACCTGCATCCGCTGCGGGGAGTGCATGAAATCCTGCGTGACCAACACACTTCAGCCCTGTTTTTGGGAATCCGGCATGACGGGCCTCTGGACCCCGAAGCTCGAGCCGCGGATGGCGGCCTGCGAGCCGAACTGCCATGTCTGCGGCAAGGTCTGCCCGACCCAGGCAATACGGTCCCTCTCGCTCGAAGAGAAGACCCACGCCAGGATCGGAACGGCCATTCTGAAAAAGGAGTCCTGCCTGGTCTGGGCTCAGAACAAGATGTGCCTCATCTGCGACGAGATCTGTCCGTATAATGCGATCGTGTTTCGCCCCATCGACGGATACCGGCGGCCGGTGGTGATCGCCTCGCGGTGCAACGGCTGCGGGTACTGCGAGCAGCGCTGCCCCGTCAAGGGCGAGTCCGCCATCGTCGTGGTCACGGACGGGGAGATCCGTCTGAAGGAAGGGTCCTACGTCGCCGAGGCGAAGAAGCTCAATCTGGAATTCATGCCCGACCCCGGGGACGACAAGTTCGTCATCGAGGAGTCGGGATTCAAGGTCGATTCAGAAGCACAAAAAGAAGAGAAACCCCCGCCCGCCGACAAGCCGGCACAGCAGAAGCCCAAGGGCTTCCTGTAAAAACCCCGGATTTACCTCAGTCCGGACGGCATTCCATCCCCGCTTTCAACACACGAAGCCCTCTATCCCTAAGAGGGCTGTCCGTTGCGGCCGGCAAGGATATCGATAGCGTGTCGCCAGTCAGCGACTGAGACCCGCACGCGATTGCAGCAGACGACTATCCGAGCTGTTCAGGTGTGATCGAAGAAAAATCGAAATATGCTTGCGTTGTTTCAGGAGGGAGCTCTCAACCCCAATCCCCCAAAAAAATCACCGTCCCAGAACTGAATGTTTCGAATGGTAATTAATAAAAATTGGGGAAAGTCCCCAAAATGATTTTGTGTCAGCCTCACCGGTTGCAAGCCAGGCAATGTATTCCCTCACGGGCTGTACATCGCTATCATCCGTGGAGCACAACCCGTTTCCCGTCTATTTCCAAAATTGTCTTCGAATAGGTCAGCTTTTGAATAATCTTTCCGTCTTGAAAGTGGATCACATCAATTCCTCGCCTTTTTTCCAATTTACCTTCATGGCCTTTTTCAAAAGAGGGGCCTTCGAACTGCCACTGGTAAAGGACTTTCTGCTCCTGCTCATCAATGAATGTATCTTCTCCGATAAACCGAAACCCGCCATGATTGGTAAACCAAGGTGTCCATGCCTTTCGGAGGACTTCCTTTCCTTTTACATGTCCCCCCGTCCAATTTTCAAAATAGATATCGTCGTGATAAAGTTGCATCACACCGTCAAGGTCATGGTTTTCCCAGGCATGATTCCATTCCTTCAGCGCCGCCGTGATTTCTTCCCGTGATAGTTTCATCGCTTCAATGTGAATCGCCACTTGCAATACAAATCCTTGGGATGGGGATCGGGTGGAGCAAACAGACATTGCACCTCAATGCCCGGGTCGATCTCTCGGGCAAAGCTCTCAAACTCGCCCCGGTGCATCTCTTTGCATACAAACTCCCCCAATCCTCGTTTAAGGCGTGCTTCCTGCGTGGGGCAGACGGGAACGGTGATGATCACTTCGTCCTCCTTCTCCTCAATCTGATATCCCACCAGGATGGTCCAGGGGAAATACCCCAAGGCTTTCACAAAACCCTTAAGACCTTTCTCCTTGACTCCGAAGCGCTGGATCAGATCCTTCGCGGCCATTCCACCCACACGGCCCCACACCTGTTCATTGATCCTTTCGGCTGTG
>Ga0194126_10013687_pt1 | contig 10116 bp, 11 predicted proteins | sample TA2KigC150mmetaG_FD_148641 | JGI IMG/M metagenome (GOLD analysis project Ga0194126, IMG submission 148641) | Freshwater microbial communities from Lake Tanganyika, Tanzania - TA2015035 Kigoma Deep Cast 150m | ecosystem: Environmental > Aquatic > Freshwater > Lake | place: Tanzania: Lake...
AGGAGAAAAATGAGGGTCAGGCAATCGTAATAAAGTATTTTTTCTTTTCTTGATTTAGTCTTCCTCAAATTCTCGGTCACTTCCCTGAAAAGTAGGTCTTTACAAAGTCAGCCTTCGACCCCGATCTTGAATTTTTAATTCCCCCCGGAAATTGACCTATTTATACCCCCAAATTAATTTTAAAGGCAGATGGCGTATCAGGCCTCGAAAGATGAATCAAGGTCAAGGGTGGTTTTAAATAATTTCTTCTCGGAAACCATCTTCTCTTTCAATCTCACAGACATCTTGCTCAGTTATTTTAGGATAATCCATTTCCCTATTAAGTCATACGACTTTTTTCTTTGGTGAGGGATTCTTTAATCCACATTCGGAGAAGGGAGATGTAGATTAGATTTCTCTTGGTTCAGTTAAGAGTGTGATCCCGTCAATAATTTCTCTGATTCGTGAATGGAATAAAGAGCCGATTTTTTCGATGAGGTCTGATTTATTCACTGTGATCATCTGTGTAATATTGACGACACTCTCTTTCTTAAGATTCCCCTCTCCTTTCTTGAGGAGGACATTGCCGGGCGATTTAGCCCTGGTGAGGTTGGAGGTAAGAGCACAAACAACAATGGTATTGATCTTGCTTTGATTGAATAGATTATTCTGGATGACCACATGAGGATGCCGGTATCCCGGTTCAGAGCCCCTCGGAGGTCCAAGGCTAACCCAGAAGATATCTCCCTGTTTTATGTTCACTTCTCTTCTTTCAGTATTTTCTTAGTATAGTACCTTTTGCTTTTTTCTCTAAGCGTAATTTCTTCCGGGGGATCGTCCCCTGAATATGCTTCATTCAGGGCATCGAGAAGTTGTTTGGATTTTAGTTTACTCAAGAATTCCTTAACTGCTATAGCAAACACTTCACTCCTCGAATATTGGTGCTCCTTAGAAAACTTTTCGACCTCTTTAAATATCTCATCTGGAATGGATATGGCTGTTTTCATAAAATCATTATGACAAAAAGTTATACCGAAGTCAATACTAAATTGGAGGCAAGGAGTGAAGTGGTTGGGAGGCGAAGCCGAAGCAAACCCGGAGATTCCTCGCTTCGCTCGGAACATGCTCCACAATCTGGCAGCCTAACAGTTCCTATAGAACCCAAATTGAGCGGTTTTTTCACCCTTCACAAGGGGGGCGGGGAGGCCGAAAAGCCTTTTAGAGCGATTACCTTTGTTTGGTTGAATCAACCATGGGGCCTGTTCAATCATCACCTGTTTGGTGAAAGCTTAGGGTCCATTGCCCAAACGTTCAACGTATCGCATTCTAAAAGGGTTTGAGGCATCTCTGCCTCCCTTGTGAAATAGGGTGAATCGCTCAATTTAGGTAGAAGTTGAAAAAAAATTTGACCAAGAGAGGAAGTGTGCCTCATTCCCTGAGTGAACCGTTCACCCTTCGAGAGCCTCAGGGCGAACGGTTTTTTCCGAATGTCCTGAGCGAAGTCGAAGGAGGGGCTCAGCATGAGAGGAAAAGTCACATGATTTCAACATATCACCGTTCGCCCTGAGCTTGTCGAAGGGCATATGGTTTGTTTGGATAACAGCCCGTTTAGTTTTGACCCCTAATTGCTGACTGCCGATTCTCCGGCGAGATATCCCGTGGAAAATGCAGCCTGCAGGTTATACCCTCCGGTCATTCCATCCACATCAATCATCTCGCCGCAAAAAAATAAACCATGCACTATCCTCGACTCCAATGTCCGGGGATTTATTTCTTCCAACGATACGCCCCCGCGTGTGATGGTCGCCTCTTCAATGGGCCTCGGTTTTGTTATATTGATTCTGAAATCTTTAAAACATAAGACGATTCTTTTCCGCTCCTCCCGGCTGATTTTACTGCATCGCTTACCCGGCTCGACAGCGCACCGGTGTTCAAAGACCAGCGCGAACGATTTTGGCAGAGCCTCTTTCAAATACCGTGAAAGGGTGATTGTCCCGCGGGACTCAAACTCCCGTTGAAGGATAGGGTCAAGTTCTTGAGCTGTATCAGCCGGCCTTAATTGCAGTGAAAGGGCAACAGACCTGCCGGCAGCCAGCGCATCGATAACGATCCCGCTGAGAATAAGCACGGTTGGGCCTGATACACCAAAATGTGTGAATAGGATGTCGCCTTTCTCTGAACCCTTCTTTTTTCCATCCACCAACACCGAAAGCGAAATGTCTTTAAGCGCTATCCCCTGCAATTCCTGAAGAAATGGCTCGTCCGACTCAAGCGCAACGAGACCCGGCGTCAGCGGCACAATGGAATGTCCGCATTGTCTTGCCAGTTTGTACCCGTCGCCGGAAGACCCAGTCTTCGGATACGACATGCCGCCCGCGGCGACAATGACTTTTCCGGCATCCAACGTGCTGTGGTCGGCGCATCTGACACCGCCGGCGCGTAAACTTTCTCCAGACTGGAATAGAATATTTGTTACGACGGTATTGTGAAGGATACGAACCTGGTGGTCATCTATATATTGACGCAAAACGGCAAGCACGCTTCGAGCGCGATGATCGGCGGGGAAAACCTTCCCGTCAGGATCCACCCTCATTTCCAGCCCGCGGGAACTGAAGAAATTGATCAAATCGCGGTTCGAAAATACGGTGAATGCCCGATAAAGGAATTTGCCATTCTTCCCAAAGGCATTAATGAATTCCTTCAGGCTAACCTTGTTGGTGATGTTGCACCGGCCGCCGCCTGTCAGGAGCAATTTGTTCCCCAGACGGTGTGTCTTTTCGACAATTATTACTTTCTTGCCCCGCTCGGCTGCGCGCCCTGCTGCCATCATGCCGGCAGCGCCTCCTCCCACAACAATAATGTCCGGCGTAGCCTGATTCTTTTTGGTGATCATCTCATCTCTATAGTTGGTTTATTGGTCAGGGCAACATGAGGGATACATGATGAGCAGCGGGGTCATCGGAGACAGATAACTCCACTCCCCTTACAGTGCATCATCAAGCTTGATGTCTATATTGATACGTTCGACGGCGCCAAACCCCGATTTTTAAATCGGGGTAATGGTTCGACAAGCCTCTCGACAGGCTCAAGGCCCTGAGTTTATCGAAGGGACTCACCATCCCGAGCAGAGTCGAGGGAAAAGCGCCGCTCAGTATCAACCCTGAGCATACCCCGGGTGCCTGTCCTGAACGAAGTCGAAGGATCAGACCGGGAAGTCGAATGGGTTGATTCTTGACCTAACGGATAAGGGTAATTCCGCAAACCCTACCTATCCTGCCTACCGCAGGCAGGTGTATTCCACATTACAATCAGGAGAGAGTTCTTTCCAAATGTTTTCAATTCCGCATTCCGCAATCCGAAATCTGCATTTGAAGGGGCCGACTTTTTATGCACGACACTGCGGTTGCAAGATCAAGGACAAATATTTGACCCCATTTATCTTACTGGATCTTGGACAGGGTTCAACCTACCTGTTCTTCTTTTCTTTCTTCTCTTTTCTCTTCTCTTTGAGGCTTTTCTGCGGCGCCTTCTTGCTTTCTTTTACCCCTTTGCTTTTCTCTTTCATAACGCCCTCCTCTCTTCAGTCTTTCTATTTCTGGGTCCTTCCCGCTTAATAAACCTTAACATTGCAAAAAATTTAACCAAACGGACATGGGTGAACCGTTCGGAAAGGCTTCGAGGCAAACCTTCAGGCCAATGAGCACCCACGTTTGTAACCCATACTGGAGTTCACCTTAGGTGAAATCCGGCCATTCCATTAAGACATCCGATTAACCGCCATTCGAAGCGTTGGAGAGCGGTTTACCCATGGCCGTTTATGCAACTGCAAGGTAAAAAAAGTGGACATCTGCCATGGGCTATCTGTAATCAGCTCATCGTTTTGTCCCATGTTAAGGGGTGACCCCTTTGCCGATTTCTATTTGAGCAGCCAGAATCTCCCGGCCGAAATGATCTTGCAGCCATTTTTTCAAGCCAGGAATCCCTTCCATCTCTTTTATCGACCGGGGATTTTTCAAAGCGAAACCATTGATCAAGGCATTGTTCATAAGGATTCCAGGCTCCACCTCTAAATTATTTGCCCGCATATCCCGCCAGGTTTTTAGCGCTTTGACCCTTTTGCGTAAAGGGGATGACAAATCCGGCCTTGCTTCCCGGGGGTACACCGGAAGCTCTTCATCGGGAATGGTCATGGCCCGGTGGATTTCCTGCAGCAGACGTGTCCCATATCTGTCGATTTGCTTCCGGCTCAGGACTTTCGCCGTTTCCAATTCTTCCAGGCGCAAAGGTTTTTTCATAGCCAATTCCAGAAGGGGTTCGTTGCGGAACACCTTAAAGGGGGGAAGATCCGACTTTTGGGCCTGGGCTTCTCGAAATTCCAGCAAAGCCTCCAGAACCGCAAGACTCCTGGGATCCAGGAGAAAAGCCCCTTTCACTTTTAGGTAAAGGGGGGTATGGCTGGGGGGCGTGAATCGGACCTTGCTCAGAAATAGGCATTCTTCCTCCACCCAGAATAATCGGCCCTTCTCCTCAAGTTCCTTCTCCAGCATGCGGGCCAGGGGAATCAGGTACATGCCGTCCATTGCTGCGTATTCCACCATCTCCGGGGAAAGGGGTCTTTGGGACCAATCGGCCCGCTGATATTTCTTATTCAGCTCCACATGGAACCGACTTCGCAGCAACGCTTCCAGGCCGCTCTCCCGGAGGCCCAGAAATTTACAGGCCAACTGTGTATCGAAGAGGTTCTCCACCTCGAGCCGAAAGTCACGGTACAGGGAACGGATATCATAATCCGCCCCGTGGAATACTTTGCGGATGCGGGGATTAGATAAAACGGGGCGTAAAGCGGAAAGATCCCTTAGCGCCAGGGGATCGATTACATAAGAGGCGGATTCCGTAGCGATCTGTATGAGGCATACCTTTTCGAAATAGTGATACAAAGAGTCCGCTTCTAAGTCAACCCCGATGATTTTGGCCTGACCCAGAGTCCGGGCAACCCCTTCCAGATGTGGAAGGGTCTCGATCCATTCATATGAAAATTTATTTTTATCCATCCTTTTTGGCGATTCCTTTCCAATCATTCAAGACATCCCCCCTTACTTCCTCCAGCCATTATTTCTTATGTCCTGTTTTGCACATTTACCGAAGGGCTTCCTCATGTGTAAAAACTCCATTTGTATCTGGCCTAACCTATTCACTGACCTCTTTCGCCTTTCAATTTTTCCGGTGTGCTTTCCTCGAGCCATAGCTTACAAATATTTTTCCACCCGATCCTGCGCCATTTCTTAAATGCTACTTTCAACTCGTTCAAGTCCTTCGCTTCCAGAAGATCTTTCTGGGCGGCTTTCAAATCTTCAAGAGATGCAATCGCTGGCATGGTTTATCTCAAAATATCGCATAGCGCCTTCCAAATGCGGAATGCTGAATTCGAATTTTTAATCCCCCTGGAAGTTGACCTATTTATAACAAAATTTTAATTTTAAGTAAACCAAAGGGGAAGTTTGTGCGGAACGTGCCTTCCATCCCTAACGAAGAAGGGGGCGTGGTTGGAGGTGAAGACCGGGGGATCTCTTCTCACAATCGGCGCTATGGCAGGGTGTCTCTTGAATTCCTTGTCTAAGAATTGCCTGATCAATGGCCTGCTCCATCCTTTCGGGTGATTGAAGCTTGTATAAAGAGAGAGGTCTCCTTCATAAAATTGTTTCGTCTCCATCTGATGGGCTTCGGCCCCGTAGATCGGCATATTGAAGATGGCAAGATTGAGGAAACCAATGCAATCATGATGTTTAACGACAAACGCAAGGGTCCTTCGGGCCTCTGTCAGGGCTTCTACGGGAGTTCCAAACAGAAGGTAGACATAGGCGGCAATCCCCGCCTTTTTCAGGCCCTTTAATGTTGACGAAGCCTCCTCAAGGTCGATCCCCTTTTGCAGATCATCGAGCACCCCCTGGTCTCCCGATTCCAAACCAAGCTTTAACATTACACATCCCGAACGTTTCAGAGCCAAACAGAAATCCGGATCGGTGAGATCGCGGGTGATCCTCGCAAAGCCATACCAGGGTGCACCCGGAGGATTTTGGCAGATGGCCTTTAACAATGACGGACTGATCGCATTGTCCAGAAAATGGATGAGAACCGGCTTATGTTTGTGAACAAGGTGGCGGAGATCGTTAATCACTTTGTCTGAAGGAATGGCATGGTAAGAATTTCCCTCGGCCCTTTCCGGACAGAATGAACACCTGTTCCAATAGCATCCGCTTGAAGCGCTGTAGGGAAGAATAGGCCCGGGAGCAAAGTAATCTTTGAGAGGGAAAGAATCATAATTCGGTGCATAAGGAATATCTCCGGCCTCCCTTACCCCCATGAGTAAAAGCAAAGGAACTTCCCCTGGTCCTGCCACAAGATGATCCACCAACCCATTAAAGGGATTTTGCCAATGGGGCTTTCTCATCCATGAAGTCACGAGCCCTCCGCCCAGAATCAATTTTATCCCTGGCCACTCCCGTTTAAGAAAACCGATCATTGCGAATGTGCACAGGGCCTGGCTTAAATAGTTGAGCGAAAAACCGATCAGGGAAAGCGGTTCATTTCTCAAAAGCTCGGTGAGCCGTTTCTTAAAATAGGGATAAAAAGGATTGTCTTCTGGATGTTCTGAAGCCCTTAAAAGATCCCCGCTTCTTACAGAAGAGAGTGTTCCGTGCTCATAATTTGTGAGACTAAGACGCACATTGCTGGAACGTGCCTTCATCTCAAGAAGCCGGTTTAGATCCTTGATGGCCCGGCGATAACGATCTTGATTTTTATATCCATCCCAACCCTTGAAAGAATCGAGATGTCCGGGAAGATGATGAAGTGCTCGGGAGGTCCATGTATCAAATGACGCAGGTGGATTCCTCAAAAGGCTGAGAAGCCCTTCCAAATTCGCATCCCAAACACTGTACCTAATCCCATGATGATTAAGGGCGCTACAGAGCTTGGCGATACCTGCTGGAGGCTCGCATGGTTTGGCAACAGGAGGATAGATGAGAAGCATATCAGGTGATCATTAATTTAGAAATAGGTTTCGTTAAATGGTCACAATGCCCGTATCGTTTATAAAAGGTTATGTTTATCGTCTCATCATTCTTTTCACGTAACCATTGGTCTTTGTCAACAGGAATGAGAAAAAATATGATATTTCAGCTCATCGAAATCGATTTTTTTGTTATTCCCACGAAAACCTGCTTAGTGCTTCGATTCGCAAATACGATCACGTATCCTCATGCTGCGAATTGCAATCATTGCTGACTCAGCACTAAGTCCTGAGTAAATAAATACGTTACCGAATTTATGAATCGATGGACTTAGTGTAGGCGGGCGGGAATTCAAATTGAAAAGACTGGATTCCCCCGTATCAAATACAAGGCAGGCTCAATCAAGTCAGGAATGACGAGACGCGTAAAATTATTGTCTCACTCGGGGAGGAAAACCCTCGCTTTTAGGCGAAGACTTTAGTATGCACACTGTGTGCAGGTTTTTCAGGTTTTCCCTCGTGAGAATTTCTGTGCTATTTGTTTTTTCCTTAGCCCCGACCTAATCGGGGTAGAGAATCCACCAGTTTGTAGCTGGTGGTAGTTCAATTCTGGAAGAGGTCCCTTTTAGAGAAAAATCAAAGGAGACAAACAGAAACTTATAACTTTTTGTAATAATTAGAAAAAATAATTTAAAGCCATTAAATTTTTATCTTGACAATATATGTATTGTATTATATTGTATTTTAAACTATTTGATGGAGATTTGCTTGTCTCAGACAAAAGTTGCCAGAACAATCTATATCAACAGTGATCAGGTAGAGGCCCTGAAAAAATTATCCGACAGGACGAAGGTCCCCCAGGCTGTCTATGTGAGGGAGGCCCTGGATATGCTTCTGGATAAATATTCCGAGCAGTTAAAATTGGAATTCAAAGACTCCTTTAAAGAGAGAATGATTCAGAAAGATTTTGGTTTTTAAGGGGAGATCATTTTGACAGACCGTTTTCGACTGATCTATCTAAAATCCGCAGAGATGGAAAATAACCCGCTGGATCAAATTCTTCCTTCACCTAATAAAGGAAAAGGTCCGGGCCGACCTTCTACCCCATCACCTAATCCTGCTCCCGAAACCCATGCGACCAGGGAGATTCTGAAACAGGCGAAGGCAGACCTCAAACACCCTGACCCGAAAGTGAGGATTATCTCTGTAAAATATTATCTCGAGAAATCCCATCTCTCCATCACCATGCCTCTCCTTCAGGAAATTTTATCCGATCCCGATTCAGGCGTGAGGGCCCAAGCCCTTTCCACTCTGGTCACATTCGGGAGCCCAATCATTTCTCCCTTCCTGAAAAAACATCTCAGGGATCCTGACCCCATGGTCAGGATGGTTGCCCTCAAAGGGATGTTCCGATTCAAGGAGAAGATAGATTTGAATCTTCTTATGCAGTTTCTTAGCGACGATTCTCCCTGGGTGAGACGGAAAGTGGCCACTCTTCTTGGATGGAATCAGATCGAAGGAGTCTTGCCCATCCTCGTGGAGATGTCGAAAGATGAGGATCCAAAGGTGAGAAAGGCAGCCCTCTTTTCCCTCGTCACCCTCTATCCCGAAGAAGGAGTGCAGGGGTTGATGGAGACGATGACCGATTTGGACCCGGATATTCGTAACTGGGCAAGAGACCAGTTGAATAGAATGCTCGAAAGACCGGCAACAAAAGCAACCCTTTTCCTTTCGAGGTGACATTGAGACCGAAAACGATGGCGACCCAATCTCTTCCTCTGATTCAAAAGGCTCAGATTTTTGGGGACAGAGTCTATTCTCCGCAGGTCTTTGCCAGACTTCTCGGAATCTCAAAACAGGAGCTTCTCGAAAAAGAGTCTCAGGGCATCATTCCTCCGGCCAAGAGAAATGAGCGAAAAGAACGGTATTACAAACCGGAGGATGTGGTCAAATATCGCAACTACCTCTCCCTTCCATCGCCCATTCCATCGGTCCGGAAACAGCTCTTCCTCAACTTTAAGGGCGGAACAGGAAAGAGCAGCCTCTCGGCTTCTTATGGGTTTCGTCTCGCCCAGATGGGATTCCGGATCCTGTTGATCGATCTCGACCCGCAGGGACACCTCACCCAGTGCTTGGGCCTCAACAACGAACAGTATACTAAGACCCTCTACAATGCGCTGGTCGAAAAGGAGGAGATCGAAAAGGTCATCGTCAAAACCGATCTCCCCACGCTTGATATCATTCCTTCGAACCTGAATCTCTCGCCCGTGGAGCTTTCACTCTTTTCGATGAACTCGAGGGAGTTCCGCTTGAAACGACTGCTCAGTTCAATGGAAAAGAATTATGATGTGATCGTGATGGATGCCTCTCCGAGCATCGGGCTCTTAAACCTCAATGCGATCCTGGCTTCCAATGACCTTCTCATCCCTGTTCTGGCCGATTTTCTCTCCTATCATGGCCTGAAGATCCTCTTTGAGACCCTCTCCACCATCGAAGAGGATTTTTCTTTCGTCTTTGAGAACATCTTCATCTTTTTAAACCGGTACAATGAGTCCCACCGGATCTGCAGGCGCTCAAAGAAGGCCCTGGAGACCCATTACAAGAAGTACCTCATCAACACGGTCATCCGCCAGGACACGAAGATAGCTGAGGCCACCAGCCAGGGGACCCCCATTTTTCTATTCGCTCGCTCCTCAAAGGGAGCTGAGGATATACAAAACCTGATCGGAGAAATTTTCGGAATGAAAGGAAACGGATATGACGGATGAGTTCACCAACAATGTCGCGCAAAAATTTCCCAACACCCTGAACAAGGAATCGATCGAAAAACCCTGGGATGTCGGAGAGCCCAAAGCAGTCTCCTCGATCAAGAGGATCGTTTAGGAGCCCAAACGTGAAGAGATCACGGACAAGATCCATACGCTCTATTCGGAACTTCGCACCTCCCTGACCGTGCGATCCGCCCTTGAATTCGACCTCAAGCGAGCAAGCCGGGTTCTTGAGGAAGTCAATAAGGTCAAGGCAGAGGTGGAGAAAATTGTCGAGATGTTAAGGGCGATGGAAGACTATATGAGGGAACGGCTCAAGTAAACCCCGTTAGAAAGCTTTCAACTTTCTAACGGGAAAGC
>Ga0194126_10013704_pt1 | contig 10110 bp, 9 predicted proteins | sample TA2KigC150mmetaG_FD_148641 | JGI IMG/M metagenome (GOLD analysis project Ga0194126, IMG submission 148641) | Freshwater microbial communities from Lake Tanganyika, Tanzania - TA2015035 Kigoma Deep Cast 150m | ecosystem: Environmental > Aquatic > Freshwater > Lake | place: Tanzania: Lake...
CAGCTACAAAACCCGTTTACAAGATGGAAGATCTTAAAGGGATGACGATCAGAAGTTTGGGATATGTGGCTGAACTGGTGAGCGCATTGGGTGGTACACCTCGGTCCATTCCCATGCCAGAAGCCTATGAAGCCCTGCAAAAGAAGGTGATCGACGGACTGATGATTCCCATGGAAACATTGAGGGCCTTTAGATTGGCTGAGGTCACAAAATATGTGACCGAATCCTGGGCCACCGGCCAGGTTGATGTTTTTTATCTCGTGATGAACAAAGACTCCTGGAATAAGCTTTCACCAGACATTCAGAAGGTCTTTAATGAATATCCCTTTGAAGAAAAATTTGCAGCCATGTGGAACGAAATAGATATTGACGGGAAAAATTACGGCAAGGAGAAAGGGCTACAATTTATTGAACTGCCCAGTGCGGAAATCGCCCGATGGAAGAAGGCGGTTGAGCCCGTGTTAGATACCTATGTAAAAAAGATGGTCGCCTCAGGATATAATGAAAAGGAGACCAGGGAATTGATCAACTTTGCAAAAATGCGAATTGAGTACTGGACGAAGAAGCAGAAGGAATTAGGGATTAAATCGTCCACGGGACCCGCTGAGGTCCGGGTGAAGTAGCCGTTGTCATTTTCGTAACATCCCTCTCCCCCAGGAGGTTGTGTCGTAATTCCGTTTATGGTTCGAGAGCCCTGTCCTGAGTGAACCGTTCATCCTTCGAGAGCCTCAGGATGAACGGTTTTTTCCCGAACGTCCTGAGCGAAGTCGAAGGAAGGGCTCACCACGAACGGATTAAGAAATCTTTAAAATCAATCGGTTAGCCGTTCGTCTCGGTTGCGAGTCGAAGCGACCTGAGCGTGTCGAAGGGCGAATGGCTAATTACGACACAGTTCCCCTGAGGGAGAGGGATGTTCGTTCCGATGCCAGAAAGTCACAACCCCTGCCCCGATGTAAACCCGGTTAGAAGAGCTTCGCACGGGGGAACTTTCTAACGGGGTAAATCAGAAAGGACAAGAAGATGATCAAAGGTATTTCTCATATTGGTATTGCAGTAGAAAATCTTGAGAATGCGAGAGAGTTGTACGGCAAAATTTTTTCAAAAGAGAGTTCAGAACCAGAATGGTTTGGAGAAATCCATTTCTCTTTCGTTCCCTTCGGAAATACGCACATTGAATTGTTAGAATCGACGACCCCTGAGGGGGTGATGCGAAAGTTCATCGAGAAGAAAGGGGAAGGAGTCCATCACATCTCCTTTGAAGTGGATGACATTGTAGCAGAATTGGCAGACCTGAAAGCCAGGGGTGTCCAACTCATTAATGAAAAGCCCTATTTGAACGCCCATAAGAATCTGGTGGCCTTTGTCAATCCAAAAAGCACTCGGGGGGTTTTAGTGGAACTCATACAATATATGGACAAGAAAAAGGAGTGAGAAAAAATGTCTCGCAAATCAATGGATGAGGAGATACGCAAGCTCGCTAAAATGGAAGATAAAGCCCGGCTTGGAGGAGGCGCGGACAAGTTGGAGCAGCAGCGAAAGATGGGAAAGATGACTGCCCGCGAGAGAATCGAATATTTCCTCGATCCGGGAAGCTTCGTCGAGTTGAACATGCTTGCCGAGCATCAATGCTCCGATTTCGGTATGGAGAAGAAACGGTTTCTCGGGGATGGAGTCGTGACAGGCTATGGAACTGTTCATGGCAGGAAGGTTTTCATCTACTCTGAGGACGCCACGGTGCTGGGCGGTTCGACTGGAAAGGTCCATGGGGCGAAGATTCATTATATCTTAAGACTCGCGAGAGAAACGATGGTTCCCGTGGTCTGCCTCAATGATTCGGGTGGTGCGAGAATACAAGAAGGGATGGATAACGTCTATGGGATCACCCAGATCTTCTATCAGAATGTGATGAATTCGGGAGTGATCCCTCAGATTGCAGCGATCATGGGAGACTGTACAGGAGGGTCCGCCTATTCGGCAGCGCTCTGCGACTTCATGCTCCAGGTTGAGAAAACAGCTCATGTCTTCATCACCGGCCCTGCCGTGATCAAAGAGGTGACCGGAGAAGAGGTCTCTTTTGAGGACTTAGGCGGAGCCAAGGTTCATAGTACCCGATCCGGAGTAGTCCATTTGACTGCGAAGAATGACCAGGTCTGCCTCGATCTCATCAAGAAACTGCTCGGCTTTCTTCCCCAGAACAATCAGGAGAATCCACCTGCAGAGCCCCCTACTGATCCGATCGATCGGGAAACCCCAGAACTGCTGGAGATAGTTCCAACGGATATGAAAAAGTCTTATGACATGAAGAGAGTGATCAAAGCGATTGTGGACAGAGGAGACTTTTTTGAACTCTTTGCAGATTATGCCAAGAATATCATCATTGGATTGGCTCGCATGGGAGGAAAGGTGGTTGGAGTGGTTGCCAATCAACCTCAGGTATTTGCTGGATGCATTGACATTAATGGTTCGGATAAGAGCTCTCGGTTTATTAGAACCTGCGATGCCTTCAATATTCCCCTGGTGACGCTGGTGGATGTGCCTGGTTTTCTCCCTGGCACGAATCAGGAATACGGGGGAATTATCCGCCATGGAGCGAAGATGCTTTACGCCTGGTCGGAGGCCACGGTTCCCAAAATCTCCTGCATCATCCGAAAAATGTATGGAGGATCCATTCCAGCCATGGGGGTTCATCAAATTGGCTTTGATCAGGTGTTTGCCTGGCCTACTGCGGAGATGCAGATGGTCGGAGCAGAGGCTGCTGTACAAGTCCTCTATGGAAAAGAGCTGAAGACGGTGAAAGACCCTGATCAATTTCTTACGGAGAAGGTCAGAGAATATCAGGAGACTTATTTAACCCCCTATCATTCAGCTTCGAGGTCGGTCATTGACGCCGTGATCCATCCCAAAGATACACGCAGAAGGATCATCAGCGCCTTAAGTATTCTGGAGACGAAGAAGGAGATGGGCCGAGCTTGGAGAAAACATGGGAATATCCCCGTTTGAGGAAAAGCCATGGATTCAATGGATGAGATCAAAAGAGAAAGAGAAAAATGGGAAAAAGAGATGTTGGCAAAAAACCCCATCTCTCCAACAAAGACGACCTCCGGCATAGACGTGGATGTCGTTTATACGCCCGCTGATCTTGAAGAGATTGACTACAGCCGGGACCTTGGGTTTCCGGGGAAATTCCCTTTTACGAGGGGAGTCTATCCTACGATGTTTCGCGGAAACCTCTGGTCAATGAGGCAATATGCTGGCTTTGCCGATGCAGAGGAGTCAAACAGGCGATTCAAATACCTCCTGGAGCAGGGACAATCGGGCCTGAGTGTGGCTTTTGATCTTCCCACTCAGATGGGATTTGATTCTGACAATCCCATGGTCCGTGCAGATGTGGGCCGAGTGGGTGTGGCCGTGGATACGCTCCGGGATATGGAAATTCTGTTCGATGGCATTCCCTTGGACAAAATCACCACCTCCTTCACGATCAATGCCACTGCTGCCATCATCTTGGCCATGTATCTGGCTGTCGCTGAAAAACAGGGGGTCCCGATGGAGAAAGTGGGAGGGACTCTACAGAATGAGATTCTGAAAGAATATATCGCCCGTGGAACATTTATCTTTCCACCCAGACCTTCTCTCCGGCTGGTAGTCGATATCATCGATTTCTGTAAAAACCGCGTCCCCCGGATGAACACCATCAATTTTTCTGGATATCATGTGCGAGAAGCAGGCTCGAACGCCATTCAGGAAGCAGCCTACTGCCTTTCCAGTGCCATCACCTATGTTGAAGAAGTGCTGAAACGGGGGATTGACATTGATGATTTTGCCTCTCGCATTGCCTTCCATCTCATTGTGGGATTGGATTTCTTTGAAGAAATTGCCAAGATCAGGGCGACGCGCAGCCTCTGGGCAAAAATCGCTAAGGAGAGATTTAAGGCAAAGAACCCGAAGTCGATGATGTTACGACTTTTCTGCGGTTCGTCGGCGCGGGAGGCCACCCTGAGAGAGCCTCTCAATAATATTATCCGGGCAACGATCGATATGATGGGCATCGTCTTTGCCGGGGCTCAGTCTGCAAGCATCCTGAGTTATGACGAGGCCTATACCATTCCCACAGAGGAATCGGCGTTGATCAGCCTGAGGACACAGCAGATCATTGGGTACGAGACCGGCATTGCGAAAGTGGTTGACCCGCTCGGTGGATCTTACTATCTGGAGAGCCTGACCCATAGGATGGAAAAAGAGATCAAAGCCCTGATTGATGAAATCGATGCAGCCGGAGGGATGCTCTGCTGTATCGAAACAGGAAAGATTCAGATGGACGTATTAAAGAACGCATATGAAATTGAAAAGAGAAAACAGAGCGGAGAGACCGTGATTGTCGGTGTCAATAAATTTGTCGATGAGCAGAAACAGGACGAAGAAATTGTCCTCACCAAAATCGACCCCCGTCTTTCCGAAAAACAGATCCAGAGGCTTCATCAGGTAAAAGCAGCAAGGGACAACAAGAAGGTGGAGAAGGCTTTGAAGGCTTTAAGAGAGAAGGCCATGGGTACGGAGAATCTTGTTCCTTCCATCCAGGAGGCTGTTAAGGAATACGCCACGGTAGGAGAGATTTGTGACACACTGAGGGAGGTCTTTGGAGAGCATCAGGAATCGGTTGTGCTGTAACGGAGAAAGAGAGATGGCAATTCGAGTATTGATTGCAAAGCCGGGCTTGGATGGTCATGACAAGGGCGCTAAAACAGTAGCCGTCGCTTTAAAGAATGCAGGGATGGAAGTGGTCTATACGGGCCGCCGCCAAAGTGTGGACCAAATCGTGATCACAGCCATTCAGGAAGGAGTGGATGTCATTGGCCTGTCCATCCTTTCGGGTGTCCACATAGAAATCACAGAACAGTTGATGGAAAAGATGAAGGAGAAAAAGCTCGAGACAATCCCTGTCGTTGTTGGCGGCGTCATTCCTCATCAAGACAGAGCGGTTTTGAAAAGGATGGGCGTGAGGGAGGTTTTCCCCATTGGTTCCACTTTTGAGGAGATTGTTCAGGGGATTACGAAGATTGCCAAGGAGGGAAACAGGAGGTAAACATGGAGACGATACTTTTCGAACTTGAAGGACCGATTGGCATACTGAAGTTCAATCGTCCCGAAGTTCTCAATGCCCTCAATCGCCAGGTCTTTCTTGAGTTGACCTCGGTCCTCTCTCAGATAGAGAAAGAGATAATGCCGAAGGTTCTGATCTTGACCGGATCTGGGGATCGAGCCTTTGTTGCGGGCACGGACATCGTTGACATGGAGAATCTATCAAGCGTTCAAGCAAGAGCGTTTGCACTTCTCGCCCGCCAGGCGATTGATAAAATCTATGATTTGGACAGACCGGTGATTGCGGCAATCAATGGATTCGCCCTGGGGGGCGGCTGTGAGGTTGCCATGGCATGCGATATCCGGATCGCCTCCGAGAAGGCAAAGTTAGGTCAACCTGAAACGAACCTGGCCATCATCCCAGGATCAGGAGGAACGCAGAGGTTGCCCCGGTTGGTGGGCCCATCCAGGGCAAAACAGATGATCTTTACCGGTGAAGTGATTGATGCGAAGACCGCCCTTGACCTCGGCCTGGTGGACAGGGTCGTTCCCCACGATCAATTGATGGTTGAAGCAAAAAAAATGGCTTCTGCCATTGCTCAAAAATCGAAGATCTGCCTTGCCCTGGCAAAGACAGCCATCAATCGAGGATTGAGTCTGGATTTATCGTCAGCCCTCGATTATGAGATCGAATGCTTTGCTCAGTGTTTCTCCACAAAAGATCAGAGAGAAGGAATGAGGGCCTTTTTAGAAAAGAGGAAACCCAATTATACGGATCAATAGAGGAGGGAGAGGATGAATACCCAATGCATCTTCATTCAAGGAGCGGGAACAATGGGAAGCGGAATTGCCCAGGTTTCTGCTCAGGCTGGTTTTGAAGTGATCCTGATGGATTTAGCCGCTGAATTAGTTCAGAAGGGGATGAACTCCATTGATAAGAGCCTTCAGCGGGGAGTAGAAAAAGGGAAGATGAAGGCAGAAGAGAAAGCCGCTATCCTCTCCAGAATTAAACCCGTGACGGACCTCAAGGAAGCAAAAAAAGCAGACCTTGTGATTGAAGCGGTGTTCGAAGATTTGGAAGTCAAAAAGAAGGTCTTTAAGGCATTAGATGAGGTCTGTCCTCCTCATGCTGTTCTGGCATCCAACACATCTGCCCTTCCGATTGCTGCCATGGCATCAACTACGAAAAGACCGGATAAGGTTCTGGGCCTTCACTTCATGAACCCTGTTCCAGTGATGCGCGGGGTGGAGATTATTCGAGCCATCACCACCTCAGAAGAGACCATGGCCATTGGCAGGGACTATCTTAAGAGATTGGGAAAGGAAATTGTCGAGGCGGTTGACTATGCAGGCTTCATTGTGAGCCGTGTATTGGATGCGATGCTCAATGAAGCGGTTCGGTGTGTCATGGATGGGAACAGGCCTGAAGAGGTGGATAAGGCCATGAAGATCTGCACCAATTTTCCCATGGGTCCCTTGGAGCTCATTGATTTAGCTGGCGTTGATATCGTCTTTCACGGTCTTGAGACCATGGAGAAGGACTTTGGGGATCGGTTTCACCCTGCCCACTTGCTTCGTCAGATGGTGAGGGCTGGACATCTGGGAAGAAAAACAGGAAAAGGATTTTATAACTATACCTGAATAAACCTTAACATTGCAAAACATTGAACCAAAGGGACATGGGTGAGCCGTTCGGAAACGCTTCGAGGCGAACCTTCAGACCAATGGGCACTCACGTTTCTAACCCATACTGGAATTCACCTTTGTTGAAGTCCAGCGATTCCCTTAAGACATCCAATGAACCGCCATTCGAAGCGTTGGAGAGTGGATTACCCATGGCCCTTTATGCAACTTGCAAGGTAAAATTTCATTCACACGGAGAACGTAAAATTCAATGAAGACAATGGACCTCTTTGACTTAAAAGGGAAGACAGCCATCGTGACCGGAGGAGGGATCGGGCTCGGTCAGCAGATGGCCTTGGGCCTCGCAGAGGCAGGGGCAGACATCGTGATCTGTTCGAGGAAATTGGAGAAATGTCAGGAGATGGCTCGGCAGATTGAATCCTTGGGAAGGAAGGCTTTGGCCCTCCGTTGTGACCTCAACCGCGAAGAGGAGATTGATCAGGTTGTAAAAGAGATCCTCAAGGCCTTTGGAAAGGTGGATATCCTGGTGAACAATGCAGGAAGAACCTGGGGTGGACCCGTGGAAGAACTCAAAGTCGCGGATTGGAAGAAAGTGATCGATTTGAACATCACAGGGACATTCCAGTTCACCCAGAGAATCGGGAGGGAGATGATCCAACAGAGAAGCGGGAAGATCATCAATATTGTTTCTTATGCAGGTTTAATAGGAACCGATCCCGAATACTTAAATGCGATCGCTTATAATACGAGCAAAGGAGGCCTCATCGCATTCACCAAAGACCTTGCGGTCAAGTGGAGCGTGTATGGGATCCAGGTCAATGCCATTTCCCCTGGATGGTTTCTCACAGAAATGACGAAATGGAGTACAGAACATCACGGGAAGAAGATGGTCGATCGTCTTCTGGTTAAGAGGTTTGGAGGAGAAGACGATCTGAAAGGGGCGGTTGTTTTCCTTGCCTCCAGGGCTTCCGATTATGTAACAGGGCATGTTTTGTCTGTGGATGGAGGGTTAACCGCCTGGTAGGAAATGGGGAGATTAGGGCGTGGCTTTAAAACCCAAATTCTAAAACCCAAAACCGAGATCCCGAAACAAGTTCGGGATGACAAAAAAACCATAGCCGAACCGTATTGTCATGCTGAACCTTGTGCTGAACTCGTTTCAGTATTGTTTCAGCATCTGATTTATTTTTTCTGATTTCAGCAGACGCACCTTTCTAGGTGCGATTATAATAAAGGTCTTCAGGAGAAAAGTAAAAATGGACAGGAATGATATTGTGATGGTGAGCGCAGTGAGGACCCCTTTTGGCCGATATGGAGGGTCATTAAAAGATTTTGACTATTTTGATCTGGGTACCATCCCCATGAAGGAAGTTTTAAACAGAGCAAATCTGGAGCCGAAGGTGGTGGATGAAGTCTTCTGGGGCGTTGGAGATACCTCTGTATGTAAAGACGTGTACACTCCAGTGGCGGCAAGGCAGACTCTGTTGAAGGCAGGCCTCCCTGCCGAGACGCCTTCCCTCAGTTTAGATAAGGCTTGTGTCTCTGCCATGTCAGCAGTCAAACTCGGGGCAATGGCCATCCGACTTGGGGAGATTGAAGTGGCTATTGGAGGAGGGGCAACCTCTTTCAGTCAGGAACCTTTGATTGTCAGAGGGCTTCGGTTCAGTGGTTTTCGAATTGGGGATGTGAAGATGGAGGATCCCCTTTTTCAACTGGGCTATAAGGACTACAATCCGGTTTCCGTGGATACGGACAACGTGGCAGCAGAATACGGAATTACGAGAACAGAACAGGATGAATGGGCATTGAGAAGTCATCAAAACTACGGAAAGGCTTGGAAAGAAGGAAAATTTAAAGATGAAATGATCCCCATGGAAATTCCGCAGAAGGGAAAAGAACCTTTCATCCTCAATATGGATGAGCAGTACCGCGAGGATGCAACGCTTGAAAAACTTTCGAAACTGAAACCCATTTACGGATGTAAAGCCGTCACTGCTGGGAATGCTCCAGGGTTGAATGATGGAGCAACAGCCATCCTTTTGATGACCAGAGAGAAAGCCGGGAACCTTCATCTAACGCCTATCGGAACGATTGTAGCCATGACATCCATCGCCATCCATCCCAACCGAATGCCTGAAGGGCCTGGGGTGGCTATCCAGAAGGTATTGGATTTGGCCAAAATCAAATTGGATCAAATCGATGTGATCGAAATCAACGAGGCATTTGCTGCGGTTCCTCTGGTGAGCATTGAAGTCCTCTGCCAGAGGGATAAGAACAAAGCCAAAGAGATTCAGAAAAAAACAAACATCAATGGGAGTGCCATTGCCATCGGTCACCCCAACACCGCCAGCGGTGCCAGGATCATGATGACCCTGGCTTATGAATTGAGGAGGCGCGGAGGGGGTTATGCCGTGGGAGCCATCTGCGGAGGTTTGGCTCAAGCAGATGCATGCATCATTAAGGTGTAAACCCCGTTAGAAGGTCTTCAACTTTCCAACGGGATAGCAAAAACCCCGATGGAGCCCTACGGGCCAAGCCTGTGGTTCCCAAGAAACGCCCATAAGGGGCGAACATCCCGTACCAGAGGACCAATCCACCCACGGGTAGAACCCCTGCCTACTGACAGGCAGGCGTGGTCCTCTTGGTTCGGGATAGAAGCAAAGCTTCGCACGGAGCGAGCAGTGAAACTTTCTAACGGGGTAAACAGGGGAGCAACGACCTATGGATGATCGTGGAAAGAGGATGATTGGAGGAGGTATGTTTCTCATAAACGATGTTCACTTTCAAGAAGTCTTTACGCCGGAAGATTTTAGTAGTGAGCATCACGATATCGGCAAGGCCGCCGAGGATTTTATAAGGGGTGAAATTACCAGCCGAGGGGAAGAGATTGAAATCGTTAATAATGAGTTATCAAGGGATCTGATGAGGAAGGCTGGAGACTTGGGATTTCTGGGAATAGATATCCCGGAGAAGTATGGGGGGATGGGAGCTGACAAGATAAGTTCTGCCATTGTTTCAGAGAAATTTGGATATGGGGCCGGTTCCTTCACGATCACCGAATTAAATCATACGGGCATCGGGACCCTACCCGTGGCCTTATTTGGAACAGAAGAACAGAAGAGAAAATATATTCCTGGGCTCAGCTCAGGGAAATTGATCGGCGCCTTTGCCCTGACAGAACCAGAGGCAGGTTCGGATGCACTGAATCCACTCACCACTGCGACGCTTACGGAAGATGGGAAGTACTATCTGCTCAACGGCAGCAAACAATTCATCACCAATGCTGGTTTTGCAGATGTGATCTTCAGTTACGCCAAAGTGGACGGAAAACATTTTACGGCCTTTATTGTAGAGCAAAGCTGGGAAGGTGTTTCTATTGATGAAGAA
>Ga0194126_10013708_pt1 | contig 10108 bp, 9 predicted proteins | sample TA2KigC150mmetaG_FD_148641 | JGI IMG/M metagenome (GOLD analysis project Ga0194126, IMG submission 148641) | Freshwater microbial communities from Lake Tanganyika, Tanzania - TA2015035 Kigoma Deep Cast 150m | ecosystem: Environmental > Aquatic > Freshwater > Lake | place: Tanzania: Lake...
TAATGAGAACATCAAATTTGCGCTCAACCAGGGACAATTGGACCACACCGAATTGACATTGAATGACCTGCGGATGATCGCCCGATCTTTCACCCGCACTTTGCAGAACACCTATCCCCATCGGGTGATCTACCCGAAAATGGATGCTCCCGAGAAGCTGTTGGAGTCAGACTGATGGTCACCATCCATACAAAAACGCGATTATTTCCCTTCGTGGATGAGGATTTTCTGTATCGCGTGGCCGATGTTAGTTTGAAGATTCTCGATCTTGATCACGTAGGTGTTTCAATCTCGTTGGAAGGGAATGAAAAGATCCGTGAATTAAACCGTCAATACCGCGGTTTGGATGAACCCACCGATGTCCTTTCTTTTGAATCTGGTGAGGTCGACCCGGAAACAGGGGAAGTTTATTTGGGCGATGTTGTGATCTCTCTACCCAAGGTGCGAGTGCAAGCCAAGCAAGCCGGGCATGCGGTTCGCGACGAATTAGCGCTCCTGATTGTTCACGGGATCCTGCATTTAAACGGCTACGATCACGCTGATCAGAAAGCCGAAAAAGAAATGTTTGCATTACAAGATGAGATCCTCAAGCTGATCAGAAACCAAACACTGCCAAAAAAATCAGAATCGCTCCTCAGTTCCTTCCGCTTTGCCATTCTCGGGTTACTTTCTGCTTTCCGTTCCGAGCGGAATATGTGGATCCACCTTTCCGTCAGCCTGATTGTTTTGATCGCAGGATTTGTTTTAAATATTCAACCACTCGAATGGGCGCTGATCATATTCTCTATCGCCCTGGTCTTTACTACTGAGCTGATCAACACAAGCATGGAATATCTGGTCAACCTGATCAAAGGGGAACGGAATGAATTGGTGCGCAGGATTAAGGACATCAGTGCCGCAGCAGTAATGATCGCTGCGATGTCTGCGGCAATCATTGGTTTTATCGTATTTCTGCCAAAAATCCTGGCCTTAACTTAGGCGAAACTTGGGATTTACAAATATTCTTTAAGATTATGCTCAACAGCATATGCGGCTGCTTCTGCGCGATTGCTGACTCCCAATTTTGAAAGAATACTGCTGACATAATTTCTGACTGTACCTTCGCCCAAATACAGTGATTGGGCGATCTCCCGATTCGTTTTTCCCTCGGATACTAGTTTAAGCACCATTTTTTCCTGCTGGCTTAAGTCAGAGAAGGATGCTGCTTCCTCCTCCTTCACAGCACGCCTGACCTCCTGGAAAACCCTTTGCGTCACTGCGGGATCCAGCGATGCTTCACCTCGGGCCACCGCATCCAGGGACTTCACCAGACCTTCTGAATCGATCTGCTTTAAAACATACCCGGAAGCGCCGGCTTTGATGGCCGAAAAGAGCATCTCATCCTCCGCGTATGAGGTCAGCATGATCACCCGCAATTCCGGGTGTTTCTCCTTGATCTCTTCGCACGCTTCGATGCCGGATTTCCCAGGTAATCGGATGTCCATCAGAACGATATCCGGCTCAAATGTATCCACCATGCTGATGGATTCCTTGGCATTACTTGCTTCTGCGACCACTTCATATTGCGGATACTGATCCAGCAAGCTGCGCAGACCCAAACGGACAACTTCATGATCGTCGACTATAATGATTCGTTTTTTCAATTTATCTCCATGATCCTATAATTTCAATTCTAACGTCACTGGACAGTGATCTGAACCCATTACATCGGAATGGATGATTACATCCCTGGTTTTTTCCACAATCCCCTGTGTGACCAAAAAATAATCCAAACGCCAGCCGACATCGTTCTTGCGTGCATTAAATCGATAAGTCCACCAGGTGTAGACGACTTTTTCGGGATAGAGATGCCGGAAAATATCAATAAAGCCCTTGCTGAGAAAGTGATCGATCCAGACGCGCTCCTCAGGCAGAAAACCGGTGTTCTTTTCATTCGCTTTCGGATTTTTCAGGTCAATTTCCTTGTGAGCAGTGTTGAAATCTCCTGTAATGATGATCTCCTTACCTTCGGACATTAGATTTTCACAATTGACCAATAATTGTTCATAAAAATCCAGTTTAAAGGGTACGCGCTTGTTTTCCTCTCCGCCATTGGGGAAATAGATATTGAATAATTCAAACTCCGGGTAAGAAAACTGGATGACCCGTCCTTCATTATCAAATCTTTCCACACCGAGCCCCATTTTTATTTCCTCTGGAGTTTTCGTGAAAAAGGTGGCGGTTCCGGAATATCCCGGGCGTTCGGCGGGATTCAATATAGTCTGATATCCCAGGTTGGTGAAAACCTCCACATCGACCTGGTCAATTTTCGCTTTGATCTCTTGAAGACAAAGAATGTCCGGTTTGAACTCTCCTACCCATTCAAAGGCATTTTTGCCGAAAGCTGCCCGGATGCCGTTCACATTCCATGTAGTAATTTTCATCCTACTCCGTTATGGTAAACTTATTTGGTTTTCCGTTGGCTGTAAACCAATCACCGTCGTTTTATGACGTATGTTGAAGAATAAAATTTCCGTAATTATAGCGTTAATACTTGTCTTCTCGTGTATTCAGGCAGTGACTGCCCAGGATAACGGGACTTTACCTGTGTATATTGTACAGCCGGGCGAAAACATGACAGAAATCGCCCAAAAATTCAATATCACACTCCAGGAATTGATCAATGCCAATAATTTAATTGACCCCAATTTCATCTCGGCTGGTACACAGCTGTTTATTCCCGGGCTTGAAGGTGTGTCGGGCGTATTGACCACCGAAGAAGTCAATTTCGGCGATCAACTCCGCTCCATTCTGCTGCGCAACCGCTTGAGTACCGAGAATTTTAAGAAAATGAATCCGGTCACCAGCCCAACCGAGATTTTTGTCGGATCCACCCTGGTATTACCTCAGACAGAAGGTGAATCATTTTCCCGGAGCAACGCGGTTTTGGGTTTAAATGACTCGCAATTCATCTCCGCAATTCAAAATAACTTAAATCCATGGACATATTTTGTGGAGAACGGATTTGAGCCATCTAGTTCGCTTCCTGGGGATGTCTTCTACTACCCCGCAGGCGATCAAGTTACCACAGTTTCATCTTTCTCAGATCAGATTACTCGAATCGAAGTCAGCCCTCTGCCGGTTTCTCAGGGTCATACGTCCTCAGTGTATATCTATGCGAAGTCTCCAGGAGAATTCAGTGGCACCTATGGCTCTAAGACTATTCACTTTTTTCAAGACGCAGAAGAAGGTTTTTTTTACGCCCTCAATGGTGTTTCCGCTATTGCGGAACCGGGGTTGATCCCGCTAAGGATCACCGGTCAATTTGAGAATGGCGATGAATTCAGCATCGAACAGTACTTACTGCTCACTTCAGGCGGTTACCGCAATGAAACACTGACCGTGGAACAAACCACGGTAGAAGAGGCAGTTATTAAGGCGGAAAACGAACAGATCCAGGCGCTACTTGAACCGGTGTCACAAGAAAAGCTCTGGGAGGATACCTTCCGCTTTCCGGTGGATGGCTCGCTGGAGGATGATTCGATAGCATTTTCATCTTATTTCGGCAGCCGGCGCTCATATAACAACGGCCAGCATACTGGATATCATGGCGGTCTTGATTTCAGTGTGGTGTTGATGAGTCTGAATATTTATGCTTCCGCACCCGGCCGTGTGATCTACGCAGGGCCGATGAATATCCGCGGCAATACCGTTTTTATTGACCACGGACAAGGCGTAGTGAGCGGTTATGCGCACATGCAGGAATTTAATGTTAACTCGGGCGACTTTGTGGATCAAGGCCAATTGATCGGCTTGATCGGAAAAACCGGGCGTGTGACAGGACCGCATTTGCATTGGGATATCTGGGTTAACCGTACACCGGTCGACCCGTTCGATTGGATCGAAAATCGCTATCCATAGCACTCAAGTATAATAATCACGCATTTGTAAGGAACTTGCTAAAAATACTCATGATCGCAACGCTAAAAATCAAAGAAAATTACTGGGAAAATTTTTCAGTCGAGGAAGAAGACCTCGATTATATTTACAACCTGCTGCTTGAAAAAGCCATCCCCTTGCCCATTAGAGAGATCAGCGAACAATTGATCGAATTCCGAATTGAAAAAGAATGGTCACGGCTGCAGGAAAAACGTAGCCAGCAGGGGAATATCTATCTTCCCAAAGATGAATTTAAAGTTGGTGATAACATCACCTTCCCAGCATTTGAGATGCAGGCTGGTAAAGTCAGAGGAATCCGTGATGGCTTTAACCCGGATTTTCCGGATCTTAAAGTCATTGAGGTGGAATTCGAAGGAGGAAAAAACCGCTCATTCGCCAGTTGTGTGGAAAATCACGCGCTGAACCATATTTTGGACATCTCAGAGGATGATCCCAACCTGGATTTGGATAGCGTATCAGCCAATTTTGGCGAAAATGTTCGGATGAAACTGATAGAAGCGCTTGAAAAGAACGACGATCTGGTTAAAATCGCTGGCAACTGGTTCCCGCGTTCGCTGCTGGTCGACGTGCATATCGGCTATTTAAATCTTGCTGAAGCAGTTCTGGAGGAAGCCAAAGGCGGTCCGATCGGAACAGTCGACCTGATGAAACAGGTGGAGCTGAAGGCTAATGTTGATGATAAGTTACTCGAATTTTCCCTCAATCTTGCGCTCGATGAGGATGATCGATTTGACGAAGTTGGTCCATCAGGCGAAACGCTCTGGTTTCTGAAACAACTGGAACCTGAAAGCGTCCGCGAGAAACCCATCTATTTGCAATACCAGCCTCAGGATTATCCCACGGATGAGGTTTCAGGGTTCATTGAGATGTTTGAAAGAAATTTATTCGATGAAATGGAAGCCTGGGACTCAGCCGACGATGATCAAGATAAAGTAACCATTGCGCTTTCCTTTCCCCATTGGCGCTCCGGCACCCTTCCCCTGTCAACTACCCTGAAACGAATGTTCCCCACCGCCTATGAAGCGCCGCGGGTGAAATTCACGTTCTTTGATCCGAATGAGAAAGAGAAATTTCCCGGTTGGGTTGTGCGCCCGGGAAAATATATTTTCGGTCTTAAAGATTGGTACGAAAAACACGATCTTATGCCTGGCAGCCTGGTCACAGTAGAAAAAAGAACAGTGCCCGGCGAGATCAATATCAGCTTCACCAAAAGCCGGCAAAACCGTGAATGGTTAAAAACGGTTTTAGTGGGTACAGATCATGGTTTTGTTTATGCGATGCTGAAACACCCTCTAAGCGCAGCTTACAACGAACGGATGGCGATCGCTATTCCGGACACGGAAGCATTGGATGAGATCTGGAAGCAAAAAATCTATGCAAAAGAACCTCTAGACAAGTCCATTTTGCGGGTCATGCGGGAACTGGCCAAGCTGAACCCGCAGGGTCAAGTGCACGCACAGGAATTATATGCCGCGGTCAACGTCATCCGGCGCAGCCCGCCTGGTATCATCTTATACCAAATGATCCATAATCAGCAAATCAGCCATCTCGGTGACCTATATTTCAGAATCAGTGAAAAAGAGTGAGGGATATGCAGGAAGTAAAAAAACCGATCAGCCTGGTGCGGCCGACTACAGAAACACCGTTTCATTTGGATTTTGATTGGTGGCGTGAATCGGATGCCAACTGGCGCATCTTCCTGTTTGAATTCCTCTGCGAAAAACACCAGGAGAGTTTTAAGGATAAAGCGGATACGGTAAAGATCGATGCAATCGACCCCGTAACAGCCGAAGTGAAAACCGTGGATGGTTTTCTGCATGAATTGATCAATCACTGCGCGAAACAGCCTGACTTTATCAACGAATCCATGCCCATGGTCGCCCAGATCTTCAGGATATTCCTTTCCAACAGCAACAAACCGCTCTCTTCGGATGAATTGTCCGCGATCATCAACCGCCCCGCCCGTACGATTCTTGCCACGCTGACCGGTCCTCAAATCTACAAGGGCATACGACAATACACAAAATAAAACTAAAAAAAGCATAAAGAACGGGTTTCCGCCTTTTTGTTTCTTAAGTGCAGAATTCGTTAGCAGAACAATGTTTAAGCCAACAATATTGGCAAATTTCACCCTTCGAAAAGTTAAGTGCACGAAATTTACGTTGGCTGAGCGCCTGTCCTAGTTCTTTTGGGGTTGTCGAATCTAACAACTTGGAAAAATATAAATACCAGTACTCGCAATCTTTGAATAATCTTGTGATTGTCCAAACAATTATGTATAATCTCGCTTATCCTGATACCTCCAATTCATCAGGAAAGAGCAGCTGTCATCGAATCCCCACAATTTTCTTGATAGCTGCTTGCTTTGCTAAAATAAGCGATCATTCATCTCGTCAATCATCGCAATCTTGGATAATAGTATGATTTTTCATTCTTGAGAGTAAAATAATCCCGTTCATAAAAACCATCACTGGAAGGTAATCATCGATGTCCAGGAACAACCGCTTAGTCATCATCTCCACCATCGTTTGGATCGTTATTCTAGTTATGCTCTTCTTCAGCCGCATCCCCACAGAAGATTTGATTGCCCAAGCAGTTGAAGCGACTCTGCAAGCTCATCCAACAGATGCCGCGGCGACGCTCGAGGTGTCGTTGATCGAGAGTTCTCCAATCACCGCCTCAACTTTAATCCCTGTTGAAACGGCCATCGCCGCCACCCAGGAACCCCAAATTCCCTGTCTTTACGCAAAAATGGTCATGGAGACCATCCCGGATGGCACGCAGATCAGCAAAGGCGGCGTATTCACCAAGACCTGGGTGCTGGAAAACTCCGGCAGCTGTGCGTGGACGCCAGGATTCCGCCTGGTGTTCACTGGCGGCGAACCGATGAACGGCCCGTCGGCGGTCAGGATTAGCCGAACCGTCGCTCCCGGCGAACGTGTGACCGTTTCCGTTGATCTCAGCGCCCCCTATTACACCGGGAGCTGCCGGGGGAACTGGGTGCTGGAATCCAATCAGGGCGTGCGCTTCGCGCCGATCTGGTTGCAGATCGACGTAGTTTCATGATCGATGGATAATTATTTCCAATTGAAGAAGTTTTATCCATAAAAAAATGTTCCTTGACCCATAAGTCAAACCCTGGAGGGTAAAAATGACGGATGAAGAACAAGCAATAAGAAATGCGATCACCGATGGAAAGACTTTCCTGGGCATTGAGCTGGGATCCACCCGCATCAAGTCGGTCCTGATTGACGAGAACCATGCGACCATCGCGTCCGGCGGGTATTCCTGGGAAAACCGGCTCGAAAACGGCATTTGGACCTATGACCTGGAGGATGCCTGGACTGGGCTACGAGCCAGCTACCAGGACCTGAACCGTTCCATCAGGGCGAGATACGATCTGGAGTTGGAGAAGGTCAGCGCGATTGGCATCAGCGGGATGATGGTTGGCTACCTGGTGTTTGACCGCGACGACCGTCAACTGGTTCCCTTCCGCACCTGGCGTAACACCATCACCGAGGAAGCGTCCCACCGGTTGACCGATCTGTTCAAATTCAACATCCCCCAGCGCTGGAGCATTGCCCACCTGTACCAGGCCATGCTGAACGGTGAGAGCCATGTCAAGGATATTGCTTTCCTGACTACGCTGGCAGGTTATATTCACTGGCAGTTGACGGGCAAAAAAGTGGTTGCGTTAGGCGACGCCTCCGGCATCCTGCCGATCAACCAGCAGACTTGCGATTACGACGCTCGCATGGTTGAGCTCTTCAACGAACTGCTGCCCGATTTCGGGATCTCCTGGAAATTGAGGGATATTCTGCCGCAGGCTTGTGTTGCGGGGGCTGATGCGGGCGTTTTGACCGAAGCCGGCGCGCAGCTGCTGGATTCTTCCGGAAAACTGCAGCCCGGCATCCCGCTCTGCCCGCCGGAAGGCGACGGCATCACCGGTATGGTCGCCACCAACAGTGTCGCCCCGGGCACGGGCAACATCTCGGCAGGCACCTCCATCTTTACACTGATCATCCTGGAGAAGATGATCGAGAATGTGCACCCGGATATCGAATTCCTCGCCACGCCCGAGGGCCGTCCCGCAGCCATGGTGCACGCGTCCACTTGCACCTCCGATCTGGATGCCTGGGTGGGGCTGTTTCGTGAATTCAAAGACCTGCTGGGCGCGGATGTGGACGATTCGCGCTTATATGAGCTGCTCTATAACACCGGATTGGAAGGTGACGCGGATGCCGGCGGTATGCTGGCGTATAACTACCTGGCCGGTGAGCACCTCACTCGCTTCGAGGAAGGCCGGCCGCTGTTTGCCCGCCATCCCAACAGCCGTTTCACCCTGGCTAATTTCATGCGCTCGCACCTCTACGCCGCGCTGGCCACCTTCCGCATCGGCTTGGATTACCTGCTCACCCAGGAGGGCGTGAAGATCACGCGTGTGCTCGGGCATGGCGGCTTCTTCAAGACCGAGGGTGTCGGCCAGCGCATTATTGCAGCGGTGATGAACGCGCCGGTCAGCGTGATGGAAACCGCCGGAGAAGGCGGCGCTTGGGGCATCGCGGTGCTCGCTGCCTATTTACGACAAAGAAATGAAGTTGAATCGTTTGAGGATTTCCTGTCTGAGCGTGTATTCGCGGACTTCAGTGGTAAAACGGTTACACCGGATCCAGCGGATGTGCGAGGATTTCAGACTTTCATGGAAAGATATCGGGCTGGCCTGCCGATCATGCGGGCAGCGGTAGATAACCTGAAGCCAAATTAAGAACCTGCAAACGGTTTTTTACCAGGAATCCTGAGCTAGTATATCTTTGGAGAATTTGTGGGGATTTTTGTGCGATAAGAGCAGAAAGATCAGAATTGAATCGATGAAAAGTAGAAGGTAAATGAAATAACGGCTTGTACTGAAGGTATTAGAGTTGTCATCTGCCACAAACACCTCCCAAATGATTCTTGCTTGATTATACATTTGTATAAAAGGCTGGTAGACAATTTTGGAAGATATAGAAAATTCTGTGAAGCAAGCTTTTATTAAAATTCGATTCTTCTGCTTTCCTTATTAAATTGATAATGTATAATTTCCCAGTCATCAGAAATTTAACAAATTACTATGATTCCCGCCCCCGTTATGCGATTAAAGTAAAGAAAAAACAAACGGAGGCGCATGCCCTCGTAGCGCAATGGACAGCGCATTGGACTTCTAATCCAACGGTTGTGGGTTCGAGTCCCACCGAGGGCGCTTCTGTTAAAAAGAGGCAGGGCTTGGGAGAAAGAAAGGGATTGATCGAGTTTGCCGGCCATCCGGCCACAGTGGTTGGTAAGGACCTGCGCCCAAGGGATAAGGCGCCCTATTTTACCGTGATAGACCAGGACTGGAACGAGGTGTCACCACTGGAGGAAACACGCGGCAAGGTCCGCATCATCGCTTCAGTAACTTCTTTGGATACCTCCGTCTGCGACCGGGAGACGCGCCGGTTCAACCAGGAAGCGGCTGATCTGGGGGATGACTTCGCTATCATCGTGACCAGCATGGACCTTCCCGATGCGCAGAAACGCTGGTGCGGCGCTGCAGGCATCGACCAGCTGCGCGTGGTCTCCGATTCGCGCTACGCGGATTTCGGCGAGAAATACGGCGTGCTGATGAAGGAACCGCGCATGAACCGCCGGGCGGTATTTATCGTGGACGAGAATGATATCGTCCGTTACGCGGAATACATGGCGCGCATCCCGGATGAGCCTAATTATGACGAGGTGCTCAACCAGGCGCACACTGTGCTGACATCCTGGGAATAGAAAATGTGGTGATCATATGACAAGACAATTAGGCGCATCCATCCTTTTTATCAGGGCGGCCAATCTGGAGATCCGCAAACGATCTCATGCCTGGCACCCGCCAACTGACCTGTTTGAGACTGATGACGGTTATACTGTGCGGTTGGAGATCGCAGGAATGAATGTGGAAGATTTTTCCATCCTGTATGACCAGAATCTACTGGTGGTCTCAGGCCGCCGCCCCTTACTCAACCAGAAATGCGCTTACCACCGCATGGAGATCCCTACCGGTGAATTCATCGCATCTATAGAGCTGCCATCGCAAGTGGATATCAATGAGGCCACTGCGGAATATGAAAATGGATTTCTAACAATAAACCTACCGCGAAAACTGCCA
>Ga0194126_10013715_pt1 | contig 10106 bp, 5 predicted proteins | sample TA2KigC150mmetaG_FD_148641 | JGI IMG/M metagenome (GOLD analysis project Ga0194126, IMG submission 148641) | Freshwater microbial communities from Lake Tanganyika, Tanzania - TA2015035 Kigoma Deep Cast 150m | ecosystem: Environmental > Aquatic > Freshwater > Lake | place: Tanzania: Lake...
GCTCGAAGTGGAGATCGGTATCATCCCGATTCGATTGCACGGAATCCATATCTGTGGAGAGAGCGCGAGGTATTCTACCAAAATAGAGGTGGTATGGATTACTTTGGGTATGATGTCTTCGGAAATGAGACCAGTTCTGGAGTCGATGGTCCGCGGAAGCCAACGTTTGCATCGGCATACGTCCAGAACAAGCTGGAGTTCAGTGATCTGGTCCTTAATATCGGTGCGCGGTACGAGTACTTCGATCAGAACGTTCAAACACCCGACGACTACGTTGCTCCAACTTGGGATGCAAACCTGGACTACTTTGCGGATCCGGAGAATCAGCTGAAGGACACGGAGCCAGCCCATCTCATCCTCCCGCGTGTCAGCTTCTCATTCCCGGTAACGGATCGGACGGTCTTCTACGCCATGTATGGGAAGTACGCACAGCTACCACCGCTGGACCGTTTGTTCTCAGGAAGCACCTCTCTTTCTGCCCGCATTAGTCCCAACACGCGCTCGAGCTACACGTTAACCAATACGCCGGGTGGAAGTGGGTTCTTGGTCCGTCCTGAACGCACCACCCAGTTCGAGATGGGTATCCGCCAGTCCATAACCGAAAACTTCGCTCTGACGGCGACTGGATTCTACAAAGACGTGCGCGACCAGATCCAGCTCAAGAGAATCTTCAACCAGGCTGGCGTACCGATGTTTGTCGCCTACCGAAATGAGGATTTCAGCACCATCAAAGGAGTGGAGCTGACGCTTGAGCTGCGACGGACGAACAGGCTTGCTGCCCGAGTTAACTATACGCTCTCCGACGCCCGTGGCTCGGCCTCAACCCCGGCATCCTCCCGCGTTGCAGTGAGCGACGAAGGTCAAGCCCGGTTCCCGAACTTCGTCAGTCCGTTCGAGTTCAACCAAGCTCACCGCGGAACCATCTTTGTTGATTACCGGTGGGCGAAGGGCGACGGCGGACCGATCCTCGAAGGGCTCGGCTTCAACATGGTGCTCTCATTCAACAGCGGACACAACTACACGCAGATCCTTGAGCCGCGCATCCTGGGCCAGGCAAGCGTCTGGAACATCGGCGTGCGACCACTCATCGATCCCCGAACGAGAACCCCTGTGGAGCCGGTCAACGCCTCGTCAACACCCTGGGTATTCAATATCGACCTCAATGCAAGCAAGGTCTTCTACGTGGGCAACATTACCGTCGAGCTGTATGCGAACATCCTGAACCTGCTGAACAGCAAACAGGTCATCAACGTGTTCCCCAACACCGGAACCCAGGGCGACGATGGCTGGCTGAGAAGTTCGTTGTCGGCCTCGTACAGAGATATACCTCGGTACACAGAATTCTACCAGACCGTCAACATCGACAACCGGTGGGCGTATTTCGTTGCTACCGGCAATGATGTGTATGGTACCCCGCGGCAGATCCGTGTCGGCGTGAAGCTCGAGATCTAAGGACTAATGACTGAACGCTGTTGTACGTGAACATGTTTAACCAACAGCTCAACTCAGAAGGAGCAACATTATGAGAAATTCATTGTTCCGTTTTCTCGTCGCGGCGCTCGTGGGTTGCGCAATCATGACGTTGAGCAATGCGCGTGCGGATGAGCCGAAAGATGAGAAAGCTCGGAAACCGATGGGGCTGGCAAAAACGACCGGTGACCCGCGGTATCAAGTGCTGAACATCAACAACATTCAAACGTGGCATACATCAAACGGTGAGTGCAACTTTCCTCCGTCGAGAGTCGGTGATGGTCTGGTTTACCCCCGCGGCACTGGAAGCTTGATTTACAGGGACGGGCTTGTGTGGGGTGGGAAGGTCTTCCAAGACGCCGCGAAGACAATCCCGGGCGGACAGAACCAGCCGATTCGAGCCGGCGGAAACGAATACGTGCAGGGGAACCAACCCGGCCGTATCGTTGGCAGCGGGGCCACAGCAGTTGCCGCCGACCAGAATCTCCCTGAGGTTCGCATCTACCGTATTCGTCGCGACTGGAACGCGATGACCGAAGATGAGCTGAAGCGAGATGCGGGCGAATGGAACGAAATCTCCCCCGCCCAGGCAACGGCCGATCAGATCGCTACCATCAAGGCTCAGTATCAAAAGGACTGGGATGAATGGCCGGTGTCACTGGGCGCACCGTATATTGAGCGGAACGGCACACCTGGCTATCAGAAACCGCCCCGTTTCAATTACGATCCGACTGCTGGTCCGCTGTTCACTCACGATCATCTCGTCAGCGGCAAACATGATGAGCCGGGTGTCGCAGGTGCAGATCCGAATATACCAGCGGATATGGTTCTCTGGACGGTGTATAACGATCTGAACCGCGCCCTCACGACTGCAACCTTTGGCTCCGAGCCAATGGGAATCGAAGGACAAACGACATATTGGGGCTACAAACGAACTGACGCTCTCGGCAACTGCGTGTTCAGGCGCATACGAATCATCAACAAAGGGGGCGTCCAGACGGGTGACGTGGCCGGCGTGAAAGGGTCATTCTACATCGACAGCATGTATGTCGGCATGTTCTCTGACCCAGATCTGGGCAACGCCGGTGATGATCTCATCGGCTGCGACACAACGCTCAGCCTGAGCTTCGTCTACAACGGCACACCAATCGATGGAGAGTATGCTGGCTACAACCTCGCACCTCCTTCGGCCGGCTACGATTTCCTCGCTGGACCTATGGTTCCGGGTGCACCGGGCGATATCGCTGTCTGGGACTTCAAGCGCATCAGTGGCAAGAAGAACATACCGATGACAGGATTTTCGTACTTCTCCGCGGGCTCAGCGATCTCCGATCCTCGTCCCCGGACATGGTCACTTGCGACTCTGCGCTGGTGGAAGATGTTTCGAGGCTTTGCGCCAATTGATGGACCGGATGTCCGGTACCCGTTCCCACCCGGCATCACACCGGGACCATTCCCGCTGTCGGGTGATCCGGTCACCGGCAAAGGATTCATTGATGGTCTTGGGTTGTCGTACGCAATGTCCCCGGGCGATCGCCGCATGATTTCAATGTCGGGCCCGTTCACTCTTGCACCGGGTGATACACAAGAGGTAGTTGTGGCAACAGTCGTGGGACTTGGAGCAGATCGGTTTTCAAGCATCTCGGTGTTGAAGTTCAACGATCAGTTTGCGCAGAACACCTTCGATGCGTTGTTTGTTGTTCCCGTTGCGACAACTCCAAAAGTGATTTCCACGGAACTTGATGGCAGCGTTGTGCTTGATTGGGGGTGGGACCCGGAAACGGTCGCGAAGGTAGAGGGGACGACAATTGAACCTGGCAGCTTTGCCTTCGAGGGATACAATATCTATCAGCTCCCGACACAGGGGGGCGCGTTGAATTCGGGGAGGCGCCTTGCCACGTTCGATGTCATCAACTCCTATTCCGTGCTTCTCGATGAGACGTTTGATGAGGCCTCGGGACTGATCATCCAGAAGCCCGTTCAGTTTGGAACGAACAGCGGCGTAAAGAAGGTCTATGAATTCAAAGCGGACGCACTGGGCGACCATCCGACGTTGTACAATGGACGGGAGTACTACCTTGCGGTCACTGCCTATTTCCGCGCCACAAAACCGGGATTCTTGCCGCAGGTGCTGGAATCGGCTCCGGCCCGTGTACGCGGAACACCTCAGAAGCCGTTCCCCGGCACCAAGTACAATGCGAAGATCGGCGAGACAATAACCGTATCGCATCCCGCCGGAAATGCTGAAGGGTCTGTGGTCGTTAACGTTATCGATCCGTCGAGGCTGAGCGGTGATACATATCGGGTAACCTTCACGGGAGCTGGGGCAGGCAAGACTTACAGTATCGTCAACGTCACGAAGAACAAGACACTGTTCTTCGGCGGAAGGAACTATGGAGAAGACTGGGGTGGAATGGCTGACGATTACCCCACCGCGGATGGGATGGTTGTAAAAGTGACCGAGGGGGCGGGTGTTAGCAACGCTGCGACGGTATGGTCAGGTGGCGCACAGTGGATCGATGGAACACTTTATTGGGGCGATCCCTATTCCGGCTTCAAAGAGAGCGTCCTGCCGGGAGCAAAAGCTGGCGACCACCTTGGGCAGTATGCACCGTCTTTCCCATTGACCAGCATCTATCCAGTCGAAATCCGGTTCGACGCGGCAAATCCGCAAAAAGCCTACCGTATTGTCCGTCATAGCACGTATACTGAAAACGTGTACAAGATTGGCAAGTCATTCGGCAGCACCAGTAAGGATACTCTCCCGGTGATTAACGTGCCGTTCACGGTGTGGGATGTCAGCAAGACTCCACACCGACAGTTGACGGTCTCTGTTCGGGATAATAACCGGAACGGCGTATGGGATTGCGCTTCTGGCGAATTCTTCAACATCTACAACAAGACATACGACCCGACGATGACACAGTTCGGAACGACCATGAAAGAATATCAGACCCCGAACATCGCGACGGGTGGTCCGACAGCGGACATTGTCTATATCGTTGATCTCAAGATCGCCACTGGCCAGACGATGAGCGGAAGCGTTGGAACTCTCAAGATCTTTCCGAAGCTGCCCTTTACCACCACCGATCAGTTCACTTTCTCGCCGGGCAGCAAGAAGGCGGAGTATGGCAACGTTGAACTCGCCAAGGAGGAGGTTAACAAGATCAACGTCTTCCCCAATCCGTACTATGCGCTGAATGCCTCCGAGACGAACAGGTTCTCACGGTTCGTCACATTCAGCCATCTGCCGGCAAACTGCACCATTCGGATCTTCAACCTGGCCGGCCATCTTGTCAGAAGCATCGTTAAAGATGGCGCGTCCAACCCGACGCAGTTCCAGCAGTGGGATCTCACGAACCAGTACGGGTTCCCGGTTGCCAGCGGCGTGTATATCGCGCACATCGACATGCCGGACCTTGGAACCACAAAGGTGCTGAAAGTAGCAGTTATCCAAGAGCAAGAAGTACTGCAGTACTACTAAACCTGCCTTGGAACGGATCTTTGCATAAGGAGAAACTAACATGACTATGAAGAATGTTCTTACTCTGTGCTTGATCTGCTTGCTGCTTCTCGGCATCGTTGCAACGGTTTCTGCACAAAACAAGCGGGTCGGCACAGCGGCTGCACCTGAGCTGCTGATTCCCGTCGGTGCACGAGATCTTGCCATGGGCGGATCAACCATCGCTGTTTCACAAGGTGTTGAAGCTATTCACTGGAATCCCGCAGGACTGGGCCGTACCGGTCACTCTGCCGAGGCGATGTTCTCTACCATGAGCTACATCGCCGATATCGGTGTGCAGTATGGAGCGGTTGCCGGCACCTTTGGCGAGTTCGGCTCGATTGGCTTCAGCATCAAATCTCTCAGTTTCGGCGACATTAACCTCACGACCGTTGACGATCCCGATGGAGTGGGCGGCCGAGTCTTCAGTCCGACATACGTAACAATGGGACTGACGTATGCCCGTGCCTTAACCGACGCGATCTCCGCTGGTGGATCAGTAAAGCTGATCACCGAGCAGATTCATCGCGTGTCGGCATCGGGTGTCGCCTTTGACTTCGGCGTCCAGTACAGCAAGCTCGCCGGGATCTCCGGTCTTTCGGTTGGCGTCGCCATCAAGAACATCGGCTCGCAGATGAAGTTCGACGGCTCAGGCCTGATGCGCGAGGCACAGGCTATCGACGTCAGACGGCCCCTGCAGATGTTCAAGAGCGAAGCAGCAAGCTTCGAGCTGCCATCGGTCATCGAGATCGGGTTGACGTATCAACGAGCGATCGCTGAGAATCTGAGCGGCACTGTCAGCGGCTCCTTCACGAACAACAATCTGTTTCTCGATGAGTACCGCCTTGGCGGCGAGGTGGGCTACAAGCTTGAATCTCTTCAGTTGTTCGGGCGGGCTGGTCTTTCTGTTGTCCCGAAGGACCAGAATGCCGAGCAGGAGAGGGTTTTTGGTGCCTGTTTTGGCGGAGGCATTAACACCACGGCCGCTGGGATCGACATCACCATCGACTACGCATATCGGTCTGCAGAGTTCTTCGATGGTAATCAGGTCTTCTCGGTGAAGTTCGGCTTCTGACGAACGATTCAACGCTCGTTTCAACGCAAAAGGCTGCCCCTGGAAGGCAGCCTTTTGTGCTTAGAGGTCCTGGACTAAAGCATTTCAGGACGACAGGCTCTGCGGGTACAAACAAAAACCTGTTGCTGCCCAGACGTCCAGATGACACGTAGTTGGGTTGAAGGAGGAGAAAGCCCACCGTGTCGGAGATAGAGCTTGCGCTTCTTACGCGGGCAACAACAGGTTGTTCAGTTCGTTAAATGCGGGTCAAGTTTTGTGCCACGTCCACCGGTTTCGGGACTCTGTCAAAAACCGAGTGTGTGCATATACTTCCCAACCCGTGCTTTCTAAACGCGAGAATTTCAATTCTAGGGGTGGTTCCATTTCTGAGAGAGAAAGCCAGCAGCCTCACAAAGAAGAAGTGCAGATGAAGATCTCTCTATAACGGAGTGATTTCCACCTGCACTTCCCGTTTTTTAGACAACCGCGCCAGTGCTACTCGAGCTTGGCGATCTTCACCGCTTCGGGCAGCAGGGTGAGTGCCTTCTGGAACTGCGGATCAACGCCTAGCATCACCGGATACCAGCCCTCATTTCCCCACAACGCTCTTGCAACCTCTGCCTTCAGCCTCGCCTTGATGTAGGAGAGATCCTGCGCAAAGTCCTTCTCTTCAATGCTGATATCCTTGGTCTTCACGAACTTCTGGTAACTGTCCACGATCTCGGGGGTGATGGTATAAGACTGCATGAACTTCTTTCTTTCAGCACCATACGTCGATCGGAGCATCTGCCCTTCCCCATCGAGATACGAGGAGGCAAACTGGTAGAACATGTCGCGCCTGAGGAGGTTTTCCGTCGACTTGCCAAGGCGCGGCGGCTTAATGATGTAGTCGGGAGTAATACCCCCGCCGCCGTAGACCACGCGGCCCGCCGCGGTATAATACACACCGCCCGACGAGTCGGGGCCGTGGTTGGAATCCTTCCTGTGCTGCAGGTTTTCCCCTTCCAGTTCCTCGCGCTCGAAGGCCTCCCGCTGATATGCCATCTTGTCCTTGCCCTCGTACGATCGCTGAATCAGGCGCCCGCTGGGAGTATAGTAGCGTGCGATGGTCATTCGAAGAGCGGAGCCGTCATTAAAGGGCCACTGACGCTGCACCAGGCCCTTTCCGAAACTCGTCTCACCCACCACAAGACCCCGGTCCCAGTCCTGAATTGCCCCGGCCACAATCTCGCTGGCACTTGCCGACGCATTATTGATGAGAACGATGAGCGGAAGTTTTTCGTACAAATCGCCGGAATTGGCAGCGTAGGACTCCTCAAGATCCGCGGAACGAGCTTTCGTGTACACGATCGTCCTTGGTTTGCCCTTGGTTCCCCCCTCCAGAAAGAGGTCTGCCATTCGAACCGCCTCCTCAAGGATGCCGCCGGGGTTCATCCGAAGATCCAGAATCAAGCGCTTCATCCCTTGCCCGCGGAGTAACTGAAGGGCTCTCGCCAGCTCCTGGTTGGTCTTCTGGCTAAACTTGTTCACGTACACGTACCCGACCTCATCAGTGACCATCGTCGCAATGTCGATAGAGGTGATGGTGATTTCAGCCCGCGTGATTTCGTACTCAAGAAGCTCGCTTATGCCCGGACGGGAGATGGCTACCTTTACTTTTGTCCCCTTCGGTCCCCTTAATCGCTGTGATGCCCGCTCCGATGTAAGCCCTATCGCTGTGCTGTCGTTGATCTTCACAATCCTATCATTTGAGAGGATGCCAAGTTTTGCCGATGGTCCCCCTCCCATGGGTTCAATCACCATAACCGTATCGTTCAGCGTGCGGATCATCAGCCCAACGCCCTCATAGTTGCCCTGCATTTCCTCGGATGTCCGCTGGAAAACCCTCGGTGGGAAATACACGGAGTGAGGATCGAGCTGCTCAAGCATCCCGTTGATGGCTCCTTCTGTAAGCTTCCGGGTATCGACCGTGTCCACGTAGAACTTGTCTGCCAGGACGAGGATGTCTTTGAACTTGTTTAGCTGCTCGTAGATGTTGTCGGCCGAAATAAGTGCGTTCCCCCCGAACCCTATGATCATCCCGAGCACCATCAGTGTAACAACCGTCCACAGTGAGAACTTCTTCTTCATCCAACCACCTTCATAAAATGTGATCTGGCAATATGATGTCTGAACGGCGAGGTAGCGCAGAGAGTTCCTCGGTGACGCTGACCGATCTCTCCACGATGCCCTGTCAATCAGCGGCCGTATGAAAAGGTACGAAAAAAACTAGAAATAGGAAACTTGCCGTAATATATCGCACGTGCCGGGTTTCGGCAATATTGGCCGTCTTACCCCGATACGACACCTCTATCCGCTTCATGTTCCTCGCACCGGCGCTTTGCCTTCGGCTTCCTTCGGACCTTCGGTCGCCTGAGGTACCCTTGCCGGGTATGCAGAGGACTCACACCTCCAAGTGAATGCGCCCTGCCGGGCGCACCAAAAAAAATCCCCGGCGCAAAGGCCGGGGACGCTCACACCGTTGTTGGGATGAAGAGACTTACGAGGAGAGATCACGTATCTTTGTACGAGCGTCATCTGCAGCACGGCCCGTAGACACCAGCCCAAGGTATTTCTGGTAAAATTGAACCGCCTCCCTCCTGGAACCCTTGAACTCGTACAACTGCGCGATGCGGAACACCAAATGGGTAAGCGATTGATCCCGCTCAAATGCCATTTGGAATGCGGTGATTGCGTCGTTGTACATTCGCTTCCGTTCGTATGCGCGACCAAGGTTGAGATAGCTGTCAGCATTAATTGGGGCAACCTCGACGTACTTCTTGAACATCACAATTGCCTCTTCCACCTGACGCCTGTTCAAGTAATAGATACCGAAGCGCTGATACGCTTGCCACCCCCGCGGATGCATCCGGATGGCCTTCTTATAAAGCGTGACAGCATTTTTTGGTTCGCCCTCTTCCGCGCAGATGCGCGCACGGGCAAGCGTGCCGAGATACGGGTCAACTGCAGCAATGGCGTCCGCCTGTTCGCGCGCCCTGCCAAAGCTTCCACCTAAGATCGAGGGTGCACAAACATAGTACTCTATGAGTGCTTCCCGATATTGAATGGCCGCTGGATCGTACTGCACAGCTTGTTCGAGCTGGGCCTTCACCCTCGCAGCGATGAACGGCTTGCGAAAGATACTTGCATAGGTGAAGTCGGCAATATATGCTTCCCCAAGCCGATAATGATATTCGGCGTTTGCGCCGTCAAGCTCAACGGCTCTCTCGAGGTGCTCAACGGCTTTCTCGGTGTCCTGTGGCTCGCGCAGATGCTCAAGCCCGAGATGGTAATGCGCTACTGCGTTTCTGGAATCCTTCTCGAGCAGTTCCTCGTAATAACGCTTTGGGTCTGTGAACTGGAGTCCGCGACCTAGGCGCGGTTGGGCAATCGCGCTCTGACCCGCAAAGAAGACGAGAAGATAACAGATGAGACCACCGAGATACAACGTACGGCTTCTGCCTGACATTACAGCCTCCTTCAATAACAGAATGGCTCTCTCGGTATGCCTTCACGTAGATACGTTTCAGGCCCAGCTGTGTTGCGATCTTCGACAGGCCCGCTGAATATAAGACGACTCGGCCAGCCAAATTGTTGCTGTCGGCAACTTTTTAGGAGGTACGAAGCGGTATGACCAGAGACACCTCCACCCCGCAAGTTGGCTTATTTGATAGTTTTAGCCTGTGTTCGTCACCGTAAAGCTGCTGCAGGCGGTCCCGTGCATTTTTCAGCCCAACGCCTTCTTTTACGCTGGTTTCTTCGCCGTTCGGCAATCCCGGGCCGTCGTCGCTCACCACCAGCCGTAACGATCCATTCTCGCGGTGTGCAGAGATTTCAATGTAGCCCCCATTCGTTCGCGGCGTCACTGCATACCGTATGGCGTTTTCCACGAGCGGCTGCAGGATCAGGTTCGGAACTTTGAGATCAAGGGCCTGCGGATCGATGCTCATGTGGACCCTGAGGCGGTCGCCAAATCGGATCTGCTCGATTTCAAGATAGCGTTGAAGGAAATCAAGTTCCTCGCGTAATGTTATTCCCTGA
>Ga0194126_10013716_pt1 | contig 10106 bp, 9 predicted proteins | sample TA2KigC150mmetaG_FD_148641 | JGI IMG/M metagenome (GOLD analysis project Ga0194126, IMG submission 148641) | Freshwater microbial communities from Lake Tanganyika, Tanzania - TA2015035 Kigoma Deep Cast 150m | ecosystem: Environmental > Aquatic > Freshwater > Lake | place: Tanzania: Lake...
GCGTTTCGATCGGGACCGCGCCGGCTATCGCGGTCTCTTTTGGAGTCACTTTCAGGCTGCCCTCGATTGGGATGATGCCGAGATGTGGCTGGAGGGCGCGGTGCAGAACGAATGGTCGGTCTCTCAGATGCGCTTCCGGCGATGGGAGACTTTAGGTGCCGTCGAGTCGGCCAGACCCTCGGATCACGACGTCGCGGCGGATGTCGACGAAGATTTCGAACCGGCGCCACGCGACCCGGCCTCCTCATCCGCGTCTCGTGATCACGGCGACGCGCCCACCGGACCGCGACACGAAGGTCCCGATTTCGGCGACGAGTCACCGGATACTCGGACACCGAATCCGCTCGCGCGGACGCCTGAGTACGCCGAAGGGGTGCCGGAACCGACTGTCGAGTTCGTGCGCCCGTTCGCCGAACTGCCCGACTTGCCGGACGACCTGGCCGAGGCGTTTGACGCCCTCAAACTGGCCATCCTGCATCACAAACTTGACGGTTGGCAACAGATCGCGCGCGAGGATGTGTTGGCCACTCTCGAGGCCTTGAAACAGCTCGTCCTGGCCCCTTAGGCGAGCGGCAGGAATTGATTTACCAGTAGGACGGGCACTCTTGCCCGTCGAACACGCACCGGACGGGCAAGAGTGCCCGTCCTACGGGTAGCTTCTCAACTGCCGCTCGCCTTAGCGAGGGCGCGGTCAGGCGGCCGTTTCGACCGGGTCCGCCGCCGGAGTGCCCGCCGTCGTGTCCGTCGATGAATTCAACGGCAGTCCGAGGACTTCTCGCGCCAGGTTCTGGTAGTCCTCCGCACCGTGCGACTTCGGCGCGTATCGGAAGATCGACTGCCCGAAACTCGGCGCTTCCGCCAGGCGGATGTTCCGGCGAATGCGCGTCCGGAAGATCCTCGCCTCGGACCAGACCGTCCCCGCATGCCGCTGCCGATCAAAGAACGCGTCCACATCGCGACAGACCTCCGTGGCCAAACGCGTTCCCGAATCGTACATGCACAGGATCACGCCGCCCAAACGCAGCTGCGGATTAAGACGCGCCGCCACCACGCCGATCGTCTGCAAGAGCTTGCTCAACCCGTGCAACGCCAGGAAATGCGGTTGCAGCGGCAGAAACACCTCATCAATACTCGTCAGTGCGTTGAGCGTCAGAATACCGAGCGACGGAGGGCAATCCAGGACGACGAAATCGAACCGCTCGAGGTCCCGAACCACATGATCGCGGAGGATGACTTCGCGGCCAACTTCTCCCGCGAGTTCCAGTTCAGCGGCGGCCAAGTTCAAGTGCGAGGGCACCAACAGCATATTCTCGTCCACCTCGCGCCGCACATCGGCCAGTTGCGCCTGGCCGGAAAATACCTCGTACACCGACGGCTCGTCGTCCCGCAGCGTCACGCCCAGGTGCAACGACGCGTGCGCCTGCGGGTCGAGGTCGATCAAGCAGACGCGACGACCGGCTGCCGCCATGGCCGCCGACAGATTCACGGCCGTGGTTGTTTTGCCCACCCCACCCTTTTGGTTGATAATGGCGATCGTTCGTACCACTTGGAACTCCTTTTCCGGCCCAGGTGACTTGGCTCGGCGGCGGCCAGCAGGCCGTCGACCGCCACTGCCGGGCCGGGATTATAGTACATTACGGGCAAACGAGGCCAGACATTTGCGGTGCGGAATTCGCCAGAATCCCGGCCGTTTTCCGCCAGCCAGGAGTACTCGCCATGCGCGTGATTATTGAAAGCGATGGAGTGGGCGTTGCTCGACGCGCTGCCGGCCTGGTGGCCGACCTGATCCGGCGCAAACCTCGGTGCGTGCTCGGGTTGGCCACCGGCAGTACACCTCAGGGCATGTACGGCGAACTGATTCGCATGCATCGCGAGGAGGGGCTGGATTTTTCGCAGGTGGTCACATTCAACCTTGACGAGTATGTCGGCTTAGGGCCGGCTCATCCGCAGAGTTATCGATATTTCATGCAGGCGAGTCTCTTCGACGACGTGAACATCAAACCGGAGAACACCTTCGTTCCGGACGGCCTGGCTGAGGATTTCGATGAGTTCTGCGAATGGTACGAGGCGAAGATCCGCGAGATGGGCGGCATCGACCTGCAGGTCCTCGGGATCGGGACGGACGGCCACATTGCGTTCAACGAGCCCGGTTCTTCGCTGGGCAGTCGCACGCGGCTCAAAACGCTGACCAGCGAGACGGTGCGCGACAATGCGCGGTTTTTCGGGAGCGCCGAGCACGTGCCACGTCTGGCGGTCACGGTAGGGGTCGGTACAATCCTTGAGTCTCGACGGTGCCTGTTGCTGGCCCTTGGTCGGGCAAAGGCGCGGGCGATTCGCGAGGCGGTCGAGGGCCCTGTCACGGCTCAGGTGACCGCGTCGGCCCTGCAGCTCCATCGCGAGGTCATCGTGATTGTCGACGAGGCGGCAGCCAGTGGCCTGAAGCGGCACAAGTACTACGAGGACGTCGAGGGCACTCGGAAGCTGCTGGAGACGGGTCAGCTGCATTTGCCTGGGGCGGAATCACCGTCGTAGTCGGCCGCGGCTCGTTCCCGGTCGTTTCCGTGCGGACCCGCCCGGGTGCCCCGTTGTCCCTTCTTTCAGGAATCAGGTTTCTCATGCGACAAGTCGGCAGTCTTCCCAACGAGCACGACGCGACGCAATTCGCCGCCTATCTGGTAGCCGTCGGGATCGATGCGCACGCCGAGCAGGACCATGCGGCATGGACCATCTGGGTGCGCGACGAGAACAGCATCACCAAGGCCAAGGAGCTGTTCGACGAATACAGGCAGCAGCCGAACCACGACCGCTATCGAACCGCTCGGCGGGATGCCGAATCCGTACTGCGTCAGAAGGCCGAGCGGCGGAGCAACGCCGAGAAGAACGTCATCTCCATGAAGGGCCGCTGGATTCAGCCAACGTCGCGGCGGGCGCCGCTGACCATGACCATGATCGGCCTCTCCGTCATCGTGACGCTCGTGGGCGGTTTCCACGAAGCAGAAAAAGGGCTCGGCGGCACGATCAACCGGCAATTGTCATTCTGCGACCGATCCGCGTACGAAAAGTCCGGCAATGCCTTGGTGACGGTGGCCAGGGGCGAGTTGTGGCGCACGGTCACTCCGATCTTCCTGCACCTCGATCCGCTGCATCTGGCGTTCAACATGATCATGTTCTTTCAGTTCGGCTCCATGGTGGAAAGCGTACGGGGAACATCGCGGTTCGGTCTGATCGTGTTGCTGACCGCCGTCCTGTCGAATGGGGCGCAAGCCGTCTTTCCGCCCGATTGGGGTGGTTCTCCGATTTTTGGCGGAATGTCCGGCGTGGTGTACGGCCTGTTCGGCTACGTGTGGCTCAGGACCCTGTTTCGGCCGGAACCGGGCCTCCACCTGGGCCAGGTGACGGTCATCGTGCTGATCGGCTGGCTGTTCCTCTGCATGACGGATGCGGTCGGGAATGTGGCGAATGTCGCTCACGTCGTCGGCCTGATCACCGGCATGGCGTGTGGGTACGTTCCCATTTTCTGGAAGAAGTGACGCGCGGCGGGGACGGCCGCGCGGCGTAACGAAGGTTGAAGAACTCAAGAGGCACGCACGTGGACTCCACGGATTCGTTACACGTTGAACTGGGACGGCGGAGCTACGAGATCGTGATCGGGTCGGGGTATCTCGCGGAAACCGCGACGTTCCTTCGCAGGCACGTGACGATCACGCACGCGGTCATCATCACCGACGACAACGTGGAGACGCCGCATGCCGTGTCCGTGGCCGAGAGTCTGGCCGACGAGGACACGGCCGTGGATCTGATGGTGGTTGAGGCCGGCGAGCAGAGCAAGTCGGTCGCGATGGCCGAGCGGTTGTGGGACCAGATGCTGGGCGCCAATGCGGACCGCAAGACCGTGGTGATTGCCGTCGGGGGCGGCGTGATCGGCGACTTGGCGGGGTTCGTTGCCGCCACGTATGCGCGCGGGCTGACGTACGTGCAGATTCCGACCACGCTCCTGGCGCAGGTGGACAGTGGTGTCGGCGGCAAGGTGGCCATCAATCTGCCGCGGGCCAAGAACATGGTCGGCGCGTTCTGGCAACCCGCGATCGTGTTGATCGACACGCGTGCGTTGTCCACATTGCCGCGGCGCGAGTATCTTGCCGGACTGGGCGAGGTCGTGAAGTACGGGGTGATCCGGGACGCGGCTTTCTTCGCCTTCCTGGAGGGTCACGTCGAGCAGATCCTCGCGCGGGACGATACGGTGCTGAAGCGCGTGATCGCCAGGTGCTGTCAACTCAAGGCCGAGGTGGTTCAGGCCGACGAGCGGGAGGAGAGCGGTCTGAGGGCCATCTTGAACTACGGGCACACGTTCGCGCACGCACTCGAGGCGGCCACATGTTACGAGCAGTTCCTGCACGGGGAAGCCGTGTCGATCGGCATGCTCTGCGCGTCGCGGCTGGCCGAGTCACTCGGCATGGTGCCGCCCGAGTTCACCGCCCGGCAGCGCGATCTGCTGGCCGCGTTCACGCTGCCCGTCTCCCTCCCTTCCATCGATCGGCGCGTCTTCCTGGAGGCCATGCAGACAGACAAGAAGGTAGCCCATGGCAGACTGCGGTTCGTCCTGCCGACGGCCCTGGGAGACGTGCGCCTGGTGGATCACGTGACCACGGAACAGATTCTCGCCGCGCTGGACGAATGACGTGGACAGCCGTTCCCCGCGCCGGTCCCGCGGCATTTTTTCCTGCCGAAATCCCAAAGAGCGACGCCGCACAGGGCAATGATTTCGGGACACTGGTTCGGGAAGCACGAGGCAGTTCGTGCACGGACCCACGGCTTCCCCAGCGTGAGGGCATCAGCGATGTCACTAACCGCCGATCCGGATGCCGTCGTCTACATCGTGGACGACGACCCGGCCACACGACGTTCGGTGGCCGCGCTTGTCGATTCTCGCGGCGCAAGAACGATGGAATTCGCGTCGGCCGAGGAGTTTCTCGCAGCGGCCCATGACCGCATGTACGGGTGCCTGGTCCTCGACGTGCGGATGAAGGGCATGAGCGGCCTGGACTTGCAGCAGCGCCTGCTGGAACAGAGAATCGGCCTGCCCGTGATCGTCATCACCGGGTACGGCGACATCCCGATGGCCGTTCAGGCCATGAAGGCAGGCGCCGTCAGCTTGCTGACCAAGCCGTGCGACCCCGACCGGCTCTGGGAGAACATCCTGACGGCGCTGGACCGCTGCCGGGCCGTTCGCACAGCTCGCGAGCAGCGTGAGGCGCTCGTGAGCCGACTCATGACGCTCACGGACGACGAACGAGCGGTTCTGGCCGGCGTCATGGCCGGGTCGCCGAACAAGAAAATCGCTCGCGATCTGGATATCGGCTTGCGAACCGTCGAATTGCGCCGCAGCAGGCTGATGAAGAAGATCGGAGTCGGCTCGCTGGCGGAATTGATCCAAGCGGTTGTCCTGGCCGGACTCCCGTGGGAGGAATCGCAGATCTCAGCCTCGAAGGAGTGAAACGACGACATTCGCGACCCGCGGCATTCTGTCGCACGCGCGCGGGTCGCGCGAGATGCACGGGCAGGTGAGATATTCCCAGAGCGCGGCAGCCTGGCGGCTGATCCGCGCGGTGCGGCGGTGCCACGACGGGTGGCATCGGCCGCCAACACCTGGCTTCCTTGCAGCAGGAACTGCCCGTGAATCAGCCTGACCTTTCCGCCACGTCGTCGGACGCGCCCTCGCTCCGCGCCACCCTCCAACTTTGCCTCGTCTCCGGCGTCGGGCCGCGCACGCGCCGAACACTGCTCGAACGGTTCGGAACCGCTCAGGCCGTGCTCGACGCGCCGGCGAGCCTCTTGCGGGAAGTGCCGGGCGTGGGGCAGCGGCTCAGCCAGCGAATCCGGAACTCGGGGTCCGAAATCGATGTGGATCGCGAGATACGGCTCTGCCGCGAGAACCAGATCGCCATCCTCACCGAAGCCGACGCGCACTACCCGCGTTTGCTGCGCGAGATCCCCGACCCGCCCGGCGTCCTGTTTTGGCGCGGGGATTCCAAGCCCCAGGACGAACTGGCCATCGCCATCGTCGGTACGCGCCATGCCACGCACTACGGAATTCGCCAGGCGGAACGGCTGGCCGCCGGGCTCTCCCGCGCCGGCCTGACGATCGTCAGCGGCCTGGCGCGGGGCATCGACGCCGCCGCCCACCGCGGCGCGTTGAACGCCTCCGGACGCACGATCGCCGTGCTCGGAAGCGGAATCCTCAACCTCTACCCGCCCGAGCATCGCGGACTGGCCGACGCCGTCGCGAAGTCGGGCGCGGTCATCAGCGAACTCCCGCCCCTCCAACAGCCGATGAGCGGGACCTTCCCCCAACGCAACCGACTCATCACCGGACTCAGCCTCGGGCTGGTTGTCGTCGAAGCCGCCACGCGCAGCGGCGCACTCATCTCCGCGTCCCACGCCGCACACCAGGGACGTGAAGTGTTCGCCGTGCCCGGCCCCGCCGACAGCCGCACCTCCGACGGCTGCCACCGCTTGATCCGCGACGGAGCCAAACTCGTCCAGTCCGTGGAAGACGTCTTGGAAGAACTCGGACCCCTGGTCGACGCCGTGACTCGCGACGACGGCGGAGTCATCCGCCACCCGGCCGAACTGCGGCTGAATGACCAGGAACGCCGCGTGCTCGACGCAATTGAACCCGAACCCACGCTCATCGACGCAGTCGTCGTCCGCACCGAACTGCCCGTCCCCCGCGTGCTCGCCACCCTCAGCGTGCTCGAAATCCGACACCTCATCCGACGCGTCGCCGGAAACTGCGTGGTCAGACTGTAACGCGGTGTTGGGCGAGCGGCAAGAATTGATTTACCAGTAGGACGGGCACTCTTGCCCGTCGAACACGCACCGGACGGGCAAGAGTGCCCGTCCTACGGGTAGCATTTCAAATGCCGCTCGCCTTGCCTCCAGCCGGCTGCCGCGCGAAAACGCTGGCAATGATGGATGGGACGAATAGGACCGATGGGACAAATGGGTCGAGGACGTCCCGAATTCCGTCCGGGGTGAGTCCAGTCTCGAGTCACGGCTCCGACTCAAATGCACCGGATTCCGCCGCATCCGCACACAAGCGCCGCGAATCGGAACGCGCGGTTCAGCGTTTCAATGTGCCTCGCGCGACACATCGGTGCGCGCCAGTGCCAATCGGGAGGCGATCGGCGGGTGATCGTGGAACAGGGCGACCTCGAGCGGATGCGGACTCGGGTCGGCCTTGTTCACCTTCGCCAGTCTCCTGAATGCGGACCGGAACGCCTCGGCATTGCCCGTGACGCGCAGGGCGTATTCATCGCACGTCCTTTCGAAACGCCGACTGATCCCGTTGCGCACGGGGCCCAATACCATGGAGGAGACCGTCATCACCAGCAGTAACATCGGCAGCGCCCAGACGGGCGTTTGCGCATAGTCGAACGTGCCTTCCGCCGCGGCGACCCACGCAACCAGAACGCGATCGCTCACAAAGAAACTGACCACGCTGGACGCCAGGCCCAGCAAGATCAGCTTCGCAATGTGGTGATGCACGTGGTGGCCGATCTCGTGGGCCAAGACAACCTCGATCTCGTCCGGTTCAAAACCGTCCAGGAGCGTGTCACCGAGAATCACGCGGCGCGTGCGCCCCAGTCCGGTCAGCAAGGCGTTCGCCTTCGCCGTCTCCGTGCTGAGTCGCATGCGGTAGACCCCTTCCAGCTTCAGCGATGTGCCGCTGGCCAGCCGCTGGAACCTCGCCATCAGTGCGTCGTTGTCCAGTTTCTCGATCTTGTAGAACAGCGGCAGGATCAAGATCGGAACCAGTTGCCCCATGACTACCGTCACGACAAACGACGCCAGCGCGGCGACCAGCCACCACCACGGGCCCGTCCACCAGATTATGGCAAACAGTCCGACGGCCAGCAGCAGGCCGAACAACATGACCAGCAGATTCCGCAGCGCGTACCGCCGCAGCCATCGGCCGACGCTCTGCCGGCTCAAACGATACCGGTGCTCGAGCACGAATCCCGCATAGAACGACAACGGGAACGAAACCGCCAGGTGCACGGCCAATACGACGAGATACAACGCCATCAGCCGCACGATGGGAGTGTGCATGCAGCCCCACTGGCGTAAAGCGAGGTCCAGAACCCGCGCTCCCGCCAAGGCCATGACCGCCAGGTAGAGCACGTCGATGCACACGTCGGCGACGGCACACCACAACTCGCGCCGCCCGTATTCCTTCGATTCCGCCAGCTGCTCGGCGGTCAGCACTTCGCCAACCTCGTCCAGCCCCTTCGCCCCGCAAACCCCAACTTCCGCCGGCGGCTCGTCGGAAATGCCCATGCGCGCGCGCTCTCACTTCTGATCCATCAGCTCCTGGACCAACTTCGCGACCTGTTCGGGATTGTCCTTGGCAACCAGCTGGTCGATCCGCGATTGCGGGACGCCCAATTTGCCGAGATGCGACGAGATCTGATCCCAGTAGCGCTGACGCTTCTTGCCCTCCGACAAGTACAGCTCGGTAATCAACTCCTGCACGCGCTGCAGGGAGATCGCGCTGCGGTTATCGTAGTAGTTCTTGATGATCTTCTGCTGGTGTTTCGAGAATTCCGCCACGGTATCTCCTACCTCCTGGACCTTATGACTCTGGCGTGCGCCGCGGGTCGGCACCACCGACGCCCGCGGCTCGGAATCCGAGTGCGGCAATCATGGTGGCAGAAAACGCCCGGCCCGTAAAGACAGACTTCCCCGCGGCATTCGTTCGCCCGGAGCCCGGCCCCTCGACAAGGCGAGTGGCAGCTGAGGAGCTACCCGTGGGACGGGCACTCTTGCCCGTCGTGTGCGTGTTCGACGGGCAAGAGTGCCCGTCCTACCGGTAAACGAATTCCGGCCGCTCACCCACGAGGCCCCGTGCGGTCCATCGGTCCAAGTGGATGCGTGCCGGCAGCCGACGATCAGAGTGTCCTCGCGCGGGGGCATTTCGCGGGTCCGCGAGCCGCCTGATGGCGGGGACGAATGCGTAATGCACCCACCCGTGGGGCCTGCTCCGCGGCGGAGCGGCTGATGATTTCGGACCAGTCTCCCCACGGATGCCCAAGGCCTCTCGCATGGGCTATGATGGGAGCGCGCATCGCGGAGTACCGGCCACCGCGGCAAGTTCGGCGGACCGCCAGTTGAGCGGCCTCGACCTGGACTCCGCGGCCGCGGAAAGGTAACACGCTGCAGGGAATGAGCCGTAACGAGGAGTTGCACGAATGAACCATTCGGAAGGCCCGGCGAGCTACACGTACGAAGAACTTGCCAAGATGATCGATCACTCACTGTTGCGACCGGAGATGCCGGACGACGTTCTTTTGCAGGGCATCGCCGAGGCGATCGCCTATGACGTGGCCAGCGTTTGCATCATGCCGTACAAACTCAAGGACTGCGCGCAACGGCTGGCCGGCACCAACGTGAAACCATCGACGACCATCGGCTTTCCCCACGGCGGCCACACGACGGCCGTGAAGGCGGCGGAAGCCAAGCAGGCCATGGCCGACGGGGGAGTCGAACTCGACATGGTCGTGAACATCTCGAGAGTCCTCAGTCTGGACTGGGCCTATGTCCGGGAAGACATCCAGGCGGTGGCCGACGTGGCGCATCAGGCGGGCGGGAAGATCAAGGTGATTTTCGAGAACTGTTACCTTGAGGATAGGCACAAGATCCGGCTGTGCGAGATCTGCGGCGAGCTTGGTGTCGACTGGGTCAAGACGTCCACCGGATTCGGCACCGGCGGCGCGACGGACGAAGACCTGATCCTCATGCGCAAGCATTCCCCGCCCCACGTGCAGGTCAAGGCGGCCGGCGGCATCCGCACCCTGGATCGAGCGCTTGAAGTGCGCGCGCTCGGCGTCACGCGATTCGGCTGCACCCGCACCGCCGAAGTGCTGGACGAGTGCAAGCGGCGCCTGCAGATCTGACGCGCGGGTGCCACTTTCCTGAGCGAGCCGAGTACCTTTGCCATCAGCGTGCCGTCGAGCGGCGACGGGCTTTGGGCCTGTTCGTCAGCGGAAGCAAAGGAAAGAGCACGGATGGCAGGGCCGGAGCACAGATGATCAGCGACCCGACTT